>ERZ778513.270-NODE-270-length-47666-cov-33.909706_pt1 | contig 47666 bp, 57 predicted proteins | sample MGYA00510345_ERZ778513 | MGnify/ENA primary metagenome ERZ778513 (study PRJEB29527, sample SAMN07138966) | mouse gut metagenome | material: feces | host: mouse | place: China:Nanjing | collected 2016-01-25 ... | reverse complement strand
TTGACAGCCAATTGTATTGCTTAAAACAGTTCGTTTCTAGTTCAGATGGCTGGATTGTGATAGACTGTGCCCGTGTAATTTTGTTTAGTTGCATAAATAAATTATACAGAAAAGGCCGATCCCATTTGTGGGGATTCGGCCTTTTTTAGATTTAAGGAACTATAAAGGTGTTACAGCCCCTTTTTTTTTGCGTCACACCAATCCTGAGATTTCACGCTCTATGATGTAATCCATCCCGGCCTTGCTCATGCCATGCCGCACCTGCAGGCTTTCCCACGTGCGGCCCTGGAAATACTTCTCAGTGACCAGCGTCCTTCCCGGTTCCTCCATCCGATCCCGCAAGGCGCACAGGGTATCCAGCAGCCTTTCAAGGGCTGCGGCCTTTTGCGTCGCATCCATTTCATCGCTGATCAGTCCGGTCAAAATGTCAGCCTGGGTGACGGGATTCTGACTGTGAGTCCCGTCCCAGGACATGGCTTTCGGATGGGCCAGATCAGACTTTTTGTGTTCAACATCCCGCAATTCCCGCCGGGTGCTGGAAAGTTCTGATTTCAGTTCGGGGTAGCAGGACAAAAGTTTTTTGACGATTTTTGGATTCATAGGGCAGCCACCACCATGCGGAAAGCCTGAATACCACACCAGACTGCCAGCAAAACAAACGGTGCTAGGAATGTGACGACAATGAATCCACTAAACACATACGCCAGAACAATTGGAACGTAGCGCACAACATTCAGGAAAACTTCTATCGCTCTCTTGAAAAACTTCTTCATCAAACTCCTTGTTTCGGCAAAACTTCCATGGCGGAAAAGTTTCTGGAAGGAAAAGTTCTTTGTGAAAAGTTCTTGAGGGAAAACTTATTCAGAGAAAACTTCTATCCGGAAAACTTCTATCCGGAAAACTTCCTGCGGAGAAAACTTTCTTCCGAAAAACTTATCAAGGGAAAACTTTTGTCCGGGGAAAACTTCTTCCGCCATGGGAAAACTTCTTAAAACTTTCTGGGAAAACTTTTTTGGTCAAAACTTATTGAGACGAAAAGTTTCTGTGAGAAAACTTTTCATAGGGGAAAACTTATTAGGGGAAAAGTTCTTGTGGGGAAAAGTTCTTGTGGGGAAACTTCTTTGGGGAAAAGTTCTTGTGGGGAAACTTTATTTCATGAAAAACTTTTTGAGGGAAAAGTTCTTCGGCAAAACTTCCTGAGAAAACTTATCGGCAAAACTTCTGCACCAAAAACTTCTATCGCAGAAAAAGTTCCTGGGCGAAAAGTTTCACGGGGAAAACTTTTTTGTGGAAGACTTTTATCCAGAAAAACTTCCACCGGAATTTCCAGTCACCCACAAAAACTATCCGGGACAGAAAAAAGGGGAACCGTCCCGGAAAAGATAGAGTTCGGATGGTGTTTATTTTTGGATAATGACGATTTTGAAGATACTAGAGATACACCACCTGACTCAATTATACAAAGGAAAAGCCCGCAACGATTGCGGACTTTACTCAGGTCAAGGAAAACTTCTTCAAGGAAAACTTATCTTCCGGAAAACTTAGCTTCCGGAAAACTTATCTTCCGGAAAACTTCTTCAGCGCGGCGTCAATCACCCTGTTGATTCTCGTGTACACACCAGATATGGAATAGCCTCGCATCACTCCAATTTCCTGTCCGGAAAACTTTCCTGTGCAGACAGCAATGACCAGACTTCTGTCATCAGGCTCCATAAGGCCCAAAATTTCCTTTGTGAGAGCGATTCGTGTTCGGACGTATGTCAGTTCGTCTTCAATCGGTTTCGTCTTGTGACGGGGCTGTGCGTCCCTGTAGCGAGCCAATAACTCGTTCTCCAGCCTATCCTTCTCAAAGCATTCCCATCCAAAAGTTCTCAGACGGTCTTTGAACTGGTTGCGGGTCATGCACCACACCCCACCAGCCGGGGATAGTCCTCAAGGAACCGGGGGATGGAAAAATAATAGATTTCAGGATCAGTCATGAAATCCAGCAGTTCGTCGAAAAGTTGTGTTGTGACTGACCTGTCATAAGCTGCAAGGTCTGCCAGAACACAATAGTCACGGGCAAGACTTAAGACAACGCCATCGCAGTCACGGTTGATATACATGCAGACAACTTTGTCAGCATCTATCAGGCAGTGTTCGTGTGTAAGGATTGATTTGTTCATTTTGTCCCTTTCTGTGACCACCCACAACGACCATCCCCACATCCCGGGGGCAACATCCCCACCCTCCCGCAAGATGGGGAAACACCTCAGAACAAGGGTTAGCCGCATCTAACAGAGGGGATTATTACTTTACTCAGAAATCGAGCGCCGAACTCTCTATATAGGGGAACGTAACGTAACGTTGTGTTTGGTTTTCTATATATATTTTTTAGAAGAAAGAAGTAATAGGTAATTATGGGCTCCCGAGGGGCCTCAGGTCCCCTGTTCATGGGGGTTTGCGAGGTTTACGATTTTTTACATCTTGCCCTCACCTTTACCACTTCTTGCCCTTATTTGAACGTCGGTTTCAGATTTTGTTTTGTCTCACACTGCTCCATGAGGACCTTTGCAGACTTCCCCTGGCGGGTATTCACGCCGAAACCCATTTTGTAGAGGATCCACATGTTCTGCTTGAAGTTCTTCATGTTCAGCTTTCGGTCATCGTCCGTGTTCCATTTGTCGAACATATCCAGCACTTCCTGCCGGGTCTTATAGAGGAAATCCTCTTTCTCAAGCTCTTCGATGAACATCTTTGAAATGTCATTGTGGCGGTGATATTCGCCATTGTAGTCAGCACATATCTTGCTCTCTGTCCATCCATTTTTATAGAGCCGCATATAAGCCTCCACCATCAGCTTCATCCAATATTCCAGTGCTTCCGGTGTGGTCATCTTTGTGATGAAATTTGGGTCTGGTTTTCTCACTGTGTTAAACATCGGCACCCAGCACATGCGGCGTTCAAGGGCATGACCTTTGTCAAAAGTCCTCAGGTCAGAGTTGGAGGTGTATATCAACTTTGCCTGCAGCACGACTGATTCTGCCTCCTTGTACAGTCTCCGGATGGTCACAGTGTCCGCGGAAGTGATGTTCTTGATGTGTTTGAACTGTGTCTTGCCGATTGGTTTGTCCTCCACATCATCACCCAGATTGACCAGCTTGCCCGTCAGGGAGTTTATCCGTGTGGCGTCTGCAAGGTCTTCGATGGACAGGGTGGCGCAGTTTTCCGGCTGATAAATGGTCTTCATGATCTCAAGGAAAGTTCCCTTGCCATTGCTTCCCTCACCACGCAGGATGTGAAACTTTGACAGCACCCGGACACGTTCGGGGTTGACGATAAGGCCATAGGCCATGATTTCAATCAACCGGTTGCGATAGTCTTCCATGTCCTGTGGGGTGTATTTAGGCTCTGTGACGATCTGTGTCAGATACTCATCAATGGCCGGGACCGGTTCAGTGTCGGGATTGTAGTCAATGTCGATGCAATGTGGTGTGAAATCGTCCACAATGATTGGCGTAAATTTGCCATCAGCCAGGAATCCGTTGCGCAGGCGAATTTTGAATATATAGTCTGCCGGGTACTTTTTTGCGTTTATCCTGAGCCACTTCATGGCCTTTTCAACCTTGTTCGGGTCCTTGACAGCAATCCGTTTGGCAATGATTGCCGCCAGTTCATCGTCATCTGAGACAAACTTTCCCGCCTTTTCGGACCAGAACCATATCTGACTGGCCCATTTTGCGCATTTGAACTCCCGGATGACCTCTTCTGCCACCTCTGATTCGTCGGTGGTTTTCTGGTCACCTTCGGACTGCTCTGCACGGGACAGGGTGTCGAATTCCTTTTGTGGCAGCGGAGTGTCAAACACGTGTTCATTGATGAACCGGATGATCCTGAACCAGTCTTCGCAGTTGTTCAGCTTCTGTTTGTGGGCGTAAAGCTTCCTGTTGCGTCCATCGCCCTCATCCAGCCCCGTGAGGTCCTCAAAGCGTTTGGATATGGTAAATATATCCGGCAGCGCTTCCCGGGCTCCAGCGTTCTCTATCTCCCTCAGAACACCGTCTTTTTTGACCGTCACGCCGTTTGGACGATTGGTACAGGTCAACTCCTCTATTTCAAATCCGAGGCGGCACACGCCGTCTGTGCGTCTGTGACGCGGGGGCTTCTTGAAGTACAAGTGAGCTCCCCGTGTTGTCCAGACGATTTGTGTTTTTATATCAAAGGTCTTGCAGAGTTCTCTGATTGACTCTTTCGGCAGATGGTCAATATCAATGACTATCTCATCCTTTGTCAGCAGATAGCCGCAATCCTGGAATGACTCTGTGAAGTCTGATTTGTCAGCACCGGGTTTGGCATATTTCTCTCCGGGCTGAAACTCAATGAATGGCATGTCTTGCCTCTGAAATTCCCATTTTCAAACTCTCTTTCTACAGCACAACCACTCCCCATGAATCCAGCTTTTTGCGGATGATGCGCAGATAGTGGTTGAAATCAGCGATTTTGCCAAAGTCCTTGAAATCCTTCAAGTCTCCGTTGTATACGTACATGTTTTCAGGAGCGTCCGGGAAATTGACCAACCCCCCGTCTGCACGCTTCTTGTACAGCTTCGTGCTTATTTCAGGTTTCCTGCAGGCGAACACACGATTGATTCGCTGCATTTCGTTGTCGTGTTTGTCAAACACGCCCTGATAGGTCCTTCCGGCTCTCAGGACATACTGGAACAGTTCAGGTTCCTGCATATGCTCACTCAGCACGTCCACAGGATTTTTGCCATAGACGATTGCCTCCACGAGAGCAATGTGCACAATGCGCAAATTGTTATTGGAGAACAGTTTGTGCTGTCCTTTCTCCGGAATGAAGTGATATTTGTTCACATCCTGACCCTTGACCTTAATCTTGCCGTCCGGGTATACAGCGACATAGTTGTTGACGTCCTTCTGGTACCATTTGGCAAAGGTATCCAGTTCAAGATACAATCCCCATTTCTCTTCCCATTCGTGCCATATGACATCATATGAACGGTCATATCGGATTGGATTGTCGGGGCACGGGTCGATGAATGCGATTCCATCGGTGTTGGCGTTGACCAGCTTGTATCCGGCGTTGTACAGTTCCCGACATAAGTCAAACAGAGCCATCTGGCCAAACACGCAGACAGTGGACGACGCTGCGGGGTTGTACAGGATGGAATATTGGTTCTTGAGGTTTCCATAGACGGAGTTCAGAATCAGCTTCAAGGCGTCGGAACGGAGTTTGTCCTTGTGTTTGATTTCCAGACGTTCCTTTCGGATGCCGTCATATTTGTCCGTTGCGTCACCCAGGACGTTCAGAATGATTGCGATTGACGGATACATGGAGCCAACGTCCAGCAGCATGACGTTCTTGAACTCTTTCTCTCCAACCGCAGCGCCATGGATCCCTCCGAAACCGAAGACAAAATCCATGTCATACATCCTCAGTTTGCAGTTCTTACCCTTGAGCGCTTCGGGACCTTTTTTGAAGTCGTTTGCCAGTTCCCACATGGTCCAGACTTCATCCGGCAACCCTTCAACGTTTCGCCATTTGTCTTTTGGAATCCTGAGCCCGGCCCATTTGACAAGGGGTTTTTCCAGCAGGAGGTTTGCGGAAATGGTCGTGGTGTTCCACTTCATGGCTTTGTCATTGCCCAGCATTTTGACCAACTCTTCTTTGGTGTCAAAGTAGGAGTGCTTCCGAAGCTTGTACACCTCAATAGTGTTTTCAACGTCATAGCAGCAGTATTTCAACACTTCTTCCTTTTCTTCTGCTGTCAGCGGGCGGTCCAGGTCAAAGGACACGTCTGATTCGATGATGGATTTCCCCATGTTACCTTCAATGAGTTTCAAGCCCGGCATGGACAGGTCGATTTGCTGCATGCAGTCGATTGACATGACAGCCCCCTGCAGGTCGATTTTGATTCCATCATCCTTTCCGTTGATGATTTTGTCGTTGTACATCTTGATTCCCTGTGGAGGCAGTCCCTGCATCATCTTTGTCAGGATCTTGTCGTCATAATGATGGTTGTTGTATCCACACAGGATTTTTCCATCAATGAGTTCCCGGACCTTTTCAAACCCATTGTCATCATCTGTGAGCTCATGTGACCAAAAATAATCGACAATCTGGTTGTCTATATCTTTGAAGACAACCAGACTGTCAAAGCGGAAAACCTCAATATCGTAGAACAGGATTTCCCGGTCCTGCATTTATTTCTTCCTCGGGAATTTTTTGATGTCGCCGTACAGGGAGGTTCCGAATGCGGCCTTGACTTCAACCATGATGGGGTGACCAATCAGGGTGTCTTTTTCAGAGACGGGTACCAGGAATTTTTCTTCAAACCGCTCATAGACCTTTGCCTTCTTCTGCGGGTCTTTGAGCCATTTTTTCATGTTCTCCATGTACTTGCCGTGGGTCATTTTGGACTCGTAGGTTTCGCCGTCGATTTCGTACTTGATTCGAATGGCAAAGTCGCCTTCCTCGATTTCCTTTATTTCGGTCTGGTAGATTTCACCTTTCATGTCCTCTGTGAATTTAGTCGTCTGTACGACCGGGTGCAGACTGCAGAATTTGTCATAGCAGTAGACGTCTTTGCGCATTCCTACAGCATTGTTCAGGGTTTCAAATGTCAGCCCCAGTTCTTCGTCAATCATCTTGTCGATTTTCTCAACCTTTTCCGGGTCGTCAATGTACTTCTTTGCGGTGGCGTCATAACTCTGCTTGTTATAGTTGACTTCACGAATCTCTCCACGTTCGTCATCGTAGAACGTCAGTGTGGCCTTCTTTTTGTCAGAGGTATAGGTCACCTCAACGCATTCCAGTCCTTTAATGATTTCTTCCATTTTGTTTCCCTCTACTTTCTTGTGTATTCAATGTGATTTTCTTTCAGCAGCATTTCAGCGAGTTTGATGTCCTTTTCCCCATGGACGATGAACGTTGCCACAAGGTCAGATACACCCTCCCGGATTTTGCCCAATGCCTTTTCAGCAGCCTCCTGCTCTCGGTCCTGCTGCTTTACAGCAGCCATGGCAAGAGTCAGGTCACAGGATTTCGTATACTCCCTGAACACGTCCAGAGAACGGTCCAGAGACTGAATCAGGGTCATGTCTTTCTGGACGTCTTCCAGAAAATCAGTCATATTGGATTCGATTTTGCTCATGGATACACCCTTATTCAGGTACCGTTCATCGAACCAGTGGTTGAACAGGTCGGGGATGGGGATGTCGTACATGACACGCCGTTTTTCCCAGATGGCTTTGATTTCTTCCTTTTTCTCTGTCCTGCGTTTTTCTTCCAGTTCGTTCACCTGTTCACGGACGGTCCTGTCAGCATCGTCAATGATTCCCTGCAGTTCTTTAACCTGTTTCTCAAACTCGGTGTAGGAAGCAAGGATATCCTTCTTCATGTCAATCCGGCGGCGGTTCAGTCCATCCACGATTTTCCGTGTCGCTGCGATCATCTTTTTGGATGCCTGGACCGTATCTTCTGTCACGACGATTGAGGATACAAAGGCTGCGATGTTTTCAGCCTGCAGCTTGTATTCTTCAAAATTTTCAAACTTGACGACCCCTGCAGAATAGGTGACATCAGGTGCCAGGTTTGTGATTTCGTTCATAATTCCTCCTATCTGAATCTTGACGATTGATGCAGCTCAATCAGGGGTACGTCCTTGTTTCTGCGGTTGCCGTAGTAGAACTCTTTGCACGCTTTGAGCGACAGGTGTCTGCAGGCGTTTGCGAAAGGGTCATATCCCCGGCGGATATACTGCTTTCCGACTTCGTTCAGGATGTGTTCGTCATAGTTCGCTTCCAGAAACACTGCGTCCAGCTTGTCTCCCGTGGGATTTTTGATTTCGCAGGTGTCTGTGGCGTACAGGACCTTGAATCCGTCAAAGTCGATGAAGAAGTAAGTCACGTCAACATCGTGACACCCCATGACAGGGGTGATGGTGATGTTTCCTCTCTTGAGCTGGAAGGGCTTTTCACCAATCACCTTGTCAACGGGAACTGTTTGAGCAACATCTGAATTTCCATATACTTTAATTCTCGGAAATTGCTTACGAATGGCGAAATAGGTTGACTCCTTGATGTGGTCACTATGCCTGTGGGTAATCAACAATGTGTCACATTTGTACAATGCCTCATGCATTTTCTTAAATGGGACCCCACAGTCAATCATGATGTTCTCCAGGCGGACAGCATTTCCTTTGGAGCCGGTACCGATGATTTCATAGTCAATCAATAGCCGTTGTCCTGCCTTTCGTGGTTCACCCGGTTCTTTGCCATGTAGGCGTTGTATACGTCTCCATAATCCAGTTCCAGACCGTTCATGAGACGGATCATGGCAGAAACAGGAGGGGTTGTATAAGCGTGTCCGAAGAATTTTGATACGCCTTTGACATACACAACAGCCTGTACAGTCGTGCACCCATCACCCCTCTTGTACGCATTCCATGCTGCCTCTGCCGGAAGGTATCCAACATTGGGTTCGACCTCCAGCGTTGCCAGCTGCCAACTGAGGACAAAATGCAGGCAGTCAACGAATTCCTCCAGAACCTTTGTTTTATCCACCGGTGCCTGTGTCTTCTTCCACCAGCACCAGTTGGCCTTGCGTTCGTGGTTGAGTTCTCCCAGTTCATCAAGGAGAGCGTGCTGGTACCGGTCACTGTTGTATAAGTCAGCGTAAGTCAGACCATTCCCCTGGATGATTCGTTCATCCAGTTTTTTCTGTGCCTCCAGCATTTCTGTCCATCGCTTTGTGAACGTTTCCTTGTTGAATTCAATTGTCATGTTTCCTCCCGGTCTGAGAATACTCAACGACTTTTCCATTCTTCATCCGGACGTATTTGAAGATCATGTTGTTGACGTTGATGACAAAACCTTCAACCTTTCGTCCGCCGACATATTTGCAATAATGGTCATAGATGTCGTCCAATTGCTCTTTGTCAGGGAATTTATAGATCCTTGCTACGGTTGGGACAAATCCCAACCAGCTAATATCAAGGAATTCTGTGGAGATCCCGAACGCATCGCCAACGTGTTCCCGGTAATAATCGAAATCACACAGATTCGGTCCCGGCACAACCTTAGCTGTAGCAAAGATATAGAATTTCTCATGCACCACTTCTGGGGGATAACTCTTTGCTGTTTCGACCATCCATTCTCCACAAAGAGCTGTGTTGTCATTGAGATACTTGTCAAACCATTCCCAATGTTCCCTGGCCCATCCTTTGAGACCCCTATAGCCAATGTTTCCATCACCGAATACTTCATCCTTGTTGAAGATGGAATTTCTTTGTGCAATGAACAGTTCACCGTTGTATTTCAGGATGGTCAGGTTCGCACCATCCATCTTTTCCGTGATGATCGCGTTATCTGTCTTTTCAGGTATCCGGGGTGTTTCCGGATACAGTGTCCGTTTAATCATTTGCTTTCTCCTTTCCCGTTATCAGCTCTGAGTAAGGCAACGTTTCAATCCAGTCACAGAATGTATGCCATTCCTTGAGCTTGTGGTTTCTCCGGGCGTGGTACATGTTCCTGAGTGCAGCGTAGGAAATCATGCAGGTTCGCTTTTGCAGGAATGACATGGGGAGAACCTGCAGCAGCGCTTCAAACTCTCCGGTCTTTCTGTACCCCTCGCAAATGCCCGCTATGTAACTTCCAAATACGGTGTTCGGTAAAGCTGAGAAGTCAAACATATCTACTGTGATTTCCCTGTTCATGATCGTGTGCATCTTGCTCTCAGAATTCTTTTCAACACCCATCCGGTATGTGTCAAATTCTGACCACCAGGTCTGTGTTGCTGTAATGTCAGCCCAGACAACAATCTGTCTCAGGAATTTGCCATGGTCTGTTCCGGCATTAGCCAGCTTCATGGCAAGGGCATGGTCATCAGATCCGAAACGGAATGGTATTGGAGGTTCCCATTCGCCATTTACAAATCCATCTTCGTCATCGTGTATCGCAAAATCGGCTTCTTCCGGCGGTTCGCTGTCCATCCGGTCATGTGACTGCATGGGGTTTCGCATTCCCCAGATTGCAGGCCAGAACCCCTGGACTTCATGGAGTTCAATTTGCATTCGTTATTCCCTCCAGTCTTTCAAATATTGCTTCCAGTACAGGTACGGGCATTGAATTCCCGGCCTGTTTGTACAGGGTCCCATTCTTGTACCCCTTCTTTGAGGCATTGACCTCCAGTGCTGCTTCATAGTCTTCATCCGTGAATCCCATGACTCTCCAGCACTCCCGTTCTGTCAGCAGCCTGTAGTTCCCGTCTTCCAGTCTGACAACACCGGAATTGGGACAGCGGTCCTGTGAAGTCGTTACGCAGTCACAATACCCGTCCTCAGTCAGTACCCTGATCGTGCCGTTGAAGTTCTCCTTCTTTTCGCCAATTATGGCTTTCATGGAGGGTGACTTCACAACGTGACAGGGTTCATATCTTTCGTCCAGAAACTCACTCAGGGGCTTCATTGGCCTTTTCCTGAGTTTTCCAAAGTCGAATTTCGGTCCTCCCAGAATGCTGACCGTGAACACTCTCTTGCGGTTCTGGGGCAGTCCGAAGTCCCGGGCGTCCAGAATTTCATAACTGCTTTCGTATCCCAGCCTGAGCATTTCTGTGATGTACCTCACAAAGTTGTGCCGCATGTGTTTTGACAGCACATTCTTCACGTTCTCCCAGATGACTACTCGGGGTTTCCACACACCCATGTTTTCAATGATGTGGATAGTCTCCCACATAAGGCTGCTGCGGGTTTCAGAGCCTTCATCTGCGCCTTTCTGGTGACCAGCAATGCTGAAGTCCTGACATGGACTCCCGTGTACCAGAATGTCCGGTCTGAGATTCCAATCAACCACTGTCTGAGTTTTGTACTCCAGATCGTTGCGGAACATGGCGTTGTAGCTGCGGACAGCCTTTTCGTCGATTTCCACATAGTCGATTGATTTGACGGGGACTCCCAGGTTTCGCAATGCGCATCTAGGGGCCCCAATGCCGCCGAAGAGCTCAAGGATTTGAATGGGCTTATCCGCCATTCCTGCCCTCCAGTTCTTCCATCAACTCCAGAACCTCTGAAATAGCTTTAACAGATTTTCCCTCCAGTGTTGCGTTCACGTAGGTGTTGTTCAGGATTGTTTTCAGCGTCCACCATTTTTCGGCATAGGAACCAAGAGCAATGTTCATGTGTCTCTTGTCATCCGTCATTGGCTTGAGCTTTGCCTGTGCTTCCATTTCTTCTTTGATTGACTGGACGATACTGTCTGGCAGTTTTACTTCTTTGATCATTCATCCACCTCTAACCACTCGGGTTTTTCCGAAAACAGACATACATTGGAATATTGGGTCACATAATCAATTCCATCAATCGTCACTCGGATTCGGTCCGATTCTTTTGATCGTGCCCAGGATTCTACTTCCCCAGAATAGATTTGACCATTCGGCATTTTTAGCATTGCGTATTTGAAGTTGTGCTCTGTACCGATAATGTCATGGTTGCCACATCCAGTAAGGCAAAGCAGTGCTGCAGCGATGAGGACGGCTTTTGCTTTGGTCATTCGCTCTCCCCCATCCAGCAAAGAGCTGCTTTTTCATCTTCCGTCAGGCTGTCGATTGCTTTCTGGCAGGCGTCTTCGGTTTCAAACCAGATGTCAAACGCTGTAACTCCGTCTTCTTTAGCAACAATCAATGTCTTGTCACATCGCTGAGGATAGGCGTGGTATTTATCTTCAAACTCGTAACCATCCATCCCCTCATGTCCCCCAGCATCCAGGAATTTCTTCCGGGCTTTAAGGCGGTGAACAATGCGTTTGATTTCTGCGTTGGTTCGGAAGACGTTGCCAATTTCCGCTCTATAGTCGTCTGCAGCCCCGCCAAACCAATAATCTTCTTCAAAATCACCGTTTCCATAAATGTGGAAATATCTATCTCCCGTCTCCGGCTTCCACGGCCCTTTATCTTCCAGCACTTTAATCGTGCCGTCGTCCTGGATTTCGATTTGCTTGCTGCCGTTCTGTTTGATGTATTCGTTTAATGTCATGCTTCTTCCCTTTCCAATCTCTGAACAATCTCGTATTTAATCCTTTCAAACACTTCAACGACCATTTCGTTCTTTTCCCAGTCATCAATTTTGTATTTAAAACGGGCGAACTCGAGAAAACTGTCCAAAATATCGTTTAATTCTTCAAGAAGTTCCTTTTTAGTCATTCCCAAATCACCGTCACTTTCTGAGCTCATCCCAGCTTTTCCATTCGTACCACTCATAATCCACAGCGAAGATTTCCCATCCCATACCATGAATCTCCAACGTTCCTTTTACCCCGTTTTTCTTGACCTTGACGACTCCGCCAATGATTCTGGGTTTATCTTCGTTTTTGAGTTTGATGACAAATGCTTTGTTCATTCCTGCTCCTCATCCTCTGCACACTCAAATCTATACTTTTGCTTAACGTAAGGATATTTATCATGGTCAACTTCGCTCATAAACTCATCCAGTGACCGAACCCACCATTCACCGGCATTGGGGTAGCAATAAACCACCATAAGTTATTCGGGATTATCAGCATTTCTCACGACTTTCTGTGGAATGTAGGTCTTTCCACAGAAGTGTTTGTATCCTCTGCCAACGTGAAGTTCACGTTTCATTCCTGGTCCTCCAGTTCAACAAGCCTATAAGCACCTTTGCCGTACTTCTGATAGCGATCAACGTAATACATTTCTCTATCTCCGTCATAAGTTACTTCGTAGAGAAGCGGGCCTGCCGGAATGGCAAGGATGCCTTTCCAGTTCTGGAGTGTCTTGCACGCCCAGACAAGATTGATTACAGGATGTCCAAGAAAGTCCTTTTTCGACTCCTGGCTAACGATTTTGACTGCATTTTCTACGTGATTCATCATTCATCCTCCAATTCCATTCGCAGATACTCCATGGCCTTGTGCAGGTCTTTGTCCCTGCTCTCTCCGGCTTTGTGTCCAGCTCTTGCAATGTACTTGATCACATTCCCCAGACAGAATCCCAGGTTCCAGCCGCGGATAACATCGATGGGCTCGGGGTTCAAGCGGTAGTGGTCGGGGGTTGTGTGGGAATGTTTGCTCTCCGGTTTCGGCGGTTCTTCGACCCTAAAGTGTGTACGTGCAAATCCTCCGATTTCGCTTGCATAGACCGTTGTCCCGTCAGTGTAACGAACCAGTCTTTTGCCCTTCAGGTTTTTGTCTGTATCGAGAACCGTAACAACCTGCGACGTACCGCAGTAAGACTGATACCTTTCGCCTCTTTTCGGGATACCAGCTTCTTCTCTGGCCTCATCCACAGCATCCATAATTGCCATTTCAATAGGTCTCACTTTGTCCAATTCATCAGGAATCAGACAGCATGAATAAGGTTTGCCCTCCAGTATGTTGAACGGGCAGTTAGCGCAATCAATCCCGTCACAATCAAGATTTGACTGCTTAATGATCGTTGTGAGTGCTTCAAGCTTTGTCATCCATTCATCCTCCTTATGATTTCTTCAACTTCTTCCAGTTCCGGGCAGCCATTCATGAAATCGTCCAGGAACCGCATTGCATCTTCCAGCCGGTCATAGAATCCGGTCGTTTCCCGGTACCACCACTCATAGGGAATCTGATCACAGCGTTTCTTGAACCTGTCCAGAATCTCCCATGCCTCCAGAAGTACCTGCTGCCCCTTTGTCTTCATCGTTTTCGCCATCCTCACTTTCCCGTCGTTGCTGTATTCGTACGGCCCAATTCGAATCCACCGTCTTACTTCTTCCATTTGATTCTTTGCCCGCAGTGAGGACAGAACTCAGTCTGTGTCGCCATTCGTTTGCAGGATGGACATTGCCAGAAAGAATAGGCACCCATGGACACCTTGACCGGCTGCTTTGCCGTGTCTCGGTCTACAAGAGATTTGAGTTTCAATTCGTTCAGCTTTTTACATGCATTCATACCTGTTCCCTCCAATTCCACAATCTCCCAGTACGGGTTCTGCTGGACTGTGTTGCAGCATTCAATTCGTCACGCTTCTTACGGGCCATCTTTGCCGTTGGAAATGTCGCAACTACATCCAGCATCCCAATCTGGAACCCTGTCTTGCGCTCCCTGCTCTCTGCCAGCTGGACAACAGAATATTGTCCATCCGGCATCTTCATGATTTCGTACTCAACCACGGGGAGGCTCCCATTCATTGGTGTAGGAGTTCATGCGGCGGAGCGTGTCTGTATCGCGTTTGAGAGCACCGCGTTTGAGCTTTCTGTAGGCAGCCATTGCGGTCTGCAGGCAGTCATATGATTCCAAAGGCGTTGATTTTTTGTATAAGGTATATTGGGGGTTTTTGACCCATGAATCCCGATGGATGAAATAATCATCGTCCATCGGCATCACGCCATCTTTCACCTTGATCGCCTGCTCAACATCTGTTTCTTCTTGATTTTCTGCGTATCTCCATCTATATCCGGCACAGGAAGCGGTGTGTCCGTTAAGCGCCTGGTGTAACGCAGGTGTCGCAACGTTGTGGAGTTTTGCTGCTTCAGTAATTGAGTTATACACAACCCCCGTTTCCGCGCAGCGGACCTTTCGGGGAGGACGTCCACCAGCCATGTCAGTCTTCCTCCGGGCAGTGTTCTTCCAGGTATGCTTTCAGAATCGGGAATGGTACAAGTTCCAGCACCCATGTGGGGAAATGGAAAGTTGGTTCTGTGTGTTCAAAATCGCCTCCTATGCATGTGTTTATAAGGATTGCGTTTGTCAGATCAGATACTGTCTTTTGCAGTTCCCTTGCCTCTTTGCTCATTTCGTTAATCGAATTAGAGCAGTCATCGCTGATGGATTTCCATGTTTCGTTGTCGGCAATCAGTTTTTTCAGCAACTTAATCTCTTGTTTGTTCATTCTCTTTCTCCACTTTCTTTTTTGCGTCCAGTGCACGTACCAGATTTGATACGTCACAGCCTTCGTATGTTTCCTGGAATCTCAGAAGAGCCGTGCTTGTTATCACTGTTCCCTTTCCTGTTTTGATTCCTGCCAGTATCCCTGCCTCCATCCACATGGAGACCCTTTGTCTGGAGCAGTGCATCAATGCTGCGACTTCGTCCAGTGTGTAGGTGTACAGGGGACAGAAACTCAATGTTTCAGTTGTCGGCAGGGGCAGAATTGTTTCTGTCATCGGCCTGTCCTTTCCGTGTTATACTTTGTGTGTCTACTATCGCCGGTGGTTCCTGATGGAGCTGCCGGTTTTTCCTTTGCCATAGGATTCATTCTGATTTGTGCCGTCTTTCTACACGTGGTTCATCTTCCATGGCGAACAAGAACTCAAAGGGCTTTTTGAAGTATCTGCAGAATTTCACACATTCTGCTGGTGTGAATCTTCCGCTTTTCATCTTGCTGTCGTAGGTCACTCTGCTTACACCGATGATGTCTGCCATGTCCTGGTCAGTAAGTTTGTAATAGGCTTTCTGGCCCAACAGGTTTGCGAACATTTGTTTTCACCATCCTTTCTAGTTGTCGTTCCGTCAACAACGATGTCATCATACTGTCATATCGAAAACATTTCAACCTATTTGAGGAAAAAAGTTTACATTTTGCCAACTGACGTTATGATGTAGTCAGAAAGGAAACCTCTAATATGGAGATACATGAACGATTGAAGAAATATCGAATTGCAAGAGGGTTGAAGCAAATTGACGTTGCAAATGCTATGCAGATATCCAAAAGCACCTATTCATCGTATGAATCAGGTCGCAGATTGCCGGATGCAACCAAAATCGGGAAACTTGCAGAGATTCTAGGGGTCACGTCCGATGCGTTGCTGGGTACTGAGCATTTGACAGACAATATCTATGAGCAACTGGAACAAAGAAAAATACTCACTCCCATTGATGATGTGAGTGAGCCTAGGCGACTTCCGTTGCTGGGAACAATTGCATGTGGAGACCCAATCGAAGCAATTGAAGAAACGGGTGAATTTATTGATTTGAACAGTGCGGTCAAGGGAGATTTTGCACTCAGATGCAAGGGTAATTCCATGGTGAATGCCCGTATCTATGACGGTGACATTGTTGTCTGCAAAAAGCAGGACACGGTGGAGAACGGGGAAATCGCCGTTGTCCTGATTGACAACGAAGTGACCCTGAAACGCTTCTACTGGTTTGAAGACGCAAAGGTGGCAATCCTTCGTCCCGAGAACCCCGACTACAAGGAAATACACATAACTGCAAATGACTTTGTTGATGTCCGGGTTCTGGGCAAGGCTTTGACAACGATACGAGACGTGAAGTGATGAAAGGAAACCTTATGAAGAAACTGCTATCCATCGGCCTTGCTGCCCTGATCCTGTCGGGGTGCGGGCAGGCAGAGCCACAGAAAATTGAACTGGCCCCAGACGGACAATACTTTGACGCTGCCCCGGTTGCCATGCTGGAAGAGATACAAAGACAATTTCCGTCAAACACAGACATCACTCTGGACACCGATGGTGATAACCCGGGGCTGACCATCGTAGAACCGTCCGGTGCTGAAACGTACATCATTGCATTTGATGGTGATGACAAGAGGGCAAGTGGAATCCTGATTTCCGCACCTGTCGCTGACACAGATAAAAACGAACCGGACGAATACTACCTGTACGAATTGCCAAAGATAGTGCTGGAAACGATGGACCTTCCGGAAGATGGTGCCGATGACCTTGCAAAGAGTGCCTATCGAAACTTCGTTGAAAATTACTACACTTCGGGCACCGCAACAATGGACGGGATAACGTGCTTTGTTTCCTCCGTAACTGTTGATGGAACATTGTCTTATTACAACGTCATCGCCCCTGAAACGAACGGTTTCTGGAAATAGAAAAAAAAGACCCCTCATGAGCAAGGGGTCAGCGGCTAAAAGCCAGTTCGATATAACCACTAGTATTATACCAAAAATATGGTGTTTTGTCAGCAAATAAAAGGAGGTTCGCATGAGATTTGACAAACGCCCTGCAAAGAAATCCAAAACCGGATACACATGGCGTGTCAGCTTTGACTACACTGACCGCTATGGAAAGAAACAAAAATACTCAAAGTCCGGTTTTGCCACAAAGAAAGCAGCAGAGGTCCATGGTCATGAAGTCTTGAATGACCTGCAGAATGGATTGAATATAACCGGACGGGACGCAACAGTGAATGACGTGTTCCAGCAATGGAAGGAAACAAGCAACCTGTCACCAAACACATTGCACAACTATATCAACCGCTATAACAAATACATCCTTCCCGTTCTGGGAGACGTACCAATCGTGAATCTGCACTATCTTGAAGTGCAGACGTTCATCAATACTCTGTCTGACAAAGGGTACACCTTGGTCCAGCATGTAATGATCGTGCTGGAACACATCTTCATATTTGCAATCAAGGCAGGAATCACCAATGAGAATCCTGTTTCTGTAGTGGAGAACAAAGGTAAGAAGACCGTGAAGAAAAACGATATGTATATCTCATACGCCGACTTTCAGAAACTCAAAGACAGGATATATGAAACCCGAGACCATTTTGAAGGTACGGCTCTCACGATATTCCTTGACCTGGGATACTACGCTGGACTTCGGATCGCTGAAATATGTGCTCTGCGATGGGAGGATGTTGACCTTGAAAACAGGACGCTTTCTATCAATCAGCAGCTGCAATATGTCGGATTGAAGATGGTTGATTACAAGACAACGCCGGTGCTGAAAACATCCAGTTCCAGCGGCTCTATTCCCATCCCTGAGCCGCTTGTCCAATCCCTGAAATCATGGAGAGAGCAAAACCCGTATGATCTGGTCGTCTGCGGGGAATCTGGATGGTTCCTGAATCCGAAGTCTACAAGACAGGCTCTGGCAAAGGTGGCAAAGAGATTTGGTTTGGACTTCAATCCCCACATGCTCAGACACACTTACGTGACAAACCTTATCCTGTCCGGTGCTGACCCAAAGACAGCATCTGAACTGGCAAGACATTCCAACCCGAATGTGACGCTCAAGGTCTACACCGAAATCAATGATCAGCGCAAAGTTGATATTCTGGAAAAGGCGTTCTCAGAGACGCCGGATATTTTGGCATAAATTTGCTCCAATTTTGCGCCAATTTTGGAGATGACAGTCAAAAACCCCTTTAGATAAAGGGGTTTTCTTACGATTTAATGGGGTTCTGTCATAACTTACATTATAACACATGCTTTCATTTCATGTTATTTCACGTTATCTCATGCAATCAGAGCCTTTAGGTAAGGGTTTATTTGTTATTTCACGTTCGTGTGTGCGTGTTTCGTGTTATCTAAAATTGCTCCAATTCCTATCCAATTCCAAACTGTGCTCCATTTTTGCGCCGCCTACCGCTCCTTTTCTTATTCCTCAAAATTGCATAAAAAAAGGCCTTTATCTCATGTCACTTTGGCCGGTGTTTGAGATACAAGGCTGGACGGAACAGTTTTCGGAAATTCCGGTAACTGTTCTTACACCCATATTATAAGGCATAGGAGTAACCCTTGCAACACAAAAAATCCCCCTGGAATCACCCAGGGGCATGAGACCGGTCTCACACATTTCCGGCAAATTCATGATACACCATCACAATGATTTGGGAGGTTCTGATGACTTTCGCAAATCGCTGTTTATGGAATAAAAACACCCCGGGCACAAAACCCGGGGTTTGTTTGTGAGTCCGATGCCAGGAGCCTAGCTCCCTTTTTTCAGGATGGAAACTCGTATAGGCACCTTCACCATCCGCATTCGGGCTGTTTACATTTTAATATTTTAACATTTTGTCTAGTGGCTGGACAAGAGTTTGTCTAGTGGTGTCTAGTGGTGTCTACTTAAAAGTCGCCCAGGGGTCCTTACCCTGTGTCTCGCTGCCGCTTACTGCCACGCAGCCATAGCCGCCGGATGCTCTGATATAGCGCACCCACCGGTGGCCCTTGTAGGCACATTTTGCGATGTACTTGACGCTCTGTCCCTTGTTGTATGTCACACCGGGGATGACTTCACCATCCGGATTATCCTTGTGGATTCGGATGGAGTCTTTGGTAAAGGTTGCGGTACCATTCTCAGCTACCCATTTGATAGATCCAGTGGAACCGCCAGTCTTCACGTCGGCTGCTTTTTTCCAGCTCATACCATTACCGTTGCGGATGGTCACACCATCAACCACGCAGGCTTTGTCTGCGCTGATGGAGTTGTGCAGGCAGTAAATTCCGTACCGGTTCGGGCCATCGTAAGGCCTGGAATAGCGTCCTTTGGCAACTTCAAAATGACAGTGGTTCCCTGTCGCCCGGCCAGCGGTGCCCTCATCGCCAAACTCTTCCCACTGAGCAAAAACATGACCTTTATTGGCCAGTGCCAGGATGTCTCCGATGTAGTTATCGTGGATAAACATAAATGTCGCGTAATCAATGGTGCCATCTGCGAACATCACTTTATTCACAGACTCAAAGAAAATCGCGTTGCCGTTGGCTGCCGAGTCATGCCATTTGTAGCGCATGGAACAAGGGGCAAAAGTCGGCTCAATGCCTGTGTCCTTGCCCGCAATGTCCAGCGCATTAACGCCCTGGTGCGAATACTGCCCATTGTTTCCCTGGGTGATGGTCATCGTCTTCATGGGAAATCGGATGAGTTCGTAGGTCTTTCCGTCTTTGGTTTTTGTGAGTGTCATTTCATTTCTCCTTTGTTCTTAAACATTTCTAAATAGGGATTGCCCGGGTGCAGGTCATCCCGCACAGGCAGAGCGCAGATTTCCTCTTTCCAGCCCTTGGCGGTACCATTTCCGCCTTTGGCTTTGTAGATTTCATAGGCTTCCAGAAACTCTGTCAGCTGGTGGCTGGTGATGTAGCCCTGGATCATATACTCGGCATGATAGCGTTGCAGCATGTATCGCATGATGACCTTGAAACCTTCGCCGTTCATGTCAATGCCCTCTTTGAGCTTTTCCATGATGTCTGTCAGAGTCGCCAGTTCCAGGTCGTGGTCTGCCAGCTTTGCCGTGTTGGCTTCGATTCTGGCCATCCGCTCGTCTGACTTGGCACGGTTGGCTTTCCGGTCTGCATCTGCTGCCTGCAGCCGCCACAGGATGATGCCAAAAAGGCCCGTGACAGTCACAGGCCCGATGGCGTTCAGAAACTCAAGCATAGGCTAGGCGTTGGGGTCTACTTCCGGCAGACCACCCAGAGAGATCAGATAAGACACAACAGCTGCCATGCAGGTGACAGATGCCAGGTTGACCCAGTCCACGGACAGGATGCCCACAGCACCGGTGCCAATCATGGCGACTGCTGCTTCTGCTGCTGTCTTGATTGCTCTGACAGTGGCCTTTTCCCACCAGTCTTTACTCATAAGTCTTTCCATAATCAGTTCCTTTCCGGCTGCTACTCTGCAGCCTTTTCCCATGCATCCGGAAGTGCTTCCGGGGAGTGTGCAACATTATCGCGCTGGCAGGTGTAGTGCTCGCCTTTATAGGTCATCTTATCGCCAGCCATATAAACGTCATGAGCGCCTGTGGGTTGCTTGAACTCCGGCCATTCTTCGGCAGGGTCAGAGATGACGGAGTACAGAGACGGGGTCGCATCAGGCTGCCAGTCGTTCTGAGACTTGTGGTCCTGCAGGACTTTGACAAATCCGCCGTCACCAAACCGCAGGCGCTGTCCGGTTTTGTAGTTCTGTCCTGTCTGCCATTCGGGATACAGCGGGGCCATCGTCAGGGCTGTGTCATCGTCAACGCCATCCAGCATTGCATCCCGGCTGACTTCGGCCAGTTTGGCTTCCGCTTCGGCAAGGGCAGCTGCTTCCTGTTCCTGCTTGATGCAGGATCTGTACTGCTCCTCATCAAAGACAAGATGATTGACACCGGTGTTGTCGGCCTCCAGTTTGTAGCCGGAAATTTTTTCCGGATAAAGCGGGCCGGTCACCTCTGCATCCACCTGCACGTCGGCGGTGGAGCACGTGGAAAAAGCGGTGACTGAACCGTCATCGCCTATGCGAACAAATATTTTCATGGGATCCTTTCTAGGCGGTTCGCCGCCAAGCGTAGATGACTTGATAGGGTTGGACAAGGCGAATCATGGCGTCCCTTTCTTGGTTGTATCCGGCCGCCTGCTTGCGGACGATACACCGGTCCGCATAGTTCGGCCCGTTTGAAGGGAAGCCGGACAGGGCTGAGTTGGTCGTGTTGATTTGGTCGGATGTGTATCTGCCACCTGTGGCCCCTGCCCCGAACGTCTGACTTGTGGAACCATCACTTCCCGTGCCTTGCCCCAACAGCACACGGCCTTGTGAGAACTGGACCCAGGTGCCGCCCATGTTTGTAGATGGGTTCACGTTATCGTACGTGATTTTGACAGAACCAATCGGGTACCCTCGGTTGTCGGGCGTTAGATTTCCCATCGTCTGATTTGCTCCCGTTGGTGCATCTGTCTGACACTTGCCTTCAACTTCTACTTCACACTGTGATTCAATTGTGAAAAAGCCAGAAGAATATGGCCATGGCAGATGCAGCCATATCTCACAGGAGGATGCAGAAAGCGCGATGACCCGGACATGGATCCCTGCGTGATAGGTTCCGACAACGTTGTAAGAGCCGCCAAAAGCATCGGTCGTTGAATGCGACGATTGGAATGAGTCTTTGACAAAAATTTCAACTTCTGTCTGCTGGTTTGCGCGGGCGTTCCATCCGTCTCCGGTATACACATGAACAAAAGCACTGTCGGAATCTCTGGAATTTTTAAGTGTACAAACTTTAAGCCACTGGGGTGTGTTTGTTACAGCGATGAATTTTTTCGCCGTATATCTGACACCGCCTGATACAAAAGGGAGCCCAGTCTCAAACGTTCCGTTGTTACTGGACAACATCCCAATCGCAAGACTCTTGCCCCCAGCCCCCAAATTCATCAGCGTGAATGTCGGACCGACTTCCTTCTCTACGATGACGGAAGTGAAGTAGTCCTGAGCCACAAACCGCACCTTCGTTGTTGCGTCCACACCAAAAATAGCCCCCGTTGTCTGGGAGCCTGATTTTGAGTAGTCGGTGGACATGCGGACGATGTCGGTCCATGTTGAGCCGTTGAGATACTGGATGTAAAACGCTTTGTCGTTTTTCGAACCTACAGAAGATATGGAGTAGTTGTACGTACAGGTTCCAGTCGTTGCTTCATCGCTTGTCCTTGCAACATTTGATACCGAAATCTGCGGCGGGCTGTAGGCTACCACCGTGACGTTGGTCGTCTTCGTCGCTGTCCTGCCCCTGGAATCGGTGACGGTGGTCTTGACCGCAATCGTGCCAGAACCGGAAATGGCGGCGGAGGTGCAGGGGCTGCCCGTGTAGGACCTACCCTCAATGACGGTCTTGTAGGCCGTGATCGTGCTGCCCTGAGCTCCTGCGGCTGTGGTCGTGACCTTGAGTGTGGACTTTGACTGTACAAAGGCACCGAACTTTGACGCAATGTTGGCCGTTGCTTCGGCAACGACATGTCCGGAAATCGTTGGCACAACAGATGTCGGCACCGTCAGCGTGATGTTGATGGTCTTCGTGCCAATAATCGTGCTGCCGTTTTTGGTCTGGACTGTGATGGTACCAACACCCGATGTGGATGTCTTGATCTGCTGAGCCAGAGATACAGGAGGTGTCCAGCTGCAGGATGTGCCTGCGTTGCTGTTGATCGTGCCGGTCGCGTTGCCAAAGCGGTATGTGACGTTGTGAGTGAAGCTGGACGACGCCCGGGGCAGGTTGATGGTGACCGCACTGCCCATCGCCACAGAGGACGATGACAGGGTCGGGGTCGTTGCCCGGGGGATTGTCGGGATTTCGCCGTCGATGTTGAATGCTGTCCATCCAACAGTCGGAACATTGTGGCTGGCAAGAGGGACGTTGAATCTCCACCAGCCGCAGACTTGACCAGAAGGCCACGTGCCGTCCGCATTGTGCGTGACCTCAGAGTGCCGGTCCGTACAGTCAACGACTGTGGTTCCGCCACCGCCAACTGACACGTTTCGCTCTTCCGCAAATTTTGTGCCATTGAAGTCACCGACACCGGTCTGGACAGCTGAATACGTAAAACTGTAGTAGCCATTAAGCGATGCGATCCGCTGCCCCATCATTGAGATTTTTGTCTTGTTGTTTTCGATGTCCTGACAGAAGTCCCACTGGACATCTATCCGGTAATAGCCGTTGTTCCAGACGGTCCGCCATCTGGCGCCGGCCCATGGTCCGTAAGCCATCAGTCATCCTCCTTTCCAACAAAAAAGGCGCCCATATCAGGACACCTTCTTCAGGTCCAGCGAACCATTGGCCCGTGGGACCCATCCAAAATAGCCGATTCTCAAACTGTGAGTGATCCTCGCATCGGTGATGGTCAGCTCACTGTTTGACAGGTAAGCCACTTCCTGACCGGACTGTGCAAAGGAAATCCGGTCATTCTTGATGGTCAGGATGATGGGGTTCTGCGCCTGACCCAGGATGATGTTTCCATCTACAAACCGGATGTATTTTGACCAGTTTTGAAACTCTGAGTCAGTGCTTGCCTGATTGGCATTGACCACGCTGACCAACTTGTTGAAGTCCATCTGCCATCCCTCAGACGTCTGGGTGAATGCGGTGCTCACTTCCTGAATCAGCCGGTTGGTTTCATCCTTGGTGAAATACTGCTCGGTCACCGTCTGCTGGATTTGCTCTTGCGATTGCAGGATTTGTGTGGACAGACGCTGTTCCAGGGCCGTAGCGTTGAGGATGGTTTTGTCTTCGAGGTCCTTGAGTTCGCCAGAGAAATCTTCAAGCTGAACACTTGCTCTTGCTAGAGTCGCCATTATCCTGCCCCCTCTGTCAGCACCACCGTTTCGTCTTCTGGTGCTGCACTAGGTCCGGTGAACTCATCGCCGCATTCCAACTTTATCCATGCGATGTTTACAGGCACTGCGGGGTTCTGACTGGTGTAGATAAATGGACGCATCCATTTGTGGATGGCTTTGAACTTCGTCCAAATAACCGACCATTCGCCCACTTTTATAACTCCACCGCTAGAAATAAATTCCGGACCCCCGTATGGTCCATCTATGGTGTTTTTGAAGTGCCAGTGAAGCGGAAAGTTCCAGGTGTGGGGAACAGTTCCTTCCGCTTTCATGCACATGCTGTAAACGTAAGTTTGACCAACAATCATGGGCACCCAGTCTTCGCAATTCGCGGTTTGGGTAGCTCTAGGTATAGGATAATAAACAATCCCTGCACCTAGATTAAGCCGTAGCGTTGGTTTGCCGTCATACAGAACGGCATTGTCGATTGCCGGTGAACCACCGTTGTTTATCCAGTTGCCAACGACAAGCGGACAGGACTGCTTGAGCAAATTCCTTCCCTTCACAGCAAGACTTCCATCAGCAAGAGTAATAAATTCAGGCATTAGGCCCCCCCCCCGGATTCGAGTCTGCATTCCAGCGTTTCTCTGGATGTGACCGTGCGTGTAAGTTGCTTTCCGTTGGAGATGAAGGTATCTCCTGAGTACCATTTCAGGGCACCTAAAGCAATGACCTGAGTGTCCGTCAGCTCCACTCCACCCTTAAACACATGTGCAGTCAGGGTGCAGTTGTTTCCTGACCATGTCGGCGTGATGGAGATGTGCAGAGCGTCAATACCATTTGTCCCGTCCTTGCCTGCAACACCTGTCAGCCTTGCAGGAGATGACTCGGTGCTGGCTCCGGAGACATATGTCGTTTTGATTTTCTGCCAGATGTACTTGCCCGCTGTTTCGGCGGGTTTTGTTGTGCTCCAGCTTCCGCCGGTGCAGGAGTCGGGGCTGGTTGACAGGTAGTAGTAATACTCAACTTTCTGCTGTTGCAGGCCGTTGACCTGATTCTGCACCGCTGTGACATTGGATGTGATTTCATTCGCCTTGACCGTGATTTTTGAATCAGCGTAATCCTTCGCCCCCTGCACGGCCGTGTTGACTTCCGTCTTTGTGGCCCGCAAGGCAATGGCAGAAGCGTTCTGGGTGATGGAAGTCTCCGCGGTTGTCACTCTGGAAGTCAGGTCCGAAATGTCCCCCTGGATCCCGGCAATGTCCGTCTTGACCTTGCCGATTTCCGTGTTGGCCTTGTCCACATCCCCCTGCGCCTTATCCACCGCTGCCTGTGCTTTGGTCACTGCTGCCTGAGCGGCCTTGAGCTGGCTATCTGTGGCTGTCTGACTGGCCTGCAGGTCACTCACTGCATCCTGAGCGTCCCTTAAATCCTGTTCAGCCTGTGCCAGCTTCTGTGCTGCCTCGGACTGACTGGACTGGAGAGAGGACAGGGTACCTTGTGCAGCTGTCAAATCGCTGTTCAGGTCGGACAGCTGACTGTCAATGTCGGCATTGTTTTGCTGGTACTCTGTCTGCGAAACCTTGCTGGCAATCTCTGTTGCATTTGCAGTGATCTGTGCCTGCAGGTCACCTTCCAGAGTTGTCACCTCGTTTTTGGTTGCGTAGGTGTCTCCGATGTCCAGCAACATCTGCTGGGTCTTTGTGGCGATCTCATCCTTCGCTTCTGCCGCTGCATCTTTGGCTTCCTGTACGCCGGTCTTGATGGGTGTCAGCTCGGTCTGTACAGCGTCCGCTGTAGCCTTTGCCGCATTGGCCTGACTTACTGCATCGGCAGCTGCATTTGACGCCGCTGTGGCGCTGGAAAGGGCTGTCTCTGCCTTGTTGATTGCCTGTCCTGCAGCCAGCCATGCTTTTTCCAATTCTGGCGTTGTGTAGGCCGTTCCGTTTGGATCCTTGTAAACCGCTTTGATGCGCACCCAGAGGTATTTTCCATCGACATTATCCGGATAAGTCGTCCCCCAGGAACCGCCTGTCTGGGCAGTATCAGATGTCGAAAGGTAGTATTCGTTGGTCAGCGAAACCAGCTTTTGTATGGTTCCGTTGGCACCATCGTCACCTTTTATCTTGGCCCATGTGTATCTGGTGGGGTCAGGAGAATCCACAGGATTGCTGTCGTGATACTGACCAATCCAGTCACCATCCGGGGTGGAGAAAGTCTGGCCGCCGTCATTGGAGTATTTGATGTGCAGATAGTCGGACACACCATCTGCAACATTGGCAAAAGTGAGCTCGTACTCGCCTTTGATAGAGCCATCTGGTCCAAAAGCCTTGAATCCATAGACAGCCATGTCATCAAAGTCCGTGCTGGAAACGGTCAGCGTCTTGCCATTCCCGCACTCAGCTCCGGCCTTGTACCAGCGGATCGTGAATTTGTCAGTCACATCCGTCACACCATCCCGGACAAAGGCTGTCAGGGTGGTGGTTCCGACACCGTTGACAAAGATTGTCCCGGCTGTGGAAGAGATGCCGCATTGGTAGGTTTTATACTTTTCCACCAGCTGCTGGACCTGAGCCTGAATGGTGCTGGAAAGCTGTGATTTTACCTCGGTAAAGTTGTCGAAAGTCGTCTTGCTCCGGGATGGGTCCGTGAAGCAGATTTCCTGTTCAACGACCCTAGCCTGAACGTACAGAGTTGGCTGATAGGCGTCATCCTCAATCGTGAACCGGTCACCGATGGCACCATCCACAAAACCGTCCACCTCGTACTCCAGCTTGGGCACAGAGTTCTTGCGCAGTTCGGCCAAAGCCCTGCCGTACAACATGGCCTGGTCTTCCACGTCACAGTCCCAGTAACGGACAATGTACCCCTCGGATTTTGCCGGATTGACTGCCGGGAACCGGTCTTTTGCAGACGGGTTCAGGATGTCTTCACTCCTCAACCAGCAGCCGTCAGATTCCTTTGCGTGAGAATATCCGGCAAGCGTCAGACCATCCTTGCCCCTGGGACGTATAGCTGTGTACAGGTCGGAAACGTCAGAGGTCTTTTTGATCCCTTCGATTTCCTTTCCGTACCGCAGGATTTCCCCTGTCCTGTCCTTGCCGGTCTGTTTGACGATGTACAGATTCATATGGGACAGGGAAAAATCCCGGTTCAGGACTGTCTGAAAATCCAGCTCCACATCAAAGTTGGTGGCAAGAGAAAAGAGACGCTTCAAAATCGTCTCCCGTCCTTCCCATTTCAGTTTCAGGGACCGGTCCGCCACCTCATTGTGGATGATCCTGAGGTCCATCGTTTCTGCTCCCCATTGCTGGATGTAGGCAGCAAGGGTCTTGGCTTCCGGGGCCTCGTATTTATCCACTTCCTCGTTCAGGAATTCAAAGGTAAGCCCAAAGCATTCAAAGGATGTGTACACCTCATCCTTTTCCGTTTTCACGATATTGAGGTAATAATCCTTGTTCTCATATCTGAAAGACAGCTTGTTTCCGACTTCAATCATCTGACTGTCCTCAGAGGTCAGCACTTTACCCTCAAAGGTGTAGGCACTGCCAGCAAGGTACAGGTGCAGTGTCTCATCGAAATAATGGATTGCTCCCGGCCTGTCATTGTCCAAAAAGCCCAGGACTTCATCCCGGGCGTTAAGGACTGCGATTCTCGGCGTACTCATAGCCATGCCTCCCTGATTCTAGCAACTACTGTCGGTTTCGGACTACAGAAAGATGAGAAGTACAGTTTGACTTCCGTCTCCCCTGGCTCGGCCTTGAACCATTTTGACCCCAAAATCTCATCCTGCGGTTTTGGCATTCCAGCCACCAGAAACTGGCCAGTATTGCCATCGATTTCCAGTTTGCTTCCCTGCCAATAGCGGTTAGGGACATCACGCCATTTGTTGACATTGCATTTATAGAAATTCAGCGTGTCAAAGCCATGAATGTACAAAGTCTTATTACTTGCCCGCCACGCTTTGCAGGACACCTGAATTTTGGCAGCTTGAAGATTTGCAATTTCAGGGATGTTGAACGTGTGATATTGACCCCAGTAGAAATAGGTTATTTTCGCCCCTTCTTTCTTTAGGTCCACGTGTCCCCAGTCTCCATACCACGGGTTTTCGGAGTGCAGGTGACTGGTCTGGTAATCGAACGACTTGAGCACTTTGCCTTTCATGGCGTCGTTGTCGGTGCCAGAAGGATTGTAGACAACGAAATCGTAGTGAGCGGTGTTTCCGCTCATGTCTGTCTTGTTCCAGTTCAGCCCTGCAATCAGCTTATTGTCAGCTGTCAGGACACTGATGCTCATCTCGCCAGTCTGGCCCATGACGTTTGCCCACATGATCAGATGACCATACAGGTACCAGTTCAGACACCCCGACTGTCCATTGGAATCAGCTGGTATGGTCAGAGTTCTCATGCCACCATTGGCGGCCCCGACAAGAGTGCCGACTGTACCCAGAGTCAGGTAAGTCCTACCTGCCCATGACTTGGTGGTCAGGGTGCCTTTGGTGCCATATGTCGGATGCATGGCGTCCTTACTTGTTGTGTCATCAGATGCAGATACAAAGTCTGAGATGGACAGCAGGTGTTCCAACTGCTGATAGGTCACACCATCCGCTTCTTCCCGCTTGCCAAACTCCATGGCACCGTGCTCGGAAGCAATCCCGACATAACCGTTTTCGTGGTTGTGGGTGATTTCGTAGCGGATGGGGACCGGGACTGAGCCGGTGTTGGTGATGTTCAACGTGTCATTAGCCATTGTGAATAACCGTTCAGCGACCGAATACTTGAACGGGTCACAACAGTGGAATGTGATTTCATCCTGACTTGCTTCTGCGGAAGACGCATTGAAGTATTTGTCATTCTCATCCGAAAATCTCAACTGCACTTCTCTTGCCCGCAGGAGGTTGTTCAGCTTGTTCATCCGGATCCTATAGGCTTCTTTTGTGGGTGCGGCAAGGGTGAATTTCACCTTGATGTCCCGTGGTTCGATACGGGAAGAAAGATAGGTGGACCCATTGAGCCCACCTATTTCCTTTTCATCAATATCGTACCCCGTCACCTCTCTGCCAGTGACCTGCAGGATTTTCAGTCCCTGGACTTCATACTGGAGGTATTTACCGTTGTAGATAATGTCTATCATCCTATCCTCCCATCAATTTTGTTCTCAAAGCAGTTTCAGCATTATTGGCATTGCGTACGGGTTTGGCAACAAGACGGCCAACTTCCATATGATCCATGACAATGACCTTTTCGGCTTTGTCCGCAATGATCTGCAGCAGTTCTTCTGTCCGTCCGTTGGTCAGAGCATTTATCATACTGTCCATCTTCCTTGCAAGAGTGTCCAGCCTGTTTGAGTTCTCATAAGCCATGGTCATTCCGGCAGTACCGACAGCTTCCTCAATGGTTGCTGATACGGGACTTTTTGCCCTTGCAGCAAACATGGCAGTTGGTTCGGAAACACCGACAGAATCGGCGCTCATGGTTGTTAGTATCCGGGGTCTGGGCGGTGCCGGGCGAGGTTTCGATGTGCCTGTTTCAACTGTCTTGACTTCCTTCGTGACCTTGACAGTAAAGGTCCGGTTGGTCAGCTCCTGAATCTGATCAATGATGGTTTTTGTCTGGTTATAGACCGTCTGTGCGGCAGCAGGAATTCCTGAGATACCTCGTTCAAAGGCGGATGTTGCACGTGTACCCATACTGCCTGCTGCCCCTGGAACACCTGAACCACCAAAGCGTGCGGTAGTGTCAGACAGGACAGTGCCAGTCTTGCCGGGGATTTTGCTGATACCTTCGTTGAATTTTGAGGCGCTTCTTTGACCTTCGGTCCCTGCCGCACTGGATGCCTTGCCAGAAAGAAATGCAGAGGTCATTGCCGCCAGGGATTGTTCTGTACCGGCCTTGACCCCGGAAGTCTGTGCGTTGCTGTAAGCATCGGCATTTCCTTTACCGGCAGCGGCATACTCACCGGATTTGTTCAATCCTTCTGCTGAACCCTGACTCAGCATGTTAATGGCTTCCTGTACAGAGATGGTACCTGATGCGATACCAGCAGCCATGTCCATCGGAATCGCACGTCCGGCCAGATTTGCCGCTTCCAGTGCCTGCTGGAATTGAATCATGTTGTTCAGCATGTTTGCCGCTTCCTGCGCAGAACCGGCGTTGGCAAGGATTTCGCTAGCCATTGTAGTAGGAATGGCAGTACCCGTCTCACCAGCTGCAGACACCATATCCATGTAGTTCATCATGGCTGTCATGTACTGTATGGCTTCGGTGGGAGCCATGCTGCCGGATTCGATTCCCTGTTTGATGGATTCAGGAATCTGGATACCGGCTTGGGATGCCTGCTGAATCATTCCCTGGAATTCAGTGATCAGTGTTTGGTTCAGTTTTGACGCTTCGCCGCCCATGTTGTTGATGGTTGAGAAATAATCGGACCAACTGATTGCACCTTCTGCAAGAATGTCCTTCAATGCCTGTTGCGCAAGGACTTGTTCGTTCGTTGCAGATGTTACCCTTTTGCCGGCTTCCAGATACTGTTCGGAACCAGCTCCGTATGTTCTGGCGGCCTCCTGTTGTGCCGCAGTTGCATCCTTGACCTGTTGGTTCCAATAACCCAAAGACGCCCTGGCATTGTCATAAGCCATCTTCTGCTGTGTGATTGCTTCCAGCTGTTTCTGGCTTGCTTCCAGCAGGGCGCGTTCTTTTGCGTTCTTCTTTGCCTGTTCAAGGTTCTGAGCAAGAGCGTCTGTGTTGCCGTTTACGTGACCTGTGTTTTCATCTACAGACAGATTCAGTTCAGGGTAGATTCTGTTCAGTTCATCAACAGCCTGCTTGAGCTGCGCTTTCTGTGTGGCAGAAAGATTCTCTATACCGTTCAGATACTGGATTTTATTTGCCAGCATATCTGCAGCAGCGGCGTTGGTTTCATACGAAACCATGACCTGCTTTGCAGCATCTGCCTGATTCTGAGCTTCCTGTGCGTACTCTCTGCTGGAATCAATCAAAGCAGCATGTGCAGCATCCGCACCACCGGCAGCCTTGATTTCCTCATGTATCGCAGAAACCATGTTGTCCTTGATGACTTTCGCTGCTGTCAAAACACCGGCAGCAACGGCAGCCAGTCCTACAACGACACTGCCAGTTGTTCCCAGAAGTCCAGCAAAGGACACGTTGGCAGCTTCCGTACTGTCGGCAGCTTCAAGTGCAGATGCGGCATATGCACCCATGTGCTTTGCGGTGTTACTCGTTGCCCGGGACATGCTGAACAGGTTGGGCGCAATCTTTGACAGTCCTCTTGCCAGTGTTGTAGCACCACCGGACGCACTGAAGAAGAATTCAATCAGTTTCTGCCCAAAACTTGCGACTTTGGAAATACCCTTTGCTGTCGGAGAAAGTGCCGCACCAAAGAGCAACATCTTGGCAACAGCATCTTTGACCGGCGCAGGAAGTTCAGAGAACCATTTCGCAAGATCCTTGACCATGTTTGCCAGTTCCTTGACCGTCGGGGCAAAGGATTCCCCCAGGGAGGCACCGGCCTGCTTGATTGCTTCCCATGCCTGCAGAAGTGCAGTCTTAGTCGTTGCATATCGTTTCTCTGCTTCAATCACCATTGCGGTGTTCTCAGACCATGCCTGATTTGCCCGTCCCAGGGCGTCAGAATAGACGTCTGTACTCTGAGCAAGAGCACCTGCGGCGTTGGACATCCTGACTTCTTCAATGCCCAGTTCTGCCAGTTTCGCCGTAACATCTTCTGACTTGCCGATACCTTCAAGGAATTTCATGAACGCAGTGCCGGCATCGTCACGCCATGCTTTTGCAAACTGCTCAGCTGTCATTCCGGCAGTGTCTGCATAATCCTGCAGGGACTCACTTCCTGTGGATACAGCAACCTGAATCTGCTTCATGAGCTTTGACATGGAGCCACCACCTGCAGCAGCTTTGATACCCATGGACGACAGGGCCGTGGACAGTGCCAGTACCTGAGGTGTGGTCATGCCAACCTGTCTGCCAGCTGTAGCAAGACGTGTCGCCATATCAACGATTTCAGATTCAGTGGTGGCAAAGTTGTTGCCCAGGTCTACAACGGTGGAGCCAAATCGTTCATAGTAGTCCGTCGTTCTCTGCCCTTTGTCCACCATGATATTTGCCATGTGGGCAAGGGATTCGGCAGCCTCTTCACCGACAATGTTTGTGGTGTCCCCCAACATTGCAATGGTTTTCGTGAATCCCAGAATGCTGTCTGTGGCAACACCCATCTGTCCACCCAGTTCTGCATAGTGAGCGAGGTTTTCATAACTGGACGCTGTGTTCAGCGCAAGGTCTTTCAGCCCGCTGTTGATTGCAGCCATCTGTTCCGGGGTGCCGTCAACAGTCTTTGTCACTCCAACCCACGCGTCTTCAAAGTTGATTGCTGCTGCTGTAGCACCTGCGATTCCGGCAGCGGAAATCATGGAGATTGGTTTCAGTGCGTTTGCTGCCTTTTCTGCAGCCGAAGCAACATTCCCCAGGTGCTGGTGCATCTTCATCATGCCTGTGCTGCATGTCAGCATGGAAGCACTTACCTGGTCCAACTGTGACTTCAACAGTGCTTCTTCTGCCCGGAGATATTCAAGATGTTGTGCAGTTTCCATTGCTTCTGCACTGTTTTCTCCAAAAGCTGCTGCCTGTTGTTTCCACAGTTCTTCGTTTGTCGCAATCGCCTGTTTGACGTTGCTCATCTGTTTGATGAGGTTTGCGTACTTGTTCTGCAGCAGTCCCTGTTTTGAGATGAACAAATCCATCCCGGTAGCATTTGAGTTGAAAGACGATTTCATAGCCCGGGAGACTTTGCTCAGTTCGCGGTCAAGACCCTGAACCTCATGTTTCGTCTTTCGCATCGCTTTTTCAAAACCGGATGCGTCACCACCAATATCAATGGTGATACCTTTTGTGTTAAAGGCCATAAGTCTCCTTTCTACAGAGCGTCAAAATCCGCCTGAGTTGCTTTTCGCACTTTTGGTTTCTGTGGTTTGTTGACCCTTGCCCGCATGTTTGCCTGTGTGATCAGCAGGTCCATCAGAAAGCCAATGTCCATGTCATCAATCTCTTTGAGACTGTATCCGGCGTTCCTTGCCAGAATGACTATTTCTGAGTAGGGGACTTTTTTTTACTGTCACCCTCTGTTTCTGCCTTTTCTTCGGGTTCAACGATTCCTGTGACGCCAATCATCCGACCATATGCAATGTATGCGTACTGGAGCATTTCGGGATAATCCTCAATGGAATCCAACCAGGAATCGAACAGGGGGAACCCGTCATTGCAGGAATACAGAGCGGCCCAAAGGATGCGTTCAAGAAACTCCCCACCCAGTGTCTGAATGGTGAATCCTGTGACCTGCACTTCATTTTCAAGGTCAATCGTTCCCAGTTTTGAGGCGTTCATGTAACCGCCAAAGACCTTTGCGGAGGCTTCGGCAATGTCCACCATGATGTCTCTGCCAAACTGTTCCCGGTAGATTCTTGCGGTCTTTCCGGTATACCCACCGGTCATCTTTCCATCTGGAAATTCAAGTTCAAATTTCATGTTGTCTCCTATATATGGAAAAAGAGCCGGAACAACTCCGGCTCAGAATGTCTATTCGGATGCAGTTCCCGGAAGAACAACAGATGTGAAGAAGTCGGCGTAGCAGGTAGCACCTTCTGTCGCCTTACCTTTCGTGATCTGTTTGCCGTTGTGTTCAATGGGAATTGCAGTGTATGTGATTGTTGCAGTGGTTGGGGTGATGGTGTCTTCTTTGGTGTTGTTTTCCTCAGAACCACGTCCAAATGTCACATCATACATGACATGGCGGGTGTTCTTCGCATCACCGCGACACTGGAAAAGCAGGGCACCTTCCGCGGGAAGCACATCTGCCCGTTCGGTCATAAGTCCGGTTGTCGCATCGACTTCCTCCTTGAAGATTACCTGGCGGATCTGGTCTGTCATTTTGATGAATGTCAGTTCACCGGTGTATCCGTTGTTGGTAGTGGTTGTGAAGTATACAGAATCATCAGCATAGAAACTGGACGATTCGCCCTGCGGTTCACGGGTCATAGCCTGTGCGCCAACAAGGGCTACAGGGGTTCCGTATGTATAAGTCACAGTACCATTTGCAGCCGTTGTCTTTTCCAGCGGTGCAAAGTAGATGGACGAAAGACCGTATTCAATCTTGTTAGGGTCTACGACAGTAGTCGGCATGTTGTCTCCTTTCAAAAAGAAAAGGCGAACCGTTCAGATTCGCCTTTTAGAATTTGATGTTTTTCAGAATGTTCTGTGCCAGATGGGCGTTGGCATATTCATCACCGGGTTTCCAATGAGGGAAAGCCCGTGTCATTACGCCAGGAGCATTCCAAAGATGGTGTCCGTTTTCGAGCAGGTGTGTCAGGGAATATTCATGTCCCCTGGCATAAACCTGACCTTCTGCCATAGGTCCAGATGTCTGGAATCTCCATCCAATGGACTTCCGGTATTTCGGTCTGCGGTTCTGATACCCGCCTGCTTCACGGGTTATCTTTGACGCTTCTTTCGTAGTCTCCCTGACGCCTTCATTCACTCCGGCACGGACTTCGGCGGTCAGGTCTTCAAGGATATTCATCAAAGCCTGTCCTGCCATGTCCATTGATACCCGGACATGATTACCATAGGTATATCTATCGCGGCTCAAGGATGACCACTTCCCATTCGGTACAGTATGACTTTTCTGTTTTCACGTATTCGTGAGTTATCTGTTGATATGCGATATCCAATGAATCGAACAGAGTTTCAATCGTGTCTTCCAGAACAAAATCCTTATGATCAGTGACCAACCGGACAATATAGTGTCTGACTTTCATGAACCTTTTGTCATCTGCGAAATAGTCGTCTCCCGGGATTTCAGCATAGTTGCCATAAATGGTTGAATCGGGTCGTGACTCGTATCCACCATAGACAAAGTATCTGTCCCCCAGAATCTCCTTCATCCCTCGTACTAGGTCAATTCTGCCTGCCATGTTCCAGCATCCTTTCTCAGGTACAGTTCAATGTTGTCGCCTTCGACATATGTTCGATAAACGGAATATTCGATTCCGTCATACTCAACACTCAGTTCGCCATCATAGTCTCCATAGAATATGGAGATTTTCCATGCTGGTTTTATCCCCGCCTGGAATGCAGCATAAGTGTCTCGCATGTACAGAGACGAAACAGTGCAGAAAACCGTGTGTCTTCTGACAACCTCCCCCGTGACAACACCATTCTCATCCGGTTCTGTGGACTTCTTGAGCAAAGTACACTCTGACTCGCATATGGTTGTCTCTCGGGTATATTCATACGGCATCCGAACACCTCCGCCCGTCCATGTACACCAACTTGAGCTGTTCATTATACATGTTCAACCAAAGCTGTTTCACATCAGGACTTGAGTTTCCAAAATAGCCTTTTGATTTCAGGACACACAGGTTCACCAGCCGCGCATCATCTGGCCTAACAGAAATGCCCAGACGGTCAATGTCATCAAAGACCGTCTGGATATACATTTTCAGTTCTTCGTCATACAGCGTGGACGATTTGATTCGATGTGCGCGTTTAACTGTTTCAAGAATCAGGCCGTCTTTATCGTCCAGCATTTAGAATCAGCCTCCCTGCGAAGGTGTGGAAGGTACAGCTACTTTCTTGAGCAGGTAAATCAGGTCAGGACGCAGCACCTTGCCATCGTTGATGACCAGCGCCTTGGTGACTTCCTGGTTCTTTTCGTGGTCGAAGTACTTTGTCACAGTGAATCCCATGTTGGAGTTGATTGCATAGGCTTCTGCCGGAACCCACAGCATACCGAAAACTTTGCCAGCAGCCGCATCATCGAAGTCAGGCAGCAGGTCATTTTCAACCAGGGTTACCTCACGCCCCTTGAACCGGCAGTTCAGAGTACCGTCAACCGGGGAGAACGTTTCGGAGTAAACAGGACGGTTGTTGTCGTCTGCCAGAGTTTTGATGTTGCATTCATAGGTACCGGCAGTCATAACGAATTCATAGTTCTTGGAGCGGAATCCCAGGGGCAGTTTTCCAAAGATTTTGGATTGCAGAGCTTTCCAATCCTTCATGTCGTTTTCGTTCAGGGAGATGGTCTTAACAGTGGTCTTTGTCAGGATACCTTCCATCTGAGAGTTTGCAGGAACGCCATTCAGCAGTTCGTCATCCATGGCCTTGACATAAGCTTCTGCGATGACCTTTGCCAGTTCGGATTCAAATGCCGGTACAGACAGGACCTTCTGCAGCAGAGTCTTGGCCAGACGGATTTCGCCGATGTTGTACTTGAAGATGACGGAACCGGTGATGGAACCGCCCTTCTGCCGGTCAGAAATTGTGGATTCAGAGATACGGGAGAAGGTTGCACCGAAAGAACCAATCGGGTATTCAACGCCGCCAGGCAGGTTCGTGTGCTTAACCTTGCCATACAGGCGTCCATGGATTTTCTCAATCTCTTTGATGATTTCCTGCTGTACGTGATGCGGAATCATCACGCCCATGTCAGCAGCAACATTGGTGGCATCAGCACGTTTCAGGACAGAATCTTCCGGCAGCTTGCCAGTCACGATGTAGTCCATAAACTGCTTACGCTCAATCATGTCAGAGTCTTCAACCGGAGTCTTGACCTCGGGAATCTTGAAACCGGCATTCAGCTGATCCATAAGGTTCTTGCGTTTCAGTTCCTTTTCAGCGGCAGCATCTTCCAGTTCCTTACGCCGTGCCAGCAGTGTATCGGTTTCTTCAGTCAGTTTGTCCAGATCAGCATCCGGCTTGTTCATTTCGTCTTTGATTTCAGCCAGTCGGGAAATAATCTGTTCGTATTCCATTTCTATTCCTCTACTTTCAGTTTCAGAGCAAGCAGTTTCCGCTTGCGTTCGCGTTCATAGTTGTCAGCCGTCCTTGCAACAATGGCCGTGTGATCATTGGCAGGAATGGAGACAGCAGACACGTCAACGACTTTTCCAATCCTGCGGATCGTTTGAGTGTCCCCATCAAAGGAAGTTTTGGCCCTGCAGCGAATTGACATCTGAGTCACGTTTCCGGCTTTGATGTCTTCGTACAGTTCTCTGGCCCGTGAAGTCTTTGACAGGTCTGCCCAAACAAAAAGACCGCGGTCATCTACTTCCAGTCCCAGAGTCCCGTTGCTCGTTCGTGCGAACACAGGACCAGAATGGTCAAACTGGAAGATGACATCGGTCATGTCAGAATCATCGAAAGCGTTGCGGTCAACCTGTTCGTAAATCTTCTTGCCCTTTCTCTCAATCAGGCAATATTTATCGAACGTAGTTGCATACCCTTCAACATAACAATCAGAATCAATCCGTTTTTCCCCGGATGGGGTCAGACTGAATTTCAGGTTCCGTTGTATCAGGGTTTCTGTCTTTTCGTCCCTCATTGGTTTCCTCCTTTCTATCCGGTGCACCTTCGGCACGATATTCACCACGGATATATCTGTGCTGTCCCTCTCCATTCGGGAGCGGGGGAAGGTTCAGGATTTCCAAAGCGGAGTCCATGGTTGCCATGCCTCGGTCATAAGTACCGAACGCAACATCAACACGAGACCGGATGGAAGCGTACTGGAGTCGGTTAGACGCCATTTCCAATTTGTTGCCATCCATGATTTGCCCTCTGGTGTAGACAACACGTGTTAGGACTTCCTCAATTTGAATCAGCAAAGGTTCAATGGCGGATTGATAGAACCCGTTCCATTCATCCTCGCTGTAAGTGTTCTGCATCAGCTTTTCGGATACACCCCAGTAGGAATAAGCAATATCTCTCATTTCCTTGAGGTCTTCCGGCTGCAGCACCTGGACTTCTTTTGTGACAGGATCAATCTGTTCATAGCGGCTGTCAAAAACAAAAAAGCCGGTGTTGTTGCCGGTCAGATTGACAGTTGCGATTCTTGCCTGTTCCTCTCTCAGAGCCTCATCATCAATCAACGGGACATTCAGTTTTCCCATCCATTGCAGGGGAGCTTCACTTGAGGACAGTTTTGAAATTGATTTATCCAGGTCCTGTTCGTACAGTGCCGCAATCTTCTTGAATGGGGCATTGTCTTCACCGCAAAGGGTAGATTTGTTCTGCATCCTTCTGAGGTGACCAACCAGTTCATATTCAATGATTTGGTCTTTCATTTCCCCAATGCGGTACTTGAGCCACAGGTCACCATCAACATCAACAATCTGACAGTCAGATGGGTTTGCCACCCAGAATCCGGCGGTCCGTCCAACATCGTCCAGAATAGGAACAACATAGGCGTTGTTCTCAGACAGCAGGACTGTCACAAGTTGATAGATAAACTGACTCACGGTCTGATAGGGGTTTGGATATTTGCAGCAGAAGTATTCAACCCTCGCATTGTGTTGTGCCAATTGCGGGGAGGCTTTGGAGCACTCTGTGGCAATTTTGTTGATGCAGGCTCTTGCAAGGGCCAGGTCATAAATATCCCGGGAAATATATTTCGTTCCTTCAATGTCCAGAACATATTCCCCGTTCACCATCCTTATCAGGTGTGCAGGAATCGCGGTTGAAGACCCGACCGGTTCCTGTTCTCCGGCTCTTACCGGGTCACGCTTCTTTCGGAAGCGAAACAGATTTGTCAGAAAGTTACTCACGCTTTTTGTTTCCCTCCAAAATCCATTTGTATTTGTCCGTGTATTTTGACCGGACCGTCATGGCATCAATGACAGCAGCACAGCCGTCAATGTGTTTTGTTTGTGAAATCTTCATCATTCTCAGTCGCTTGCCGTCCGGTTCACGCTTGATTGCCGTGTTCCTGATGTGACTCTGCAAAAGGCCGTTTGTCCCAGTCTTGATTCGTCCCTCCATCATCAGACCTTCAAATTCTGTCATAATTGGTGTCAGGTTCGTCCCCTGGAATACATCGTCCATGGCAAATCCGACCTTTTTCATTTCGTCTACAAAGTAGGTGGATGAATATCGGTCATATCCCGTCATGATGATGTTTATCTTGTACTCCGACCTGAGATGCATGAACCACGCTGTGACGTCCTTGTAGTCCACGAATTTGTCACCGGAGAGTGACAGGAATCCATGTCCTATCATGGCAGAGTAGTTCACATTGTCTCTTTCAGTCAGTTCCTCCAGCTTTCCTGCGGGCATCCAGAAGTGGGACAGGATATAGTCACTACCCTCATATCTGATGACTACACAGGCACTTGTGAGGTCTGTAGTCTGCGAAAGGTCAACACCACCAACCGCTGCCATTCTCCGGAAGTCATGGGGTACGATTGCCGGACCCTGACTTTTTGCCAGTGCCTCCTGTGGGATCCATGCGGCAATGGTGTTTTGCTTGATGTTGCAATACTTGCAAATGAATTCCGCTTTATAGGAGGAGCTTGAATGTGCCTTGCGAATCTCTGCTTCAAGTTTCTTTTCAAAGAAGGAAACACCCAGATTCGGCATGGCCTTTCTCAGTTCTTCAACGTCATCCCATTTTTCAATGTCATCAATCATGAACAGGAAAGGCAGGAGCGAAGTTTCCTCACTGTTCCTGAGAAGAACAGAAGTGCATCGTGGAAATAGTTCATCATACAAACCACCATCTATGAAGTTGGCGGTTGAACAGGACAGGTTGATGGGGTCATGTCTTCCGCCCTGTGCAGAAAGCATAACGTTGTACATATCCAGGGCTTTGACACCTTCCCATGCGGCGAATTCGTCAAAGATTGTCAAGTACGGGTTGAAACCATCGGACTTTTTACTGTTGAAAGCAAGGGGACTGATCGTGCAGTTCTTGCTTGCAATGTAGTAGTCTGACCGGCGTTTCTTACCCATCTTTGACATCGTCTTGTTCGCACCAATCATCAACAGTGCCTGATTGTAGATGATGTTTGCCTGCTGCAGTTTCGGCGCCAGATTATAAATCTGCATCCCGTTCTCTTTCTGCGTGTAGGCAACACATGCTTCCAGTGCGGCGGCAAAAGTGGACTTACCCTGCTTTCGGGCAATGATCAGAACGAATTCAGTGAAGTGTCTGTATCCGTCATCATCAACAAGTCCGAAGATGCAGGCAGTGATGTACTTCTGCCATGTTTCCAAAATAAAAGGACCGGAACGGCCCTCAACATAGCGGCATTGCGTTTCGATGAACCGAATCGCCTTTTCCGCTTTTTCTGAATCATATAAACACTGACCGGAGTCCAGGACCCATTCCACAAACTCCAGATTCAGCAACATCCATTTTCCTAACCTGTATCTTCCATTCTCAACATCCCGTTTGAAATCCTGCAGATATGTGAAATCTTCACATTTCGAACTCAGCAAGAGAGTCGTCATCCTTTTCCAGAGAAACGTTCAGCTTCTTTGCCCCGGAAGGCGTCAGGCCCAGTTCCTTTGTGTATTTCAGGATTTGCTCGTGATATTGAAGGTTGTTCAGGTAGCATGGATGTTTGGAAAGATTGGTTGCCCCCGCCTTGTTTGTGTACTCACAAACCGGAGCAAAGTTGTCCAGTTCTTCCCATTTGGCCAGATTCTTGTCACGCTGTTCATATATCATGGCAAGAGTCTCAATGACCATATCAAATTCAGGGCGATAGGTTCCCAGGGCTTTCAGGTCCTTGATAATCCTTGCCTTGTATACGGCAGCTTTCTTTGGTTTGAAAGTCACAGAACCAACCTCCCTTCTTCGTCAAAGCACATCGCTTCCCGTGAAGCGTGCTCCTCACCATGACACTTCCTGCAAAGTGATTCAAGATTGTCATCACTCATTAGGATCTGCATGTCATGCTGGTTTTCCTCGTTGATATGGACCTTGTGATGGACCAATTCAGCGGGGACATACAACCCCTTGCTCAAACATCGTTCACACAGGGGATGGAGTTTGCGGTAGTTCACGGACCGGATTTTCCACGCTTTTGATTTGTAAAAACGCCCGGCAAAGTTGCGTGCGCCAGTTTTGTTGTTCACTGCTTGCTTTCCTCCCCTAATGCACAGGCGAAGAAAACGCGGGTGCGGAAACAAGCAAGCTAAAAGTGTTCATTTAAGCTTCGCCTGCACATTAGGAGAAAAAAAGATGGCGGGCCCGGCAGGACTTGAACCTGCGCGCTTCAAGTTAACAGCCAGATGCTCTACCAACTGAGCTACAGGCCCGTGAAAAGGCTGTGACGGTTGGTTTTCTCTATAAAAGAGGTATATCCCAATTCGCCCATCCTTTTTGTTTGTGATTGGCAGAAATACAAAAGAGGCAACCGCGCGCAGTCACCTCTTCTTGTTTTCTGTATTGGTCGATTCTTTCGACGATATAATTATATAGTAGAAATTGTCCGGAATTTCCGGAAAATGCAGGGATTTAATTTGAATGATATACCATTTCCCCCTTTGTCTGAACCTTTTGGCGTTTTTCCAAACTCCCCCGCACCGTTCCCCCGGACATACGGAAGAGTTGGCCCATGGGGGGTATATTCGCGCAATTTTTGGCCCGAATTGCGGCTACATTGCGGGGAATATGCGTATTTTCGTCATCTTTTTGTGAATTACGCCACTGATTGCGCATTGTTGCATCCACACATTGTTCGATATGATTTTCATATTAGTCAATGTATAAGCAATGAATAAACATCATATATAATATATGTCCGCGTGCGCACTCTATGTAGCGCACCGCCACAGACAGGCAGGACAGCAGGCACACAGCAGCACCACAGCCACAGACAGCAGACCACAGCCACCACAGTGCAGACGCACAGCCACACGCCATAGCAGGCAGGACCACAGCCGGACCGGTTGCGGATCATGCACACATCCGACAGGACAGCAGGACACGGACACACAGCCATACACTCCAGCAGTGGCGTGCTGGATGGAGTGCAGGACATGGACAGCTGCACCACAACCACAGACACAGCGCAGCAGACAGATCAGCAGACAAAACAAAAAGAGCAGGCCGATGATGGCCTGCTCTTTTGTGCTCAGTCTTTGGCTGGTGCTGTAGCTGCATCGATCCGCATCGCATCACTGGTGATGGCATCCAGGTGCAGGCTGGACGGCACGGCCCAGAGCGTATAGCCAGCAGCCTCGAGGTATCGGGCAAGGCTGTCCGCATACGGGTGCGCCTTACTCAGAGCCTGGGCGGCTGCTGCTCTGCTCACTCCCAGAGCTCGGGCCATGTCCACGATCCGCATATCAGAGCGATCCATAGCGGTCTTGAGTGTCTCCGATGGTGTCATGTGTCTCTGTCCTCCTGACTTGAGTATATCATGCGGTTACGATTTTTGCGATTTTGTATATTAATCACTTGACACATGATAATCATATGGTTATGATAAGGCCGTAAAGAGCTAACCGAGTAGTTAGCAACGGAGGTAGACAAAATGAAAAACATGAACCTGAACGATTTCCAAAACCGCATGATCGCCGAATGGTGGATTTGCAAAGAAGACGCCGGCACGCTGACCAACGCCAACGAAACTATGAGCGGCAGGGACTTGATGGCAGCGATTCGGGAGGCGGACGCATGGGATCAGTCGGTATCTGATACACTCCCAGGCCTTGAGGTTAAGGACTTGCTGGCTACGCTCTGCGACATCCTGGGCGTTGACTGGCAGGACGCGGAAGACTGGCAGGAGGCCTATAACCGGCTGGAACGCTTTATAGACACAGTGGAGTAACCCCATCCGATGAGAGCCGGACGGCAACCGGCCGAAACGCCCACAGCTGGGCGTCATGGGAAGCCAATCCCTGGAGGTAGACACATGAAAAAGACAATCGCAATCATCGCAACCATCGCAACCATCGCAACTATCGCACTGACAGGCTGCACACAAGCAGACGCACAGGCAGCACAGACCACAGAGACCATCGCAGAGCAGGCACAGAGCAGCACAGTGGCTGCAGAGATTAGCAGTGCTGATAACGGTATCGTGACGCTCACATTCCAGGACGCAGCCGGCAACTGGTGCGCGGTGGCAATCCGCGGATCATGGGCAGATGACGCAAGCGCCCACATCGGGGAGGTAGTGACATATGACACACAATCCGGAACGGTTCGGCTGGATGGAGGCATCGCAGCATGACGGACCTGGAGCTGATAAGCAGATATAACGCATTGGTGGAGCATGATCATACTCCAGCTATTGAGCGGCTGGATGGTGACACATGGAGCATATGGGATGACCAGGAAGGCGACGTCACCATGACCACACAGGAGGCGGCCTACCAGGCACGGGAGGCACTGAAAGATTGGGGAGAGCTTTGACGCTCTCCCTTTTTTGCGCGTAAATCGTCAGGTTATAAAAATATGACTTTTTGTAAATTTGGTGCTTGACATATGATAATCGCTCGGTTATGATTGAGCCGTAAAGAGATAACCAATCGGTTACAAGGAGAGCAAAAATGACAAACACAACAACCACAATTGACACAGCATCCGCAGCAATGGAGTACCAGGCAGCTTACAACAATTTTCGGATCTGGCTCAGGATCCAGCTCATGGCGGATGATGCACAGGAAAAGCCACGCAAAGGATTTGCAGGATACCCCCACGTACTTGAAGCACTGGAGGACGCAAGAGCATGGGAAGCGGAAGCACGTCACACGCTAGTCAAAGTCCTGGACGACGCCGGAGAGAGTCGCGTCCAGACCATCGCGCGAATCAAGAACCAAACGCGCAAAGGTCTGGGCGATGACAGCTCAGAGTATTGCAAGGGGATCCGCGAAACGTATCGCGCCGTGTTCGGCGTATATCCCCGAAAACCGGTCATGATGGCGAACGATAGAAAGCGGTACATTGGCAGCCGCTACCGCGGATAGGACACACGGGGACGCGCTCCCCTTCGTGCCTTCCGTGCCTGGAGTAGTCCAGACATGGAAGGGACGGAAGACGTCCGGAGGTAGTAGATATGACAGACACACAAGTTTATGAAAAACTGCTGCAGGTGAGAGCTTGCGCGGACTTGAGAACCATGGAAATGCTCAAGGACCTGATCAGTGAGTTTGAAAGCCGTGAGCGCTCAAAGAAAGCACCTAGCAAGAGTGTTGCAGCCCTTGTGAAAGCATTTCCCGCATCCTGGAAAAGGTACATCAAATGCAGCGCACGCAAGGCGCTCCAGTACGGCCGCACAATGGAGTACGACGGGCAAACGCTCCAGATGGTCACCGACAGCTATATGCTTATTGGTTTCCAGGTACAGCGCCTGGAGGAATGCCCGGCGGATATTAAGTATCCTCCGGTTGAGCGGATCATACCCACAGATGAGCAGCTGGACCGCAAGGCGCTAACAGCCCATGCGGATGATCTTAAAATTGCCATAGCAGAGCGGAAAGCACACGATAAAGCCAACTGCGAAAAAACACACGTCGTGCCCTACAAGCTGGAGGACGATCTGACAGTAGACGCGCTCCGGCTCCAGCAGGTACTCAAGTGGACGGGCAGCAAGAGCGTCACGCTGTACAGGCAGACGGGCAGCGGTAGCGCACTGAAACCACTGCGGGGGACGACAGAGAGCGGTGACCTGCTGGTTATCTGCCCTGTAAGGTGCGCGGCATGACTGACGCAATCTTGCTACTGATCATCCTGGCATCCAGCGCAGACACGGCTCCGCGCTGGATTGTCTGGAGTCTGATACTGATCACGACTCACGCGATATACAGGCTGCTGGCAAGAGAGGCCAGGAGGGAAAAGAAATTTTTGGAGGGAAAATAAAGGGTCCATGATATTATGGTTTTTCCGTTACGTCAACGGTTAAACCGCATTTTCTTACGATATTGCCGGTTTTTTCTACTTTTTTTGTCGAAATAATTCCGGTTTTCTCACATTATATAATCAGTAAGGGAGGGACGACGATGACAAGCCTAGGAAACAAAGAGATTGTGGCCCACCATTAAGCACAGTTCCGAACCCGAAAGAATATTTAGTCTCCAAAGATGGCCACATCTGGTTCGTGATTATTAGAGACCTCGGAGAAATCTGAGGTTTTTTCTTAAATCTTTGTATATCCACTTGTAGATATATCCACAAAATGAGGGCAGTTGTCACTTTTCCCCGCACTTGCGGGGCTTTTTTTATTCTCAAACAATGGCGCACATTGTGCGTTTTCTTCTTGCATTAGCGTACAACGTACGCTATAATATGAGTGTAAAGAGGAGGAAACGAAATGAACTACTACGACATCCAGTGCCTGGCACAAATCAACGAAGTGGACGGCGAGAACGCAAGAGTAAATAAGGAGGACAAAATAATGACAACGAGCAAGTACAACAAAATAAAAAAGGCAGCGAAAGCTGGCCATTATCCCGACACATTCCGCACCTGCCTGAACATGATCCCGGAAGGAGGCTCAGTAATGACTTACACGAAATGGCTTGCGGTGCTGGATGAGTACCGCGAAAAAAGCAGCGATGTTGCTGCAGCAGAGAACCCGCTGAACCTGCGGGATGGAAAGAAAGCCGTTGAAGCTGCAGGCTACATCTGGGCAGCAGCCCAGGCCGATCTGCCTGTTCTGCTGTCGACCTCCGGGATGACGGCTTACGGACTAGGGAGAAAGTTTGACATCTCTCCCCGAACAGTCCAGGCTTGGGCCAATGAGTCTAGAAAGGCTCCGAATTATGTGATAGACATGATGGCTTACATCCTGGTATCGGAGCTGCAGGCACTCAAACGGATCTGGTTCGTCCAGAACTGCTATCCTGGCGATGAGGACCTGACGTTTTTCTCCAACGAGAAGGAAGCGATGGAGTATGGTTTATCCCTGTGGGACCACAGATCCGAGCAGGAAAAGGCCAGATATCGCAAAAACGCAGGTGGCGAATGGCGCCTGTCGATGGGAACCATCGAGGTTCCGGTCGACATGGAAAAGGATGAGTACTGGGATGAAGTCATCGCCCATGACTACGGGGATGAAATCAAAGACTTTACCGCATGAAAAAAAGCCTATAGAAAGTGCGTTGTCTGCGGGCGTGATTTTGTCCCTTTGACAGACCACACGGATGCCGTGAACAGCTCGTCTGCAACGTAGAAGGAGTACCCTAAAGCGTCAGGATCTTAAGTCTTGGCGCTTTTCGCTTTATTGTTTTCTGCCTCAAACGCTCACCATTTGAGGCACATAAAAATCGGGGCTGTAACAAACTACCCGATTTAATCGAGTAGGGGGCTACAGCCCTTTTCTTTATGCTCATTAAATGAAATAAGACTGTCTTTCCGCTGCCAGACCTTCGTTCACCTTCTTTCACTGACGATGGGGGAAAACTTTTGCACACGAAAGCTCAGACTGACCTTTTGACAGCCAATTGTATTGCTTAAAACAGTTCGTTTCTAGTTCAGATGGCTGGATCTTTCCTTCATCTGTGACTTCCTGTTGCAGTAGTGACGGATATTATGTCCTGCTGCCACCATCCAAAGCTCGAATTCTACCCCGTCTTTACCCCGTCTTCGTAATCTCGTGTACGAATAGTCTTCTTTAAGCTGACCGAAGGTCCCTTCACTCTGGATGCTTCTCTGGATCATCAGCTCCTGTCCTCTTTCTGTAGCCATGTTTTCCCTGACGATCCCCTTCTGCCTCTCCAGGTCATGGCAGATATTCATAGTCCGTCCTTTCCTGGATCTGGTGCACTCCCTGCACAGCGGACAGCCCTGGCAATGCTCACTACGATACAGGTGGTTTGTACGGGGATACAGGCCCTTATTTGACTGTGTCACTTTCTCCAGTTTCATTGGATGGCCTGCAGGACATACAGGAGTTCCATCTTCCTGCTTTCCAAATGCATAGGACTTGAAGCGGTCTGCTTTCCTGATGTGACTTTCCTTTTCCTGAAGGTTGTATTTCATCATCAGTTCGATCCCGTGCTCCTCACAGTAACAGTAGTTATCATAACTGCCATATCCCGCATCCGCCGGGACCCGCTGTGGATAGACTCCATACTTCTGTCTGTACCTCTCCACTGTCGGGATGAAGTCTTTGGAATCACTTGGACTGGATGTGACCTGCAGGATGCGGATATAGCCATCACTTACTCCTGCCTGTACGTTGTATCCCGGCTTGAATACACCAGTGTGATTGTAGTAGTCGTATTTCATGTGCATGAAGGTCGCATCCGTATCGGTCTTGGAGAAACTGTTGCGACCGCCAGCTGTTTCTGTATAGGCTTCATATTTCTGCAGCTTCACACTCAGCTCCCTGAACTGGTCATGCATCCTCTGAAGTTCTGACTTTCTATGGCCTCTTCCTGCCACGTAGACGATCTTCTCATCTTCTGCAGTATCGATAAAAACCTGGTCCAGGGTCATGAGATGATCCATATCAAGTTCCTGAAGGATGCTTATGGCTGCACTCCGTTCACCATATCCATGGGCAGTCAGCCATTTCTTGAACTGTTTCAGGAGCTCCATCATCTTTTTCCTGGCGGAAGTCTGGTACTTGCGGGTAGACTTCATCCATACAAATGTCATCTTATTGGCGTTGGCTTCCAGTTTGGTGCCATCCAGGAAGAGGGTATCTGTATCCACGGAGTCGTGCAGTTCAATATAATGGTTCAGTTCAATGAAGATCTGCTCCATACAGGGCTTGAGAGCTGAATTGAAGAAGCGATGATAAGTCTGGTGGGAAGGATAAACCCCGTTGAGGAGAAACCGGAACCGCATATCATAGCGGCTGAGATCCTCCAGTTCTCTGAGGGATGAGAAGCCAAAAACAGTCATCGCAAGAAGAGAGGTCTCCAGTAGCTGATAAGCCGGAAACTGGGTGGAATTCCAGGAAGTTAGAGAAGGAAATCGGGAAAGATCCAGGAAGGACTCGACGAAGTCACGGATGATCCGAGAAGGATCGGAAGCCGGTACCTCTTCCTGATAAGAAAAATTGATGGAAAAATCACATGGAAGCTGGGGCTGGATTGTGATAGACTGTGCCCGTGTAATTTTGTTTAGTTGCATAAATAAA
>ERZ778513.253-NODE-253-length-49852-cov-14.602466_pt1 | contig 49852 bp, 39 predicted proteins | sample MGYA00510345_ERZ778513 | MGnify/ENA primary metagenome ERZ778513 (study PRJEB29527, sample SAMN07138966) | mouse gut metagenome | material: feces | host: mouse | place: China:Nanjing | collected 2016-01-25 ... | reverse complement strand
TGGAAGCGATTACTTCTATGGAGGAGGATTTCGCACAGTGGTACACAGACGTGGTAAAGAAGGCGGAGCTGTGTGATTATTCGAGTGTGAAGGGTTGTATGATTATTAAACCTGCAGGCTATGCGATTTGGGAACAGATTCAACAACAGTTGGACGCTGCATTTAAGAGGACAGATGTAGAGAATGTGTACATGCCAATGTTTATACCGGAGAGCCTTCTGGAAAAGGAAAAAGATCATGTTGAGGGATTTGCGCCAGAAGTTGCGTGGGTGACACATGGGGGGCTTGAGCCATTACAGGAAAGACTTTGTGTGCGGCCGACATCGGAAACGTTGTTCTGCGATTTTTATAAAAATGAGGTACAATCTTATCGGGATTTGCCAAAAGTATATAATCAGTGGTGCTCTGTGGTGCGTTGGGAGAAAACGACGCGTCCTTTTTTGAGAAGCCGTGAATTTCTATGGCAAGAGGGACACACTGCACATGCAACAGCGGAGGAGGCAGAGGAGCGGACAATTCAAATGTTGAATGTGTATGCGGACTTTGTGCGGGATGTGCTTGCGATTCCGGTCGTGAAAGGACAAAAGACAGATAAGGAAAAGTTTGCTGGAGCGGAGGCAACTTATACAATTGAGGCGTTAATGCACGATGGAAAGGCACTACAATCTGGTACAAGTCATAATTTTGGGGACGGTTTTGCAAAGGCATTTGGAATCCAATTTACGGATAAGGATAACACATTAAAATATTGTCATCAGACTTCATGGGGATTGTCAACACGTATAATTGGTGCAGTTATTATGGTGCACGGTGATGATTCTGGCTTGAAACTGCCACCAAAAGTAGCGCCGACACAAATTATGATTATTCCAATTCAACAGAAAAAAGAAGGTGTGCTTGACAAAGCGTATGAACTTAGAGAACGTCTTTTGGAAAAAGGTTTTCGCGTAAAAGTAGATGATTCAGACAAGAGTCCAGGTTGGAAATTTAGTGAGTGCGAGATGCGCGGCGTGCCGTTTCGGATTGAGATTGGGCCAAAAGATATCGAGAACAATAAATGTGTCTTTGTGCGCCGCGATACAAGGGAGAAAATTGAGATTTGTCTTGATGCGGTTGAGACAAAGGCGGCAGAATTTCTTGATACAATTCAGAAAGATATGTATGAGGCAGCAAAGAAGCATCTGGAAACACACATTTACAATGCAGTTACATGGGAAGAATTTTGCGATACCATCAACAATAAACCAGGATTTGTCAAGGCAATGTGGTGTGGAGAGCGCACTTGTGAGGATAAAATTAAGGATGAGCTGGCGGCGACAAGCCGTTGTATGCCATTTGAGCAGGAACAGTTAAGTGCAACTTGTGTGTGTTGCAAAAAGCCTGCAAACAAGATGGTCTACTGGGGTAGAGCATATTAATAGATTTGTAACAAAAAGCCAAAATAAAAGTTCCGCCCAGAACTTTGTATTTGTTGCAAATTATAGCTTGATTCCTCTTGATTCCTATAATAGGAAGCCAAAGACTGAACTGTTAGAAAGCGCTTTCATTTTCTGGAAAAATAAGGTATGATGTTAATGTATCATAATTAGGAACTGTTATAAGAACAATGTACGATATTTCTATAATACTATTGCTACAAGTAATTTATAACAGTTCCGAAAAGGCGGAAAGAATATGGAGGGAAATACAATGAACATTTTAGTAATTAACTGTGGTAGTTCTTCGCTGAAATACCAACTGATTGACAGCGATACTGAGGCTGTTCTTGCGAAAGGACTTTGCGAGCGTATTGGGATTGATGGAAGTGTCCTTACACACGCGCCTGCGGGGAAAGATAAGGTAAAGATTGAGACGTCAATGCCGAATCATACTGTGGCAGTCAAACTTGTGATTGACGCACTCACCGACACAAACCATGGTGTAGTGCAGTCGCTTGACGAGATTAACGCAGTTGGGCATCGCGTAGTTCACGGCGGTGAAAAATTTGCGTCTTCTGTTATTATCGATGATGAAGTTTTAGCAGCAATCAAGGAATGTAATGACCTTGCACCACTTCACAATCCAGCAAATTTGATTGGAATTAATTCATGCAAAGAAATTATGCCCAATGTGCCAATGGTGGCAGTGTTTGACACCGCATTTCATCAGACTATGCCCGAAAAGGCTTATTTGTATGGACTTCCGTATGCTTATTATGAAAAGTATAAGGTGCGTCGTTATGGTTTTCACGGAACCAGCCATGACTATGTATCTGCAAGGACAGCCGAGATTCTTGGAAAGACTAGAGAGGAACTAAAGATTATTGTTTGTCATTTAGGAAATGGTGGTTCTGTGTCTGCGGTTGACCATGGAAAGTGTGTTGATACTTCTATGGGACTTACACCGCTTGAGGGTATTATTATGGGGACACGTTCTGGCAGTATTGATCCGGCTATCTGCGATTTTATCTGTCAGAAAGAAAATATAACACCAGCAGAGATGAACACAATTTTAAATAAGAAATCAGGTGTGCTTGGCATCTCAAATGTTTCTTCAGATTTTCGAGATATCGAGGCGGCAGCAGCGAACAATAATAAACTTGCAAAAGCAGCCTTGGAGGCATTTTATTACAGTGTGGCAAAGTATATTGGTGCATATACAGCAGCAATGAATGGCGTGGATGCAATTGCATTTACAGCGGGGGTAGGAGAGAACAACATTTCAGGACGCGCCGAGATTGCAAAGTATCTGGGATATCTTGGAACAGAGATAGATGCTGAGAAAAACAATGTTAGAGGGGAAGATAGAGTGATCTCCACAGAAGCGAGCAAAGTTGCCCTTCTATGTGTTCCAACGAACGAGGAACTTGCGATAGCAAGACAGACAACGGCGCTTATATCTGTTGCTTCTTAATTGTTTCTATTACTGTTTATGTCCTGTATAATCTTAGTGCAATTTTGTATATCAAAACTATAAAAAATAATAAATTTTGTACACAAAGTGCGAAAGGGTGCGCATTTTGGTGCACGATTCTCATTACATTTATGACGAATGAACTGTAACTGGTTTCTAAAATATTTTAATTTTGAGTAAATAATAAGCTTGCAATATTGCAGGCTTATTGTTATAATTACAATAGTAGTGATTTAGATACCTAGATTTAATTGTGCAACATGTATGGAACAAAAAAATATTTTGTATATATTGTATAAATGTTTTGGGGTCTGAGAAGTAAAGTGTTATTTGACGTTGCTGTAATGGAATAGAACGGAGGATATTTATGGGATTAGATGCAAAAAGTGCAATCGAGAATGGCAAAACTGCACTTGGTATTGAGTTTGGTTCGACCAGAATCAAGGCAGTTTTAATTAATGAGAATCATGAAGTGCTGGCCATTGGAAATCATGATTGGGAAAATCAATTGGTGAATAATATCTGGACTTACAGTTTGGATTCTATCTGGAAAGGGCTTCAAAATTGTTATCAGGATTTGGCAAAGTCTGTGCAGGAAAAATATGGAACACAGATAAAGACTCTTGGTTCTCTGGGTTTTAGTGCCATGATGCATGGATATATGGCATTTGATAAAGAGGGAGAGCTTTTGGTGCCGTTTCGAACATGGAGAAACACAATTACGCAGGAGGCAAGTGACAAGCTCACAGCACTTTTTGACTACCATATTCCACAGAGATGGAGCATTGCACATCTGTATCAAGCAATTCTTAACGGCGAGGAGCATGTTGGGAAAGTTGATTTCTTCACAACACTTGCGGGCTATATTCACTGGCAATTAAGCGGCGAGAAAGTACTTGGTGTCGGTGAGGCATCTGGTATGTTTCCGATTGATATTGACACAAAAAATTTTAATAAGCGTATGATTGGACAGTTTGATACACTCGTTGCAGAGAAAAATTTCCCATGGAAACTTGCAGATATTATGCCAAAGGTATTGGTTTCTGGGGATAAGGCAGGTACTTTGACAGAGGCGGGCGCAAAGCTTCTTGATGTGACGGGTACATTACAGGCAGGGATTCCAATATGTCCTCCAGAGGGGGATGCTGGCACTGGCATGGTGGCGACAAATAGCGTTGCGCAGCGTACAGGCAATATTTCAGCGGGTACTTCTGTGTTTGCAATGGCTGTTCTTGAAAAGGATTTGTCAAAGTCTTATGATGAGCTTGATCTAGTGACAACGCCAGATGGAAGTCTGGTGGCGATGGTTCATTGTAACAATTGTACTTCAGACCTGAACGCTTGGGTGAATATTTTTAAAGAATTTCAGGAGTCAATGGGGCAGAAAGTAGACATGAATGAGCTTTATGGAACTCTTTACAGAAAGGCGCTGGAAGGGGATGCTGACTGTGGTGGACTTCTTGCGTATGGTTATTTTTCAGGAGAACATGTGACAGGTTTTGAGGAAGGTAGACCACTTTTTGTGCGGACACCAAATGCGAAGTTCACATTGGCAAATTTTATGCGCGTCAATCTGTTTACAGCACTTGGCGCAATTAAGATTGGTATGGATATTTTATTTAAACAGGAAAATGTAACGCTCGATGAGCTTCTAGGACATGGCGGACTGTTTAAGACAGAAGGTGTCGGACAGAAAGTTGTGGCGGCAGCAGTCAATGTTCCAGTGTCCGTCATGAAGACAGCAGGTGAAGGAGGTGCGTGGGGCATTGCTGTGCTTGCAAACTACATGATGAAGAAAGGTGCCGACGAGTCTCTTGGCGACTATTTGAACAATAAAGTATTTGCGGGTGAGGAGTCTGTGCGCATGGAGCCAGATGCTGCTGATGTGGCAGGTTTTGAAATATTTATTGAGCGCTATAAGAAGGGGCTTTCAATCGAACGTGCAGCAGTGGATAATCTGTAAAAATATTATGGTGAAATCTGGAGGACTGAGATGTTAGAAGAATTAAAGAAAAAAGTGTACGCGGCAAATATGGATTTGCCCAAGTATGGTCTTGTTACCTTTACATGGGGTAATGTAAGTGCGATTGATAGAGAGAGCGGGTTGTTTGTTATCAAGCCAAGCGGTGTCGACTATGATTTGCTGACGCCTGAGGATATGGTTGTTATGGATTTGGAGGGCAATAAAATAGAGGGAAAGTACAATCCTTCTTCTGACACACCGACACATCTGGAGCTTTACAAGGCATTTCCTGAAATCGGTGGTATTGTTCACACGCACAGTACATATGCCACAAGTTGGGCGCAGTCTGGCAGAAGCATTCCCTGTTATGGAACGACACACGCAGACTATATGTATGGGGAAATCCCTTGCGCGCGCGTGTTAACACAACAGGAGATTGACGAGGGATACGAGAAGAATACAGGGACTCTTATAATAGAGACCTTTCAAGGAAAAGATGTCATGGCAGTTCCGGCCGTGCTTTGTAAAAACCATGGTCCGTTTGCTTGGGGTAAAGATGCAAAAGAGGCAGTACACAACGCAGTTGTTTTGGAGGAAGTGGCAAAGATGGCTTTGTTTACAGAACAGTTGAATAAAGAGGTAGAACCTGCGCCACAACGGATTCAGGACAAACATTATTATAGAAAACATGGTGCAAATGCGTATTATGGAAATAAGGTTGAGTAGATAGCATCTGACAGGATTGCAAGCATGTGAATTTTATGGTAATTAAAAAAAGGTACAAAAGTATATTGATTGGAGGAAAAAACAATGACAAATTTGGAGCTTCAAAAAATGGCAAATGAAGTTCGTAAGGGGATTGTGACAGGGGTTCATGCTGCAAAAGCAGGGCATCCGGGTGGTTCGCTTTCCGCGGCAGATATCTATACGTTTCTTTATTTTGAGGAGATGAACATTGACCCAAAGGACCCGAAAAAAGCAGACAGAGACCGTTTTGTTCTCTCAAAAGGACACACGGCGCCAGGACTTTATTCCGCCCTTGCAAATCGTGGATATTTTCCAGTGGAAGATTTGGTGACATTGAGAAAGCTTGGTTCTTATCTGCAAGGACATCCTTGTATGCAGCATATACCAGGTGTTGACATGTCATCAGGATCGCTTGGACAAGGAATTTCGGTAGCGTGCGGTATGGCACTTGGTGCAAAGATGTCCAATGCAGATTACCGTGTATATACACTTCTCGGTGATGGTGAGATTGAAGAAGGACAAGTTTGGGAGGCTTCTATGTTTGCAGGACATAGAAAACTTGATAATCTTTGCGTGATTGTGGACAACAATGGTTTGCAGATTGATGGCAAAATTGAGGATGTGTGTTCGCCATATCCAATTGATAAAAAATTTGAGGCATTTAATTTTCATGTAATCAATTTGGATGATGCACATGATTTTGATAAAATTCGCGCTGCATTCAAAGAGGCAAGAGAGACAAAGGGTATGCCAACAGCAATTATTGCACATTCATTAAAGGGCAAAGGTGTATCATTTATGGAAGGAAATGTGGGTTGGCATGGCAAAGCGCCAAATGATGAGGAGTATGCAGCCGCTATGGCAGATTTAGAGAAGATCGCACAACAGTTGGCATAGGCGCGGAAAGGAGAAAAAAATGGCAGATGTAAAAACGAACAAAGTCGTTTCAAAAATAGCAACAAGAGAGAGCTATGGAAATGCTCTTGTTGAGATTGGAAAAGAGAATCCAAATTTAGTTGTTCTGGATGCTGACCTTGCGGAGGCAACCAAGACGGGAGTATTTAAGAAAGCGTTTCCAGAAAGACATATTGATTGTGGAATCGCAGAGTGCAATATGGCAGGTGTGGCTGCTGGATTATCACTTGCAGGCAAGATTCCATTTATGAGTTCCTTTGCAATGTTTGCTGCAGGGCGCGCCTTTGAGCAAGTGAGAAATTCGATTGGATATCCGCACTTAAATGTAAAGATTGGGGCGACACATGCTGGTATTACAGTTGGAGAGGACGGTGCGTCTCATCAGTGTAACGAAGATATTGCTTTAATGCGCACGATTCCTGGAATGGTTGTGATGTGTCCGGCAGATGATATTGAGGCAAAGGCGGCAGTGCGCGCAGCAGTAGCATACGAGGGACCTGTTTATATTCGCTTTGGTCGTGCGGCTGTTCCCGTTATCAATGATAGACCAGATTATAAGTTTGAGATTGGCAAAGGTACAGTTGTGAAAGAGGGCACAGATGTGACAATAGTAGCGACTGGAATCTGTGTGGATTCTGCACTTGGCGCGGCTGAAATGCTTGAGAAAGATGGTATTCATGCAGAAGTAATCAATATTTGTACGATTAAGCCACTCGACGAGGAGATTATTGTCAATTCTGCAAAGAAGACCGGAAAAGTGGTTACTGCGGAAGAACATTCTGTGATTGGTGGATTGGGCAGTGCAGTCTGTGATGCGCTTTGCAAATCGTATCCTGTGCCTGTCTGCAAGATTGGTATGCAAGACGTATTTGGCGAGTCGGGCTCTGCCGCAGCGCTTGTTGAGAAATACAAACTTGATGCAAAAGGCGTATATGAGCAAGTGAAAACATTCTTGGCATAAAATATATAAAATAATTTTGGGCGCTATTTTTGGATAGTGCCCTTTTTGACTTTTTGTAGATAAGATAAGAATATATTGATTCCTTTTTTTAATTTGTGATATGATAAGAATATTATAATGTTGATAACAAGGAAAGGAATGGTGACATGGAACAGAAAAAAAAAGAATCCGCCAGAGTTTACAAACAGCAACAGATTGCGCCGGGAATCTACGATATGTGGATCAATACCACGTTAGCGAGTCAGGCAAAACCAGGGCAGTTTATCAGTGTATATACGCAGGACAAGTCAGCACTTTTGCCGCGGCCAATCAGCATCTGCGAGACCGATATCACAAACAGTCGTCTGCGCATTGTATATCGTGTGGCAGGAAAGGGAACAGCGGAATTTTCAAGGTACAAAACAGGCCACCGAGTGGATATTCTCGGAACGCTCGGAAATGGTTTTCCGCTGGAAAAAGCAGAGGGAAAACGCCTTTTTCTGATGGGCGGCGGAATCGGAATCCCACCTATGCTCTCGGTCGCAAAAGCAATTAAAAATGTGGCGTCTGTCGATGTGATTGTCGGCTATCGAGACAAAGAACTGTTTCTGGTAGAAGATTTAGAAAAATATGCGTCAGTCCATGTCGCGACAGAAGATGGCAGTGTCGGCACAAAAGGAACTGTTATGAATGTTATCGAGGAAAAGAAGCTAGAGGCAGATATAATTTTTGCCTGCGGACCAATGCCAATGTTGCGAGTAATTAAAAAGTATGCTGCTGAAAATAAAATTGCGGCGTATATTTCCCTTGAGGAGCGGATGGCGTGCGGTGTGGGCGTGTGTCTTGGTTGCGTTGTAAAAACAACGAAGACTGACCATCATTCTCATGTGAACAATACACGGATTTGCACGGACGGTCCCGTTTATAATGCAGAGGACGTTGATATCGTTGACTGACGACAAAACGGCAATGACGCAAATATTTAGTATATAAGGAATTAAAAACAGTGTACGAATTGTTTGTTGTGCTGGAAAAAACAGGTGCGGATTAGTAAAGTCTATTTATATAAAATCGGAGGAGTAGATTTGAATACAAAAATTACAATAGCGGGTGTTACATTTAAAAATCCGGTGATGACGGCATCGGGAACATTTGGTTCGGGTATGGAATACGCAGAGTTTGTTGATTTAAACTGTCTGGGTGCAGTCGTGACAAAAGGCGTTGCAAATGTGCCGTGGGAGGGAAATCCAACGCCGCGTGTGCAGGAGACTTATGGGGGAATGCTCAATGCAATTGGACTGCAAAACCCAGGAATTGATGTGTTTATTGAGCGGGATATACCATTTTTAAAACAGTATGATACAAGGATTATAGTCAATATTTGTGGGCGGTCTGTATCCGATTATGTGGAAGTTGTGGAGAAGTTGGCAGACCAGCCAGTCGATATGCTTGAGATCAATGTTTCCTGTCCAAATGTGAAACATGGCGGAATTGCCTTTGGGCAGGACCCAAAATGTCTTTTTGATATCACAAAGGAAATAAAAGCAAAGGCAAAACAGCCGATTATTATGAAATTGTCTCCTAATGTAACAGATATCACAGAGATGGCAAAGGCAGCAGAGGCTGCCGGAAGTGATGCAATCTCACTGATTAATACTATCACTGGAATGAAGATTGATATTCATAAAAGAACCTTTGCGCTGGCAAATAAGACAGGAGGGCTGTCTGGTCCTGCGATTAAACCGGTCGCAGTGCGCATGGTTTATCAGGCGGCAAATGCTGTAAAGATACCTATTATAGGTATGGGGGGCATCGCATGTGCGGAGGATGCGATTGAATTTCTGTTGGCAGGTGCGACAGGTATTGCTGTCGGTGCTATGAATTTTGTTAATCCTTATATAACAGCCGAGGTGGTAAAAGGCATTGAGGAGTATATGCGTGAGTATGATATTAAGGAGCTGACGGATATAATTGGCTCTGTAAAATAAAAAGTCATAACAAGTCCTCCCACAGCATACATTTTACTAGAGCGTGTACGCTGTTGGGAGGTTTTTATATGGAATTAATGAAGAAAAATATCCATACAGAACGGATAAAATCAAAAGCGTTATTGCAAGTACCATTGGAGACGGATATTAATGTGTCTGATGCAAAACCAGATGTCGCGAAAGTGATTTATGACTGTGGAAAGATTAAGGTTGATGAGATTAAGACCGGAATGAATAAAATCTGGGTAAAAGGGCGTCTGTGTTATCAACTTTTGTATCAGACAGAGAGCGAGGACAAATCACTTGCTGGAATGGAAGGAGATATTCCTTTTATGGAGGAAATCTATCTCGACAAACTGGAAGGGCAAGACAGGGTGATTTGCAAGACGAGTTTGGATGATATGCGAGTACATATTATCAACTCAAGAAAACTTAGCATTCAGGCTGTAATATCACTTGAGCCTAGAGTGGAGGAAAGCATTGCAGAAGAATTGTGTGTCGAGCTTGATAATTCAGGAGACTCCGAGCTTGAGAAACTAGAATATCGTAAAAAGAGCATGGATTTTCTGGAGACAATTGTAAAAAAGCGAGATTTGCTGCGCGTTCACGAGGAGACTCGCCTGCCGGCTGGAATGCCAGATGTCGGTGCTGCCTTGTGGAAAAATGCGCAGATTAGCAGTATTAGTTTTCGTCCAATGGATGAGAAACTTGGAATTACAGGAGAGATCAGTCTGTTTATTGTATATCGAGAGGATGCTTCTGGCAGAATTAATTGGTATGAGACAATGATTCCATTTAATGGTTCGGTGGAATGTCAGAATAGCAGAGAAGGTATGATTGCTGATGTTACGTATGAGACAGGGCATGAAGAAATTACAGTGAAAGAAGATTCTGACGGGGAGTTTCGCCTGATTGGAATTGAGATGACAATTGAGCTAGAAATTAAACTGTATGAGAAGGAAAACGCCTCTATTGTGGCAGATGTGTACGGGGTGAGTTGTGAGGTGCAGGCAGGGATTGACAGTAAGCAGTTTCGCAGTCTTTGTACAGAACTAAACACAGAGGAAAAGCTGACGCGCAGTATTAAAATTGAGGATGCAGATCCAAAAATTTTGCAGGTGTGTCACAGTGACGCGCGCGTAAAACTAGAAGAAACAGTTTTTCAAGAAGGAATGTTACGGCTTTCTGGAGAGATTGAATTGCAAGTGCTGTATGCATCGAATGAGAGTGGCACAGGTCTTTATCCGGTGCGGAGTACTGTGCCATTTGAAATTGCAAAAGAACTTTCAGGCGTAGATGAACGACAGATTGATCAGTATTCTCTATCTGTTCAGATACCACAGCAGACGGTGAGTATCAAGGATAGTTCACAGTTTGAATGGCGGGGGACTATGAGTATTGAATTGCGTCTTTACAGTGCAAAGAGCGAGGATATTTTGACCGATTTAAGTATTACACCACTTGATGCAGATGTGCTTGAAAAACTGCCGGGATTTGCAATTTATTATGTCAAGCCAGGTGATTCCTTGTGGCAAATTGGCAAAAAGTATTATGTCAGTGTAGGTAGAATTAAGGAGATGAACAATTTGACAGAAGATGAGATTAAGGCAGGGGATAAACTTTTAATTGTAAAATAAAAATGAGAGTAGGGAAAGTAAACCTTCCCTACTCGATTTTATTATTGTGCTCTTGCTACTACTGTTCCGTCTTCTGTTGTGGTAACAGTGTCTTTTGCGGGTTCTTTATCTTCAGTCTTTGGCTCCATCAATTTATCAAATTTCTCAAGAACAGCATCATAGGTTTTCTTTGAAATTTCAGGAAGCTTGCCGCCCCATGTTTTCTCCGCCTTCTCGTATCCCTTTAAGAATGCATCACGCATCTTTTCAAGCTGTTTGGAATCGTTGCCTGCAAGTGCTGTGGCGAAAGATACAATGCGGTCGGAAGTCTGCTTTACACCCCAGTAGCCGTCCTCGGAGATGGCTTCCTGTGCTTTTTTCTGTGTTGCTGCGTCAACAGTATAATTTCCTTTTGCAAGGAACTGCCAAATATTGTTTGCCTCACCAAATGTATTGGTCTGTGTGTTAAGCATACTATGTACTAAGTCAGTTAACTGGTTCTGGCGTTTTTCTTGATCTGCTTTCAGCTGAGCTACGATAGACTTTCTGTCCTCGTCTGATAGTTTTCTCTTGTCATAAACGGCAGCCGGTTTTTCTTTTTCTTCTGTACCTGCAACTGCCTCGTTCTTTGTAGTGTCAACCTTTGAAGAAGTATTGTCTTTTTTTTCTGCCTCAACAGCATACAAATCTGTTGTATTGTTATGTCCAATTCCTGATAAACTCATATGGTATCCCTTCCTTCCTATAAATAAATTTTGCAATCAATGTACAAAATGACTGTATAACAGATATTTGACGAATGCCGCGAAGGTCACATATCTTGCGGATAGTTGCAAAAAAATGACGCCTTCCATGGCTTCCACCAGCTTTTATGCACACGCTAATGCAGAAGAAATATACTATTGGATGACATATTGGCGGCGCATAAATAAGAAAAATTTTTCTTACTCAATTTCAGCGTACATACTGGTTTTATGTTTATATCGGTATTATAGCACAGAAACTTAACCGTGGATAGACATAATTTACTAATTTTTGGAAACGTTTAAAAGTAACAAAGCAAGAAGTGCACGCAGAGTAGCAGTGCTGTGTGTATAAATTACATAAATATCATACTGGAAGGAAGACCGCTGTAGGCTTTGTTCTTTATGAAGGTGATATTCGCTTTTTCGGACAGTGCGCGGAGTGTCTGATTTAATTTCTCTTAATAGAAATAAAATAGTAGAAACTGTCTTAAATATTCCTATTTTTTGTAAAATTTACACAAATTTCTATTGTATATCATGGGATATTGTGGTATAAATATAGCTATAAAGAAAGAGATTCTTACTTTCTTTCTTCAAGAGTATTTGTAGGGGGAATTGCTATGGATTTTGTCAGCGCAAAAGGTGCGATTCGGATGGTAAGCACCTATGTTGAACATGAGATGCCGGAGTATCGAAGAGTTACAGAGAAAGAACTCAATGCAGGGGGAATCGCTCCAGAGGCAAGGGCTGCTTTTAACAGAAAGCCATATTATGGTTCATCAGCAGTTAATTTTAAAAATCGTCCAGTACTTAGATAAGTAGCCGCCTGAATCTGTGGAATGGATTCAGGCGGCGCTTTAAATTTTAAAAAGTTCTGTGGAAAGTCTCGTTGTAATATGTTATAATGACGACAGATATAGGGAATGCAAATACTATTGTGCTTTCCTACGGCAATCATATATACCAAACAACAATGTTCTTATGCGGTTGTGCACATGATTACAGCAACGATAATTACTCAAAAGATATAAGAAAGGAGAACGAGGAGGAATGAGATATTATAAAGGACTGGCAGCTTTGCTAGCACTAACATTGTCATTTCCTACTATGTTGGAAATTCAAACAAAAGCAGCGGAAGAATCAGAGACAGAAACTACATTGGAAGAACTAGAAGAAACGTCGGAGTCAGAAGACACCACAGAGGAAGTCTCGGATGAATTGGAGATGGAAGACATCCTAGAAATAGAAGAATCAATAGAATTGGAATCGGAAGATAGTACAACAGAGACAGAAGAACAGGCAACGGAAGATACTACTGCACAACAGGCAATACCTGGCACTTGGACACACCCTGGCGATGGATGGCATTATCTTGACGGAACAGATATCAGGGCATATATGGACGATGACATTATCCGACTTTGCGGTACAGGAGATTTTCCAGATGTGGATTACTGGAAACTGTATGAGCGACCATGGCATAGCTCGTCAGCACAATACTTAATTATTGACAGTTCCATTACATCTATCGGTGCATATGCTTTTTATAAGTGTCCAAACATAAAACACGTCACCATTGCAACAAGTACTTTTATCAACGATAAAAATGCATTTGAGGGAATTAGTAGCTCGCCAATTTTTAGAATCGTTGACGAGAAGGTGCAGACGCGGATGTATGGAACAATACCATACACTAGTTTGGATAGCATTCAGGCGTTTGCACAATCCAATACAATGGGCACTTGCTATATCTTGGATGACAATAAGAAGGCAACTGCGTTTCAAGAAAGCACGAATCCGACAATTGGTAATGTGTACTCAGCAAAAAATAAGAAAGCACCGTGGAACAAGCTTTCAAAGAACGCCAATGGGCGCAAGGCTACACCAATCTGTAAATTGTCGCCTTTGACACCAGATCCAACGCTGAAGGTATCAGCACAAAGAGTGTATCCGGGCACAGCATGTTATGAGGTATATGCTGCATTTATAGAGGATTATACATTTGCGACAACCTTCAACGTCATTGTGGAGAAGGAGGAGCAGCCTGTAAAAGAAACAGCTAGTGAATTGGATTATATCCTTATGATTCCGAAAGCTTATCGCCGTGCGGGAAGAAGCTTTCGGTTGCTGGCAATTGGTGAGGGGGAGGTTTATATTTATGATGATCTTGACTCATATGATGATAGGATGACTTTCCGCACCAGAAAACCAACGACAGCATATGCATTGGTCTATAAGTAAAGAAACGAGGGAAAACGAAAAATGGCAAGTGTAAGTATTGAACAGGTAATTGAAAAGCTCAAACTTATCAATCTGACACCACAGATTGATGTGGCGAATGTAAAGATTCATCAGCCGGATATCAACAGGCCGGCGCTGCAGTTGGCAGGATATTTTGAGCATTTTGAGGAGACTCGACCACAGATTATCGGTTTTGTGGAGTATTCTTATATGAAGAATCTTTCTGATGAGAAGAAAAAGGAAGTTTATCCAAGAGTTATTTCAGAGAAAACGCCTTGTATTATTTTCTGTCGCAATTTGCAGCCAGATGAGATTTTTATGGAAGCAGCAATAGAACATAATGTTCCGATCTTGGTGACAGGGAAACCGACTTCCGCATTTATGGCGGAGATTATACGATGGTTGAATGTTAAACTTGCACCTTGTATTTCTGTGCATGGTGTACTGGTGGATGTATATGGAGAAGGTGTACTGATTACAGGGGAGAGCGGAATTGGAAAGAGTGAGGCAGCGTTGGAATTGATTAAGCGCGGCCATCGTCTGGTTTCAGATGACGTTGTGGAGATTAGAAAAGTAAGTGATGATACATTGATAGGTTCTGCGCCGGATATTACACGTCACTTTATAGAGCTGCGCGGTATTGGTATTATTGATGTAAAGACACTTTATGGTGTACAGAGTGTTATGGATACGACAAATATCAATTTGGTTATTCGCCTAGAAGATTGGGATAAAGAAAAGAAATATGACCGTCTAGGACTTGAGGAGAATTTTACAGAATATTTAGGCAATAAAGTTGTCTGTCATAATATACCTATTCGACCTGGTAGAAATCTTGCAATTATCTGTGAATCCGCAGCAGTGAATTATCGTCAGAAAAAGATGGGGTATAATGCTGCGCAGGAGTTGTATCAGCGTGTACAAAATTCTCTGGCAAAGCCGCGTGATGACGAGGAAGAATAAAATTTATAAAAATACAAGGAGAGTGCTATGAGTAAATATTGTTTTGGAGTAGATTTGGGTGGAACTACAGTGAAAATTGGTCTTTTTGACCCGCAGGGAACTGTGGTAGAAAAGTGGGAGATTCCGACACGGAAAGAGGACAATGGAAGTCATATTTTGCCAGATATTGCAAAGGCGATATTAGATAAAATTGCAGAGAGGCAGATTGCAAAGGAAGATGTAATCGGCGTTGGAATTGGTGTACCAGGACCCGTAGATGAACACGGAATTGTACATATGGCAGTCAATCTTGGTTGGAGTGTTATCAATATTAACAAAGTTCTTGGTGATTTATTACAAATACCTGTCAAGGCAGGAAATGATGCGAATGTAGCAGCACTTGGAGAGATGTGGTGCGGCGGTGGAAAAGGTTGTAGTGATATGGTACTTGCAACGCTGGGAACAGGTGTTGGCGGTGGCATTATTGTCAATGGAAAGATGGTGACAGGTGCTACAGGTTCTGGTGGTGAGATTGGACACATTCATATTGCGGAAGGCGAACCAGATGCATGTGGCTGTGGTGCTCATGGTTGTCTGGAACAGTACGCTTCTGCGACGGGTATTGTGCGTCTGGCTGACAGAGCACTTGCAAATTCTGAACAGGATAGTGTGCTGCGGGCGGTTAAGGCAGATGGCAAACTGAGTGCAAAGACAGTATTTGATGCAGTGAAAGAGGGAGATCATCTCGCATGTGAAGTGGCAGAACAATTTGGAGATTATCTTGGAAAGGGACTTGCAATGATTGCCTGCGTTGTAAATCCAGAAGTGATTGTGCTTGGTGGTGGTGTCTCAAAGGCAGGAGACATTTTGTGCGAGTATGTTTCAAAATATTACAAAAAATATGTTTTTCATGGATGCAAAGAAGCACAGTTCCGTCTGGCGATACTTGGAAATGATGCCGGAATTTATGGCGCTGCGAAGCTAGTACAATAAATAATAATTAACGGATACATTGGCTTGTGTGAGGGTTTATTTACCGCGTTGTTATCAATCTTCCACAAAACAGCCTTTGCTGTGAGTGGAAACGGCCATAAGCAGTTAGAAGTACTTCTCACACTATGGTATTAGAATAAATGACAAAAAAAGTATTACAATAAAAACGTAAAATAAAAAATAGAACGATATTAATTAAAAGAGGTTTCAACAATTGAAAATGGAGTTTGATCAGGAAGCAAAACAAAGACTCTACCAAAGACTGTCCGAAATCTTAGATTCGGAGCAAATACTGTTCAATGAGGAGATGTCAGCTCATACCACCTTTCGCGCAGGCGGTAAAGCTGACATATTTGTGGAGATTGATACTTCCGCGCAGCTTAGCAGTGTGCTTGCAGCATTGAAGGCAGAAGGATTTTCTCGTCTGAATAAGGATTTTTATTTGTTGGGAAATGGAAGTAATGTGTTGGTGAGTGACAAGGGTATACGAGGTGTCGTATTACATCTGTCAAAAGCATTTTCCAATATCGTTGTGGATAACACAAGACTGATTTGCGAGGCTGGGGCAACACTTGCGCAGGTTGCAAACAAGGCATATGCGTATGGACTCACAGGATTTGAGTTTGCGGCTGGGATTCCTGGAAGTATTGGCGGCGCTATTGTAATGAATGCAGGGGCGTACGACGGAGAGATGCGACAGGTGGTAGAGCGTGTGCACCTGATGATGCCTGATGGTACACAGATTGAGAAAAGTGGAACAGAGATGAACTTTGCGTACAGGCATAGTCTTGTGAAAGAACAACCACTGATCGTATTGGATGTGACACTTGCGCTTGCGCATGGAAATCAGGAACAAATACAGGAAAAAATGCAAGACTTGGCGAGTAGACGGCGGGAAAAACAGCCCCTAGAATATCCGAGTGCAGGCTCTACCTTTAAACGGCCGGAGGGCTATTTTGCAGGAAAGCTGATTGAGGAGGCAGGATTACGTGGTTTTTCTGTGGGAGGCGCGCAGGTTTCTGAGAAACACTGTGGTTTTGTGATTAACAGAAATAACGCTTCCGCCACAGATATTCAAACATTGATTATGGAAGTGCAGAGGCGCGTGTATGCGTCTGCAAAGGTTACAATAGAGCCAGAAGTGATTTTATTGGGATTTGATTAGAAGGGACTGATAGGATGAGATTTGTGATCGTTACTGGCATGAGCGGCGGCGGAAAGTCAACAGCAATGAAAATGCTTGAGGATGCAGGATACTATTGCGCTGACAATATGCCAGTACCGTTGATCGAAAAATTTATGGAACTTTTGGCAATGCCAGACAATGGCATACTGAAGGTAGCGTTAGGGTTGGATGTCAGAGCAGACCAATCTTTTGAAGATGTTAATCAGCTCATTGCACGTCTGCGAGAAAATTATGCTTTTGAAATTCTATTTCTTGAAGCGGCGGACAATGTGTTGTTAAAACGATATAAGGAATCGCGGCGTGTTCACCCATTATCAGTGGATGGGGATTTGATGAGTGGCATTACAAGAGAGCGGGCACTGCTTGCGAGTATTAAGCAGGCGGCTGACTATGTGATTGACACTACAAATCTGTTGACACGGGAATTGAAAGCGGAGTTGGATCGGATATTTGTCAGCAATCAGTCTTACAATAGTCTGATGGTAAATGTGATGTCTTTTGGTTTTAAATATGGGATTCCACAGGATGCAGATTTGGTTTTTGATGTTCGTTTTTTGCCCAATCCTTTTTATATTGATGAATTGAAACAAAAGACTGGATTGGACCGCGAAGTACAAGATTACGTTATGAGTTTTCCAGAAGCACATGAGTTTGTGGAGAAACTTACCGATATGATTCACTTTCTAATTCCACATTATATTAATGAGGGAAAATATCAACTTGTCATTGCAATTGGATGCACAGGCGGTCAGCATAGAAGTGTGACGCTTGCCGGCGAATTTTATAACCGCATGAAGGATAAAGGCGATTATGGGCTTACGTTGCGTCACAGGGATACAAAGTGAAGTAGGTAGGTGGTTCAATGTCTTTTTCAGGGGATGTAAAGGACGAACTTGTAAGGTTTGAGAATGATGCAAGGCATTGCCAGATAGCGGAGCTTGCGGCAATATTAATGTATGCAGGGCTAATTAAAACAGATGATCTGGGAGCGACGCACATTGAAGTGGTAATGGATGATTTGGTGATGCAAAGATGCCATATGCTCCTTGACAGACTGTTTGGACAACAATTTTTTACAGAAGAACAGTTTATACAAGATGCAAATCATGTCCGCAAGGTGCTTCAAATGATAAAGCATGGCAGTGATGATCTGCTAGTCAATCCGCTGTTGATAAAGAGTTTTTGTTGTAAGCGTGCCTTTTTAAGAGGGGCTTTTTTATCCGTTGGTTCTATGAGTAATCCAGAAAAGGCATATCATCTGGAATATGTGTGTGTAGATACACAGCAGGCAGCACAGCTTATAGATATCTTATTGGTGTATGGTATTCATGCAAAGACAGTGGTGCGAAAGAAGTATCAGGTTGTATACATTAAGGAGAGCGAGGAGATCGTGGAGCTGCTCAATGTGATTGGCGCCCATATCTCTTTGATGAAGCTTGAAAATTTACGGATTTTTAAGGATATGCGAAATTCTATTAACAGAAGGGTTAATTGTGAGACCGCCAATATTACAAAGACGGTTAATGCAGCCACAAAACAGATTGCGGATATCCAATATATCAAAGAACATTATGGCTTTGATAATTTGAAAGATAATCTCAGACAGGTGGCAGAGCTGCGATTGGAATATCCAGATGCAGCATTGAAGGAGTTGGGGGAATATCTGTCTCCGCCTGTGGGGAAATCGGGTGTAAATCATAGACTGAGAAAATTAAGTGAGCTGGCAGAGAAGCTCAGAGGTGATTGATGAGTACAGTTTTAGAACAGAAGGCATTATTTATAATCAATCCGCATTCGGGCAAGGGGCTGATAAAAAATAGTTTGCTGGGGATTGTGGATATTTTGGTGAAAGCTGGATATGAAGTGACAGTCTATCCCACACAAGAGCGAGGGGATGCTTGTCGTGTAATGCGTGAGCGCGATATATCTTACAGTCTTGTAGTGTGCAGTGGTGGAGATGGTACACTAGATGAGATTGTGACTGGAATGATACAGTCTGGTTTTAAGACGACAATTGGCTATATTCCAGCAGGGAGCACAAATGATTTTGCAAACAGTTTAAAAATTTCTTCGACCATGAAACAAGCTGCAGAAACCGTGGTTCATGGTACAATATTTTCCTGTGATGTGGGCAGATTTAATGATGACGTTTTTGTGTATATCGCCGCGTTTGGCCTTTTTACTGAGGTTTCTTATGGAACACCACAGGAGATGAAAAATATGCTAGGACACATGGCTTATATTTTGGAAGGAGTGAAACATCTTCAAAATATTAAGTCGTATCGGTTAAAAGTGACAAGCGTATTAGAAAATGGGGAAACGAAGATAATTGAGGATGACTTTATATTTGGTATGGTTACAAACTCTTATTCGGTCGGCGGTTTTAAAAGTATTGCAGGTAATGTATTCAAGGGGCGGATTGCACTTAACGATGGACTTTTTGAAGTGACGCTTATTAAGATGCCAAAAAATCCCATGGAATTAAATTCGATTCTGGCAGCGCTTGCCATCCAAAATATTGATACAGCATATATGTACAGCTTTAAATCTGGAAAACTGATAATAGAATCACAGGAGGAAGTTGCATGGACACTCGACGGTGAGTTTGGAGGAAAGCATAAGCTGGTCACACTTACAAATGATATGCAGGCAATGGACATTATGATAAACCAATAAGTAAAAATTTCCAATGGGCATAGTATTTTTCAAAATGCATAAAATAGAAATAATAGAATACTGCTGGCAGGTGATTGCGCTGTGAAAAAGATTCCAAGACTGGTTGCCTTCGTTGTGTGCCTTCCCTTGATTGGAACTGTTTTTGTCAAGCCAGATAAAGGGGCATGGAAAACAGAGGAAAGTGAGGAGGGAGGCATAGATGAACGCTTTGTCATTCGCGTTGAGGAGGATATTGGCAGTTTTGTTTTTCAACCAGAGCAGTTGACAGAATTTTTGATGTATAAGGCGATTCCAGAGGATATGGTATTTAGTTCCTCTGAGAATTACATTGCCGGTGCGGATACTGTTTGGGACCCTGAACAGGAATATTTAAAAGCGCTTGCAATTGTATGTCGTAGTAATCTTGTGGCAGTGTGGGAGGCAGAACAATGTCCAGAGGTGCTTGAGTATGAAAAAATGCATTTTGCAGCCAATTATTTTTATCGGATACATACACAAGCTGCGTCGGATTCAGAGGCACTTGTAAAAATAAATGAAATAGAGCGTGCGGTAGAAGCTGTAAAAGGAGCTGTGATTACGAAGGATGGGAACGTAATCACAGCTCCTTTTTTTACCACCTCACCTGCGGGAATGCTTGTGTCTGAAGCGGGCGATCAAGTGGGATTTTCACTTAACTATGCCTATGTACTTGCAGCGCAAGGCATGGATTTTTATGAGATATTAAAATATTTTTACGGTGATATCAGGGTCAATATTTATGAATAAAATCCTTCTGAGACGTCAATGCTATAGACAGGCAAAGGGTTTGTTGCAGTTTTGTCAGAGGCAGAACTGTTTGCCGGAAATGGAGGGAAAGGATGAACAGACGAAACAACAGGCGTCCTGCCTTGCAGAAAGAAAAGATTAGTATTATCGCAGCATCGGTATTTGTATTGTCGGCACTTACTCTTGCGGGCGTGTATATGTCAAAGCAGGGCGAAGAGAAAAAAGAAGAAAATCGCATAGATTTTGCAAAGCTGGAACAGGAAAACACTACATTGGAGGAAGGAGATACAGGTCTTGCGGACACCAGATTTGTATCCGGCAAAGCACAGTCAGAGACTTCTACAGAGAAAAAGAATCCGATAGACACCAGATTTGTGGATGAGGATATGTACGATCTGAGCGACAACAATGACATGGACGTTGATCCGGCCTTTACGGAGGCAAACTCAGGACAAGTGGAGAACACAAAGTTAAAGAACGCTCTTGAGGGGACAGACAAAGCAGCAGTATTTATGGATGGGCAGGAACAGTCACAGGAGCAAGATCTTGTGATGGATACGCCGTTGACTTTTTCTGATGAGGATTCCCTTGCGCTTCCGGTGATTGGTGATGTTTTGCTGGACTATAGTATGGACAAGGCAATCTATCATACTACGATGCAGCAATACTATTATAATCCGGCGTTGGTCATTGCAGCGAGTGAAGGACAGACAATCACCGCAGCGGCTGATGGCGTGGTGACAGATGTATATTATGATGCTAAGACAGGCAACACAATTTGTTTTGACCTTGGAAACGGATACCTTCTTACGTATGGGCAACTCAGCGATATCAATCTAAAGAATGGTGATAGAGTTTCCGCCGGTGATGTTGTAGGAAAAGTCGCAAAGCCAACAATTTATTATGCTGAAGAAGGAACAAACATTTATTATAAGCTTACTAAGGATGGAGTTCCGATTGACCCTCTGCACAGGGGATGAAATAACATGGAAGGGCATGGTTATTGACAATATGCTTTTATTAGAAAACGCGGCAATTCGCAGTATGAGTGACGCGGCAGGCGAACAATATAAGACGGATATCCTTGAGGGCAGCATACTTATAAAGGACGGAAAAATCCTTGAGGTGTCTCCGAAGATAGAACTCCCAGAGTCTGCGGATTGCATGAAGATAGATGTGAACCATCATCTGGTAATGCCAGGAATTATTGAGGCGCACTGTCATATGGGTATCACCGAGGAGAAAAAGGGGCAGGAGGGTGATGATTGTAATGAGATGGTGCATCCTATCACTCCTATGCTTCGCGCGATTGATGCCATCAATACAATGGATGCAGCTTTTGCTGATGCAGTAAGGGCTGGCATTACCTCTGCAAATATTGGTCCCGGCAGCGCAAATGTTGTCGGAGGCCAGTTTGCAATTGTAAAAACTTATGGCAGAAGAATTGATGATTTGATTTTAAAATTTCCGTCTGCAATGAAAGTTGCGTTTGGAGAAAATCCTAAAGTAAATTATGCAGGAATGAACACATCTCCTGTGACGCGTATGGCAATCGCTGGAATGCTGCGCAATGAGCTTATTAATGCGAGGCAATATCTGGAGAAAAGTGACTGGGAAGACAAGGATTTTAATTTGCATTATGAGGCATGGAGACCTGTATTTGAGAAAAAGATACCACTAAAAGCACATGTACATCGCGTCGATGATATTTTTACAGCGATTCGTATCGCAAACGAATTTGGTCTTAATATGACACTGGACCATTGCAGCGAAGGACATCTTATCGCACAGGAGATTGCAGCGTCTAGTTTTCCTGCTATTGTAGGACCAGATTTGGCTACGCGTAACAAGATAGAAGTACAGAATGTAGCGTTTAAAACAGCAGGCGTTTTAGCTAAGGCGGGTGTTATGGTATCTGTCACAACAGACCATCCAGTCTCTTTGATTCAATCACTTCCGCTCTGTGTGGGACTTTGTGTAAAACAGGGGCTTTCTGTGGAAGAAGGCTATCGGGCAATGACAATCAATGCAGCAAAAATCTGTGGAGTTTCTCATCGAGTGGGAAGTTTAGAAGCTGGAAAAGATGCCGATATTGCAATTTTTAACGGAAATCCGATGGAAGTATTTACAAAGACAATAATGACATTGATTGACGGAAAAATAGTGTACCATGATTCATCAGTTTCGGATGTAAATTGTAATAGAATTACACTGCCACAATAGATTTTATTTTAGTAGCTTTACTTGTGAAGAAAATACGTGTAGAATAAAAACAATAAGGGTTTGCTGCCCTGTGAAAATGCACAGTAGAAAAATACTGCGGAATTGTTTGGGTCACTGTTTGTCTCCTTTGCGAAGTTCTGGCACATATTTTCTTGGAAGGCGGCACAGACAGAGACCTTTGTACATATATTAGAAAGATATACGATACGCTATAGATAGAGTAAATATCAAATATATTTGACACAAATTTTATTTGACACAAATTTTATTTGACACAAATTTTATTTGTGTTTACTCTAATCGTATGCTGCAAAGTGGCTAAATTTCTTATACGGTCGTGTATATCAATTATAGGAAATAGCAAATATTTTTGTCATTTTCTATAAATTAGCAATTAGGAGAGGGATGGTCAGAATTATGAAAATTGTTGTTTTAGCAGGGGGAACGAGCACAGAACGTGATGTGTCGCTTGTCACAGGTTCTATGATTTATCATGCACTCAGAAACAAAGGACACCAGACAGTTCTTTTGGATTTATATCTGGGATACAAACAGGAGTTTGAAAATATTTTTGCACTAGAAAAAGATTGGAGTGAAAATTTTGGTAGCATTTCAGAGAATTGTCCAAACATTAGTGCAGTAAAAGCACTGCGAAAGGAGCATCCAGAGTGCGCGATTGGTCCGCATGTTATTGAAATCTGTCGTCAGGCAGATATTGTTTTTCTAGCGCTTCATGGGCAGAACGGTGAAGATGGCAAGATACAGGCGATGTTTGATTTGCTTGATATCAAATATACAGGTACCGATTATATTTCCAGTGCGCTTGCAATGGATAAAGCCATTTCTAAAGAACTATTTCACAAGTACAAAATACCAACGCCAAAGGGAATTACTGTCTGCCGCAGTGAGATGCAAATCGTGGAGGCGTGGAACATCTTTCCCTGTATTGTCAAGGTAAATTGTGGCGGCTCCAGTGTGGGAGTTTATAGGGCAGATGACAGACAGCAGCTTGACAAGGCGCTGACAGATGCGTTTGCGTTTGAGGACAGAGTTTTAATAGAACAGTACATAGATGGGCGGGAGTTTTCTATTGGTGTCATTGATGGAGAGGCGCTTCCTGTAATTGAGATTGCGCCGAAAGTTGGTTTTTATGATTACAAAAATAAATATCAGGCAGGTACAACAGTAGAGACTTGTCCGGCAGAGCTTGACTCCAATGTGACAAAAGCAATGCAGTCTTGTGCAGAGTCTGTATATCGGGCACTTCGATTGAAAACATATGCGCGTATGGATTTTCGCATGGACAATGAATATCAGTTTTATTGTCTGGAGGCGAATACGCTTCCGGGAATGACACCAACTTCCTTACTTCCACAGGAGGCTGCGGCAATCGGCATGGACTTTGCGGATTTGTGTCAGCGGATTATTGACAGTTCTATGTGCAAGTATCTGTGAAATTCGCATTATTTTTATGGGGCAGAACTGCGCAGGTATTGCGCATTTTATGAGAGCATGATTTAGATATGAGGCGATTTTTGCGAAGCAAAGCTTTGTATATCGCCTCGAATTGTTATTATGAGCGGCTCCCATGCCATGAATAGTAGCAAATTCGCAACAGTTTTGGAGATTTTGGTAGAATATCTTGGAAAAGGGAGAGGCTGTCATGAAAAATATGACATTAAAAAAGATTGCAGAAGCGGTAAATGGAGTGCTTTATACAGAGATGTTGTCCGATCAGTTTACAATTGATACTGTGGAAGCAAAAGGGGTGTTTCTTGATTCAAGGAAAGTTGGAAAAGGTGATATCTTTATTGCAACGCGCGGGGAACATGTGGATGGACACAGTTTTATAGACAGTGTGTTTGATGCAGGGGCATTGGGAGTCATCTGCGAACAGGCACCGAAACGTTCAAAAGGGTCATATATTGTTGTCGCGGATAGTTTTCGTGCGCTTAGAATGTTGGCGGAATATTACAGAACACAGCTTCAAGTCAAAGTTATTGGGATTACAGGAAGTGTTGGTAAGACTAGCACAAAGGAGTTTGTGGCGAGTGTCCTGTCACAAAAATTTCGTGTCCTAAAGACAGAGGGAAATTATAATAACGAGGTTGGACTTCCGCTCACTGTCCTTCGGATACAAGCAGATTGTGAGATTGCAGTACTTGAGATGGGGATTAGCAATTTTGGCGAGATGCATCGACTTAGCCAGATTGCAAAGCCAGATGTATGCCTGATTACCAACATTGGACAATGCCATCTGGAAAACCTTGGCACAAGAGATGGGATTCTTCAAGCAAAGTCGGAGATCTTTGATTTTATGCAGGAAGGTGCAGGTATTTTTCTAAATGGAGATGATGATAAGCTTACTACAGTGCAGGAAGTAAAGGGCAGCACTCCAGTATTTTTTGGCAGTGGAAATCAAAATGCCATCTATGCAGACCATTATGAGAACAGAGGATTAAATGGCAGCAGGGCACAAATTCATATTGATGATGTAGTGTTTCCAGTAGAAATACCACTTCCCGGGGAACATATGCTCTATGATGCACTTGCTGCAGCCGCGGTTGGCGCTTTTTTCGGACTAACACCAACACAGATTCAAGAGGGGATTCAAGCGGTGGAAGCTGTAGATGGCAGAAGTCATGTGATGCATACCAGCCATTACACATTGATTGATGATTGTTACAATGCCAATCCAGTCTCTGTAAAAGCTGCGCTTGATTTGCTTAGCATGACAAATAATTCGGATAAAAACACACGAAAAGTAGCGATTTTAGGAGATATGTTTGAACTTGGTGCAGAGGAGGAGGCACTGCACCGCGAAGTGGGTGTTTACGCGGCGCAGAAAGGTCTTGACGTAGTAATTTGTGTGGGAAAGCTTTGCAAAAATATGTTTGATGGCGCACAGAGTGTATCATGTGTATACACCACTTGTTATTATTTTGTGGATAAGGAAGCACTGTTCTTTGAGATAGGGAAAATTCTCCAAAACGGCGATCTTGTGCTTGTAAAGGCATCTCATGGAATGCATTTTGAGGAGATTATCAAACAACTCTCATGACAGAAATTTAGACATTTTCGCTATTTTTTTGATAGGTTTCTAGAATAATGTTCTGCACATAAGGTGCTAGTTTTTTCTGTTGCTCTTTTGGCAGTTCTTTAATATAGATTGGTTTGCCATACTCAATAATAACATGTGCCTTCTTAATCCATGGGAATTGGTTTTCAAAGACTGCGGCGCTGTTGTTGATGGTCATAGGAACAATAGGGCAGTCTGCTTTTGCTGCTATCTTAAAACTTCCTTCATGGAAGGGCAGCAAAGTGCCTTCTTCCTTATTGCGTGTACCTTCAGGAAAAATGCAAATGGATTTGCCGTTTTTCATTAAATCGATGGCGGCAAGGATTGTCTGCATTCCTGCTTTGATATTTTCACGATCAAGGAACAGACAGTGAAGGTTGCACATCCAGATATTTAACAGTGGCACCTTTTTCATGCTTTTTTTGGCGATATAGCCAGTGGGACGTGGAACACGAATATAGGTCAACACCACATCAAAAAAGCTTCTGTGATTTCCAATATAGAGCACAGGCGTGTCTGCCGGAATATTTTCCTCACCGATATAGTCTACCTTTGCGCCAGAAAGAAAGCGGACACATCGAAAGGCCCAATTTACAATTGCCAGACTGGAGCAACTCTTGAGTTCTGGGTTGCGTCTCCCAATCAGCCACTCTACAAACATAATGGGCATACTAAATATTAGAAAGAGAATAACAAATCCTGCAACAAGTATTAATCGAATCATAAAAGTACCATACCTTTCCTAAATTTATACTCCATTCTATTCTATACAGTATCGCGGCTAAAATCAAGTTTTTAAAGTATATCTTATCCTGAAACAGCATAAATATAGATATAATATAATCTTTAGGAGGTAGAATGGACAAATTGGGAAAAAAGAAGATAAAACTTACCATATTTATGGCAGCATGTATTATGATAATGCTGATTTTTGTAGGTTGTGCCGGCGAGTCAACGGAGGATGATAAACTAAAAGATATTGAATTTACTGTAATTGGGGAGGACCAACAGCCAGATTCGCTCAAGGAGATTATTGCAGAAAAATCTGCGCAGCCATTTCAGATTAGTTATACGCTTGGAGAAGAACTTTATATTGCTGTAGGATATGGAGAGCAGCCAAGCGGAGGATACAGCATTAGTGTAAATGCGTTCTATGAGACAGAGGAGTCACTGGTGATTGACACAACGCTTATCGGACCGGGAAAGGCAGAAAATGTAACCAACACGCCAACACAGCCTTATGTTGTAATAAAGACAGAAAATATTGCAGATAAGGCAATTGAATTTAAGTAATATAATATTATAGGACAAAATACAAAAATACAATACATAATAGACTTTTGGAGTTTTTATGCGCAGGCGTTCAAATGAAATATACCACCAATCTAACGAACGCCAGCGCGCTAGTAGGAGAAATAATCTTCTTATTTGATTAAGAAAAATTGCGAAAGTCTATTACAGATACAAAGAGAGGAATAAAAGCAATGATGTTAATAGAAAATGGTATGGTGATAGACCCTGCAAATGGTATTAAAAAACAAGCTTCTATATTAATAAAAGAGGGAAAAATTGCAAAAATTATAGAAAATCAACAGGAGCTTGACGCGTTACAAATCAATTCTTGTGATAGAATAAATGCTCTAGGTTGTATTGTGGCGCCTGGCCTTGTGGATGTGCATGTGCATTTTCGCGATCCGGGGTTTACGCACAAGGAAGATATTGAAACAGGAGCAAAAGCAGCGCTGCGAGGCGGTTTTACAAGTGTTGTGTTAATGGCGAATACCAATCCTGTCGTAGACAACGCAGAGACGCTTACTTATGTTCTGGAAAAGGGGAAAAAGACAGACTTAAAAGTCTACACTTGCGCTACAGTGACAAAGGGAATGTCTGGGAAAGAGTTGACAGATATGGAATTGCTTTTTGCAAAAGGGGCAGTTGGATTTACAGATGACGGGAAACCGATTTTGGACACTATGATATTGGAACAGGCCCTAAAAAAAGCGGCTGCGTTAAAGGTTCCTGTCAGTTTGCATGAGGAAAATCCTGCATATATTCAAAATAATGGTGTCAATGCAGGCACAGCAGCAGAATATTTTAAGATTGCTGGTTCCCCGCGAGAAGCTGAGATTTCTATGATAGAGCGCGACCTTCAGATAGCATTGGAAACAGGAGCGATATTAAACATTCAGCATATTAGTACTAAGGAGGGTGTTGCACTGGTCAGAGAGGCAAAGAGAAAAGCGGCAGAACTGGGATTTAATAATATTCATGCAGAAGCAACACCACACCATTTTAGTCTGACACAAGATGCAGTGCTTGCGTATGGAACACTTGCAAAAATGAATCCGCCATTGCGAGAAGAAGCTGATAGACAAGCAGTGATAGAAGGATTAAAGGATGGTACAATTGATATGATTGCCACAGACCATGCACCACATAGTGAGGAAGAAAAGGCAAGGTCTATAACAGAGGCACCAAGTGGCATTGTTGGCCTGGAAACTGCATTGGCACTTGGCATTACAAATCTTGTAGATACAGGTCATTTATCAATAGAAATATTAATAGAAAGAATGTCAACAGCTCCAGCACGTCTGTATAAACTTTCGGCAGGAACTTTGTCAGAAGGAGCACCAGCCGACCTTGTAATTTTTAATATGGGCGCTTCGTGGACTGTAGAAACGTTTTTGTCAAAGTCATCCAATTCTCCTTTTGTTGGGCAGACACTCAAAGGCATGGTAAAATATACGATTGTAGATGGGAAAGTGGTGTATACTAATTTGTGATAGGTATTCATGTGAAATCAAAGATATGCAATACTTATTTGTGAAGAGTTGGCTGCCCAATAGAAAAATAAACAGAACAGGGATACGATCAGCCAGCAATTCAGCTAATCATGTCTGCTGTGCGTTTCCGCTTTAGTTATCAGTCTTTGAAATTCTTTGAGCGGCGCAGAAAGCGCATCCGTATGCACGAGATAGCGGTACTTATCAGCGAGGAGGAACATTCAGAGGGTGATGTACAGATGTTCATGGGGGAAATCAGGCGTTATGCTGCCATTACAGAGCTTGACGAAACAGTGTTAAACCGACTGATTAACCGCATACTGATTGGAGAGCCTAAGAAAGTTGAAGGGGTAAAGACACAGGAAGTGCGAATTGCTTATAATTTTGTTGGGGAACTGTAAAAAATCAGAAGCTATGTCTGCGGTTATTCAGCAGATGTGGCTTCTTCTAACATTAGATGTTCAAGTTTTGAAATATCAGGGAAAACAATCTTTTTTCCACGTGCGTGAAGCTGTAGTATTCGTTTTATCTTCGTGCTTATTTCAGTCTGTATGGAGTATTTAACGGGTACAGGATTGTTGTTACGGGTATGTATATGGTCAAGATATTTTTCTGTAATTGGAAACATATTCTGTAAAAGAAATGCAGCTTGCTTTCCGTCATATTCTCCCATAACAATAGTTAGACAATTCCCATATTTTTCTATCTGTTTATTATAAATTGCCTGAAATTTTTCAACACGACTGCTGAGGGGAACCAACCAAAGTAAGGATGTTTTTTCATCACGCATACAGTAGAAAGTTGGGCGATAGTTGCCATTTTCCTTATTTTGCATAAGGTTTGGATCATTTACTTTAATAAAATATTCGTCTTTAATATGATAAACATATCCTTCTTGGTAATCCATAATGTTCTCTCCGTAAAAATAGCCTTATCACTTGAGGGATAAGGCTAGAATTTTCAAGCCGGACATTTGTTAGACGCTTCCGGTGAGCGAGCAATATTTTCAAGCCGTACATTTATTAGTCGCAGACGGTGTGCGAACAATATTTTCGATGGCGGATTGCTCCGTCTCTAATAGTATTATATTAAATTACGTCAGTTATGTCAAATATATTTTGAAAAATGACAAAAGATATGGAGATTGGTAGTTACTTTTCACACCCGCGCCAAAGTAGTGGGAATCATGCGCCAAAATGCTTGCCTTTTAGCATTTTGTGTGCAAAATCTGTTATAATTCACACCTCAATAACTTATAACATGATAAAAACTGGCGTGGGTGTGAATTGTAACGATTGGTATTAAAATATGGTATGTTTAAACTAAAAGCATTTTAAAAATATGAAAATCAGAATTTTATACGGAAATTCCGAAAATATGCTACGATTAAAAATTTGGATGAGGCAGCAATACTTTTATCTTTTTTAGTGGGGGATATCAAAGTAAGTTGTGTTTTGGATAATAAATGCTGAATGACATAAAATTATGATCGTACAATAAATGATTAAAATTTAGGAGGTACTTTAGTGGATATTAAACCATATGATAAAACAATACGAGATTTATTAGGATCTAAACGACAATTTATAATTCCTCGATTTCAGCGAGAATATTCATGGGATAAGAAAAATTATCAAGAGTTTTTGGATGATATGATTGGAAATCTTATAATAAATAATAGAAAAATATCTTCCAGCCAATATTTCCTAGGGACAATGTTGTTCATTGGAAATTTTACAGAAGGAACTGAACAAGAAATACAAGTAGTAGATGGTCAACAGCGTCTGACGACAATAACTATTATGTTTTCAGCATTATCTGATAGATTTATAGAATTAAATGAAAATACATTAAGTAGACAAATTTTTACTTATATTATGACAGAAGATGATGATGGAAATGAGGTTAGAATATTAAAAAGTAAAACAAATTATCCATTTCAACTACAGATCGGGATCAAGCAAACAAAATATTTGAAATTTTGAATGCAAAGGGGAAAAGATTAGCACATATTGATTTAATAAAAAATAAATTGTTTGAGTTATTGAATAAGGTAGAACCTGCAGATTTTGCAGACGAATCTTGGAAGAAACTTAAGTCAATATTATGTTCTGGAAAAGAGAGCGTCGGATTAGCAACATTTTATCAGCATTATTGGTCCTCAAGTATAAGAAGGTATATTCTAATAAATAGTGTGAAAAATAAATTTTTCACACGGCAAATTTGTGCTTACGCCCAAATTCGCAGATTTTGGCAAGAATGGAGATTTATATGAATCATTTAATGCAGTTATAGCGAAAAACGAGATAACATATACACAATTTCTTAATGATTTAATTAAAAATGCAATAATTTACATGCAGATAGTTAATCCTAAAAGGGAGGACTACGATAATAGGAAGGAATACTTTGTAATAGTTCAAAGCTTGAATTGTATTAATAACTATTTTAATGTAGTGCAAGTAAGAATTGCATTATTGGCTCTTTTTGAAGCTAAACAACGTGGAATTATTGACTTTTTAATGTTAAAATCCGCAATTCTATATCTAGAAAATTTTCATTTTGCATATAATGCAGTTTTATCGAGTAGACCTAATCGACTTGAAAAGATATACTCTACTTTTGCTATTGAATTACGGAAAACAACTCAAAAAAATGATGCACAAAATATAATTCAGAAAAAACTTATTATACCATTAGATGCTCTTTTTCCTAAGTTTGATGAATTTTATAAAAAGTTTATTGAACTTAGCTATTCGAAATCAGAAAAACCCTCCAATGTGAAAACAAAATATGCTGTTAATAAATTAAACGGATATTTTTCAAATAAGGAAATTTTTTTTGATGATGGAAGCGTTGAACATATAGTTTCAGAAACAGAAGGCGAAAATGCTCTTAACATTGGCAATTTAGTTTTATTAGAACAGGTGCTTAATGGAGAAGCAGGGCATAAGTGTTACATAGATAAAATCCATATATATCAAAAGTCGTGTTATATTTGGGTAAAAAAGTTTATTGAAAATTACCCTCAATGGAATGAATCAATGATCAAAGAAAGGGCAAAGAAATTGGCAAGAATATATTATGAAGATATATTAAAAAGGGATATTGAGCAATCTTAATAAAAAAGAAAAATAATTTTTTGGCATATGGAGCTGTCGCGTTTTGATGCGGCAGTTCTTTTTTATGCACAAAATTAAACTCATCATTTGACAATGTTGCATAGATTTCACCCATCCTGATGAGATTTCGCGAAATGGAATTATGGAGGTTCGTTTGTAATCTGTAGTTGCTGCAAATATAACAATGACAAAAAAACAGATAGGCTGTGGCTTTTATAATTTAGCCACAGCCTATCTGTTTGTGCATAGACTCGTGCAAAAGGAAATAAACTGTTAAGGCGGCACACGAGTCGTGCGGAGAGTGGGGAAAGAGATATTCCCTTTTCGATTGCATATTAAGTACTGAAGTTATATTAATCAGTTGGCAGTGTAAACTTACTAATTAAGGAATCTAGCGTCATTGCTTGTGCGGAAAGTTCTTCACTTGTTGCTGAAGCTTCCTGTGCTGTTGCAGAGTTTGACTGCACAACTTCGGAAATTTGGTTCACACCAAGTTCTGTCTGTTTCATTGCCTCTGCTTGCTCGGTCGCTGTCTCGCTAATAGTTTTAGATGAGCTGGCAATTAACTCAATCCCTTCTACAACACGGTCAATAGAAGCATTTACAACATCAGCAGTCTTGCTTCCATCTGCGATTGCACTCAATGAGGTTTCGATTAGTGTTCTTGTCTCTGCGGCAGATTTCGCACTTTGTTCTGCCAATTGGCGAATCTGGTCAGCTACAACTGCAAAACCTCTCCCCGCTTCACCAGCTCTTGCTGCTTCAATAGAAGCATTTAAGGAAAGTAGATTTGTCTGTGAAGCAATGTCTTCAATTTCGGAAATAATATTTCCAACTTGTTTGGAGGCATCATTGATGCGGGACATTGCTTCCATCATTGCCTTCATTTCTCTGTGGCTGCGCTCCGCCTCGTCTGCATATGTACGTGCCTGCGTATAAGAATCGCCTGCATTTGCTGCGGTTGCACGAATATCGTCAGAGATGGTTGTAATGGTTGCTTGCATTTGTTCAACAGCGCCTGCTTGGTCAGTAGCGCCTTCCGCTAAGCTCTGAGAAGCGTCTGCTAAGTTGCTTGCACCTGCTGCCACTTGATTAGAAGCTTCAGTTACTGCATGTATGGTTTCAGCCATCTGTCTTTTCAGCAGTCTCATCGCAGTCAAAATTCCTTCAAATTCACCGACATATCTACTTCTGTCTTTGCTGATAACAGCAAAGTTTGCGTTTGCCATTTGGTCAAGCACCTGTGCTACATCATGAATAATAAACTGTAAAGATGCAGCCATATTAATAGTAACATTAACCATATCAGCAAGTTCGTCTTTTGTCTCAACAGTCGGGAACGGCGACGAGAGATCTCCCTTTGCAAAGATATCAAGACGTGTCTTGATTTGGTCAATTGGGGATGCAATGCTGTTTGCAATGCCCCTACCAAGAGAAACTGCAAAGAGAATAGAAAGGGCAATGATAATGATAATAGTAACTGTAAGTATAATGACAAGGACTGTAAGATTATTAGATACACTTTGACCGCTATCAACTTTAATATCCATGATCTTTGTTAGATCATCATAGATTTCATTGTACATGGGAATCAATTCATCCACTGCTCTTTTCTGTGCTAATTTGGATTGTGCAATATCCAAACTGGCACCTTGAAGAACAATTTGTTCTTCGAGTTTCCAATAATCGACAAGGTGCGTCTTTATATCATTATATAATTTCTGGGTTTCTGTTGTAACCATGTAGGATTCAAGACTCTCAAATTCCTTTTGAAAATTTTCTTTGTAGTTTTTTCGATTGTTCAATAAAGTGTTGATAGCATTTTGGTCATCATAGCCAATAATACCGCGCATTGCAGAATGAGCGTCAGCAAATTGTGCCATTGCTCTTCCGATATCTCCCTGTGCAAATCCATAATTAACAATTGCAGATGCATAGAGACGAGACATCACGATCATTGTGATTAGTATGACAGCCGAGACAGCAGCTAACATACAGGCGATCGTGATAAAGGCTCTAATGAGCCGATCCCTGATTTGTAGGTTGTTCAGTTTTTTTAGCATAATTCTCTTTCTCCTTACTTTATAGTATAGTAGACATACTGTCTATTTCTTCTGCACATTTTGAGATTGACAAGGGATTTTTGTGCTTAGAAGAAATAATATATATTAAAATTATACAACTACTTATTTCTTTTGTCCAATATTTTCAGAAGATATTACAAATTGGAAGTATTAATTGTTACAATTCACACCCACGCCAGTTTTTATCATGTTATAAGTTATTGAGGTGTGAATTATAACAGATTTTGCACACAAAATGCTAAAAGGCAAGCATTTTGGCGCATGATTCCCACTACTTTGGCGCGGGTGTGAAAAGTAACTATTAATTTAGCTATATAAAATTGAATATGCAAAATGCTGCTGAAAGTTTGCTCCTATAAGGTACTTTGTATATTGAATTTTGTATGATACATGAATAGTATAAAATAAGTTGTTAAAAATAATCGAAATAAACTGTTAGAATGTACAAACAGATAACTTATGAATCGGAACTAATATACAAACATAAAAAAATCGATGCAGTTTGCATCGATTTTTTTATGTTTGTATATTATGTATTATTTAGATATTTGGCAATTTAAATTTGCTGATTAAGGAATCCAGTGTCATTGCCTGTGCTGATAGTTCTTCACTTGTAGCAGAAGCTTCCTGTGCAGTCGCAGAATTTGACTGGACTACTTCTGAAATTTGGTTGACACCAAGTTCCGTTTGTTTCATTGCTTCCGCCTGTTCGTTCGCTGTTTCACTGATTGTCTTAGCGGAGCTGGCAATTCGCTCGATACCTTCCACAACACGATCGATGGAGGCATTTACAACATCGGCAGTCTTGCTACCATCTGCAATTGCACTCAGCGAAGTTTCAATCAAGGTTCTAGTTTCCGCAGCAGAGTTTGCACTTTGTTCTGCAAGCTGGCGAATCTGATCCGCTACAACAGCGAATCCCTTTCCAGCTTCCCCAGCTCTTGCTGCTTCAATGGAAGCATTTAAGGAGAGTAAGTTTGTCTGTGATGCAATATCTTCTATTTCGGAAATAATATTTCCAACCTGTTGCGATGCATCATTGATACGAGACATTGCATCCATCATTGCTTTCATTTCTCTGTGGCTGCGCTCTGCTTCGTCAGCATAGGTACGTGCTTGATTATAGGATTCACCTGCATTGTTTGCAGTTGCCCGGATATCATCGGAGATAGTAGTGATTGTTGCCTGCATTTCCTCCACTGCGCCAGCCTGATCAGTAGCACCCTCCGCAAGGTTTTGTGAAGCATCTGCCAGATTACTTGCACCTGCAGCCACTTGATTAGAAGCATCGTTGACTGCCTGTAATGTCTCCGCCATCTGTTTTTTGAGCAGTCCCATTGCAGTTAAAATTGCCTCAAATTCACCGAGATATTTTGATTTGTCTGTACTTGAGGCTGTAAAATCAGCAGCAGCCATTTTATCTAGGATATCTGCTACATCATGAATAATAAATTGAAGGGCAGCAGCCATATTGGTGGTAACTTGAACCATATCTGCCAACTCATCTTTTGTCTCAACAGTTGGAAACGGTGACGAAAGATCACCTTTTGCAAAAATATCCAAACGTGCTTTAAGCTGATCGAGAGGTATTGCAATACCATTTGCAATGTTTCGACCAAGGCTTAGGGCGAAGATAATGGATCCAGCAATAACAATAACAATAGTGACTGTCAAAATAATAATGATAATGGCAAGGATATTAGACATGCTCTGTCCCTTATCAACTTTGATTTCCATAATCTGTGTCAAATCATCATAGATTTCATTGTACATAGGTGCCAGCTCATTCAGTGCCTTATCCTGCGCCAACTTACACTGCTCTCTGTCAGTAGTGGCTCCTTGGTCAAGGATTTCCTGCTCAAAAGCCCAATAGTCATCAAGTTGGTCGTCTATTTCTTTGTATAGTTTTTTATTTTCCTCAGTAATCATACTAGATTCAAGTTTGTCAAATTCTTTGATGAACTCAGATTTATAAGAGTCATGGTCTGACAGTATCCTCTGGATTGCATCTGGCTCGTCATAACCAATAACACCGCGCATTGCGGAGCGAGAGTCTGCAAACTGTGTCATTGATCTACCAACATCACCCTGAGCAAATCCATAGTTAGTTAGAGTAGAGGCATAGATTCGTGACATTACAATCATGGTGATTAGGACGATTGCAGAGACAGTAGTTAGAATGACCGCAACAGTAATGAAGGCCCTGGTGAGTCGGTCTCTGATTTGTAAATTATTGAGTTTTTTTAACATGATTTTCGTTCTCCTTACTTTTGTTTTCGTGCAATATATTTGTTTTTTGTCTGCGTTTACAGATTGAGCAAAAACTTTATGTGCGCAGAATAAATCATATATAGTGAATTATATAACGGTTTATAAAATTTGTCCAATATTTTTGATGTGTATTTGTATTATTTTGTGTTTTTTGTGTACTTCTGATAAATTTCACTTGGATACCTGTGCGTATAACAAAATGTAACCTGCTAAAAGCAGGCTACATGTAATATATATTTCTATATATAATTGGTATAGAAGTTACTTTTTCATTACGCTTACTGTGTTACGAGACCTAGTAACTTTTCGGTAATTTCTGCCATGTTTGAAGAAACTTGTTTTGTATTTTGTGAGATGCGAACATTTTCCTCCACAACACCAGAGATACGTTCAATCTGACGCACCGCATTTGAGACAATCTCCACATTTTGACGAACCATTCCAGTGACAGTCTCTATACTTTGATTCGTTTTCTCAATGTTTTCTACAACGATATCAAATGCTTCCACTGTCTGATCGGTTACTTGGCGTCCACTCTCTACTGCATTGATGGAATTCATTATTAGATCGCTGGTTTGTTTCGCTGCCTGTGCACTTCTGGCTGCTAATTCTCCAACCTGCGTAGCAACAACCGCGAAGCCTTTTCCCTTTTCTCCAGCTCTCGCTGCTTCAATAGAAGCATTTAGGGACAGCATATTGGTTTGTTGTGCAATGGAATTAATCTCGCCAATAATCTTTTCAATCGCCATAGACATGTCACTGATTTTTTGCATGGAATCAGTGAGAAGCTGCATACGGGATTGTGTCTGGATAATTTTTTCTGAGGTAATTCCTGTTTCTGCAGTGACGTTGACAGAAACTTTCACACTGCTGCTTAGTTCCTTAGTAAGTTGTTGCATAATCTGTTTTAAGTCTTCTACTGCGGTTTCTTGTTCGCCTGTGCCATTATAGATACTATCAGCATGTTCTAATGTCTCTCCCGATACGCGGTTTAGTTCCCCACAGGCATTTTTGACGTTTTTAATTAATAGTTGATTGTGTTCCATATCCTGTTTTTGCTGTACAATTAGCTGTTCATTTTCCAAGATGCTTTGACGGATACTCTGGACCATTTTATTGATACTGTCAGAGAGCATTTCAAATTCAGGATTACCAGTTTCGTGCACAGCAAGGTCAAAATTTCCGCCTGCAATTGCATGCATAGAGCTGGAAATGCGATTGATACCTTGCACAATCTTATCATCTACCATACGATTTATCATAAATAGTAATGCACTAAATATAACAAGGATACTCAAGGAAACAACAAAGGTTTGATTTAAACGACTAGAAAAATATTCATTGGATGGCATAAAGGTTCCAATAACTTGATCGTTGCATTCCTCGGCTACATAATAGCCTTTTACACCATCAATAATAGCTTTTCCTTTGCCGATAAGTTTTGATGGAAATCCTGCATCTGTGGCACGTGTGCCAATCAAGTCAGGATTTTGATGTGCCAAGATTATTCCGCTGGTGTTATCAATCGCATAGACATAGCCTTGCTCACCAAAGTCCATATTTTTGAGTACAACAGAAATTTCTGTTCCGGCAAGCATATTTTCCAGTACTTCTGGGCGAACACCAACTTGGACGAATCCTTTGGCATCAGTTCTTGCAACACCAATGTATTGTATTATAATTCCCTCTGCTACATTTTTTTGAGGTTCCTGTACGATCTCAATAGAAGGATCATCGATAATGACCATAAAGGCATTGGATTGTTCTCCGCTTTTCATATCAAAACCGATATATGTATCAATTGTGCTACTAGTGATAATTCCATTTTCATCAATAATATGAAGTTCATTGACCATTAGTCGGTCTTTTACTTCATTTAGTTTATTTAAGTTTCCGGCAATCGATTTATCTGCGGCAAGCATATCAGCGAAGGCTCTTGTTTTTGCTAGATTATCTTGGCTAAGATTATCGGTAAGTTGTGCAATGTTTGTTTCATTTGCGGCAAGTTTTGAACGGACATCTTCAAGTTTTGTTAGGCTTGCAGTTGTGTTGTTTGACTGACTGACAAATGTCTGCAACGCGAAGATAGCTGTGATTGTGATGAGTAGTGCAACAAGCATGTAGAAGAACAACCGCTGTGTAAATATTTTTTTCATGTTCTAATACCTTCCTTCCTAGGTGTTGTCAGGAACTGTTTAAAAATATTTCTAAAGAGTCCTATGTTATTATGTTCTGGCATACATTGACATTATTATAACTTTTTCCATAAAATACATCAAGTCTTTTAGGAACTGTTTCCATAAGAATTATAAATAGATGTAAAAATTTGTTATATAAAATAAGATTGCAAAAAATAAAGGAGTATGTTATAGTAATACATAATTAGCAATAACTAACTTTGGTTTGGTAGAATATAATTTAATGTCTGCACAATTTTTTCGTCGAAACATATATTATTAGGGAAGAAAAAGGAGGAAGTTCACATGGATATCAATTTAGATATCAGCGTAGTGGCGGGTATCATGATACCATTTATTGGGACAACGCTAGGCTCAGCTATGGTGTTTTTTATGAAAAACCAGATAAATAAGAAAATTGAAAAGCTGTTGATGGGATTTGCAGCGGGTGTGATGGTAGCAGCGTCTGTGTGGTCATTGCTAATACCAGCAATTGATATGGCAGCAGAGCAAAATAAAATTGCATGGATACCAGCAGCAGTAGGATTTATTTTAGGAATGGCGTTTTTGCTGTTTTTGGACAGTGTGATCCCACATTTGCATTTGGATACAGAAAAACCAGAAGGGATTAGAACGAAAGCAAAAAAGACAACAATGATGGTGTTTGCGGTAACGCTGCACAACATACCAGAAGGAATGGCAGTCGGTGTCACATTTGCCGGTGCATTGCTTGGCGATACACAGATTACAATGGCTGGTGCTTTCACGCTGGCACTGGGTATTGCAATACAGAATTTTCCAGAGGGTGCGATTATTTCAATGCCATTAAAAAGCCAGGGCACTTCCAAGCGAAAGGCATTTGTATACGGCCTGCTTTCTGGGCTGGTGGAACCCATTGGCGCAATGTTAACGATTTTACTCGCTGGATTAATTGTGCCAATGCTTCCTTACTTTTTGGCATTTGCGGCAGGGGCAATGATTTATGTTGTCGTCGAGGAGTTGATTCCCGAGTCGCAGGCGGGAGAACATACGAATATTGGAACAATCGGCGTGGCGTTTGGTTTTGTTGTGATGATGGTGCTTGATGTTGCGCTGGGATAGATTAATGACTTCTTTTCTATTTGATAGATTTGCGAGTTAAAAATGTACCCAATAGCATTATAAAAAGCATCGCACATAGATAATACGGAAAGAGTGCAGGACTAATAAATTGCGCAAGTAAACCGAACAGGACAGGTGCGAGCAAAATACTGATGTAAGATGCGGACATTTGTATGCTCACAACTGCCTGTGACCGTTCTTTTCCAAAGTTTTCTGGCGTGAGATGAATCATATTAGGAAAGATGGGACCATTTCCCAAACCAATTAAAAATAGTGCACCACTGGTAGCAATAGGTGAAAGGGGCAGAAGCAGCAACGCAATGGCAATCAGCGTGATGCACTGCCCTATTTTTATCATTTGCTGACTGGTGCATTTTAGAGCGAGAATACCGGAAGAAAAACGACCTAACGCCATGCCAATATAATAAAACATAATGACTTTTGCAGCGGCATCCACTGCCATTTGTTTTTCAGTTACAAGAAATGTACTTCCCCACACACCACAAGTATACTCAATTGCGCAAGAACCAAGAAAAACAAGGCAGACCCTGCGAACTTTTAGGTCTTTTAACAAGTCAATAATTCCAATAACAAGTGCGTTTTCTTCTTCGTAGGAATCTGTACTGTTGACTTTTTTCCACAATGGAATAGAAATAATTGTCATAATAGCAATTCCCAACTGTACCCAGAAGACTGTCTGATAACCCTGTCGCCAATTTCCAGTTGCAGAGAGCATAAGTGACATAAGATAAGGGCTGAGTGACACACCAATTCCATAAAAACAGTGCAGAAAGTTCATATGAACTGCCCGATAGTGTAGTGCAACATAATTGTTTAATGCAGTGTCAATTGCACCGGCACCGATTCCCAGTGGAACAGCAAAAAGACATAAAAATATTATGTTAGGTGCAATGGAGAAGCCAAGCAGCGCGCCGGCAGTCATAGCAGTGCTTACAGCAGTGACTTTCGCGGTTCCAAAACACTTTATAAGTCTTGTGGACAGCAGGCTAGAGAGAATCGTTCCACCAGAAACAATACTTGTCACAAAGTTTGCGTGAGAGATAGCGACACCAAATGCCGAATAAATTGCAGGCCACGCAGTTCCAAAAAGGGAGTCAGGTATTCCCAAACCAATAAAAGTGATGTAGATAACAATTAAAAGTAGAGTGCTCATAGATGAAATATCTCCTGTAAATAAAATGATGTACACAATCCCAGAAAGAATATCTCGCTTTATGGTGGTGATGGTCGCCATATACACGGCAAATTTTAACATTAAGAAGAACACAGCAAAGGCTATTTTATGGCTAAGTTTGACACTTAATTTGAGATTCCAAAAAGCGGAAATCATGAGGTTCGTTTATGTTATAGGGGTTCTATTCAATGGATGCAAGAAGTTTTTTAAAACGAAAAAATGTAACCAAAAGAGTATCTGATTTGTATATATTTATAAAAATAAAATCATATCAAGAATAGGAGAACTTATATGCATTGTAGAAAAAAGTGGATATTAAGTACACTAAGCATTCTATTTGCAGGTGTTGTGCTGACAGGGTGCGGGAAGACAATAAAGCAAAAAAATGATAGCCTCCATATCTATGCAAGCGGGAGTGATGTCATTATGGATTATGCAGTGAAAGAGTTTCAAAGACGTTATCCAGATATTGATGTGGAGTATGCAGGACGCAAAATTATAGAAGATGCAGAGGAATTTTATGGGTATAATCAACAGCTCTCAGCGCAGTTAATGAGTGGATCGGGGGCAGATGTATTTTTTATACAAGACTACTAGGATATAGATAAGTTAATACAGGCGGGGGTATTTGCGGACCTAAGTGAAATTTATGACAATAGTGTGGTTTTTCAGGATGCGGATTTTCGAGAAGACATTATGAACGCAGATGTTTTTGATGGGAAACGATATTTTTTGCCAATGGAGTACAGGCTTCCAATGATGATTTCTACACGTGAAATATTGGATGAGACAGGGTTTCATATTGAAAATTGTACAGATTTTAACAGTTTTATGCAAGAGTCTAGTCATTATCTAAACAGTACAAGTTATGATAGGCGTCTGTTCCGAATGGATATAAGTGCGAGAAATTGTATTTTTGGGGCAGGATATCCTATTGTGGACAAGGGTGAAGTAGTCTGGGATATTGAGGAAACCAGAGCCTATTTTGCATGGTTTAAAGATATTTATGAGCGCGGAACAGGAGAATATATGTTTGGAGACTTATTTGGACCCGCTGCATTGCGTGAGGATATTAGTGTGCGAAAAAGTGTGATGGAAAAGGAATATGAATCCTATTTGATAGAGAGTCCTTTTAAAGTTGCGATAAATGGATTTCCATTTGAACTTCCACCGCTCAAAAGAGAGGATTTTGACGCTTATCTTGCATATGCGGACAAGGTAGATAAAATTGTTTATTGGCCGGAATGGAGACAAGGCTTTTGGACTGAGATAAATCATTACTTGAAAGGAGAGACTTCTTATGAGGAGGCGGCTAAAAGTGCAAAAGAAAAGTTGATGTTTTATTTATCGGAATAACGAATAGGGGTTAGTGTGAAATTAAAATTTCACCCTCCTGATTTGTACGCCCGCCAAAGCGGGCAGATGGGGGTTAGAGAGTTTCTTTTATAATTTCCTGAATCGCTGCAATCCAACTTGCAAAAGCAGGGGAGGATATCACCTGTTTGTATCGAAGCGTGTGTTCGTATGGTGTGTACTGCTCGTCTTTTTGGTAGACTGTTGTAAACACTTCTGCATAGGAAGGAAGACGACTACACATAAGTGTTTGCAAGGAGTTAAAATCCACGTCAACCTCGGAAAATACTTGGAAAAAATCTGCAATTGCACTGTAAAATGGGATATAGAGAGGACTCCATCTAAGCGTTTCGTCTTCTTCATCCGCATCCATATCGTCTTCTGAATTGCAAATGCCAAATTCGTCATCTTCAATATCAAATTCGTCAAGTTCATCCTCTACATCTTCGTCTTCGATATCAAATTCCTCGTCATCTTCAATATCAAATTCGTCAAGTTCATCTTCCGCATCGATATCAAGTTCATCCTCGTTATCTGAAAGATTTTCGGAGACATATGCCCAATAATACTCAATAAAATTTGCCAACTGTTCTTCACTAACTTTTTTCTTGAAATAGCCTTGTAATAAATAAAGTGCATCTAAGATAATTTTGGGGATTTGCACGTCGGTCCATTTTTCCCAGTCTGTACAGAATCGGAAGTAAATATTCCATAAAATAATCCATTTGTATTGCAATTCTGTTTTGTCTAGCCGTCTGCGAATCATCTGTGCAAAACGATTTAAAAAATAATTTTGTTCTTCACGGGTTAGCGAAGGGTAGTCAATATCTTCAAAAGGCAAAAAGAGTTGCTTATAACCAAGTTCTAACAGATGATGTTTCACTTGCTGTTCACATTCTTCGCACTCTGCTGTCTCTGACGCAAACAATGAGGCGTTGCGCTCTCGCACTTTGTTAAACTCTGCGACGGTATGATAAGTATCCCACGCAAAAAGATAGAAATGAACAGCTCTTTCCATAAAAAAGACTTTTTCATAAGTTTGTGCCAGTGCCCGCATATAGTGAGCACGTTCAATGCCAGAATAATCATTGCGGGAGTCATAGATTTCCAACGCCTCTTGAAAATTGGAAAATGCCTGTTCATACGCTCCTGCATTTAGATGCATTCGCCCTGTGTGATAGAGACATTCTTCATAGTTTGACAAAATGTTTTCCGCGTCGTCTGCATCTTCCTCTTGTGTCCGCAAAAGATATCCGCGATAATTTTCCAGCGCGTGCATGTAACAATCCATTGCCTCAGGATATTTATTAGCCCGCTCGTACAGTTCTCCAAACATATTATAATCATCAGCCGCGACATCACTGTCATCTCCATAGAGCTCTATTATAATATCAACTTTTTTCTGCCAATGCACAATCGCTTGTTCAAAATTTCCAAGATCTTCATAGGCCTCCGAAATTAGCCCATGTATACTTTCTATTGTGTCCAAATCTTCGTCTTTTTTTGCGTCCTCTAACTGTTCCAGTAAAATATGAATTTTTTCTTCATCATCATCGGAGGATGCATCAAGCAGAGCAATATCTCCACGAATCTCATTTGCCTGCGGACTATCATTGCCATAGACTGCCTCTGAGAGTGACAGTGCTTTCTGATAGCTTGCAAGTACATCTTCGTGTGAAATATTATTTTCTGGGCGGCATAGTTCAGATTTTATATGACCTGTTTTTCGCAAAAGAATACGCAACGCTTCGAAATATACAGTGGGGATACTTTCTATAAAACTGTCTGTCCAAGTCTCTGGATTCTGCGGGGAGATATCTTGGTTCTGAGCGGCCCATCTTGTAAGGATTTGGTTAGAGATAGTCTGTGCGTATGTTAACATTTCTAATGCATGGATAGGATCAGAGGACCATTGAAATGTGGAGACCATCTCATTGATACAGTTTAGTAAGCTTGCATTTTCTTGTGAAAATTCTGGCGAATCATAGATACGACAGCGCTTTCGTAAGAGGAGAATTGCTCGATATTGATAGAACAATGCTTTGTCTAGATTTCCGTCGGCGCGCAAAAGATTCTGTGCCCGATCGCGCAGATATTGAATTTCCTCTATAGAAGGATTATATCTTATACGATTATTCAAATCGGTCTCAAGCCATTTTGACATTTCATTTTGGTAGTGTTCTTCCAAAATCGCTCGTGTCTGGCAATAATGTTTTGATTTTTCAGCAGCATACTTTTGCAACAAGGCATCTTTAAAATAGTAGGAACAGCATCCAGAAAGACAATAGAGTTCTTCTAGATATTTTGGATAAAGATTCTCATCATAAGAAAAAATGTCGTAGGCAGACAGTGTTTGCTTTTGTTGCGCAAGCAAGTCCAAATAAGCAAGGCAATCCTTTATAGAATTTTCTTTGGTGATTTTATCCTGTACTTCAAAAAAGGTGTCAAGTGCTGTCGCTAATTCCTCAGAGGAAAAAGTTGTGTTGTTTTTATCGTTTAAGTTCATTTATTACTCCTTTCTAAATCGGTTTAAAATCAAAGATTCTAAATCAAACATGGATCTTAAATCTTTATCGTACATCACATAGTTGTCTAAGTATCCCTGATTTTCAATTTGATTTTTTTGTATCATATCATGAAAAGTATACCAGCCAACGAGCTTTACTGTGTTTGTTTCTCGAAACAGGCGAACGGATATAAAAATATCTTTTGGATGTGTTTTTGCCTGCTCGACCATCTCTAAAGTCCGTTTGTGATATGCTTCTGTTCTTGTCTTAACATCAACTTTTAAGCGTTCTGTTTTATTGACCAGAAGAAAGTCGTATTCATCACGTGTATCATAGCTTGTGTGGTCTTCCACAAATTGTATTTTGTTTTCAAGAAGAAATAATTTAACAGCTTTCTCGCCAAGTTTGCCCTCAAACATTTTTTTCTTTTTATTTTCCAATCCCCCAGCATGAAAATCGTGACGATTTGAGGTAAATGCCTTGGAACGCTCGGCATATTGTAACGCTTCTTGGTAAAGAGGGCCTGTGATTACATAATTTTCTCTAATTATCATTTGTATACTCCATTTTTGATGTAAACGTTTCAATTTAGACTTTACTTAAACATTGAGAAAGATTTCAAAAAGTTATTTTTGCATAGACTTGTGCAGTAAAATCAATTTATTTAGATGGCATAAAGAAATTATTGATATTATAACACTAAATTAGAAATTGCACTACAATGTTTTATTATTTTTCAGTACTTTTACCTTGAATTGGTTACAATTCACACCCACGCCAGTTTTTATCATGTTATAAGTTATTGAGGTGTGAATTATAACAGATTTTGCACACAAAATGCTAAAAGGCAAGCATTTTGGCGCATGATTCCCACTACTTTGGCGCGGGTGTGAAAAGTAACTTGAATTGAACCCCTTTGCTGCGAGCGGAAACTGCCATAGGCAGTTAGAAGTACTAAGTTTCATCCTAACAATTGACATCATAATTTCCATGAGATAAAATAAAGACAAAGAACTATATTAGAATAAAAATAAATCAGATTGTATCTGTAGAATCAAAATTATTGAGAGGAAACATTACAAATTCTAGCAAAGCGTTGGATGAGAATTGCGTGTTGCAGAACAGTCGCCTGAATTTAGGAATTGTAGAAAAATAACTGATACAAATTATGCAGGATATTTTAGAGGGTACATGTCAAAAATATAAGTGTAGTGGACTATATTTTTTGATGTGTGCAGTCGAAGAAATAGACAAGTCAAGATGTGTCAGTTATTTTTCTACAGTTCCTTAGATTCGTTTGAGAAGATAGTGTGAAATTAAAATTTCACTATCCTGATTTGTACGCCTGCTGAAGCAGGCAGATGGGAGTTAGTGTGAAATTAAAATTTCACTATCCTGATTTGTACGCCTGCTGAAGCAGGCAGATGGGAGTTAGTGTGAAATTAAAATTTCACACGAGAAAAACACGAAAGACAGCGTTTTTCATATCTATTTGAGCCGCAAAAGGCGACATGGGGGATAGTAGGAGGAGAGGAAAATGACAGAACTGAAATTAAATGACACTTTTTTTGCGCTAAATACAAACACAAGAGAAACTGCTTTTTTTGTTTTTAATGATTCAGAGGACGGACTGGAATATAGCGTTGACTGTTGTTTTCAAGCAAATGAATTTCAACAGGAGCGGGTGACCCCAAAATTGCAGTTGGGGATTATTGTTACATCAGTGCAAAGGATTGAAGACACAGCAGGAATGACATTTACAGTAAAAAATATGGATGAAGCATACAATAGAGACGATTTATTTTATATTTTTGAACAGGAACCGTTAGTAAATTATCAACTTTCTATTTTGGAATTTAAAGAGGATAGAGTACATATTACATGTAGTGGAACAGCAATGAATGATGGGTATGCAGACCCTATTACAACTGCAACATTTGAGATTGATTGTTGGCTGCCAGTTATCACAGATATAAAAGACTGGGAAAAGTATGGCTTATAAGAAAACGAGCTGTGTGTTGTCGTTGACAGGGGGAAAACAGTATGCTAAACTGACTTTTAGAGTGGGTTAAACTGTCATGTGTATTGGATGAAAAATTGTCTCATAAAGTATCCCCGCTCAGATAATATGCTTTTGAATCGAAAAGTTTGATGAGAAAGTAGCAGCGTCAGAGGTGATGAGACTTGGATAAATACGAATACAAAGTTCGTTCAGAAGAAATTTCAAATTTGATCGAACAGGAAAAATATACAGAAGCCGTAAAAATAGCAGATACGATTGACTGGAGAAGAGTTAAGAGCGCGTCGATGCTGTTAAAGATTTCGGTATTATATCGAATCAACAGACGAAATGAAGAGGCTAGGGAAGTGCTGATGCTGGCATATGAGCGTTACCCCGCAAATCGTTCTGTTGTGTATTCCCTTTGTGAATTATCAATTGAGTTAGATGATGTTGTGTCAGCGATTGAGTATTATAAGCAGTTTGTAAAGTTGGCGCCAAAAGACAACGGTGTATTTACGCTTCGCTATCGTATATTGGAGGCGCAGGAGGCTAGTCTTGAAGAGCGAATTGAGATTCTTGAAGAATTAAAAAAGAAAGATTATCAGGAAGAATGGGCATATGAGCTTGCCTATTTGTATCACAGAGTAGGGTTGTCTACGAAGTGCGTTGAAGAATGTGATGATATTATACTCTGGTTTGGAGATGGACCATATGTGATGAAGGCAATGGAGTTAAAAGCAGTGCATGTGCCGCTTTCCAAATCACAGCAAGAGAAGTATGAAACTATGCTGAATCATGCGTCGGACAATTATAGTGATGACGCAGAAGCACAAGAAATGTACTATGAGGATGAATATGATTCTGAAAATATAGCATATTATCAGGATCCATATGCAGAGGAATCATACGAAACGACAGGATATGATCAGGAATCCTATGATAGTACTGGGTATGATACACAGAATTATCCAGATACAGGATATGAAAATAGTGGATACAATGAACAAACTTATTCCAATGAACCATATGAAACGACAGGATATGACACACAGGGATATACAAATGAACCATATCAAAATAATGGATATAATACGCAGAATTATCCCAATGAGACATATGAAACGACGGGATATGACACCCAAGGTTATACAAATGAGACATATGAAACGACAGGATATGACACACAAAACTATCCCAATGAGACATATGAAACGACAGAATATGACACGCAGAGATATGCAAATGAACCATATCAAAATAGCGGATATAATACACAGAATTATCCCAATGAGACATATGAAACGACAAGATACGATACACAAGGTTATTCTAGTGAGACATATGAAATGACAGGATATGACACGCAAGGTTATTCCAACAAAGCGTATCAAAACGAAAACACACAATATAACCAAGAAACTTATGTTGGTGAACCGTATAATACAACAACCTTTCCGCAGGAAAATTATTCCGATTATGGGCAGAACGACTATGTGGATGACGGGTATGGAAATATAAATTATACAGATAAAAATAGTAATACTGGTGCGTTTTATGTGGAGCAGACTTATGATGAGAATGGGAATCTAATAGAAAATAGAAATGATGTTGGAAATGGCGTAAATCCAGACGAAACATATCGCAACAGACTTTATCTGTATCAGAGCAATCCGGCACCCGCTGCAAATTCGGGGGATATGAGTCAATACAATACAATCAATCTTCAAAAAGTGGTTGCGGAGAGCATGAAAGAGCTGTTTGCAGATGACGAAGATGTTTTTGCTGAGGATAGAGAAAAATATAATTCCAGCGAGGATGTAAATAATATTGCGCGGCATACACAGCAATACATCAATGTGCAGGGCAGAGATAACGAAGTATCAGAAGGTATGGCATACACGAGCAGTATTGCGCAGTTGGTGACTAGTGTTTCAGAGGCTGCACCCGCTCCTAATACAGGAGCAATCCGAAAGGTTTATGTGCCGGGAAAAGATGCGCGCCTAATTAAATCGGATTCTGATATAGAGGAGTTGCGAGATATCACAGAGCAGACTGTCAATGAAGAACACAATCGCATGGAAAACAACGAAGAAAATGTGTATCATAATCAGAATTTTTTGGAAGTAAGTGGGGAATTGAGTGCACAGGCAACAGGTACAATGAATCTTAAAGATGTGCTGGCAGAGTGGGAGCGAAAAAAGACAGAAAATGCAAAGAAACATCAAGAAGAAATTAAAAAGCGTGTTCTAACACAGACTGGTAAAATCTTTGCAGACTTTGACAATTCGCTCAAGAGTGGCATACTGGGTGAGATTCAGCGAGAGGAGGAAGCAGCGCAAAAAAGAAGTCCTCGTAAAGACAGATTTTTAGAGGCAGATGTAACAGGAGACATTCCGCAAAATCGTACCAAACAGGTGTCAGATGATACATTTGATGTGGAATATAAAACAGAACAAGTACAACATAGAAAAGAAGCGGCTTCTGTACAAGAGGAATATCAGCCAGAACTTGAGAATACACTTGAACAACCGTTAGAACTTGTTGTGCCGCCAGAAGAAATCAAGACGGAAAACAGTGTTGATTACCCATTACAGACAAATCAAGAGACTTGGGAGTCTGATGATGAATATGAGATGGAAAGTGATTTGAGTAACGATAAAGAATACATGCCAGAAGAATTGAATACAACATATTTGCCAGAACAAAATACAGAAAGTAGTACAGTATCAATCTCAGAGCAGAATACAAAAGTCGGTGTGGAGTACACACAGGAGATAAACGTAGAAGGCTATATGCCAGAGGAGAATTATGAATTAGAAGACAACTATCTAGAAGAAAATGATAACACTAATATACAAGAGACAAACACAGAAAAAGGTGCCTATTACGAAGATAATAATGAATATTTGCAAGCAGAAGACAATACTGACCAATCCGAAGGTACAGATAATTTCGATATGGAATCAGATAGTGATGGATACAATGGCACATATGCGTTAGAAGATAACCCAATTGAGAATAGAACAGAAGATTATAATAGTTTACAGGAAGCTTATTCTTATGATGACGACAATGAATATATACAAGAACCAAATACAGAACTTGAGATAGAATATGCAGATTATGGATATGCAGAAGAAGCCAGTGGATATACACAGGAATTGTATCAAGAAGAAACATATCCTGTTTCGGACAGAAATGGATATCGCCCAAATTATCAGTATGATGAGAGTCAACTTGACCCAGAGGATGCGGAGAGTATTGCGGAGATGGCAAAGGAGGATGCATTAAAGACACAAGAAATTAAAATGAACACAGCAGATCTCAGCTCACTTTCAGAAAAGA
>ERZ778513.249-NODE-249-length-50061-cov-8.321661_pt1 | contig 50061 bp, 50 predicted proteins | sample MGYA00510345_ERZ778513 | MGnify/ENA primary metagenome ERZ778513 (study PRJEB29527, sample SAMN07138966) | mouse gut metagenome | material: feces | host: mouse | place: China:Nanjing | collected 2016-01-25 ... | reverse complement strand
GTTGACGCAACGCCATCGCTGCTTATCGCCTAAAATTTTGATGCGGTTGCCCTGGAAAAACCATAAAGCGTAAAACCGGCCGGAATCACATTCAGCCACAATGTATGACCAATTTTCACCCTTGCTTATCAGATGTAGTTCCTCCAGCATCTTGTTCAGATGTATAACTGTTAGTCAGAAACACAGTGAAAATCGGGAAAAATATAAGTCCTACTGCCGATAGCACGACTCCAAGGACCCTCCCGGTCACCGTCATCGCATGAATGGAGCATCCGGCAGTTGTAAGACTCATGATCGACCATAAAAGCGATGACCAATAGTCTGTAACTCCCGGATTGACGCCATTCTCTGCGACAAAAAATGTGAGTGAGCAAAAGTAAACACCGACTATCAACACTATCAGATAAGTGGCAAGCATGTTCTTGACCCACTTTGACGAGGTGGTTGCGCCGGTAACTATTGTAAAGACGTAAGCCGCGCGGATCATCGGCACAAATTTCAGCAGATATTCGGCATGATTGTCAAGCGGGATATCAAAATAATGCAATATGTTCAGATAAGGCACCGAAACAAGCAGAAAGAACAGATGGTTTATCAGATATTTGCGCTTTTTAACCGAAAAAAGCATCTCTACAAACACATCGGCCATAAAGAACAGGCAACACCAAAACTGAACTTTCAGATAGGTAGTATCGGCAAGAAAGGAGACATTACGCAATGTATCCAGCGTAATGAGAGTGATAAGCAACAAAGACAGTATCACCACACCGAGGTGCATCATTTTCATTATCCGGTCTCTGACTTTTAAATCCGCAGTTGAAACATTCATATGACAACAGACTCTACATTATTATTTATACAACGGTGTAAAGTTTGTTTTTGTTGATTTGTCATATGCCTCGCCTCTACTACTCTGCCGGTCAGCAACCGGCATTCACCACTGCTGATTTTCGGAATTGCGCGAGTTGATAGTAGACCATCACGGCTGTCACCATAGTCGCAACGAGGTCTGACAGCGGGAATGCTGTCCAGACTCCATCGAGCCCCATGCGTGGCGGAAGAACAAGCAGAAGAGGTATCAGGAAGAGTACCTGCCTCGTTAGAGAAAGGAATATGGAAGATTTTGCTTTGCCTATAGACTGAAAAAGAGTAGTGGATACGACCTGAAATCCGACAACCGTAAACGCCAGCAATGAAATATGCAGGCAGCGTGCAGTCTCGCTGATCAAAGCCGGGTCATTTGAAAATGCCCGACCGATATATTCCGGAAACAACAATCCGATTGTCTGACCGGTAGTCACAATGACGGTTGACACTCCTACAGCAAGCCAGAATGTCCGGCGCAGGCGATCAAGCCGTCCGGCACCATAATTGTAGCCTATTATAGGTTGCATTCCCTGGCATATGCCGACAACAACCATTGTCATCATCGAAGTGTAAGATGTGAATATACCCGCAGCAGCTACCGCCATATCCCCGCCATGAAAATAGAGACTTTTGTTTATAATTACATTTATAAAACAAGCTGCGGCATTGACTACTGAAGGCGCAGCTCCGATGGATAGCACCGGTAGTACTATTTTAGCCTTCAGCCTATACATTTCACGGCTTCCGGAAAAGTGCAATGTGCTTTTCCTTGAGAAAAAATGAGACAGGACAAAGAAGGCTGAGATCATCATGGAGATATCCGTTGCGATAGCAGCTCCTTTAATACCCAGTTTCAAATAGAATATGAAGATAGGAGCAAGTACCAGATTGCAACCTGCACCGATCAGCATTGTCAGCATTGCCTTGACCGGATAGCCTGATGCCCTCATGAAGTTATTGAATGTAAAAGCGAAGTTGGTCATGAACATTCCAGGCAGAATATACAGCATGAACTCACGGGCATAAGGCAGTGTAACTTCACTTGCTCCAAACGCAATGAGAATCTCGTCAATAAATATGGCGAAACAACACAGATAGCAGCACACAATTGCCATCAGTAGTATGAGTGAGCTGCACAAAGTGCGTCTTGCATCATCATAATTTTTAGCACCAAGCAATATTGACAGTCGCGCCGATCCTCCGGCGCCGATCAAGACCCCCAAGGCGGCTGACAGATTCATAACCGGGAATGTTATGGCCAGTCCCGCGATAGCTTCCGGCCCTACACCCTGACCTATGAATATGCGGTCAATTATGTTATAAAGAGACATAACCAACATGCCAACCACAGCAGGGAGGCTATACCGCCACAGCAGTCTTCCTGCCGGCGACTCGCTGAGCTCTCTTAATTTTGAGGCATCGTTACCAGACATTTTCATAGTGTTTCTATTACAAAATTACAAAAAGTTCATCTGGCAATTCAAAAATTAGTATTTTTTAGCGTTTAATTGAGATATAAATACTAATTTTGTTTTCTAAGAAAATAAGAATGGTCATCAAAACTCCATAATGAAGTCTGTTAGTTTCGTATTGTTATTTTTTATGAGCCTTATCTGCAAGGCCAACGATCTCCCTATGTTTTGCCTGGCCGGACCGATTGATTCGCTATGCGTCGTCATGGATGATGCCGGTCTTGAATGGCAAAACGAGTACACCTTTGACTCTGATGGTTCTCTTATCGAAATTGATGGTGACGAAGTAGACTGCGAACGCGATTCAGCCGGGCGAATATCATCAATCACCCTCATTGAGGCTACTGAAGATGACGAAGACACATACACCACAATAAAAATGAGGCTGTTTTATGATAAATCCGGTCGGGTTGTCAGAGTCGAGGCCGTTTCAGGTGACGAGCAATGGGTCCAGACTTATGCCTACGATTCAAGCGGGCATCTGACGGAACAATGCTATAATATGAACGGTGTCGAAGAGGTCAGAACATACACGTATCTGAAGCATGACAGATTCGGCAACTGGACAGAACGCCTTGAGAAACTAAAGTCTATGGATCAGACCATCCGGCAATGCCGCAATATAATCTATTTGGAATAACCTTAAATCAATAAACCAATCACTCCAACAATATTCTCTATGTCAACGTACAAAATTATTGAGAAAGAGCATTTTTCCGAAAATGTAGTCAAACTTGAAGTGGAGGCACCTCTGATAGCCCGTTCCCGCCGTCCGGGACACTTCGTAATTGTTCGCACCGGAAATGGGGGCGAGCGCATTCCTCTTACAATTGCTGATGCTGATCTCAAGAAAGGCTCAATCACATTGGTTGTGCAGGCTGTCGGAGAAAGCACACGCAAGATCTGTGCTCTTGAACCCAAAGAGTGCCTGACAGACATTGTCGGGCCACTTGGACAAGCCACACATATAGAGAAGGTCGGAACCGTGGTTTGCTGCGGAGGCGGAGTGGGCGTTGCGCCGCTGCTCCCAATTGTAAAAGCGATGAAAGAAGCCGGCAATCGTGTGGTGTCAATTCTGGCGGCAAGGACTTCTGAACTGATAATACTCGAAAAGGAAGTTGCTGAGTATAGCGATGAAGTTATCATAATGACAGATGACGGATCAAAAGGACAGAAAGGCCTTGTAACCGCCGGCCTTGAAGACGTGATCGCACGAGAAAAAGTTGATCAGGTCGTAGCAATAGGCCCTGCCGTGATGATGAAATTCGTTGCCCTGACTACCCGCAAATACGAAATTCCGACTATGGTCTCACTCAACACCATTATGGTTGACGGCACAGGTATGTGTGGCGCCTGCCGAGTGACTGTTGACGGCAAGACCAAATTTGTCTGCATTGACGGTCCTGAATTCGATGCCCATAAAGTCGACTTCGATGAAATGATGATGCGTCTGAGAGCCTATAACTGATTTTTTCAGAGCGACTCATCTGTGCAACAACCATAATCCAGCCTCTTATATTAACCTCAATATCCTTATTCAGAAATGGATCAGAATACAAGCCGCGATGCAAAGTGGCGTGAAGAACAGCGCAATTCATTAAGCGCAAAACAGCGTTCATCAATACCTCGCACCATAATGCCTCAGCTGAACGCAGCCTATCGTATCACGTGCAACCATGAAGTAAACCAAGGTCTTTCAGCCGAGCAGGCAATTATCGAGGCCACAAGATGCCTTGACTGCCCCGATCCGCAGTGCATCCACGGATGTCCGGTATCTATCAATATCCCGTCGTTTATAAAGAATATCGAACGCGGAGAGTTTCTTGCTGCCGCAGCGGTTCTGAAACAGACCAGTGCACTGCCTGCGGTCTGCGGACGTGTCTGCCCGCAGGAAAAGCAGTGTGAATCACGCTGCATATATAATAAGATGAAAAAGGCGCCCGTGGCAATCGGTTATCTTGAACGCTTTGCAGCTGATTTCGAACGCATGAACAATCAGGCAAACGGCATCAAGCCGAATGGTGATTCATCAGTCGCAAGAAACGGCCGGAAAATAGCCGTGGTCGGTTCCGGACCTGCCGGACTGTCATTTGCCGGAGACATGATCAAAAAAGGCTATGAAGTCATAGTTTATGAAGCGCTCCATGAAATTGGCGGGGTTTTGAAATATGGCATTCCTGAATTCCGTCTGCCGAATTCAGTTGTTGAAGCCGAGATCGATGCTCTCCGCGCTGAAGGAGTGGATTTTGTCAAAGACTGTGTGATCGGGAAGACAATCTCTTACGACCAACTCCACGAGTTAGGGTTCGATGGGATTTTTGTGGCATCAGGAGCCGGGCTCCCCCGATTTATGGGTATTCCAGGAGAGAACCTTATCGGCATCATGTCGTCGAACGAATATCTTACACGTATCAACCTCATGGGTGCCGGGCGTCCCGGCGAAGACACACCGGTGCTGAAAGGCAATCGGGTAGCCGTGGTAGGCGGCGGAAACACAGCAATGGATTCTGTGCGCACAGCTCTCCGCCAAGGGTCTGAGAAAGCAATGATTGTCTATCGCCGAAGCCTTGAAGAAATGCCGGCCCGCGTTGAAGAAGTACACCATGCTCAGGAAGAGGGTGTAGAATTCATTACCCTCTGCAACCCGGTGGAATATCTCTCAGATGACAAAGGCCGCGTCCGGGCCATGAGAGTGCAGCGCATGGAGCTTGGCGAACCTGACGCATCAGGCCGGCGGTCACCGGTGCCGATAGAAGGAGCCATTGACGAAATCGAAGTGGACCTCGTGATTGTCAGCGTCGGAGTCTCCCCCAACCCGCTTATTCCCCATGCGATTCCAGAACTTGAGATTTCCCGTCGAGGCACAATTGTGGTCAATGAAGAGACTATGCAGTCATCATTGAACGACATCTATGCCGGAGGAGATATAGTACGCGGCGGTGCGACAGTCATCCTCGCGATGGGCGATGGACGACGGGCTGCAGCTGCTATGGACAAGGCCCTGTCCGGACAAGACTGACGACAGAGGTTTGCGTATCTGCCCGAATTTTACTAAATTTGGGCATCCAAACCGAATTTCATATACTGACCATATGACTAAACTATTAAAAAATATAGTTATCCTTTCAGCCTTACTCGGAGCGGCAACCCCGCTCCGAGGGGATGACAATACTGAAATTTCGGCGGCTATCAGTGCAGCCAAGGACGCACCAAGAAATCAGGCAGCAAATCTGAAAGCAGCAGATCTGCTGAAAGATGCCGGCCGTTTTCAGGAAGCTATTCCATTCTATCTAAAAGGTGGCAACTCCGGTAATCTTGGCATTGCAGAGAGTTACTTCTACCTATATGATTTTGACAAAGCCGATGAATATCTTGACAAATATCTGGCCAAACGGACAAAAAACGAAGCCGCCAAAGATATGGGATTTTCTTACGGCAACGGAGATGAAACTCTTGACTGGACTGACTATCTGCGTTCAAGGATAGATCTCGGACGCAGTATGCTTGACCGTGTGGAAAAAATCCAGATAGTAGACAGTATAAACGTTCCGGCTGATCAATTTTTCAAATTTATCAAACTTGCCAAGAGCGCCGGCCGACTGGCTGATGAATTTGAAATCGAGAGTATTGTCCCGAAAGAGTATCTTGATTCTGAATCAATCTCAGGCTTATGGGCTCCTGCATATATTTCGGAATCCGGAGAGGATATGATCTGGTATGGATCAGCAAATGACGGCGAATCGAAAATGTTTGAATCTTACCGCCTGGCCGACGGAAGCTGGGATAACCCGGCGGCTTTGTTTGATTATAAATCCATTTTCAGCAATTCAAACGGCAGCTGGGTCGGTTACCCCTTCCTGATGGCCGATGGGATAACTCTCTATTTCGCCGCTGATGGAGAGAATTCATTGGGTGATCTGGATATCTTCATTTCACGCCGTGATGAGGACGGATTTCTGCAACCATCTAATATCGGTATGCCGTACAACTCGCCTTACAATGACTATATGTATGCCATAGACGAGCAGACCGGTGCCGGATGGTGGGCCACAGACCGAAACGGGCTGAAAGATTCAGTTACAATCTACACCTTCATTCCTCAGGATCTACGAATCAATTATCCGGTAGACACCCCAAATCTGGCCGATTACGCAAAAGTCACATCAATCGGCATGACTCAGAATCCGGATAGAGATTATTCTAAATTCAGAGACAAAATCGCATCACTGGAATTATCAAAAACATCAGGCAGCAACCGCAGGTTTGAATTTGCATTACCAAACGGCAAAATCATAACTTCAGTGTCTGATCTCGCCTCCGGCATGGCACGCGAAGCGATGAGACAGTATCTGGACGAGCAGAAAGCCTACGATGATGCCGTGGCCCATCTCGCCGAACTCAGAAAGGCATATGCTGCGGGCGACAGAAGCGTCGAGCATGAAATTCTGACTCTTGAAAATGGGCTTGATCACCGCCGTGCAGAGCTGAAAAGAATAAAAAACAGCATTATCACGGCTGTGATGGACTAAGACTTGTCTAAGCAACAGACATTCCCAAATGATTGTGTCAGCACAAGCCAAAGAATCCGCTACTGAAACAAATTACTCTCTAACCAATCAAACCGACCGCTTATGGAAGTAACCCTGATTTTGATTCTGATCGCACTGGTGATCATTATCTGCATTTTCTTCTATTATGTTCCATTCTTTCTGTGGATTTCAGCTCGTGTCAGCGGTGTACGAATCTCACTGATGCAGCTTTTTCTGATGCGCATACGAAAAGTGCCTGCATCAGTCATCGTCCGGGCCTTGATCGAAGCTCACAAGGCTGGTCTTAACGATGTGTCACGGGATGATCTTGAAGCCCACTATCTTGCCGGAGGCAATGTAGAGAAGGTAGTCCATGCCTTGGTGTCGGCATCAAAAGCAAATATTGATCTTGGCTTCAAAATGGCGACAGCTATAGATCTTGCCGGCCGAGACGTATTTCAGGCCGTACAGATGTCAGTGAATCCTAAAGTCATTGAAACTCCTCACGTCACAGCAGTTGCTAAAGACGGCATCCAGCTCATTGCCATAGCCCGCGTAACAGTGCGCGCCAATATCCGGCAGCTTGTAGGCGGAGCAGGAGAAGACACCGTGCTCGCCCGTGTAGGCGAAGGTATTGTCTCTTCTATCGGCTCATCTGAAAGTCACAAGCAAGTACTTGAAAATCCTGACAATATTTCCAAACTCGTATTGCGTAAGGGGCTTGACTCCGGTACTGCTTTTGAGATTCTCTCTATTGACATAGCAGACATTGACATAGGCAAAAACATTGGAGCGGCTCTTCAAATTGACCAGGCACAGGCTGATAAAAGCATTGCCCAGGCCAAGGCCGAGGAACGTCGAGCTATGGCTATAGCTCTCGAACAGGAGATGCGGGCAAAAGCCCAGGAAGCCCGCGCGAAAGTAATTGAAGCTGAAGCCGAGTTGCCACGGGCAATGGCTCAAGCATTTCTTTCAGGGAATCTTGGCATCATGGACTATTACCGCATGAAGAATATCGAATCAGACACGAACATGCGACAGAACATAGCCAATCCTCCCACTGCTAAGTAAAACATCCTACGAGCATTGCCAATGCTCAGACCTGAAAAGTATACCATATTATAGCCGATATGACCGTTAAGGAAATCATCTCATCAACGAGATCTTATAACCTGCATTCACACACTCAATTCTGCGATGGGCGCGCCGATATGGCGCGCTTCGCAGATGCGGCTGTGAAAGCAGGCTATAAGCACTATGGCTTCACCCCTCACTCTCCAATTCCTTTCCATTCTCCATGCAATATGGAGCAATCACAGGTTGAGGAATATATCTCTGAATTCAACCGACTTAAGGAAGAATATCGCGGCAGGATCAATCTGTATCTTTCCATGGAAATTGATTATCTGGGAGAGGCCTGGGGTGCTTCACATGACTATTTTTCCTCGCTTCCTCTTGACTACAAGCTTAGTTCAATCCACTTCATACCGGTTGCTGACGGAGAAACGATGATTGATGTCGATGGGCGCCCGGAGAATTTTCTTGACAAAATGAGCAAATATTTTGACAATGATATCCGCTATGTGGTTGACAAATTCTATGAGCGCACTCTTGAGATGATAGAAGCCGGAGGCTTTGACATTATCGGGCATTTCGACAAGATCGGCTTCAATGCTTCACATTTCAAGCCTGGCATAGAATTGGAACGCTGGTATCAGAAACATCTCGACAATGTTATCGACGCAATCGCAGCCAAGGGGATTATAGCAGAAGTGAATACCAAAGCATGGGAAGCTCCGGTCGGGGCTGCTCCAAGCCAGATTGCCACATACGCCCCACGATTATTCCCATCACCTGACACAATAAGAAAACTCGTCTCCGCCGGAATACCAGTTGCAATCAACAGTGATGCTCATTATCCTGAGCGAATCAGTGCCGGGCGAGAAGCTGCGTTCCAAATTATCGATTCATGACCAGTAAAACGACAAAGAACCTTACACACACTCTAATGCTTCATGGGAAAACGGAAACTATTTTGTGAAATATCGCCTCTTACATATCAAATTTCAGTCAAGAAGAACATCTTTCTGCGCAAGATAAAGGACGCTCTGAGCAGACAGCGATTTGCAAGAATAAAGAGCTATGAAAAGCTCCCGGTCATGATCTACAAACACGCGTCCCTCATCCGAAGAAGATTAGGGAATACAGACTTGGAGTTGCAAGAAAATAAAGCGGTCAATCTGGCTCTTTCCGCACCCAAAGTGAACGGAATCCTAATCCGCCCCGGAGAGCCATTTTCTTTCTGGCATCTCATCGGTCCTGACACAGCCCGACACGAGTATAAAGTGGGGCTTACAATTTCAAATAATAAACCGTCAACAGGTATAGGTTGCGGACACTGCCAGTTTACAAACCTTATCCACTGGATGGTGTTGCATTCGGATCTCACCATTGTGGAGCATCACCATCATGACGGCTTTGATCTATTCCCTGACTACAAGCGGCAAATACCGTTTGGTACTGAAACGAGTATAGTCTACAATTATCTTGACTACAGATTCCGGAATGATACAGACAATGTATATCAACTGCTTGTATATACGGATGGAGAATACCTCCAGGGCGAACTCAGGGCCAGTAAAGAACAGAAATCGGCATATCATATCTGCGCTGAGAACGAATTCTTCTCCAAAGAAGATGGCATTGTTTTCAAGAACGGAACTGTGATTCGAAAAAAGATCGAGAAGAGAAGCGGTGTCTGCATTCATGAGGAAACTATCCGGACGAATCATGCGCGGGTCATGTATGACACTTCCGGTCTTGAGATCCGAAAAACCGCACCTTCATCAATCCGGGAATAAAACAGTGCGGTCTTTCCGTGCGGCAGGTCCGGCCAATTCTTCAGGGATGAACTTCCAGCCTGATGTAATTTTCGGAGTTATTGACCCGCGCTGTTCAAGAAGTTTTATCAGATAGTAACGCAGGTCCTTGTCTGTAGATTTGAGAATGCGCGATTTCAGATCTTCATGATGTATGCCGGCCCCCTTCGTCAGCAGATCTCCTCCGCCATTGCCCCGATAGGAATTGACGGCAACCTTATATACTTTGTCAAAGTCAAACGGACTACCATCAGCCATCGACTTTATAATAATCTTATCACCCTGTGGCTTGGTCACATCTACATCATAAATTATGCCGGCGGCAGAATCAAAATTGTAGGCAGGATTCTGCAATTTTGCGTAATCGCCCTTTGCCGGAGATGTCTCCTCTTTTGTAAAAAGCAACAAATGATCTTCCGGATCGGCCATCTCTGATGTCCAAAGCGAATAGCTCATCTCAAGATAGTTTTTGATCTCCCGACCTGTCATGGCCATTGTATAGAGCATATTCTCATATTTGTACAATGTAAACATGTCGCTCATATGAAGATCTCCTTTGCAGATAACCGCATCAAAAGACAATGGAGCGGCAAAAGAAATGTCAGCACCACTGATTTCAAGCTGAAGATCATGCAGAAGGTCCATAAATGCAGAAGGCCCGAAGTATGCATCTCTCACAGAAAAATCGCCGGTGGCAACACCTATCTTTCTGTTTACAAAGCTGTCAATTTCCTCTTTGACATTGCTGAATTCAGTCATGAAAACTGAATCAGGAGTCAGATCTGTAAGCGGGACAATCCGGCCACTTATTTTTTTGCCCAATACCTTCCCTCTGCCGTCAAGAGTAAATTTAACCTCTGCTTCGGCCAGATTCACGGCATTATTGGCGGGATTGAGAACCAGAGGTGACTTTCCATCGCTATCGGCCACCTGTTCCGAATTATAGACCTGATGATCATGGCCCATAAATATAATATCAAAACCCGGCACTTCTTCTGCTACTTTCAAAGAAGCGTTTTCAATCCAGTCACCGGTCTTTTTCGAAGAATCATGACCGGAGTGGAAAAGTCCGACGATTAGATCAGGAGCCTCTTTTACCTTTATGACAGGAATCCATCTGGCAGCGGATTCCACCATATCCTCAAATTTCAGACCGCTCCAGAGATTTTCAGGGAGCCACGCAGGGATGGCCGGAGTAAGAAGTCCGAACACTACAATCTTGATCCCATCACGCTCTATGACATGATATGGTTTGAAGTAAGGCTTACCGGTGGCGATGTCTATGACATTCGCTCCGAGCAGTGGTATTTGGCCAAGATCATTTTTATAACGGTCATATACGGCGTGACCGGCCTCTACGTCATGGTTGCCAATTGTTTCGGCATCATAGCCAAGAGATTTCAGCATCATCGCCACGGGATGTGGTCTGTCAGTGGCTATGAAATTATAATAGTAGGCCGTCGGCTGTCCTTGCAGGATATCTCCGTTGTCCAGAAGTATGACATGATCACTACCGATGGAATCTCGCAGACAGCGGACTCTTGAAGCCACTTTGGCAATGGAGCCTTCTCCCGGTGTGCGCGTAATGAAATTATACGGAAAAAAGTTACCATGAACATCGGTTGTCGCTACGATCTTATATGTAAGCTCCTCTGCCGAAACCGATGCTGCGGAGAGGAGCTGCGATGCAATTGTCATTGCCAATAATGTCTTTTTCAAAACCAATATCTTTTATTGCCACAAATAGAGCATATTTGTCAGGGATTGGGACCTGTGTAAAGTGCACGGACTTTGCCTACAGGGAGTGACCCTTCCACCTTGAGCGGTATGCGTTGCCCATCAGTGGAGATCCATCCAGAAATGGGAGCTGAACTTTCTACACCCTTACGTGTAAAAGTGAAGTTTATATAGTAAGTAGGGAATTTGCCACCATTGAGAGAAATGGTCTGGGTTCCCATATAAGTTATTTTCAGTTTTTCTTTCTTAGAGCCTGAAAAAATATTGACAGTGACGCTCTGTCCTTTCTTCATGTTAGGAAAATCGAGAGTGCGCAGATAAAAGAACGAGCTCAGCATGTCAACTGTCATTCCCTGGGCTTCAAGATGAAGTGTTGAACTTGTCATCGGCTTCCCTTTCCCCGGCTTTTTATACCTGACTGCTTCTGCTGAAAATGTATTTCCTGTATGCGAGAATTTCAATACGTCTTTTTTATATTTTCCATTTTCATGCGCTATGTAAGTATATGACACCGGAAAATATCCGTCTTTTGTCATAGTAGAGTACAATGTGTCTCTCAGCATATAGATGCTGTTGGCCCAAGGAGCGTTCTCGGCAAAGACCGAAGCACGATAGAGATCTCCGTCATTACGAAGTGACATAGTGGCATATCCCGCGACTTTGTTTATAAAGCCCCATTTGTAAATCACATCATACGTCAGGGTCTCATCAACCAAAGAAACCGGATTGGCCGCTTGTGCCACCGGCACAAGTCCTGCAAAAGCTACCAGCAGTGAAATCAGTTTCAGTTTCATGATAAATCAGAGTGTGTTTAGGAGGCTTTTTTGCGGCCCCGAATTTCAGTCTTTGGCCAACTCCCTGAACGGAAGTATGGAGCGATAGGACTGTTCTATCCTCTTGTTGCGCCAACATTTGCGACATACAGCGATATATCTGTCATCACCGCCTATTTCGACCTGTTCTCCTTCTTCAACAAAATCTCCGTTGCGGTCTATGCGGGCATTTATAATTGTTTTACGGCCACAAGTGCATGTGGATTTTACCTCATCTATCGTATCGGCAATCTCAAACAGTCTGCGCGACCCTTCGAAAAGGTGGCTCTGAAAATCTGTACGAAGCCCATAACAGATGACATTACTGCCAAAGTCATCTACGACTCTTGAGAGCTGGTCGACCTGCGCTGTGGTCAGAAACTGGGCTTCATCAACCAGAAACCAGTCAATAACTGCCATAGACTCCTCAAAAAGACTCTGAGCGAGTTCATAGAGATCTGTCTCGTGATAGATCCACTTGCATTCACGCTGGATTCCAATGCGCGATTTTATAACGTTTGTAAGATCACGGGTGTCGACAACCGGCTTGAGGCAGACATATTTCATCTTTCTCTCCTCAAAATTATAGGCTGTGGTCAGCAACAGAGCAGTCTTGGCAGAGCCCATTGTGCCGTATCGAAAATATAGTTTGCCTTTCCTGTTCATTCAAAGGGTGTATTTTAGATTGAATTGTCAGGCAAAGATAAGCAAATTTTCTTATTGAGCAGCACTCTGACGGGTAAAGACGTAATTGGTATCGCCTATTTCAAATTTCATCAACGGCCCTTTGATTTTCACATCGTCCAGTTTCCGGATAGCAGAATAACGGTTTACAAGAGCCATTTTAAGACTTTGTCCGATAGCCGAAGCGACCGACGGTTTGATTGAATCCACGCGGGGCCCGTTCATTTCAGTAATAACTCCATTTACCACTACTGCGTCCGGATCGACACTGACAGTCAAGGTCGACGGATCAAGGCTTACAGCTACTTCATCGTCATCAATCACAGTCCAGGTGCCGCTAATTGTAGAACGACCGCTTACAGTCAGCCCAAGTGGTTCGACGAATCCAGGCTGCCCCACAATCTGAGTATTAGCCGAAAGCATCCCGGCAATAGTCAAAGTGCCGCCATGTACACCTTTTGGCATCATATCCGGGTTTGAGGAAATATCAATTGTCTCAATGATCGTAGCCGTCACCGATGCATTATCAGTGAAATTTTCCGGAGTCCCGGCCCAGCTGCCAGGCAGTTCTTTTGCCAGTCGGGCTGTTTCGTCACATGAAACCATTGAAAAAGCTCCTAAAAGTGTCAATCCGTAAATCAGACCTTTCATATTATACATCTTTGTGTTTTGAGAAACTATTTAGATTATTTATGTCATATACATAAACGCACAGGGGTTAAAATTTGTTTCATATACGCTAAAAAATGATTAATTTTGCCATTGTCTAACAAAAATCCGAAGAAAACGTGAGCGTCAATAAAGTCATATTAATAGGCAATGTCGGGACAGATCCTGAAATACGTTATATTGAGACGAGGCCTATCGCTTCGTTCCGAATGGCGACAAACGAACGGGAGCGCACACTGCCTGACGGATCAAAAGTCCCGGAACGCACCGAATGGCACAGTATCGTCATGTGGGATGGAGCTGCTGAATTCGCAGAGAAGTATATCCGCAAAGGGTCACGTCTTTATGTGGAGGGCAAAATTCGTTATCGGATCTGGGAAGACCGTAACGCCATCAAACGTAATGTGACCGAGATATATGTGGACAATTTTGAATTGTTAGGATTCAAATAGTCCCTGATCGAACAGAGACGGGTATGACGAAGAGCTGGCAGCAGGCTGCTCTTTGTGGGGTGCGGATGGATTATTATTAATGACCATTGTGTGTTGCTGCACCCACCCTTGGGTGCTATTGCGCAAATATAATGTCATGACTCCCTTATGCCCCTGAGCTGTGTTCAATACATGACGATAGACTTCAGTGAGGCTACTGACTCCACTGACGCTAAGTGTAGCCAATGTTCTGCGCCCAATCATGACTGTGAGATAGAGTCTGTCAGTGGAGTTAATTGGATTAGTTGTTCTCATAAGCCTATTGTTTTTTTACAAAGGCAAAGGTAAATGCACGCATGGGCAACATTAATGCACACAAAAGTTAATTACATGTAATACCGATTCTATTTCTTTATGTCATAAGTTGAAATCAATAAACCCTTTTCAGATAGTGGATGTTATAATTTCAACTATTTTTGACTATGAGAAAAATATTTTACGCTTTAACTATTTTGAGTGGAATCGGATGCGCTTCAACACGAATTTCCGCAAAGGATAACAGCACAGGCTATTTGAATGAGAATATGCCTGCAAGCTGGAATTATTCTACATCTGTCACTGCATCTGAACCGCCGGAGGATACTGACTGGTGGCTAAACTTTGACGATCTACTGCTTGATTCGCTTATTGATGAAGGTCTGAAAAACAATTACAATGTCAGTATGGCGGTGAAGCGCATCAACGTGGCAAATATACAAGTCCGTCAGGCTATGTCAGGCTATTATCCGACTGTCGGTCTGAGCGGAGCTTATAACTATAGCCGAAACGCCGGTGCGATTTCAGGATCTTCAGTTCCATCATCGACATCAAGCCATTTTTCGCTTGGAGCTGAGATGAACTGGGAAATTGATCTATTCGGGAAAATAGCATCTCAAGTGAAAGATAAAAAAAGCCTGCTGAAAGTAAGTAAAGCCGATTTTGACGGGGCCATGTTGAGTATCGCCGCCAACATAGCCACTTATTATATGAATATGAGGACATTTCAGGAGAAAATATTTGTCACGAAAGAGCATCTTGCCTCTCAGGCAAAAGTAGTGGAAATTGCAAAAGCACGTTTTGAAGCAGGCCTTGTGTCCAAACTTGATGTAACCCAAGCAGAGAGCGTATATTACTCAACTGAAGCACAGATTCCACAACTTGAGACTTCGCTAAACGAAGCTGTCAACGCGCTTGCTGTTTTGTTAGGTGTCTATCCTGATGCCATCCGGCCACGATTGTCAGCAGCTTTCATTCCTCCTCAATATCGCCATTTGGTCGCAACCGGAATTCCCGCAGATCTGCTCCGCAGGAGACCGGACATCATAGCGGCCGAAGCTCAGCTTGAGTCATATGCAACCCGAATTGGAATTGCCAGAAAGGACTATCTCCCCAATCTGTCATTGGAAGGCACAATCGGTGTTGCCGCTCATAACGCAAAAGACCTTTTCGGCAAAAACAGTGTTGAATATTCCATCACTCCTACCCTTTCATGGACTCTATTTGATGGCTTCAGTAGAAAATATGCAGTTCAAGAAGCTAAAGAGCAACTTGAAGAAGGGATTGACAATTACAACCTGACTGTACTGACTGCTGTCAATGAAGTTGACAACGCAATGAGTTCATACCTTGCCTCACTGCAGACAATGGACAGCAACTCCAACGGTCTGAAACAAAGCACAGAATCGTTTGACCTGTCAGTCAGTCTCTACAAACAGGGGCTTACCCCATTCACCAATGTGGTAGATGCTCAGATTAATACACTGACATATGCCAACTCCCTCATAACAGCCCGTGGGGATGCTCTTGTGTCACTGATCAATCTTTACAAAGCATTAGGAGGCTCCATCACAGCCCAATAACACGCAACATAATCCATAAACGCAAAACCGGACGAAAGACATGAATACAAAGTTTATATCATCAGGCATACTCCTTATAGCCACCATGCTGGTTTCATCTTGCAGCAAGAGTCATAGCCATAATTACGAAGATGCTGAGGAAACAGTTGATGTGGCATTCCCTGAAACTGATTCTGTGACTCTGACCAATACTTATCCAGGATATTTCACTCCTGAGGCCAAAGTCGATGTCGTGGGTCGTGTCAGCGGACAGTTGCTTAGCAAAAATTTCAGCAATGGGCAATACGTCAATAAAGGGTCTGTGCTCTTTCGCATAGAAGCCAGCAAATATCGCGATGCCGTGCAGCAGGCGCAGGCTGAACTCGCTACGGCAAAAAGTTCCAAAGACTATGCCCAAAGCCACTACGATGCAGTAAAGAAAGCGCTGGAAAGTGATGCGGTTTCTAAAATGGAAGTCATTCAGGCCGAAAGTGACTTAAGACAGGCAGAAGCAGATATAAAAAATGCACAGGCTGCATTGGAGACCGCCACGACAAACTTAGGATACTGCACAGTCATCGCCCCTATATCCGGCTATGTTACATCGGCCTCTTATGATGTCGGATCATATATCAACGGAGAAGGGAGTCCGGTGATCCTTACTACTCTCTACAATAATTCGACTCTGACGGCTCAGTTTTCAATTGAAGACGAAAAATTGCTGGAACTTCTACACAACAATGATTACCGGAATATGCCTGAACTGAAAAATGTCGAACTGAGTTTTTCAGACACCATCGGTCACAGATATTATGGCGATCTAACATATATGGCTCCTATGGTAGACACATCAACCGGGACTGTCGCGTTGCAATGTAAGATTGATAACAAATATGATGAACTCCGCCCCGGAATGTTTGTCAAGATCAATCTGCCATATAAGAAATTAAAGAAGGCAATACTGGTAAAGGACTCTGCTTTGAGCACAGATCAGCTTGGCAAATATCTCTATGTTGTCAATGATTCAGACAAGATCGTGTACACACCTGTATCCATTGGTCCGCTCTATCACGATTCTCTTAGAGTGATCCTTTCAGGCATCTCCCCCGATTCCCGTTATGTGACAAAGGCCATGCTGAAAGTCACTGACGGCATGAAAGTAAAGCCTGTAACTGTAAAATAATCACAACCTGAGTCCCGAATCTTCCTAAACGCACACTTATGTTCTCCAGATTCTTCATAGATCGTCCGATTTTCGCCACGGTCATCGCCATAATAATGGTATTGATTGGGTTGATGACTGTCAAAAGCCTGCCTGTGTCACAATATCCCGACATAACACCGCCTACGGTTATGGTGTCAGCATCCTATCCGGGGGCGGATGCAGCAACCATTGCCGAAGTCGTCGGAACTCCGATCGAAGAACAGATCAACGGAGTCGAGGGCATGATGTATATGAGTTCGAGCTCAAGCGATGGGTCATACAGCCTGACCATTACTTTCGAAAACGGAACAAATCTTGACGATGCTGTCGTCAAAGTCCAGAATCGAATTTCATTAGCCGAAGCCACTCTTCCTACAGCTGTAAAGGAGCAGGGAGTCTCGGTCATGGCCGAATCTTCAGACATCATACTTTTCATTGCGCTCGAAGGAGATAACCCCGACCGCTACAACGCCTTGTATCTGACCAATTACGCACAGCTCAATATTATCGATGAGTTGTCAAGAATTGATGGTGTTGGAGGCGCAGGTGCGTTCGGAGCCGGCAAATACAGCATGAGGGTGTGGCTTGACCCTGAAAAAATGAGAGTCCGCGGCATTACGCCTTCAGATGTCAGCGAAATGATCCAGTCTCAGAATCTTGAAGTTTCATCAGGCAGTGTCGGAGCACCGCCGGCGCCATCCGATGTCGATTTTGAATTTACTTTGACGTCCGACGGGCAATTGCAGACTGCTGAAGAATTCGGCAATATCATTTTGAAAACAGATCCGAACGGTTCGATATTACGGCTGAAAGATGTTGCAACCGTTGAATTAGGCAGTGAAAGTTATTCAACTATCTCACATGTGTCCGGCAAGCAAGCCGGGCTGATCGGTGTGCAGCAGCGTCCAGGCGCCAACGCGCTTGATGTCGCAACAAAGGTCAAAGCTAAAATGGATGAGCTTTCTGAATATTTTCCAGATGGAGTCCACTATGAAGTGATCATGGACACGACATCGTTTGTCAACGCTTCTATCGACGAAGTGCTTGTGACATTCGTAGAAACAACCCTCATTGTGATGATCGTCATCCTGATTTTCCTGCAAAGCTGGCGAGCAGTAATCATTCCGATGATTGCGATTCCGGTTTCACTGATAGCAACATTTGCAGTAATGAAACTGCTTGGATTCTCCATAAACACCCTGACTTTATTCGGTCTTGTACTTGCGATTGCAATTGTGGTCGATGATGCAATTGTGGTGGTGGAAGATTGCGCCAGACTCGTGCAGGAAGGGAAACTCACGCCAAGACAAAGTTCAGAGAAAGCTATGACGGAACTGCAAGGGCCTGTGGTTGGCGAGGTCCTTGTGTTGTTGTCAGTCTTTATACCTACCGCTTTTATCAGTGGTATTACCGGTGAGCTCTACAAACAATTCGCCCTTACGATTGCAACCGCTGTTGCATTTTCCGGATTTAACGCTCTGACATTCACTCCGGCTATGTGTGCACTTTTTCTTAGAAAAAAAGAAGGCCCTAATCCTCATTTCTTTATTTACAAATGGTTTAACAAAGGATATGGGAGTGTCATGAAGAAGTACACATCCGCCATCGGATGTTTGCTCCAAAGGCCATTGATCGCCATAGGAATATATGTCATCATATGCCTTTTCGCATTCTGGGGATTCATGAAACTACCTACCAGCTATATCCCGCAGGAGGATATGGGTTATTTCATGACATCCGTGCAGCTTCCGACCGGAGCATCGCTGGACCGGACGGATAAGATTGTGACAAGCCTGGCAGATCAGATAAAAAAAATACCTGAAGTAGATAATGTGATCTCTATTTCAGGTTCATCCATGATGGGCGGAGGGTCTGGCGCCAATATGGGATCATTATTTGTTGTCCTCAAACCCTGGAGTCAGCGCAAAGGCAAAGGACAGGATGTGGATGCCATCATGGCTCATGTCAGTGAAATCGCTGGCAGCTACCAGGAACCCATAGTATTTTCAATCAATCCTCCTGCCATACCCGGTTTAGGCATGACCTCCGGGATGCAAATGCAGATACTCGACATAAACAACCTCGGCGCAGATGCCCTTCAGAAAGTACTGGCAGCAATGAAAGAAGCGGCTAAAAAGGATGACAGAATCGCACAACTCACCACCCAATATCAGGCAGGTGTGCCTCAATATGCAATCAAAGTGGACCGTGACAAAGCCAAACTGCTCGGACTCTCTGTTGATGACATATATTCTACACTTGCTCAATTCATGGGCGGTAGCTATGTGAACGACTTTGTCAAATTCGGGCATACATATCAGGTAAATCTGAGTGCTGACAGTGAATCCCGTAGCCGTATAGGAAAACTCGGCAGACTCTCTGTGCGCAATGCAAACGGAAACATGGTGCCGTTCTCTTCATTCATATCTATAGAACCCGCCATCGGACAGTCAACAGTCAGCCGATATAATATGTACACCACCGCCTCAATTACCGGAACTCCGGCCAGCCATGTGTCAAGCAAGGAGACCATAAAGGCGATGGAGGAAATTCTGGATGAAGCCGCAGGTGACCAGTTTGCATATGCCTGGACCGGAGAAGCCTATCAGGAAACCCAGGCTGGGACCACAATAACATTCGTATTGCTGTTTGCTGTCATCGTTACAGCCCTGGTTCTCGCAGCACAATATGAAAGCTGGACCGATCCGATAGCTGTTGTCATATCTATGCCTACGGCGATATTAGGCACTGTGATCGGGTGTCTGCTTCTGTCACAATCGATTTCAATCTACACACAGATCGGCATAATCCTGCTGCTCGGCCTTTCTGCAAAGAACGCCATACTCATAGTCGAATATGCACGCGACTTCCACCAAAGCGGCCAGACTGTCAGACAAGCAGCATCTGATGCTGGTGTCATTCGTTTCCGCCCCATCATGATGACTGCATTTGCTTTTGTTTTCGGCGTATTGCCTATGCTTTTCGCCACCGGAGCCGGAGCTAATTCACGCATTGCGTTGGGCACAGCCGTTGTCTTCGGTATGGCCGTCAATGCCATTGTAGGCACTCTGTTTGTGCCGGGCTTTTGGGAACTTTTGGAGAATTTTCGCGAGAAGCATCTTTCAAGAATCTTCGCCGATTCAGATCAAGCGTCCAAGAGGCTGCAAAACACCGATAAAAGCGCTTCCGGTGAAGAAAATTGATATGAATTTTTCGTTAACATTATTTAATTATTTTCCATTGATGAAATAATTAGCGTATCTTTGTAGGTGAAAACATATATCCAAAGCTACCAATGGCGTCGAAAACCCGCGAAAGACTCCTTGAGGTTGCCCATCAGCTTTTCACCAGCAATGGTGTTGAACGGACAACAATGAACGATATTGCCACTGCTTCTGACAAGGGGCGGCGCACTATCTACACCTATTTTAAAAACAAGAGGGAGATCTATGAAGCGGTAATTGAGCGGGAGAGCGATGCCATAGTCATGAAATTGCGTGGTATCGTCAATTCCGATCTTGAGCCTGAAGAAAAACTTCGCCGTTTCCTGAATGCCCGCTTCGACATCGTGGAAGAAACCATTCGGACATCCACCACAAGCCAGTTGCTTTCATATCTTACGCTTGACTATAAACGTCTTGAGCGGATAAGACTGCTTGCTGTAGCCAAAGAACAGGAACTCATCAAAGAAATGATTGACGAGGGAGTCGGGAAAGGCATCTTCGATCCTCTTCAGGCATCATTGCTTCCGGAAGTATATCAGATGATTTTCCAGGGAATTGACTATTGCCATCTGAGAGACAATTTCAGCCAGTTGGGTATAACCCCGGCAGGAATCAGGGAGTCTGTTATCAGTTTCGTGCTAAATACGCTCTTACTTAAATCAACTATATAGTAAACCCAAACGACTATTCAGAAAATGAAATTACTTGAAGGAAAAGTAGCTCTCATCACCGGCGCCGCCCGTGGCATCGGAAAGAGCATCGCCGTTAAATTCGCACAGGAAGGTGCTGACATTGCATTCACCGACCTCAATCGCGACGAAAATATGGAAGCGACCGAAAAAGAACTGCAGGCTCTTGGCGTGCGCGCTGTCGGTTATGCCTCTAACGCTGCTGATTTTGCACAGACTGAAGAGGTTGTCAGCAAAGTCAAAGAAGATTTCGGCCACATTGATATCCTTGTCAACAATGCCGGCATCACTAAAGACGGTCTGATGATGCGAATGACCGAAGCCCAGTGGGATGCTGTCATTGCCGTAAACCTCAAGAGCGCATTCAACTTCATCCATGCTGTTCTCCCTATCATGATGCGTCAGCGTCAGGGTTCAATCATCAATATGGCATCTGTAGTGGGCGTTCATGGAAATGCCGGACAGTCAAACTATGCAGCATCAAAAGCCGGTCTTATCGCTTTGGCCAAGAGCATCGCTCAGGAAGTCGGTTCACGCGGCATTCGCGCCAATGCTATTGCCCCTGGCTTCATAGAGACTGCCATGACCGCAGCTCTGCCTGAAGACGTGCGCAAAGAATGGGCTCAGAAGATTCCTCTGCGTCGCGCCGGTCAGGTTGAAGACATCGCTAATGTAGCGACATTCCTTGCTTCTGACATGTCAAGCTATGTATCTGGTCAGGTGATCCAGGTAGATGGCGGCATGAACATGTAATACCGGACCAACGTTAATCACATAAGGATATTTCCCTGATCAGCAAACAGGCGCTGAAAGAGAATATCCTTATGTTATTCAATTAAAAGGTGCCAAAAACGGCCCATAACCACCCCAATATAATGCTGACTTACAATACACAATTAAAGCATCTGAAATTGCCTGAGTACGGGCGCAACATTCATCAGATGGTGGAACATTGTCTGACTATTGAAGACCGGGATGAACGCACTCGTTGCGCACATTCCATAATCAACTGCATGAGCAAACTGTTCCCCAAACTGCGTGAAGAAGAAAACTATCAGCAGAAATTGTGGGATCATCTCGCCATCATGAGCGACTTCAGACTTGATATTGACTATCCTACAGAAGTTGTCAAAGCCGAGAATCTGAATACAGTGCCCCAAAAGATTCCATATACATCCGAACATATCCGCTATCGTCACTATGGCAAGGATGTGGAACGATTGATCGCAAAAGCTGTCAGCATGGAACCCGGAGAAGAGCGAAGCGAGCTTGTACTGCTTATTGCCAACCACATGAAAAAGCTGCTACTTGCTGCAAATTCAGATGGCGTGGATGACATAAAGATTTTCAAGGATCTGGCAGAGTATTCACATGGTCAGATTCAGCTTTCTCCGGAGACGACAGTTCTTCACGAGTTCAAAATCGTGGCTCCGCCAAGCGGGAAAAAGAAAAAGAAGCGATAAGCAGACACAGCAATTTCTTCTAAAAAACATCATATAACCCATAAAGCCACTCCAAGTGATCAGACTATCAGAAATAGCAGAGGTAGGTCGCTTTAACAAGCCTCATGGCATAAAAGGCGAAATTTCCGTCTCGATTAACACCGACATTGACCTGAACGATGTCAAATGTGTCATCGTTCCTATTGACGGGATATTCGTTCCATTCTTCCTGCAGACGGTTAGACCCAAAACCGCCGATACTTCTCTGATTACTATTGACGGCATAGATTCAGAAGAGAAAGCCCAAAGCCTTGCCAACCGGCCACTGTTTATACTTCGCTCCGATCTCCCGGATGATGACAATGACGAAGACGGCTTTTATGCATCTGATCTGATCGGCTTTAAAGTCAATGACATGACCCACGGAGTTATCGGAGAGATTTCTGATATCAACGATTCCACCCAGAACATTCTCTTTATCGTAAAAATGCCTGACGGCAAAGAGCTGATGATTCCGGTGGCCGATGAGTTCATTCTCTCCATCGATCTGGAAAACGAGACCGTCAACACAGATATACCTTCAGAAATACTGACACTAAACGACTGATTCCAATATGAAAGAATTCGATGAAAAGCAAGCCATAAAAGTAATGCGAGGGGCTCTTTCTCCTGAGTCTTCGAAACTCTATGTCGATGATGAGATTCTTAACATTATCGACATAATCTGGGATTGGTATGAAGACAACGGACTTCTCGACATCGACACCGAAGCGGATGACGAAGATGTCAATACCAACGCACTGATCAAGCATGTCAGAAAAATGCTGTCTAAGGACCCCGACTCTCCGATAAACCCCGATGACGTTGAGGCGCTCGTCATGGCAGAATTACGCTATGAGCAATCACTGGATTGTTTCGAAGACTAAAAGCATCCAATAACAAATATTCTCGCCAATATGAAAAAATATCTGTCAATAATTCTATCGGCTTTAGCCGCCTTAATGCCTGGTTGGATCTCGGCAAAGAGCAACAGCACTGATCCATATAAGGATTATGATGAGACACGCTTTATGGATATGAGTTTGGATGAGAATATCCTGACCCCTGCCGTTGGGAAAAACGAGCATGCGGCAATCAAGACATACATGACCAGACTCGCCCAGGATCTGGCGAAAAAAAACTACATCGTTGATATGACCCGAAACGATGAGGTTGTTGTGGTCACAGTCCTTTCTGATGATATTTTTCTCCCGAACGACACTCTTCTATCTCCGTCAGCACCCTCGCGGCTCACTCCAATACTGAAATTATTTTCCGATCCGTTCATGATGAAAATGGTTTATTCCGTCCATACCGACAACACCGGATCGGCTCCGTATAATATGCGTCTTTCCCATGAGCGCAACAATTCAATCTACGACTGGATGCTTGACAACATCAATGAAGATCTGATAGTGATCCCTTACGAAATGGGCGACACTGATCCGGTTGCGGCAAATGACACTCGCGACGGACGGCGCGAAAACCGGCGTGTAGAGATTTTCATGATCCCAGGACCGAAAATGATCACACTGGCCCGCAAGGGACAGCTTTTGAAATAGCAGCAACAGTCATTACCTCTTTCAGACTATTATAATTGCAATATATTATCACAGAAACATATTAAAAATGGCAAAAGAACTTAAGGATCTGACCAAACGCAGCGAAAACTACTCGCAGTGGTACAATGAGCTCGTGGTCAAAGCCGATCTCGCAGAGCAGTCGGCGGTTAGAGGCTGTATGGTTATCAAGCCCTACGGTTATGCAATTTGGGAAAAAATGCAACACGAACTTGACCGTATGTTCAAGGAAACAGGTGTACAGAACGCCTACTTCCCGCTTCTCATTCCAAAATCGTTCCTCTGCCGCGAAGCCGAGCATGTCGAAGGGTTTGCCAAAGAATGTGCGGTTGTCACACACTACCGCCTCAAGAACGACCCCAACGGCAATGGTGTTGTAGTAGACCCTGATGCACGCCTTGAGGAAGAACTGATTGTGCGCCCTACTTCTGAAACTATTATCTGGGGCACATATAAGAACTGGATCCACAGCTATCGCGATCTCCCCGTGCTGTGCAACCAGTGGGCGAATGTGATGCGCTGGGAAATGCGCACCCGTATGTTCCTGCGTACTGCCGAATTCCTCTGGCAGGAAGGCCACTGCGCACATGCGACAGCCGAGGAATCGGAAAATCGCACCGTCCAGATGATCAACATCTACGCCAAATTTGCGCGTGATTATATGGCTATGCCTGTCATAATCGGTGTAAAAACCGCAAACGAACGTTTTGCCGGAGCGCTCAACACCTACACAATTGAGGCCATGATGCAGGATGGAAAAGCCCTTCAGGCCGGTACAAGCCATAACCTCGGACAGAATTTCGCTAAGGCCTTTGACGTTACATTCGTCAACAAAGACAACAAGCCTGAATATGTATGGGCAAACTCCTGGGGCGTATCAACCCGTCTTATGGGCGCTCTCATCATGACGCATTCAGATGACAACGGGCTTGTGCTCCCTCCCCACCTCGCTCCGATCCAGGTGGTCATCGTACCTATCTACAAGAACAGTGATCAGCTCGCTGAAATTTCAGCCAAAGTAGACCCGATAGTCAACGAACTACGCGCGATGGGCATCAGCGTAAAATACGATGACTCTGAAAACAAGCGTCCGGGCTTCAAGTTTGCAGATTATGAGCTTAAGGGAGTGCCTGTGCGTCTTGCCATCGGAGCGCGCGACATCGAAAACGGCACAGTCGAAGTCATGCGCCGTGACACGCTTGAGAAACATGTTGCCCCGCTGGAAGGAATCGCGGATTATATTAAAGGTCTACTTGAAGAAATTCAGGCAAACATCTATCAGAAAGCAATAAACCACAGAGAATCCATGACCCGGACAGTCGACTCTTATGAGGAATTCAAAGAAGAGATTGAAAAGGGAGGATTCATCCTGGCTCACTGGGACGGCACCACCGAAACCGAAGAACGCATCAAAGAGGAAACAAAAGCCACTATCCGTTGCATTCCTCTGGATGGTGATCAAACACCGGGCGTCTGTATGGTAACCGGCAAGCCTTCGGCTCGTAGAGTACTCTTTGCCCGCAACTATTAATTTCGGCAACAATCCACGGTTTCATTACTCATCTCCTTCTCTCCTTAATCTCATTTAACGAAGCTGCCAGAAAATTCATATGCCATCCCCGCCAGTCATAGCAATTGTTGTACCCTGCTTCAACGAAGAAGCGGTATTGCCTTTTTCTATTCCCAAACTGCTGGCTATATTAGCCCGCATGGCGCAGCAATCATTAGCTTCTCCAGACAGTTACATACTCTGCTGCGATGACGGAAGCCGGGATGCGACATGGAAAATCATCTCCGATCTGCACCTTAGAGACCGACGCGTCAAAGGAATATCCCTTGCGCACAACCGAGGACATCAGTATGCGCTTTTGGCAGGGCTTATGACCGCAAAAGACCATTGTGACGCAGCTATTTCCATCGATGCCGATCTTCAGGATGACACTGACGCCATAATCGAGATGGTCCGGCGCTTTATTTCAGGCAAAGAAATAGTGTTCGGAGTCAGGGATGACAGAACGTCTGACTCTTGGTTTAAACGAACCACCGCCCATGCTTTCTACTCTTTGCAAAGGAAAATGGGCATTGAAACCATCTACGACCATGCAGATTTCAGGCTTATGAGCCAAAGAGCTCTTGAACTGTTGAGCGAATATGGCGAATCAAATCTGTTTCTCCGAGGGATTGTTCCACAGTTAGGGCTTGAAAGCGACACCGTCTCCTATGCCCGTAAACAAAGAGCCGCAGGCGAATCAAAATATCCGCTTGTCAGAATGCTTTCGTTTTCGATTGACGGAATCACCTCTTTTTCAGCTCGCCCTATGAGATGGGTTTTCTTCATAGGTCTGATCCTGCTGGCTATTGACCTGCTGGTCGGAATCTATGTTGGTTTCTCCATTCTCTATTCTGACAAACTTGAGGCCGGATGGGCTTCGATATTACTATCTATATGGTTCCTTGGGAGCCTGATTCTAATGTCCATCGGTTTGATCGGAGAATATATAGGAAAAATATTTATAGAAGTTAAACAACGTCCGCGATATGCAATTCGCGACATTTTATTTGATTGACACGTGGATAACAAACAATTTATTTCACGACTCGGCAAGAGACTAAACCGGGAAAACGCAGAAGTGGCCACACTCGTTGAAGGTCTGTGCAAAGTATTCAAAGAATGCGGAGCCGATCTTGACTCAATCGCCATCCCCGGATTCGGAACATTCAAATCTGTAAAATCAGATGAGGCGATTGTTTACGACGAAGTAAACGGCAAACGCACATTGGTTCCGCCAGCCATCAGAATGGAATTTGCCCCCAGCATTGTATTGCGAAAAAAAATGACTAAACAATGAATCAGAAAATACCGTTCCATCAGCTGTCCGCACGTATTGCATCTGCAACCGGCATAAGCGAAGACAGTGCCGAGATTTTTGCTAAAAATTTCTTTGATATACTTTCTGAGGAACTGATCAAAGGAGAAACAGTCAAAATCAAAGGCCTCGGCGAATTCGCGCTTTATGAAGAAGAGAATGGAGAAAAAGATATCAGGTTCACTCCTGACAAAGATCTCGCTGAAACGCTCAATGCCCCATTCGCAATATTTGAGCCTGTTACGCTGAATGACGAGGTCACCGAATCAATGCTCTCCATCGAGAAAGATCAAACAGAATCGTCATTGCCTGAGACAGAAAATCATGAGCCTGAGGCCAAGGTCGAAGAAACAATTATCTGTGAGAATATCGCAACAACAATCGAATCCCAACCCGAAACATCCACAGAAGCTATACAGCCCGAAGAACATCTGGCATCACCAGATCCTAAAGCAGAAATCGCGCCTGAACCGGAAACTATCCTGACCGACGAAAAGCCGGTTCAGCCGAAAGAAGCCATTAAGCCCCCCGTTGCCACAATTTCGGCTGAAGCAACTGCAACTGCAACTGCAACTGAACCTTCGGCCAAAACCGCAAACAGCAATCTTGCGGAACGACAGCCGGTAAGACCTGTAGCTCCGAAAATCATACCACTTGAAGAAGATCCGGAAGAATACGTCAGTCCTGCCAAAGGACAGCAATCGGAAGGCAATTTCTGGTGGGGACTGATCATAGGCCTGATTATTGGACTTGCCATAGGGGCATGCGGAGTCTACCTTGCTATCGATCATCTATTCCCCAATAGCCGTCAGCAGGCTGAAGCCATAACTCCCGAAGAGTCAACTCCTATGCAGACAGAGGAAACCGCAGGTGAAATTGCCATGCTATCAGATTCTGTAACATCGGACGCTGAAGTTGCTCAGGCTGAAGCAGAACAAATCCCCACACAACCTGCTGTCGCAGAAAACTCAAGTCCGAAAGTGCGTAAAGACACCGTTAAAAGAGGCTACCTTATCCATGATATGGCAAAAAAATTCTTCGGGAGCAAAGATTATTGGGTCTACATCTACGAAGAAAACAAATCAAAAATCGGGAACCCCAACAACATGCAGCCGGGAGTGGTTCTTGATATCCCGGATGCTGAAAAATACGGAATTGTTCCCGGCAATGCAGAAAGTTTGAAGAAAGCGCGCCAGAAAGCCGGTGAAATCCTCGCCAGATATCCCCGTTAAGCCAACACCGCTAGAAAGAAACCTTAAGACAACATCGTCGACTCCAATATCGGCGATGTTGTCATTGTTAAAGGAAAAATATATAAAATTAACACACTTTTCTCGCCTAATAATTGTTGTTATTTATAATTTTGTAAACCGTTTATCTATTATAGCGGATTAAAATATCTTATATATCTAATTTAGAACCCTCACTACTCAGACTATGAGCGAATCGGTTAATATTCGAGAACTTAATGATCTTGTTGCCGGCAAGAAGGATTTCATCAACCTTGTTACACGTGGGATGGATCAGACCATCGTGGGGCAAAAGCATCTCGTTGACTCACTTCTGATCGCACTTCTATCTAACGGACACGTCCTTCTTGAAGGCGTCCCCGGTCTCGCAAAGACCCTTGCCATCAAGACTCTTGCTCAAATTATCGATGCCAAATACAGCCGTATCCAGTTTACTCCTGACCTTCTCCCTGCCGATGTGATCGGAACAATGATCTACAGTGTGCAGAAAGAACAGTTCCAGATCAAGCGAGGCCCGATTTTCGCCAATTTCGTTCTGGCTGACGAAATCAACCGCGCCCCGGCTAAAGTACAGAGCGCTCTGCTCGAAGCCATGCAGGAACGCCAGGTGACCATCGGCGAACGTACATTCAAACTTGACGAACCGTTCCTGGTGATGGCCACCCAGAACCCCATTGAGCAAGAAGGCACCTACCCGCTTCCTGAAGCTCAGGTTGACCGTTTCCTTCTCAAAGTCATTATCGGCTACCCGACCAAAGAAGAGGAAAAGCTTATCATACGACAGAACATTTCCGGTGTAAAACCTGAAGTCCGTCCTCTTCTCCGTCCGGAAGAAATCCTGGAGGTTCAGAAGATCGTAGAAAAGATATATCTTGACGAAAAAATCGAACGTTATATCGTAGATATCGTATTCGCAACCCGTAACCCCGGCGATTATGACCTCAAAGATCTTGCCGGAATGATCAGCTTCGGAGCGTCTCCGCGAGCATCAATCGGTCTGGCCAAAGCCGCGAGAGCATATGCGTTCCTCCGAGGCCGCGGTTATGTAATTCCGGAAGATGTCCGCGCCGTATGCCACGATGTTTTGCGTCACCGCATCGGCCTCACATATGAAGCCGAAGCAAATAACATCACCACCGACCAGGTAATCTCCGAGATCCTTGACAAGGTCGAAGTGCCCTGATGACACATTCGTAAAATCCCCTTTCTAATGTTTTCTAAATGGAAGCAAACGAACTACTCAGGAAAGTCAGAAAGATCGACATAAAAACCCGCGGCCTCTCCCAGAACATCTTCGCCGGAGAATACCATACGGCTTTTAAAGGGAGAGGTATGACCTTTTCTGAAGTGAGGGAATACCAGTATGGCGATGATGTCAGAGACATAGACTGGAATGTAACCGCCCGTCATAATCATCCTTATGTCAAGGTCTATGAGGAGGAACGAGAGCTGACTGTGATGCTTCTTGTCGATATGTCGCGCAGCCGTCTGTTCGGAGCTGTCGGAGAAGAAAAGAGAGAGATGATCGCTGAAATAGCCGCTACCCTCGCCTATTCGGCCATCACCAATAATGATAAAATCGGAGTCATATTCTTTTCCGACAAAATTGAAAAATTCATTCCTCCGAAAAAAGGCAAAAAGCACATACTTTTGATAATCCGAGAGTTGCTGGATTTCACACCGGAAAATCAAGGGACAGATATCAGCGTTGCATTGCGCTATTTCACAGATGCTCTGAAAAAGCGATGTACCACTTTCCTGATCTCTGACTTCATAGATACTCATGACTTTACACGACAATTACAGATAGCATGCAACCGCCATGATATCATTGCCATTCAGGTATATGACAAACGCGACACAAGTCTGCCGGATGTAGGGCTCATGCGGATGACCGATCTTGAGACCGGCACCTCACGCTGGATAAACACGTCATCCAGACGGACTCGGCAGGCCTTTAGCAGATGGTGGTATGAACGACAGCAGTCCATGAGTGAAACATTCAGCAAATGCCGCGTTGATCACGCCTCGATAGCCACTGATGAGGATTTCGCCCATTCATTGATGGCCCTATTCAAAAACCGGGGTGTACGCTGATAAAACCACAGCCCGCCCAAGACCCTTTAATTGATTGCCAAACATGAATTTAGTCCGACATATCCGTTACCTGATGCTGACAGTTGCTTTTTTGCTCGCCGCATCAGCGTTCGCCGGAATTTCCAGCCTGAAAGTCAGTCTCGATTCTGCATTCCTTCTTATGGGGCGCACAACCCCTCTGCATATCGAGCTTGTCACCGATGAAAATTCTGACGGGCACCTCGTCATTCCGAGAGATTCCGTCTGTGACAAAGTAGAGATTCTGAAATATCTCACAGCCGACACAACGGAGCTCGGAAGCGGGCGCAGAGAAATCAAGCAGGATCTGGTGCTCCAGTCATTTGATTCAGGTGTCTATCGGCTGAATCCGATTTTATACGTTGAAAAAGGCGAAACAATCGCTTCAAACCGTCTTGTACTGAAAGTATATCCGGTTGTAGTTGACTCACTGGAGACTATCCATGACTATGCTGATGTAGCAGACGTGGACCGCAGTTTCATTGATTACCTCCCTGACTTCGTTGTCGATTATGGATTGTGGATCCTGGCATTAATCGTAGTCCTTGCACTTGGAGGATTCGCGTTCTATATGATGAAGAAAAAGAAGAATCCCTTTGCTGCACCTGCGCCCAAACCGATACCGCCATATGAAAAAGCTATCGGCGAACTTTCACGTCTGCGGGCAGAAAAACTCTGCGAGCAAGGCAAGGAAAAGGAATACTACACCCGTCTCACAGACATTCTCCGCATCTATCTCAATGGCCGTTTCGGCATAAATGCAATGGAAATGACCTCAACACAGATCAGACGTATGCTGAACGCCAATGAAGAGACACGCCTGTCAAAAGAAAACATGGAACGAGTGCTTGAGACGGCAGACTTTGTTAAGTTCGCCAAAGTACGCCCGCTGCCGGATGACAATGTCAAAGCGTTCAATTCTGCAATGCAGTTTGTCGAAGATACAAAACCTCGTCCTGCTGTAGCTGAAACTGATGACCAGCAGGAGCCCTCAAAAGAAGAATCTACTAAAAAATAGATAATACAATGTTATTGGCACATCCAGAATATCTATGGCTGTTTCTAATTTTCATACCTCTCATTGCCTGGTATGTATTCAAACAGCGTGGTCTCCATGCCTCAATGGAGGTTTCGACCGTATCGGCATTTGATCGTGTAGGTCGGTCCAGACTCGCAGCCATGCGCCATATATTGTTCTTATTGCAACTTGGTGCCATAGGTTGTGTCATAGTGGTCCTTTCCCGCCCTCAGACACGCGACTCATGGAATACATCAAGTGTAGAAGGCACCGACATCGTGATCTCAATGGATATATCAACCAGTATGCTCGCCAGAGATTTCAAACCTGATCGCTTTGAAGCAGCGAAGGAAGTTGCGTCAAAATTTGTGGCTGGGCGCGAAGGAGACAACATCGGGGTCGTTATTTTTGCAGCTGAAAGTTTCACCGCAATTCCGATGACAACAGACAGATCCATGATTGCCAATTACATCGGAGACATAAAAATGGGTATGCTGCAAGACGGGACTGCGATAGGTGACGGTCTCGCCACATCAATCAACCGAATAAAAGAAGGGAAAGCCAAATCCAAAAGCATAATCCTGCTGACTGACGGTTCGAACAATACCGGTAATGTCGCTCCGCTCACAGCCGCCGAGATTGCGAAACAGCTTGGGATAAAAGTCTACACTATAGGTATCGGCACAAATGGCACTGCCCCCTACCCTCAGGAAAACATGTTCGGGCGTATCGAATATGTCAACCTTCCGGTAGTTATTGATGAAGCGACTTTGAGGAGCATCGCTGAAACAACCGGAGGAAAATATTTTCGTGCGACGGGCAACAACGTCCTCAAAGAGATATTCGCCGAAATTGATCAGCTGGAAAAAACTAAAATGGATTTAAGGAACTTCACAAGTACTGAAGACGATTATCTGCCTTGGGCAATCGCAGCTTTAAGCCTGTTTGGTCTTGCGGTGTTGCTAAGATACACCTTGTTCCGGACAATTCCATAAGAAATATATATTTGAAAATATGATTTCGTTCGCTTATCCACACCTGCTATATCTTCTTCTGCTGCTCCCGTTAGTGGCAGGCCTTTTCATATGGAGTCGCCTGAGTCGCCGGCGCAAAATGAACCGCTATGGCAAACCTGAAGTTATCGCCCACCTGATGCCTGAGGTCTCAAAATATATGCCTTGGATCAAAATGAGCCTTGCACTTCTCATTATCGCCGTACTGGTCATTATGATTTCCCGCCCGCGCGCAACCGGAGGCCGTGATGCTGACGCTTCAGAGACTACATCGTCACGCGGTATAGAAGTTATGGTATGTCTTGACGTTTCAAATTCAATGCTGGCCTCCACCACCGATGACGATCATGGCATAAGCCGTCTGCAAAGGGCTAAGCACATACTTGAAAAGTTGATTGACAAGATGACCAATGACAAAGTCGGTCTGATAGTGTTTGCAGGCGATGCCTATACCCAGCTCCCGATCACGTCTGACTATATTTCAGCCAAAATGTTTCTCAACGGTATCACCACAGACATGGTCCCTACTCAGGGAACAGCTATCGGAGCCGCGCTTGAGATGGCAATGAACTCATTCACCCCAACCGATGACATGGGAAAAGCCATAATAGTCATCACCGACGGAGAAAATTTTGAAGACAATGCGGTGGATGCGGCCAAGCGGGCTGCTGATGCCGGAATTCAGGTGGATGTAATCGGACTCGGCACTGCAAAAGGAGCCCGAATACCCCTCGGCAACGGTCACTATATGATCAATCCCATGACCGGAGAAGAAGTTGTCACCCGGCATGACGAAGCTACAGCTTCACAGATTGCATCAGCCGGTAAGGGCATTTATGTAAACGGAGCCTCTAATTCCGCTATCAACGCCATTGATTCAAAAATGGACGAGTTAACCCAAGGTGAGTTCGAACGCAAATCTTTCTCCCCGCAAAGCGAACAATTCCCGATTGTAGCCTTTATAGCTTTGATATTGCTTCTTATTGACTCTATTACTGTCACACGCAAAATATCATGGCTCAAAAAATATCGTTTCTTCACAAAAGAGGAAGGAGGAAACAAATGAAACGACTTATAATTTTCGTATTCTTTATATCGGTTCTGGCATCTGCATTTGCACAATCAGGGTCGACAAGGCATGAGCGCAATTATATTGTGGAGGGCAACAAACTTTATCACGAAGAGCGTTATGCCGAAGCAGAAGTCGCATATCGGAAAGCGCTGCAGGAAAATGCGATGAACGAAATCGCACAATTCAACCTGGCAGCCTCTCTACTGCGACAAGGGTCGGCATCAGGCGAGACCCAGAAAGAAGCCACTACAATTCTTCAGAATCTGACTCGTGATGCCGAGAATATATCAATTGCAGAAAAAGCGTTTTATAATCTCGGAAATATTGCCTTCAACGCTCAGGATTATACAAAAAGCATTGATCTCTATAAAAATGCCCTGCACAAGAACCCTGACAATGATCAGGCCAGAGAAAACCTGCGTATAGCCCAGAAGCGCCTTCAGGATCAACAAAACAACCAAGATCAGAACAAAGACCAGAACAAAGATCAGGAGAAGAAAGATCAAGACAAAGATCAGAAACAAAATCAGGATCAAAACAAGAATCAGGATCAAAATAAAGACCAGAACAAAGATCAGGATAAACAGCAACAGCAAAATCAGGATCAGCAGCAGCAACAACAGCAACAACAGCAAGGCGGCATAAGTCAGCAAAATGCAGAAAAGATTCTGAAAGCTATGGAAAATGAAGAGAACGCCACTCGCGCCCGCATCAATGCAGAGAAGAAAAAGAACGGCGCTCCTTCACGCAGACCCGTTACCAATCCTTGGTAATCCCTCATTAAACGACCTCTTATAATTTTGAGAATTTAAGGAATGAAACGTTTTTCACTATTTATATTATTAGGGACTCTGCTGATCTGCCAGAATGTGTTCGCACAGGTCAGTTTTTCAGTTCAGCCGCCCACCCGCGTCTATGAAGGAGACCGCTTCCCGATCACTTTCAGATTAAGCAACGCCGACGGTTCAGACCTGAGTGTCTCTCAGATCAATGGCTGTACGCTTCTCTACGGTCCTTCGGTCTCTCAGCGGCAAAGCTATCAGGTGACCAACGGCAAAGCCGTTTCATCATCATCGGTTGAATATACTTATTACTATAAAGCCGGCAAGGCAGGACAATATACTATCCCTGCCGCATCCGTCATGGCTGACGGCAAGCGCTACTCAACCAAAGCCGTATCTTTTACAATTCATGAGAGCGCCGACCGTGACAAACCCGCTTCACAGCGCCCGGTCAATGTCGATGATGTCGACACTCAGACCGCCGGTCGCCGGGTCAACAGTGATGACGTGTTTGTACGCATCATTCTGTCCAAGTCATCCGCGTATGAACAGGAAGCTATCGGATGTACCATCAAGCTCTATACCAAATACAGCATTTCATCATTCATGCCGACGAAACAGCCTTCGTTTGACGGCTGTCTGATTCAGGAACTTGATGTTCAGCCTTCACTCAATGAGATGGAGACATACAATGGGCAGAACTATATGACAGCCGTGCTCAAACGCTGCATAATTTTCCCGCAGAAAAGTGGCAAACTTACCATCAACTCCGGCAATTATGACATTTCAGTGGTCCAGTATGACAATGTCAACATGGGTATGTTCCAGGTGCGCCAGCCACGCGAAGCAAGAATCAAAGTTAGTTCTAACACCGGCTCTCTCAACATCCTGCCCCTCCCCCAGCCTCAACCCGATGGATTTACCGGAGCTGTAGGCTCATTCAGCATTGACAGCCGTATGGTCGGCAACACATTCCGCACCAATGACCCGGCAACTCTGATCTATACAATCAAGGGAACAGGCAATATCAAATACGTCAAAGAGCCTGAAATTGATTTCCCGACTGAATTCGAGCAGTATACTCCTAAGAGCGACATCCAGACCGAAGTCCACGGAAATGAAGTCTACGGATCTATGACTGTCGAATATACATTCGTGCCCCAAAGTGTGGGAGACTTCTCCATCGGCAGTGACAAATTTGTATATTTCAATCCACAGTCCAAACAATATGTGACTCTCACCACTCCGGCCTATTCAATCAAAGTAGCAAAAGGGTTGTCAACTCCGGTGTCCGCAGAACAGAAAGATGTCGAGAATAAAAACTCAGACATCCGTCACATTCACCTTGGAGAAAAGAACCCACAACAGGCGCACATATTGGTCGTTACCAAAGGCTGGTATTGGGGACTATATGCCGGGCTGCTCGTATTGACCGTGGCGCTTATCGTTATCAACCGGCGCCAGACAAAACTCTCCGCAGACGTCACCGGCCGCCGGACAGCCAAAGCAAGCAAAGTGGCAAAGAGACGTCTCAAAGCCGCAGAAGCATTCATGAAAGCCGGAAACAGTGAAAAGTTCTATGAGGAAATGCTTCGGGCTCTTTGGGGCTATCTGTCTGACAAGCTTTCAATGCCTGTGTCTCAGCTCTCCCGTGAGAATATTTCATCGACTCTTGCATCAAAAGGATATTCGGAAGAAAGCACAGCCGGGCTCGTTGAAGTGCTTGACGACTGTGAAATGGCCCGTTACACTCCTGACAGCTCAAGCCGGATGGACAATGTCTATGAAAAGGGAGTCAATGTCATCAATAACCTCGAAAACTGCAAACGATGAGAAAACTAATATTCCTGCTGACTGCAATCTGTCTTTGCTCGGTTATTCCGGTCAAGGCTTCTGACATACTGCACCAGGCAGACTCAGCATACACAGCCGACAATTTTCAGGAAGCCGCAGCCGCATATCAGCATGTCATCAAAGAGGAAGGCACATCAGCTGAAATTCTTTACAACCTTGGAAACTGCTATTACCGGATGGGAGAACTGGGCAAAGCTATTCTCTCATACGAAAGAGCACTACGCCTTAACCCAACCTTTGACGATGCCCGCAACAATCTGGAATTCGTCAACTCCAAGATTGCAGATCGGGCCGGAGAACGCGGTACATTCATGGGAAACGCTCTGGACTCCGTTGCTAATTCGGCAAAATCCAACACATGGTCATGGCTTGCATTCGCGTTTTTCGTCATCACGCTTACCGGAGTAGTCGCATATATATTCTCCAGCCAGGTGGCAGTCCGCAAAACCGGATTCTTCGGAGGTATCGTTGCTTTCATAGCCTGTCTCTGTTTCATTTTTCTGGCTTTCAGATCAGCCTCTATAGCTATGGCTGATGATGTTGCCATAGTGACAGCACCATCTACAATTCTCAGCACATCGCCCCGTGAGCCAAAAGATCGTGATCAGGAAGCAATGCTGCTCCACGAAGGAACGCGAGTGCAGATCCTTGATTCTGTCCGCTCGACATCTGACTCGATCAGCACACTTTGGTATGATGTTCAGGTTGACAATGCCCACAGGGCTTGGATCAACGCCGCTGCAGTAAAAAAAATATAGCGGACTCCACCTGTGACGTCATAATATCCAGACGTAAAATCTCAAAACCAAACCTCATAAGAACCGGTTCGTTAATTTTCATTATCGGACTGGTTCTTAATTATTGAAACACACTAAGTTAATTTATATTGAAAAAGTTTAGTTAAAAAAGGTGTTATTAAACATAGAAATTTTTAGCGTTTTTATTTGTTTGATTAGAAATTAAAACTTAATTTAGTGACGTGGAACATTTCAAGCCACAACACTATTTAATTAAACAAAGTACTAACCCCCAAACACCTATAAGTATCATGACTAAGACTATCTCGTTCAACGACCTTCGCCGCATCAAAGACAGTTTGCCTGATGGTTCAATCCGTCAGATCGCTGACAAGCTCAATGTCACTCCCCAGACTGTAAGAAATTACTTTGGCGGCACAAATTACGAGTTCGGAAAGAATTGTGGAGTTCATATTGAACCCGGTCCTGATGGGGGCATAGTAGTTCTTGATGACACCACTATCTATGACATGGCTGTTGAAATCATTCAGGCTCAGAATAAAGAAGATTAAGTATATCTATAAATAGCATAATAACATTTTTGGAAGGGTAAAAAGTCTGCTATGCCAACGGCTTTTTGCTCTTCCATTTGTTTTTAAGGAAGCAGCAGCCCGCTCAGTCTTAACTTCAATAGAATAATCAAATCTTAATAAATTAACGTCTATGCAGGAGGACCGTTTGATAACAATCGCCATACACACTTATGAAAAGGCACATGAGTTGAAGAATATTCTTGAATGCGAAGGAGTGAAAGTTACATTACAGAATGTCAATCTTTCAACCCCGGTGGTATCCTCCGGCATCAGAGTCAGGATCAGAGAATGCGATCTGCCGTTGGCTCTGAGAGTGATTGAAAACATAGAAATTTTCGCTCCGGCAGCACTGAAAGAATGCGCCGATGGATCTGCCGAGATTCTTGTACCTATTGACTTTTCCAATTCATCAAAACAAGCCTGTTTCATGGCATTCAGAATTGCATCAGCGCATAAAGCGAAAATCAAACTTCTTCACACTTACGTAGATCCGATGCTGACAAACACAGCATCGCTCCAATTGACGGATGCAATGACATTTGACACTTCTGCCGATGCAGTCATGGAGATCCAGGAAGAAAAAGAGCTCAACAAACTCGGCAATTCGCAGATGAAAGAGTTTGAAACTTTGTTGCGTGATAAAATGAAAGACGGAGTGATTCCTCCGGTCATTTTTTCATCGGAAGTTTCGGAAGGTTTGCCGGAAGAGGTTATCACAGACTATGCCTCGACACACCATCCAATGCTTATTGTCATGGGAACTCGCGGAGCAAACAAGCAATCGAGAGATATGCTCGGAAGTGTTACCGCAGAGGTTCTTGATTCATGCCGCTCAAGCATCTTCACTGTGCCCGAATCGCTGAGGTTCAAGTCTGTGGCCGATATCCGCGAAGTGGTTTACTTCGCCTCGTCCCGCCAGCAGGACATACTTGCGCTTGACGCCCTCTACCGAATTTTCCCGGAGCAATCGCTGTCTGTCACACTGGCCTCTATCCCTTCAAAGAAAAAGCCCAAAGGCGATGCGGAGGCTCTCGGCAATCTGAAAGAATACTGTGTAAAAAATTATCCAGCCTATACATTCAAAGCCCTCCAATTGTCACAGTCAAACGAGATTGAAGAATTTAAAGTCCTTGACAATCAGAACAAGATCGAGCTCATAGTCGTTCCGACCCCACATAAAAATATATTTGCCAGGCTGTTTAACCCGTCACTTGCCCATAAACTTCTGTTTCACTCAGACATTCCCATGCTTTCGATTCCAGTCTGAAACCACAAAACTTGATTGCGGAAGTGTCATGAAGCCGGAACATAACATTCAGGCCATGCCACCGCCCATGATATTTGTTGCAGAATACACAAAAAGGATAACGAGGGCTCGTTGTTTAGATAAAAATTTTGTAATTTTGTAAAAACTTTTGTCAAACAAGTTCCAACTCACGTTTGTTAAATTATCATCTACGAGAAATTATGAGTGACCAGCGCTATAATCTCCGCGGTGTATCTGCCTCAAAAGAGGATGTGCACAACGCAATCAAGAATGTCGACAAAGGGATATTCCCTCACGCATTTTGTAAGATCATCCCTGACATCTTAGGCGGTGACCCTGTCTGGTGCAACATAATGCACGCCGACGGAGCCGGCACTAAATCGTCACTGGCCTATGCCTATTGGCGTGAAACCGGCGATCTGTCTGTATGGAAAGGCATCGCGCAGGATGCACTTGTAATGAATATCGATGACCTTCTTTGTGTCGGCGCCACCGATAACATTCTTGTATCCTCGACTATCGGCCGAAACAAGAATCTTATACCCGGCGAAGTCATTTCTGCCATTATCAACGGTACAGAGGAACTTCTCGCTACGCTGCGTGAGATGGGAGTAGGCATTTATTCGACCGGCGGCGAGACTGCCGATGTCGGAGACCTTGTGAGAACCATTATTGTAGATTCAACCGTTACCTGCCGCATGCGACGCGCCGATGTGATTGACAACGCCAATATCAAAGGAGGCGATGTTATAGTTGGCCTTGCATCTTTCGGACAGGCTAAATATGAAAGTCGCTACAATGGCGGAATGGGCAGCAACGGACTCACATCGGCCCGTCATGATGTCTTTGCAAAATATCTTGCAGAAAAATATCCTGAAACTTTCGATGCTGCCGTGCCCGAAGATCTCGTATACTCCGGGGCGAAGAAACTCACAGACCATGTTGATGGCACACCCCTGACAGCAGGAGAACTGGTGCTTTCCCCCACTCGCACATATGCACCCGTAATCAAGAAGCTTCTCAGCGAGATGCGTTCTGAAATCGACGGCATGGTCCACTGCACAGGAGGCGCCCAGACCAAGGTGCTCCACTTCGTGGAAAACAAGCATGTAATCAAAGACAACATGTTCCCTGTTCCGCCTCTGTTTGATCTGATACAGAAAGAAAGCGGGACACCGTGGAGCGAAATGTACAAAGTATTCAACATGGGCCACCGCATGGAAATATATGTCCGTCCGGAAGCAGCTGAAAAGGTAATGGCGATTGCCGAGGAATTCGGAATCGAATCACGTATAATTGGCCGTGTAGAGGATGCGCCTGCAAACAAGTTGACAATCAAGTCATCGGCCGGCGTATTTGAATATTGACCTGACCAGGTCCCCTTGACCACCATCTCTCATTGAGAACTATGCGCAAATATAATAACTGAGAAAAGAACTATTAACCCGACGCATATCTTATGAAGAATGGTTTGAAAATATTGGCTCCTATAACACTGGTACTCTGCCTGGCCACACTTTACAGTTGTAGCCGGAACGGAGTGTCAGGTAATACTACATCAGCAGCCGGAAACCACCTATTGCCTGACACGCTGAAGGTTGTGACACTATACAGTCCTGAAGCATATTTTATCTACAAAGGACAGGAAATGGGCTATGACTATGAACTTGTGACGTCTTTGGCGGTCGACAAGGATATAGCCCTGAAAATAGAGATCGCCCCTACTCTTTCACGGGCGGTTGAAATGCTTGACTCCGGACTGGTCGATCTGATAGCCTATGAAGTGCCTATAACAGCTGAATATAAAGACAATGTAGTTGCCTGCGGCCCGGAAACTGTGACAACCCAAGTACTTGTACAACCCAAAAAGGGTGAAGCAGAACTCATCGATGATGTCACTGATCTTGTAGGCAAAGATGTTTACGTAGAAGCCGATTCAAAATACGAAGCCCGAATCCGCAATCTAAACGATGAACTCGGAGGCGGAATAAACATCCACACTGTCAGCCGTGACACGATGATCACAGAAGATCTCATCGCAATGGTCAGCAAAGGCTCCATTCCGCTTACCATTGTAGACAGCGATATTGCCCGAATCAACAAGACATACTACAACGATCTCGACATCACTCTCCCGCTTAGTTTCGAACAACGAGCAGCATGGGCTGTAGCTCCGGACAGAGCTTGGCTTGGCGACAGCATCAACGCATGGCTTAACAGTGACAAGCCAAGAGAAGAACAGGCAATGCTGCTCAAACGTTACTTTGAAATGAGCAAAAACGAACCCGGAGGCCGCTACGCATTCAACGGAAGCAGAGTCACACCATTTGACCATCTGTTCAAGCAGTATGCAGCAAACTATGGCTGGGACTGGAAACTTCTCGCCTCCCAAGCATATGTAGAAAGCAAATTTGACTCTACGGCTGTATCGTGGGCTGGAGCAAGAGGCTTGATGCAGATAATGCCTAAGACCGCAAAAGGTTATGGCCAGACAGCAAAAAGCGTGATGAAAAATGATGTAGCGATTGAAACCGCGCTTAAGCTTCTTAAAGATCTTGACAAACAACTGGCTGCAAAAGTCCCAGACGAAAACGAGCGGAAGAAGTTCGTTATCGCCGCCTATAATTCCGGTATAGCACATGTCTATGACGCCATAAATCTTGCAAAAAAATATGGGCTAAACCCTCAGAAATGGGACAACAATGTGGCCAAAGCAATCCTTTGGAAATCAAATCCAAGATACTATAAAGATCCGGTGGTAAAATACGGATATTCCCGTGGACGTGAAACATTTGACTACGTCAACCGAGTCTACCGCTTTTACAACAAAGCACGGATCAAAGCCTGATTGCCAAACCACACTCCGAATCCGGATAATATTTAATAATCACTTTCAACTAATGTTTTTATCCTTATGAAAAAACGCTATTTACCTGTTGCAATCGCGCTTGTACTTACAGGCTCTCTTCTCTCGACTTCATGTATCGGCAGTTTCGCTCTTACGAACAAGCTTCTGTCATGGAACCAACAAGTTGGCAACAAATTTGTGAATGAACTCGTGTTCTTCGCATTCTGGATCATTCCCGTCTATGAAGTTTCATGCCTTGCCGATGTCATTGTGCTCAACTCGATTGAATTCTGGAGCGGTGACAACCCCGTAGCATCAGGCAAGAAAGTGATTGACGGTAAAGATGGCCGCTACATAGTGGAATGCGATGGAAAAGGCTATACCATAACCTCTGAAAATGACAAATCCGTAGTCCGTCTTGATTTTGACAAGGATGACCAGACTTGGAGCGTTGCTATTCCCGGCGGCGAAAGCTATGAACTCATGACATTCATCGATGACACCCATGTGGCGCTGCCTGCTCCTGACGGCACACGCAGCATCGTCGAACTTTCTAACAACGGGCTTATGGCATACCGTGACATGGTCAGCTCAAATCTTATGGCTGCCCGCTAACGGACACCCTATAAATGAAAGCATTACAATTCATACCGTCCTACCAGCTCACGCTGGCTGTGGCGGTTATAATCCTGTATCTTACCCTCCTTCCCAAGCCTTTTGGGGAGGAGGAACTTCCTTTATTTCCAGGGGCTGACAAGCTTGCCCACTGCTGCATGTTCGGAGGACTGGCGCTTACCTTTATATTCGAACGCCATGTTGCCGGCAAGCGACTCTCCATTGGTCAGGCTTTGGTTGCAAGCCTTGCAGTGACGCTGTTCGGCATCGCTGTGGAATTCATTCAGAATGCAATGGGACTCGGCCGCAGCGGAGACTGGGCTGACGGACTTGCCGATGCCATCGGAGCATTCGCGGCTGTCCCGCTATGCTATGCCTTACATTGGATCAACGTCGTAGTAAAGCACCGCACCTGAAAGCTGACGGCTGTTGGTCATCTCTATCCTTATATCATTCAGCAGGCTCTTGACTTTTGAAATCGAGGCCTGAGTCTCGATTTTAAGCATTATACGTCTTATGTATAAAGTCTGAATTCTTGCCACATATGGCTCGTCGGGACCACTGACTCTATTCCCAAGCAACACACGCAGGCGCGAAGCAAATTCAAATGCGATAGCCGACACTGCCGCCGGGTCCTTGTGTTTTATATATACATATATTATTCTTACAAAAGGCGGATAATTATATTGCTGGCGTTCCTGAATTTCCCGCTGATAGTAACCTTCATAATCATGACGGACAAGAAAGTCAAACAAAGGATGAGAAGGATTGTATGTCTGAACCGCCACCACTCCATTGTCACTTTTCCTACCGGCTCGTCCGGCCACCTGCTCGATCATATTGAACGCGCGCTCCGATGCACGGAAATCCGGAAAATTCACTATACTGTCGGCATTTATGACTCCTACCACGCTCACTCGTCCGAAGTCAAGACCTTTGGTCACCATCTGGGTTCCGACCAATATCTGAGACTTCCCTTTTGAGAAATTGTCAATTATCGTTTCATATCCGTCCTTACTGCGCGTGGTATCGAGATCCATGCGGGCGATCGAGGCTGTCGGAAACAAGGAGTCGATTTCCTCTTCAACACGTTCGCTTCCATAACCGAGAACTTCTATGCCCGGTTCCTTGCATGCCGGGCAGACTTCGGGCACACCGTAGGGGGTACCGCAATAATGACATATCAGTTTGTCGGAATGCCTGTGATATGTCAGCGAGACATCACAATTTTCACATTTCGGCACATAACCGCAAAGTTTGCAGCGTGCTATCGGTGCATAGCCTCTGCGGTTGATAAAAAGTATCGACTGCTCGCCCCTCTGAAGAGATTCGTTGACAAGTCTCCTGGTGAGAAGAGAGAAAGTGCCTTCAACCTCTCCCCTCTTTCTCGCTGCCGCCATGTCGACTATCTCAACATGAGGAAGCCGGAGACCTTCATAGCGTTCAGTAAGTTCAACCAGCCCGAAGCGTCCTGTCAGAGCTTTGTAATATGTATCGACTGCCGGAGTGGCACTTCCGAGAAGAGTTTTTGCACCATGCATTGAAGCCAGCACGATAGCCGCATCGCGTCCATTGTATCTCGGAGCCGGGTCCTGCTGCTTGTAAGCGCTTTCATGCTCCTCATCAACTATCACAAGCCCCAATGACGCAAACGGCAGAAACACGGCAGAACGGGCCCCAATAACCACGCAGGGGTCTGAAGAGGCGAGTAGCTTTTTCCAGATATCGACACGGTCATTATCCGAGAATTTCGAATGGTAGATCACCACCTTGTCGCCGAACACCCTCTGCAGTCTACGGGTCAACTGGGTTGTCAGCGCTATTTCAGGCACAAGATATAGAGCCTGCCGCCCCTGCCGCAGAACATAGTCAATCAGATGAATATAGATTTCAGTCTTTCCGCTTGAAGTGACTCCGCGGAGAAGGGTGATATCCTTTTCAAACCATGATTTATGAATACTGTCGAGAGCCGAGGCCTGAGCTTCGCTCAGTACAGGCAACTCACCTGTGACAAGTCCTGAATATGAAAACCGGCTGATCTCTTTTTTATAAATATCTACAATCCCTTTCTTTGCCATCGCCGCGATCACAGTAGTCGTTACTCCTGACCGCTCCATCAGTTCCGTGCGTGTCACCTCCTGAAGTTCCGAATCCTGGCGCATGAAAGCCGAAATCTCAATCAGGGCCAGAAGGGCTTTTTCCTGCATGCTGCCAGACCTGACAGAATCAAAAGCCTTGTGCAAACCATCGGAATCACCTTTATCAACCGTCAGTCTTACATAAGTTTCCTTACGAGAACGATAACGCTCTACAAGATTTTCTGAAATCTGCACCGCTCCCTTTTCAAGAAGTGAATTTATTATCGGGCCTATGTTTGCAAATCCGGTCTTCTTGCCGATCAGATCAAGAGGCTGCTTCTTCTCACAGCCCAGAATATAGTTCATCACAACCATTTCCCTTTGCGAGAGTCTCTCATAAGGCTTTTCTTCATAATCCGGATCGGCAGACACGAAAGTCTCACTCTCTATTTTCAATCCCGCCGGCATGGCTGCTCTCATCACTTCTCCCGGAGTACAGAGATAATAGTCTGCCATCCAGTTCCAAAATTTAAGCTGCGGATGTTTGACCACGGCCCATTCATCTAAGATCAAAGCGATGTCTTTTACCTCATACCCCTGAGGAGCCACCGGTATCTGAGAGGCAATAATACCTGTGTAAAACTTCTTTCTTCCGAACGGAACAATTACCCTATAACCGATTCTGACGGAATCAGCCAAGGCCTCAGGCACACTGTAGGTGAACGTTCCGCTTATAGGAACTGGCAGAAGAACTTCAACAAAAGTCATGGTGGCGATATGGTTTTATCTGTAAAAATACTATAAATTACCGTCACAGGCAAAGATTTCCTGAAATTTATTCGTAACTTTGCAGTGGTAGCAGGACGCTTGTGTCGCTTGCCGATGGAGGTGAGCTCCGGAGCGGCAAGAGGAAAGTCCGGGCAACACAGAGCACCATACTCTCTAACAGTGAGCTGTCGGTGACGGCAGAGTAACGTGACAGAAAATAACAGCCTGCCGACAATTCCGTCCCGCAAGGGTCTGGATGGCAGGCAATGGTGAAAAGGTGGGGTAAGAGCCCACCGGGTGTCATGGCAACATGGCATGCCGCACGTCTTATGGGTTGCAAGGCCATGTATACCGGCGCGTGACAGAACAACTTTCGCAATAGCGAAGTGTCACAATGGGCTGCTCGTCCATAGCCGGGGGGTAGGCTGCTGGAGTGCCGAAGCAAAGCGAGGCACCGATTAGATAAATGACACGGGCGCCGCGGCAACCTTCCGGATCTTCGGGTCCAAGTGTAGAAGTCCCGCGGTGACATAACCCGGCTTATAGTCCTGCTACCTTTTTTTAGATTTATCAAAAACCGCATATGCCAAGAAGCAAATTCTGCCGGTCAGTACCTCAACGGACATACCGGCAGAATTTTTCATATAAGTGTGTGTTTTAATGCATCAGAATTATGTTTTCTGTATCAGCCCCCGAAATCGCGATGATTACCGATTAGTTCTGTGGACAAGAATATTGTCGTTGATAATAAATTTACCGTCAATGACTTGAACGCCGTTATCTCCATAGATCTCTACCGAGGGGTTCTGACAGTAACGATTGCCATAGACAAGTTGTACGGAATCTTCATTCACTCCTTCAGGAAGAACGGGGAAATGCAAGTCTACTACGCGGCCATCAAGCAGCTTCGTACCCTGATACTCACGCACTATTTCTTCGTACCACTTGCGACCAAAACCCTTCTTGTATATTTTGAAGGCATTCTCATTGTTGTTCATGTCGCCGATGTAGCCAATATCGCCGGGAGTTATATCCTCAAATGATAAAAAAATCCTTTTTGAAGTGTAATCCGGCTCTTTCATCCAGTTGATAACCGGAAGCAGGGTGTTTTTAATCACTTCTTCAGTAAGACGATGACCACCCTTGAATGACGACCAGTAAAAATAGCCATCGCAGCACTCTTCCTGACAGTTGCAAACATCATCTTTATCGCCAAAGAGTCCGATTACAGACTCCGGAGTCACATCGCCGACATAAAACAGGTTTGCCTCCATTTCTTCAAATTGATCGATTAGTGTTTCTGTAACTTCAAAGGATTCACATCCGCCTTCTCTTTCTGAAAAGAATCGTAGTCTCTCACCATTGTTTTCTTTCAGAAGGTCTGAGACGTGAAATGCGGGATTGACAAGGATTCGGCGATAGCCTTTCATCTGAGAAGCATACATTGCACCCATTGAGGTGCCGATTACAATTGTATCATCGGGGCGATACTCTCCTGCAAGACTCAATAACAATTGAAGAGTCTCTATTGGACTGACTGGAATGTCAGGAGTTACAACGTTGTCCTCCGGTAGTAACTCCCTCAACTTTTTTGCTGTGTTGGACTGTCCCGATGAGGAAAGCCCATGAAGATAAATGATGTTCATATTGCATTCTGTATTTGGTTTGAATATTGCTTTTCTTTCCATTGAAGATGGCTGAATCTGCTTTTGAACTTACGATATGTTGGGTCATCTTTGCCCTTGATCATTTCAAGATAGTTAATTTTACCATCTATTACATTGACAAGATTCTTTTCCATACCCTTGCAGAAATCCCTTGTAAAGATGATTTGTGCTTGTGCATAGCCATATTTCTCCCACAAGTGCAGAAGTACTCGCAGTTGTTTTATGTAAGAGCGCGGGACGTTGATTTTATCGCTTACAACGACTCCGGTAACTTCTCTACGTGTGCCGGGTACAAATGTCTTTGTTTTCTTCTCGTTCACTTTAAGTCCGTACTTCGCAATAATGTTATAAAGTCTTGATTGCCAGAAGGGACTCATTCTGCGAATTGATTTGCTATGACTGAATGTTATATCATCGGCATAGCGCGAATATTTACATTCCATTCTTTCAGCAAGCTTTGACATATCTTTGTCAAGGCTTTTGAGAACTATATTGGATAGAACCGGCGATGTTGGAGCACCCTGTGGTAGTACTTCGACACCCTCACTATCCGAAACTGTACATAGTCTGCAAATAATATTGATTACATCATTGCTTTGCAATCTGTCACCAAGCTCCCGATGCAGAGCCTGGCGCACCATAAGTTTGGTGATGCTCGGAAAGAAATTTTCAAGGTCCATATTAAATATGCAGGTTTGACCCACGTGTATCAAGGCGTTTTCCTTGACACTTCTATTTAATACGAAGCCGGTGGCGTGTTCATCGGGGACGAATATGGCTTGCAGAAGTATGTTGATTGCTGACTGGATAGCCTTCAAGGGTTTGACCGGAGCACTGATTTTCCTATATCCGCCTGATTTCTTAGGTATTGTAAAATCGACATATGCGGATTGTCTTGCTTTGACGGATGCAAATCGCATTATCTGTCTGCCGGACTTGGGTTCGGTCAGACTCCAGCCATCGATCAACGGCGCTATGAAATTCAACACATCAAACAGCTCCTTCGGATTGCCAATGGTTATGTCTTTTAGATATTTTACAATTTGGTCTCGCATAATTTTGTCGATTTGCGAGAGTAAAGAAAACATCGGTCTTACTTTCGTGTGCGCCGGATGGTCGAGGCTTCGGCAATGTGCGCTGTGAACGAGGGAGTGCATTCCACATCACCGAGAGCGAAGCGAAGGTGATGATACATGCACGACCGGAGTGAACAGCGTGCAGGGTCGATGCCGAGTAACAAACATTGGGGTGCGTTCCGATAATTCGGAACGAAGTCTGCCGGATTCAGCAGACAGATGGCAAAGGTCTGACCGATGTTTTCAATGTTCTCTTGTTTTATGACACAAAGCTACAACCGGTGTGGGAAAGATAACTTCTCACTTATAAAAATTGCTCGATTTTTGCAGTATTTTTGCAATATGTTCTCGCAGATTAAGCGGACGGAGGACTTCGAGCTGTTCACAGTGAAGCAATATCTCCTGCACGAAATCAAAAGCCGGGATCAGGTAATAACAGAAATCTGTATAATTCTTCCCTCTGAATGCGATTTCCTGACTGTGGTGCAACGGTTGTGTTTCAAGGTAGCGCGGAAGTTCATCATGCGCACGAAGCACTACACGACATGGCGCGGAAGTATAACCATCAGTTGAAACGCCGAAGTAATTCGAGAAATAATCATCAGGCGAAAATTCCTCCGGATAGTCAAACCGGTTATCAGTCAATTTGCAGGCGTTCATCCTGTCAAGGGCATAAAGCCTTAAATCGCCATTCCCCACCTTCCTGCTCAAAAGATACCAACGGCGTTTGAACATCTTAAGCGCCAAAGGCTCAACCGAAATTGATTTATATGACCGGGAACTTATATGGAAACCCTGATAATCAATTTCAATAATGAGGTTTGATTTCAGAGCCTCTACTATCACATTGAGATGAATCGCTCCTTTGTCAGCCGGCTCAAGTAGTATCTTGTCCGAAAGATTACGTGATTGCGTGATTATGTTCTCTGTTGCTATCGTGCTCAAAAGCCAGTCAATTGTTTGATTGTGATTGAGAGAATCATCATCTATTTTATAGCGACTATACGGGCCTGCTTTGATGGTCTCTATATCAATGCCGAACTGTTCTCCGATAGCTCTGCGATGATTATAGAATGTCCGCCGGTCAATCTCCGCTTCTCCACAATCCCTATAGAGCCCGGAATCAGACCATTGGTCGTTAATCTCGGCGAGTGTCAACCCTTCGGGAAATTTCCGAAGGGTTTCAACAAGCCATAGATATCGTTTTAGAAGTAGAGCGACCATTATTCTTCAGGCATGAGATTGATGTTGTGTTCTTTGGCAAAATCAACAACTCGTTTTGCAATCTGATCAAGATAACGGCCAGAGATTGAAGATGAAAATTGCGGAGTGTGAATCAGAAGCATCGGATTGGACACTTCATTTCGGACACTTACATTCATCCACTTATAGAGTCCGGTTTCTTCATTTCCAAGGAACTCAACGTTGAAGATATCGCCAAAGTATTCGTCTCCGTAAGTCTCTCGCGGGAAGTGCCCTACTGCAGCGATCACTATGGGGAAGTTGCGAAAGAAGTCGCTTGAGAGGATAGATACGCGTTCAACAACTGATTGTTTACCGTCAACAGACTCAGTGTGACTTTTATAGGCGGCATCACTCATGTCTGTGTGGAAAGACAGACGATGAAAATCAAGATGATCTTCTTTTGTCATCGTTTTTCTGTCTTTTAAATACAGCTCAAATATTTTATTGATGAGTTTCTGATAGTTGTACCACGTTCTTGCCGTTCCTTCGGTCCCTTTCAGATTACCAGCTTCCTCTGAACCGCTTCTAACCTGAAATTTTTGATTAGCCCAGGGATGCAAGAGGGAGCCAAATTCAATTATCGAGGAGTCAACTGATTCATAACCGATGCCATTGGAGACAATATTACGCCACTGTCCGGCATTACCGGCAATTTCATTTTTATATTGCTCGATATTTGCTTCACGATCAATTGCCGGCTCCTGGCCGAGAAAAAGAATTTTAGCATTTGGGTTACCATGCCCAATATATCCGTCGAGCATATAATTCACTAAAGCTTTGAATTCATCTGAGTATTTCATCTGTTAGATTTTTTAGGTTGTCGTTCATTAACGCATTTAGACACTGCGTCCGCTTTAGCAAACGAAAAGGGCGCGGACATTCCTTTTTCATTTTGATTAGTCAGGCTTTGGTAAACCTTGAAGCTCAAATAATGGAAAAGGCAGACCGTGCCCCTATGACGGGACAAGCAGCCTACACGATTCATTATTCGGCGCTTCGTTAAATGTACCAGATTTGACTAAGCCGGATAACTTACGGGTAAGTTGTTTGCAATAAATATC
>ERZ778513.209-NODE-209-length-54912-cov-19.368121_pt1 | contig 54912 bp, 45 predicted proteins | sample MGYA00510345_ERZ778513 | MGnify/ENA primary metagenome ERZ778513 (study PRJEB29527, sample SAMN07138966) | mouse gut metagenome | material: feces | host: mouse | place: China:Nanjing | collected 2016-01-25 ... | reverse complement strand
TATATCACTTTTACTAATTATAAACGTGGAATTTAGTCTTAAGTTAGTGACATTGCACGAACCGTACGTCCGCCAACACCCTGATTATCTGACACATACCCTGACACACAAGCCGTGCATCCTACAATATGACCTGCAACACCCACCCTCTTCACATGAAAACATAAAAAAAAGCGCGGCAATGCCACGCTTTTATTTATGTTTTCGACACTCTCTTACTTAACGCCGAGCTGAGTCTTTACAAGAGGTGTGATATCGACAACCTCAGCCGATACGTAGGCAGGCATCTCTGACGGGAATACCATAACGAGATTCTGCGCTGCGCCTACAGTCTTGATTGCATTGAGGAGCTTCTCCTGCACCGGCTGCATGAGCTGCTGCTGCTGACGCTGAAGGTCCTGCTGGGCAGTCTGAAGGAACTGCTGGGTCTTTTTGTCCATATCCTGGATTTCCTGCATGCGGCGCTCCTTGATTGACTGGGGAGTCGAAGCATCCTGCTCGAGCTGCTGGTATTCAGCGAATTTTTTCTGCATCTCCTCGTTGAGCTTCGCATACTCGTCCTCATACTGCTTTGAAGCCTCGCCAAGTTTGGTCTGGATTTCAGTCACCTCGGGCATCGACGCGAAAATCTCGTCAGCCGATACGATACCGAATTTCTGAGCTGCTACGCTCATAGGCAGTGCCACAAGCACTGCAAGAAGAATTTTCTTAATCATTGTATTCTAAATTTTAAATATTAATTGCAAGATTGTCAAAGCCGCATCATTTGCCGTAACCGAGTTTGTTGAGCACTTCATTGCTCACATCGATACGCGGCGACGCGAATATGATGTCTGACGACGTTGCGCGGTCGAGTATCATCTGATATCCGCGCTCCTCAGCCACCTTTTTCGTAGCGTTATACACATCGTCCTGGATTGGTTTCATCAGAGTCTGGCGCTTCTGGTAGAGCTCTCCCTCAGGGCCGAAATACTTCGCCTTAAGCTCCGTGGCCTCCTTCTCCTTGGCCACAATCTCCTCCTCGCGCTTCTTTATCTGCTCGTCGGTCAGAAACACCTTTTCCGACAGATAATTCTTATACATGGCATCAGCCTCCTGATAGAGAGCGTCGAGTTCCTTCTGCCAGCGCAGCGACAACTGGTTGAGCTGCTCGTTGGCCATCTCGTAGGCAGGCACATTCTTCAGTATATATTCCATATCGACAAGCGCGAACTTCTGCGCGTGCGATGTCAGGGCAAAACCGGCCATGACAAGGAGAGTGACAAATATCTTTTTCATATCGTGTTGTCCGGTATATTATGGGTTATACATTCAACTTACAATATATATGACGCAAATATACGCATAAAGTTTTGAAAAGCATTTTATAAATTATGTTAATCGCGTCGTCGCGTCATGCCTGACCTGCAAATTTCCGACTCGTCTGACTCGTCCGACCCGTCCCCGGCTTAGAATTCCTGACCGAGGATGAAGTGGAAGTGGCTGCCGCCCTTGGTGCCGCGCACCTTGTCGAAACCGTAGGCCCAGTCGATACCCATCATACCCACCATAGGCAGATAGATACGCACACCGAAGCCGGCGGAGCGCTTGAGCTCGAACGGCGAGAAATTCTTGACCGAAGTCCAGGCGTTACCACCCTCGACGAAACCGAGACCGTAGATTGTGGTCGTAGGCTGAAGCATGAACGGGAAATGCAGCTCCACACCCATGCGGGTATAGGCATAACCTTCCTGACCCCACGGCGTAAGATCTCCGTTGTCATATCCGCGCAGACCGATGGTTTCCGTAGCGTAGGTATAGCCTCCCGACATGCCGTCACCACCCACATAGAATGTCTCGAACGGCGACTTGAGCCACTTGTTGTAGCTGCCGAGAAGACCGAAGTCGGCACGGGTCATCAACACGAGTGTATATTGCTCGGCGTCGTTGAGCGGAGTGTAGGTGCGCGATTTGAAGCGGAGTTTCCAATATTCTATCCAGCGGTACATCTCCTTCTTCGACTCCGTGGTGTTGGCCTTCGACAGCGCCTCCCAGTCCTTGTGTCCGCTGAAAAGCGATGCCGGCGGAGTCAGCTGCAGATTGACAGAAAATGTAGAGCCGCGGCGGGTATAAAGCGGATTGTCGATTGAGTTGCGCGCCAGCGTCAGACCGAGCACGAGCGCGTTCGACGTTCCGTTGTTCATATAATAGAGATAATCCCAGTTCTTCAGATAATACCAGTTGTATGACAGTTCGGTGGTGAACGTGAAATAGTCGTCGGGCCAGCTCAGTCGCTTGCCGAAACCGACCGTGATGCCCGCCATCTGCAACAGTTTGTTGGGGTCGTAGGCATTCTGTATCGAATTCTGGTAATAGTCATTGTAGTTGTAGCTCGAACCGAAACCATAGCCGTAGCCGTAACCGTAGGGGTTCGCCCAGTTGCTGTTGTAATAATTGGAGTTGACTCCGGTCTGACGGCTGTAATAGGCCGACACCGACAGCGAGTTCGGACGCTTGCCGCCGAACCACGGGTCGAGGAACGACAGCGAGTACGCCTGATAATAGCGGGCATTGGTCTGGGCGCTGATGGTGAATGTCTGACCCTCGCCCTGCGGTATGAGTCCCTTGTATGAATCAGGCTGGAAGAGGTTTTTGATCGAGAAGTTGGTAAACTTCAGCGCAAGCTTTCCGATGATACCGGTCTGACCCCAGCCGAGAGAGAATTCGATCTGGTCATTGGCCTTCGACTCCAGATTGAAGACTATGTCGACCGTTCCGTCATCTTCGTTCGGCTCCGGACGTATATCCATTGCCTCGGGGTTGAAGTGGCCGGTCTGCGCGATTTCACGGGCCGAACGCATAAGGTCGTTCTTGCTGAACAGCTGCCCCGGACGCACGCGCAGCTCGCGGCGTATCACCTTCTCATAGAGGCGGTCGTTACCGTTGATTATCACCTTGTTGATACGGGCCTGCGGTCCCTCGAACATGCGCAGCTCGAGGTCTATCGAGTCGCCGTGCACATTCTTTTCGATAGGTATGAGTTGATAGAACAGATAACCGTTGTCGAGATAATAGTTGGCCACGGCGTCGTCATCATCCTTCGTGCGCTTGTTGAGCAGCTTCTGGTTATAGACCGAACCCGGCTCGATGCCGAGCACGCTGTTGAGGTGGTCGGTATTGAACACCGTGTTGCCCACCCACTGGATGTCGTTGATATAATATTTCTTACCCTCTTCGAGCGATATATACACATCGACGGTCTTTTCATCGTAGGGCACAACGGAGTCGGCAAGTATCTTGGCGTCGCGGTAACCCTTCTCGTTATATTTCTCTATGATGCGCTTCAAGTCATCCTCATAGTCCTGCTCGACAAACTTCTTCTGCTTGAACAGGTTGAGCAGCTTGCCGTTTTCGTTGGTTTTCTTCATCACTCGCTGCAACTGGTTGTCGCTCATCACCTCGTTGCCGTCGATATAGATTTTGTGCACCTTGATTTTGTCACGCTTGTCTGATATGATATCCACTATCACATGGTTTTCCTCCGACAGGTCGGGGCGCTGCGAGATTGTGACTTTGGCGTTGCCGAATCCCTTTTCTGCAAAATATTTCTTGACGATATCGTTGGCGCGGTTGACAATGTTGGGAGTGATGGGGTTGCCCTTTATGAGCTGCAGACGCTCCTGCAGATCCTCGCGCTCACTCTTCTTCATGCCGACATAATTGACCTGCGAGATGCGCGGCTGAGTGCGCATCGCAAGCTCGAGCCACACCTTGTCGCCGGCTATCTTCACCACCTTCACCTGCGCCTGGGCGAAAAGCTGCTGACGCATGAGGCGCTTCACTGCCGTGGTCACATCATTGCCCGGTATCTCTATCTTCTGACCCACGCGCAATCCGGTGTAGCCTATGATATTGTTGGCGTCGTAATTGTCGGCTCCGCTCACCTCTATCCCGGCTATTTCATACGTGCGCGGCACACCCGCATAGCTTATCTGCGGCTCATAGATGGTGTCGGCCGGTGCCTGGGCGTTAATGCTTCCGGCCAGTGTGACAGCCGCTGCTAATACGAGGAATATCTTATATCTCATAATGTGATGTGGATAATGCTGTTTTGATTGTTGCAATGATGCTTTTTCGGGTTAATGTCACTGTTGCGTCACAACTGCTCGGCGGTCAGGCCGAAACGCCGCTGGCGTCCCTGATAGCTCACGATGCAGTCGACAAAATCCTGCTTCGTGAAATCAGGCCAGTAATGCTTGGTTATGATGATTTCGGCATACGAAAGCTGCCACAGCATGAAATTGCTGATGCGGAAATCGCCTCCGGTGCGTATAAGCAGGTCGGGATCGGGAATGCCCGCTGTCGTCAGATGCGACGAAACAGTCTCTTCGGTGATGTCGGCGGCAAGCAGTTCGCCGGCCTCCGCCTCCCTGACGATTTCCCTGACGGCACGCGTGATTTCCCAACGCGCCGAGTAGCTCAGAGCAAGTATGAGGTTGAGTCCCGTGCAGTGGGCCGTGTCGGCGAAACAACGCTGCAGACGCTCTGCCGCGAATGCCGGCAGGCGCTCCATGTCGCCTATCATCGTAAGGCGCACATTGTTGCGTATCAGGTCAGGAGTCTCACGCTCGATGGCCGAGACTATCAGGTGCATCAGCATATCCACCTCCTGCGCCGGCCGGTTCCAGTTTTCTGTCGAGAATGTATAGAGCGTGAGATATTTCACTCCGGTCTCCGAGGCAATCTCCGTGATGCGGCGCACCGCGTTGACTCCCTCCACATGACCGGCCGAACGCTCGAAGCCGCGGGCCTGGGCCCACCGCCCGTTGCCGTCCATGATTATAGCCACATGCTCAGGCACGCGTTGCTTGTCGATATGTGAGAAATCCACTTCTTGCATCAGTTCTTTCTTGTGCTTTATTTCATTTTTTCAGGCGCTTGCGCCCGGTTATACTCTCAGTCGGCGCGCATGCTCAGTCCACATAATGACATGTCACGCAACGCTTTCCGAATTCGTAGCTGATCGACACCGACAGATTGGAATACCAGTCGGTATTTTTCAGAAACGAGCTTTTTATCTGATAGAGGTCATGGAGCTCGCCGTCGACCTTGTCGCCGAACACTTTCGTCATCGAAAACTCCAATCCCAGATTCCATCTTTCCTTTAGTTTGTATTTGACACCGAAAGCCATCGGTATGTTGGGAGCCACGGCATTCTGTCCGTCACATGTCGAGTATGTCACACCAAAGCCCACCGCAAGATACGGGCTCAAGCGGCGAAGGTGCTTGTAGGTTTCCCCTATCCCGTAGGCGAAGAAGTTAAACTCGATACGCGCCCCAAGATCGTAGGCCGTCGACTTGAAACTGTAGCTCTCGCCGCCCGGAAACACATTGTCAAACTTCGACGAGTCGCCGCTCAGGCTATAGGCGTTAAACACTCCGCGCACCGCCCAGCGGGTGTCGGCGAGATAGCGGAACGACACTCCGCCCGACACTCCCGGCTTCGCAAACATATTGCTCTCGTTGACATCGCCCAGATAGCCGTCAAGACCCAACTGCACACCGAGGTCAAACTTGTAGGTCTCCTCCTGCGCCGACACCTTTCCGGGCATCGCCGCCAGAGCCGCAAGCGTCAATATCACAGTCAACAATCTTTTCATCCGGGTCTATATTGTGTCAGTCCGCACACTCCATGCTGCAGCCAGTCGCGTTACTGAAGCGGTTTGAACGACAGTCGGTTAATCACTCCTCTCCACACGCTGTTATAGAGGTAGCTTTCCTCGTCACAGCCGCCGAAGAGATAGATATAGGGCACTTCCCACTGAGTGATCGGAGCCACAGCACGCGACAATATCATGTCGGCGGGAGCCACCGCCCACCAGCGAGGGAGCTGCTTGGGCTGATATTCTTTCCACTGCTGCGACGACGCGCGAGATTTCTCTGTCGCTGTCTTGTCGACAACTATCGCCTGCGCTCCGCTGCGGGGCCTGATATATTCAGGCATCTGCACAAGTTCGTCGCCCTCTTTCCAGTCGATGCCTGAGTTGCGCGACACATACACCTTGCCGTTGAGTCCGTCTGCATTCTCGCCGCACATCGCTATCAGCACGCCGACCTCCTTCACTGCCCACGACAGCGTGTCGGTCTGCGCCATGCGGTAGTCAAACATCGCGGCTTTGGTTATCGCTTTGGGAAATTTTGATGATATGCGGGCCCAGTTGGCGCCGTCGTAGCCCCACACTGTGTTGGTAAGCTCGCCCGACGCGGTGCGTCCGCCAAGCATCACCACCTGAGGCTGCGCGGTCCATCTCGAAGTCAGCTCGCAGAGGCTGCTCGCACCGTCGATGGGGAAATCGGCCGGAACCGTGCTCTCTGCACCCGCCGGATACGACACTCTCACATAGTCGGTGCCCGTTCTCTTCACTCCGAGCAGACGGTTGCCGTATGCACCGTAAATCGCATGCCATCTCTCCTGTGTCGAAGTCCATGCCGAGCCGTCGACAGAACTGTAGAGCGTGCCGTCGGTTGCGAGTATATAAAGCGCTTCATTTGAGGCCGACAGTGTCTCGATCTGAGGCACAAAGCCGAAATTGACAGCCTTGACTGTCCAGTTGTCGTCATACGGATTGTCAGTCACTGCGATATTGTAGCGGTTGCCGTCGTCGGTCAGACACACAACCTTGTCGCAATACTTCACCGACTTCTGCATCTTCGGAGCGGCAAGTGAGGTCGGGAGCTTGCGCATAGCCAACTCGTTCCAGTAAAGCGAGTCGGGCACCATATTGTGCACATTCACCTTGATTGTGTAGTCACGCTCCGCTTTGCCGTCAAACGACACCAGGTGGAGACGCACCGGCCCGTTGGTAAAATCGATCGAGTCGGTTGAGTTGGTAAGATAATTTATAACCGTGTCGGCAGCATTCTTGCGCGGCACGTTGAGCTCCACTTTCGAGCAGGCGTCAGTGCTGATCTGCAACACAAGTTTATCGGTCTTTGTGCCGAACGGCAGCGAGTCGGCATTATATATCTGCGCGTTGACAAGATCGATGGAGAAAAACACCGAATCAAGCCCCGACAACACATTGGAGTTGGCCTTGAGCTTGAAACTCTTCACCTGTGTGCTTCCATAAATCACCTCCGAGTCCGACGAATCGCTGTCGCTGTTACACGATGTAAACATAGCCGTAGAGGCAAACAGTCCCGCAGCAAGTATTGACAATAATTTCGATTTCATTTTATATAGTTTCTAATACCGTTTCGAGCCGGGCTACAGCTATATGCGACAACATGTTAGCATCCGTGACGCGACTACGGCGGGACTTTCCCCTGACCGATTGCCCGCGACATGCGGCTCCGACATTATATTTCAACATGCAAAGTTAACGTATTTTTCCATATTTACGCAGTAGCTTTATTGAAAAATTGTCGTAATTCTTTAATTGTCGTTAATTTAACAGTGTGTTAAATTAAGAGAGTATCCCAATACAAAAGATAAAACTGCGAGATCCGGCAACTCCGCGATAAAAACGCAGGGAGACGCGCATTGCGCATCTCCCTGCTGTGATATCTATGCATCGACCCTTATTAGAGCGGAGTTGATGTCATCGTAAGTATCGAGTTGTAGGCCACGCTCACGATACCGAGCAGTATGATACCGCCAACGGTTATCACAAGAGCAAGACGCTCGGAGCATGCGCTCTTGAACGTGGGTATCTCACTCTCCTCGGGCGAGATATACATCGCCTTGACCACAAGCAGATAGTAGTAGAGCGATATGATAGTGTTGATCAACGCTATCAGCACGAGCACATACATCGCCACGCTGCCCTGGTTGAGAGCGCCGGTGAAGATGAAGAACTTGCTGAAGAAGCCGGCGAACGGCGGAATACCTGCAAGCGAGAACATAGCCAGCATCATGGCGAACGCCAGACGCGGGTTGGTCTTGTGCAGGCCGCGGTAAGAGTCCATGCCCACAAGGCCGGTCTTGTTTTCTATCGCCTGGATAACACCGAATGCAGCGAGGTTTGAGAAGATGTAGACAAGGATGTAGAACATCATAGCTGCCAGCGACATCTCGTTGGCTCCTATCACACCGAGCATGATGTAACCGGCCTGCGACACTGACGAGAACGCCAGGAAGCGCTTCATGTTGCGCTGACGTATCGCAAAGAGGTTACCTACTGTGATTGTGGCGATGATAAGCGCGTAGAGCATCCATTCCCATGCGGCGGAATAGAACTGGCCGAACACCTGCACCATCACTACCATGAAGGCGAAGGCAGTTGCGCCTTTCGAGATTACCGACAGATAAGAAGTCACCGATGTGGGCGCGCCCTGATATACGTCGGCTGTCCAGAGATGGAAAGGCACGAGCGACAGTTTGAATCCGATACCGGCCATCACAAACGCCATAGCCACGATGAGCATGCCTGAATCCTCAAGAGCGGCGGCCGCGATTTCATCGAAGTAAAGCGAACCGGCGAGACCGTAGACAAACGACAGACCGAGCATGAAGATTGCCGACGAGAAAACCGCGGTGAGGATATACTTCACAGCTGCCTCATGGCTCTCATATTTGTTCTTGTCGAACGCCACCAATGCTGCAAGAGGAAGCGACGCCGACTCAAGACCGATCACGAAGAGAAGGAAGTGACGGGCCGAAATCATCAGATACATGCCGAAAAGCGTGATGAAAAGAAGCTCGTAGAACTCGGCGCGACGCATTGTCTGCGGCTCGCTCGCATTCCATTTCATCGACTGTATCAGCACTATCAGCACACCGATGTTGAGTATGTTCTTGATGGTTGCCACTACCGGAGTGGTTGAATACATCTTGCCGAACACCGACTGCACGTTGTCGGTCACCGAGCAGCAGAACCCGTAGGCGGTGAAGATTGCGAAGAGCACTACCGCCACTGTCGAGATTCCTTTCACTGCCTTTTTGTCAGTGCCCGCCACGGCATAGCGCGGCGCGAATAAATCATAGAGGAAGACTAATAGAAATACGACTAACAATCCTATTTCTTGCTTCATTGCCAAAAATTGAGAATAATCCATTTCTTATTAATCTTTTAGAATATGTTCATCTTCACGGCTTCGAACAACTCACCGCTGAAAGTATCACGTATCAGTCCTGCAAAGAAGTTGGGGAAACAGCCGATTGCTGCGACGCTGACGATAAGTGTCACTGTCGACAGGCGTTCCCACCATGTGCCGTCGGTAAGCTCCAGATGGTGCTTGTCCTGCACCGGACCCAGAAGCAGCTTGCCGACAACGCGGAGTATATAGACCGCGGTTATCACGATCGAGCAGCATGCAACGATGGTGAATACCAGACGCAGAGAGCCTGCGCCGGCGAGATACTCGCTCATACCCTGCTGGAACGAGCCGACGAAGATTGTCATCTCGGCCACGAAACCTGACAGACCCGGCAGACCCAGCGAGGCGAAACCGGCTATCACGTAGCATACGGCAAGGTAAGGCATGATTTTCATCAGGCCGCCCATCTGGCGGATGTCACGGGTGTGGGTGCGGCCGTAGATCATACCGATGAGGGCGAAGAAGAGTGCCGTCATCAGACCGTGTGAGAGCATCTGCATCACCGCACCGGTCATAGCAGTCTGGTTGATCATCAATATCGCAAAGAGCACAAGACCGCAGTGCGACACCGACGAGTAGGCGTTGATATATTTGAGGTCGGTCTGCACACAGGCCGAGAAGGCTCCGTAGACAACCGATATACCGGTCAGGATAAGGAATATCCAGGCGAGGTCGTTGGCCGCCTCGGGCATCAGATACATTGCCACGCGGAAGCAGCCGTAGCCTCCGAGCTTCATCAGCACGCCGGCGTGAAGCATCGACACTGCCGTCGGCGCACATGCGTGACCGTCGGGGCTCCATGTGTGGAAGGGGAACATCGCGCCCAGCACACCGAATCCGACAAATGTCATCGGGAAGAGGAAATACTGCCAGCCCTTTTCGATGTGGCCTTCATGCGCTATCTGGATAATGTTCCAGGTGTGAGAGCCGTCAGGCATCTCGGTGTTGTAGTAGATGCCGATCAGACCGAGCATCAGGAAGGCCGAGCCGCCCATAAGCATAAGGGTCAGCTTCATCGCCGAGTATTCCTTGCGGCCCGTGCCCCACACGCCGATGAGAAGATACATCGGGATAAGAGCCACCTCATAGAACATGAACATCGTGAACAGGTCAACCGAGATGAAGAAGCCGTAGACACCCGTCGAGAGGAGTATCAGCCAAAGGAAGAACGCTCTGGCATTGTCGATTTTCCACGAGGCGAACGAACCGGCAAAGATGATAATCGATGTCAGCACGATCATGGCAATCGAAACGCCGTCGACTCCTACCGCAAGATTTATGTTGAGAGCCTTGAACCATGTCCATGAACCGGTGAAAAGCATCGGAGCATCGGGATTTACTGCCCGCTGCGCAAGATATTCTACCAGCAGGTAGACGCTGAGACCGATCAGCACCAGCGAACCCGCCACCGCTACCGCACGTATCTGCTTGATATTGCGGCACAGTGCCAGTCCCCCCAGCATAAGGATGGGGACGATTACGAAGTATATCAGTATATTTGAAAACATAATTACTATATTTGAAACTGTTAGCGCTCTGTGTCGGTTAGAAGAATAGGAATATTACAGCCACTGTTCCTCCGCCGAGCACGATAGCTCCGATGAGGTAGACCCATACATAGCTCTGTACATTGCCCGACTGCAGGCCGCGTATCGCGTATGACGCCTTGTTGGTGATGGCGGCGAACGCGTCCATTGTGCCGTCGATGATATGGCGGTCAAACCATGCTATCGGCTTACAGATGCTGTTGAAGATGATCTTGTGGGTGATAAACATGTAGAGCTCGTCGAAGTAGAAACGGTTGCGTGCCCAGGTCCACAGGTTGGGGAAGAGGTGACGCATGCGCTCGGGGAGCGGGTTCTCCTTGCGATACATGATTGTGGCGAGACCGATTGCGAGAAGCGCCACGCAGAGGCTTATCGACGCTATCATCCAGTTGATGCCGCCGTGATGCGGGTGTCCGTTCCAGGTAACGAGGTCGCCGAAGGGCACGAAACCTGCGAATGTGGCTACTACTGCAAGTATTATCAGAGGCAGGGTCATAGTCCAGGGCTGGTCTTTGGGTGCGTGATGACCTTCATGCACTTTGTGTTCTTTCCACCAGAAAATCAGATAGTAGAGACGGAACATGTAGAACGCTGTCAGACCGGCCACCATCGACATCCACACATAGGATAGGGTCAGTGAGTTGCCGAAGCAGGCGGTAAGGATCTCATCTTTCGAGAAGAAGCCCGAGAACGGTATGATACCGGCGATGGCGAGACAGCCCACAAGGAATGTGATGTGGGTGATAGGCATGCGTTTGCGCAGACCGTGCATCGCGGTGTAGTCGTTCGAGCCTACGGCGTGGATAAGCGCGCCGGCTCCAAGGAAGAGGAGCGCCTTGAACATCGCGTGGGTGAACAGGTGGAACATCGACGCCATGTAGCCGAGGTTGTCATGTACCTCGGGGCGCGATACGCCGAGCGACACCATCATGAACGCTATCTGCGATATGGTCGAGAACGCCAGCACTCGCTTGATGTCGAGCTGCGTGCACGCCACAACTGCCGCGTAGAACGCTGTCAGGGCGCCGACCACGGTAACGATGTCGAGCGCTGCGCCGCCCATCGCGTCATTGATCATGAACAGAGGGAACAGACGGGCCACGAGATAAACACCGGCCACGACCATCGTTGCCGCGTGGATAAGAGCCGACACAGGGGTCGGACCTTCCATCGCGTCGGGAAGCCAGATATGGAGCGGCATCATGGCCGACTTACCCATACCTCCCATGAAGATGAGCACCAGAGCCCATGTCATCAGCGAGCCGCCGAGGAACATCTGGCCTGCACCGGTCTCAAGCATCGTCCTGGCTGTCGAAGCGTCGACATGATACATGTTCTCGACTCCGGCCACCGGAGCTGAAGTGAGCGACATGAAGTCAAACGTCTCGGTAGTGAACGAGAGCACGAGAATACCGATAAGGAAGCCGAGGTCGGCGAAACGGGTGACGATGAATGCCTTCTTCGAGGCCGACACCGCCGACGGCTTGGTGTAGTAAAATCCGATGAGAAGATATGACGACGCGCCTACAAGCTCCCAGAAGATATACATCTGAAATATGTTGGTGGCTACGACGAGGCCGAGCATCGAGAAGCTGAAGAGCGACAGGAATGCGTAGAAACGCTGGAAACCTGTCTCCCACACGCCGTGATGGTCACGCATGTAGCCGTTGCTGTAGAGATGCACCATAAACGAGATGGTGGTGATCACCACGAGCATAAGCGCCGAAATCGGGTCTAAGAGAAAGCCGAGCTTGATGGTGAGGTTGCCCCACAGTGCCAGCCAGTCCTGATTGAACACGATGTACTGCAGACGGGTGCCGTCCTCGCCGACAAAATCGCCCGAGAAAAAGTAAACGTATGCTGTGTAGTAGGCCATGAGCATCGTCACACCCATACCGGCTGTGCCGATGATGCCTGCCCACTTATGGCTCATAAACTTGCCGAAAAGCCCCAGGAAGAGGAACATCAGCAATGGCAGAACCAAAATCAAAAGCGGTAATGTTGCTTCCATGAGTCTTTAAAATTTCATTTTGGTTAAATCCTTGACATCGATATCTTTTGAAATGCGGTAGGCATTGATGATGATGGCTATCGCTACCGCAGTCTCGGCCGCGGCTATCGCAATGGCGAAGAGCGTGAAGAACATACCGTCCATCTGACCGGGGCAGAGGAAGCGGTTGAACACCACGAAATTCATGTCGACTGCATTGAGCATCAGCTCGAGAGATATCAGCATCGCAATCATGTTGCGGCGGGTCAGAAACCCGTAAACACCACAGCAAAACATAAACAGGCTGGGTATCAGGAACATCAGTGAGTTCAGCTGAAAATTATTCAAGAAATCCATATCCATATTTATTTTTTACGTGCCACAACTATGCCACCGATTATACATGCGAGCAATAACACACTTATAGCCTCGAAGGGGAGCAGATAGCCGTGATCGCCCGAGCTCATAAGGTCGGCGCCTATCTGTTTCATGTCAGGCAGCTGGGTCTGACCCAGGTCGGGCAGCTCTTTGATTACGGAGCAACGGCTGATGAGCGACCACGCGCACACCACAAACATAGCCACAGCACCGACAAGCCCTACAGTCTTTTTCTTTGACTCAAGCTTGCTACTGTTGTCGCCCGGATGGCTTGTCAGCAAAATCGAGAACACGAACAACACCACTATACCCCCGGCATACACTGCGATCTGCACACCGCCCAGGAACTGATACCCGAGCATGAAATAGACGGCAGCGGTGGCAAAGAGGGCAAACAGCAGAAATGTCGCCGAGCGCAAAATCCTGCGTGTCGTCACAGCCAGTACCGAGAATACCATGATCGACAGCGCGATCACGATATATGCGATGATACTTCCTACTGATTCCATATTTTAGTTTTGTTTTTTATTTTCGTTATCAACTGCGGGAGCCTGCGCGGCTTTCTCCGCTTTCAGGCGGGCGGCCTTCTCGAGAGCCTCGCGCACTTTGGCTTCCTTCTCGGGGTCACCGGCACATTTGGCCAGAGCGGCTTTCACCTTGGGGTCGTTCTCGTCGATGAGCGAAGCCGGTGCGGCTGCCGCGCCGGCGGCCTTCTTGGCGGCCGCTGCTGCTTTGGCTGCCTCGATTTTGGCTTTCTTCTCGGCGAGAATCTTAGCCTTCTCCTCCTCGGTGGGCTCGGGTTCGGGCTTCTCGGGCAGATAATTGAGCTGCTTGACGAGCTTGCTGCGGGTGAACACCGCCTGCTCGAAGTCGTTTGAAAACTCCAGAGCGTCGGTCGGACACGACACCACGCAGAGCTGACAGAACGTGCAGCTGCCCAAATCATAGATATATTTGTCGAGCTTCTTTTTCTTTGTGCCGTCCCACTTGTCGACCATCTTGGTGAGGACGTTGATAGTGCCATTCGGACAATTGCGCTCGCAAGTGCCGCAGGCGATACATTTGTGATTTCCTTCATCATCATATTTCAGCTCCAGACATGCTCTGAAACGCTGCGGTATGTGATGAGTCTCTCGATTTTCGGGATATTTTTCCGTAATCTTAGGGGTCACGAACTCCTTTCCTGTCACCTGCATGCCTTTGAGGAGACTCAAGAAGCCGGAGCCTAAGCCTGAAAAATAATCTTTTACACTACCCATAAGTTTCTATCTTACGTTTTAGATATGTTGTTTATATTACTTTCTGATTGGTTTACCTGACTGCTTCGATTGGTTTTGCTGACTTCTTTCCGATCGGTTTACCTTACCTGGCCTCCGACAATGTCGAGAAGCTCGGTGGTGATGCTCTGCTGACGCAGCTTGTTGTATTCGAGACGCAGCTGGTCAAGCAGTTTCTTGGCGTTGTCGTTGGCGCTCTGCATAGCCATGACGCGCGCGGCCTGCTCCGATGCGCGGTTCTCGCAGAACACCTCCTGCATCACTGACAGGATGAACAGCGGAAGCACGCGGTTGAAAATAGTGTTGGCGTCAGGCTCGAATATATAGGGGCGCGCGCTGCGGCTATCGTCGTCAGACGCTCCCAGAGCCGACGGCGTCACCGGCATCAGTGTGTCGACACGCGGACGCTGACGCGACACGCTCTTGAAATTCATGTAAAGCAGCTCAACGCGGTCGGTCTCGCCTGCGAGGAAGCTGTCGACGAGTGTGCGGGTAAACTCCTTGACAACGGTGTCGTCGCTCTTGGCGGTCACGCCTTCGGCCGTCTGCACCGTCACCCGGTCAAGCGTCAGCTTGCGTGCGGCTTTGGCTATCTTGGCGCCTACGGGTATCACGCGTATTTCGGCGCTGTCGCCCAGCTCGGCGCGCATCTTGCCCAGCAATGCCACAAGCTGCTTGAAGATGTTGACATTATAGGCGCCGCAGAGTCCGTCGTCAGAACCCCACACCACCACGGTGGCTGTTTTCACCTCGCGCTCGTCGAGCAACGGCGACGAGAAAGCGGCGTCGGCCGACAGCAGATTGCCAATGATGGTTTCAACCTGACTGCGGAACGGCACCAACTGTTTGAGCATCTGCTCAGCCTTGTGCATTTTGGCCGACGACGTCATGCGCATCACTCCGGTGATTTTCTCGGATGATGCCACAGAGCCTATTCGTCCTTTTAATTCTCTTAATGTTGCCATTGTCGGATATCGAGATGATTGTTGTTATAATATTTTCAGCAGAGAGAGGGAAGGTCGGAGTTCCCTGACCTTGCAGAGAACTCCTGACTTTGAAGCTATCAGTTATAGCGGGCTGCCACCTCGGTGGCTACTGCCTTGAGTTTCTCGGAAACCTCGTCGGTAAGCTTGCCCTGGGCGATGGGGGTCATCACATCGTCCTGATATTTGGCGTGGAGCAGCTGCAGAAGCGCTTTCTCAAACTCCGCCACTTTCTCTACGGGCACATTGCCGAGCAGACCGTTGACGCCGCAGAATATCACGGCCACCTGGTCTTCTACGGCCCACGGCTGATACTGGGGCTGGATGAGCAGGCGCTCGTTCTTGCGGCCACGGTCGATGACACGTGCGGTCACGGGGTCGATGTCGCCGCCGAACTTGGTGAATGCCTCAAGCTCGCGGAACTGGGCCTGGTCGATTTTCAGCGTACCGGCCACTTTTTTCATCGACTTGATCTGGGCGTTACCTCCCACACGCGACACGGAGATACCCACGTTGATGGCGGGACGGATACCGCGGTTGAACAGTGCAGTCTCCAGATATATCTGTCCGTCGGTGATGGAGATGACGTTGGTGGGGATATAGGCCGATACGTCGCCGGCCTGTGTCTCAATGATAGGAAGTGCAGTGAGTGAGCCGCCGCCTTTGACGATGGGCTTGAGCACTGCGGGAAGGTCGTTCATCATCGAAGCGACCTTCTGGTTGTCGATAATCTTCGCCGCACGCTCCAGCAGACGCGAGTGCAGGTAGAAGATATCGCCGGGATAGGCCTCACGTCCTGACGGACGCTTGAGGATAAGTGAAATCTCGCGGTAAGCGACAGCCTGCTTCGACAGGTCATCATAGACGATGAGCGCGTCGCGGCCTGTGTCGCGGATATATTCGCCGATGGCTACACCGGCAAAAGGTGAATAGTAGCGCATGGCGGCAGAGTCGGATGCCGATGCCGAAACGACCACCGTGTAGTCGAGGGCGCCGTGCTGACGCAGGGTCTCAACCGTAGCGGCGATTGACGATGCCTTCTGGCCGATTGCCACGTAGATACAGTAAACGGGCTTGCCGGCCTCGAAACTCTTGCGCTGACTGATGATTGTGTCGATTGCGATTGCGGTCTTGCCTATCTGGCGGTCGCCTATGATAAGCTCGCGCTGTCCGCGGCCGATGGGCACCATGGCGTCGACGGCCTTGATACCTGTCTGCAGCGGCTGATTAACGGGCTGACGGAAGATAACGCCCGGAGCCTTGCGCTCGAGCGGCATCAGCAGACGCTCGCCCTCGATGGGTCCGCGACCGTCGACAGGCTCGCCCAATACATTGATGACGCGGCCGAACACGCCCTCTCCCACAGGGATTGAGGCGATTTCTCCGGTGCGGCGCACTGTCATGTTTTCGGTCACTTTGTTGACATCGTTGAGCAGGATGACGCCGACATTGCTCTCCTCGAGGTTGAGAGCCACGCCCTTGACGCCGTTCTCAAACTCAACGAGCTCGTTGGCGCACACGTTGTCAAGACCATACACGTGTGCCACGCCGTCGCCTACTTCAAGCACGGTGCCTACCTCTTCAAACGCAACCTTGGAGTTAACGCTCTCGAGCTGTTGTTTTAATACTTCCGATATCTCGCTGGGGTTAATCATTATTGTTTACTTGCTTAAAAGTTTCAAACGCAATTGTTTCAATTCATTCTTGATCGAGGCGTCAAGACGCTCGGAGTCAATCTTTACCACGAAACCGCCTATCAGGTCGGGGTCGACAGCGGTTTCATACTCCACCGTCGCTCCGCCCACATGGCTCTCGATCAGAGCCTTCAGGCGCTTCATCTCCTTGTCGCCCATCGGCGCCGCCGAGGTGATTTCGACAAGATAGATGTCGTTGGCCTTGCGGTACATCTCCAGATAGGCCAGCGCCACCTGACGCATCATGTCGATGCGGTTGTTGACATCAAGCAGGCGGACAAAGTCGGCAAAGACCGAGTCTTTGGCGTCGGCTCCCGATGCCGTCATCAGCAGCTTTGTCTTGTCGGCGGCCGGGACAAAGGGGTTAGTCACCGCTTTGCCGAGCGCCGGCTGCGCTGCAAAACTGTCGCTGAGCGTCTGCATCAGCTGGTAGACACGCTTGTCCTGCCCCTTTTCGGCGGCGAACTTCAGCAGTGCCTTGGCATATCGTCGTGGTATAAGACCGTCGTTCATATCGCTTTATCAGTTTTTCTTCTCTATTTCGTCGAGCAGACTGTCGACAAGCTGTGTCTGCGCCTTGGTGTCGCTCATCTGATTGCGCACCACTTTCTGTGCGATGTTTAATGCGAATGCGCTCACCTCGTCGCGAATATTCTGCTCAGCCTCCTTGCGGGCCTGCTCGATCTGAAGCTTGGCCTGGTCGAGCTCCTTGGCTGCGGCCTGACGTGCCTCGCCGCGGGCTTCCTCGATAATCTGCGTTTTCACGCGGTCGGCCTCGCGGAGTATGTCGGCCTGCTGCCGGCGTGCCTCCTGCATGACCTCTTCGGCCTTTGCCTGCGCCTGATCAAGGTCCTGACGAGCCTGCTGAGCATATTCCACACCCTTGTCGATTAACTCGGCTCGCTGGTCAATCATTTTGGTTATGGCCGGCCACGCAAATTTCCAGAGGATGAAAAAGAGCACGGCGAAGCTGAGAAACATCCAAAATATCAGACCGAAGTCAGGGGTGAATAGTTCCATTGTTGAAAAAAGGAATAGTTAGTTGACGATTAAACGTAATCTGCGGCTACTGCTTAAAGGAACAATGCGAGGATGCAAACAATAACGGCGAAGAGAGCCACACCTTCCACGAGAGCGGCGATCACGATCATGTTGCTTCGGATGTCGCCGGCTGCCTCGGGCTGACGTGCGATGGCCTCCATGGCTGAAGAACCGATTTTACCGATACCGATACCTGCTGCGATAGCTGCTACACCTGCGCCGAGAACTGCGCCAAGTCCCTGAAGGGCGTCTACTAATGAAATCATTGAGAACATAGTGTTATTATTTTTAAATGGTTATTTCGTTTTTAATCTTTATTGTCAGTCAATCCGGGTCTTGGGGTTCTCTGAGTGCCCGGAGATATCTGTCAGTGCTTCGCCTCGGCCGCCGCATGCTCCTTGTGGGGATTTTCCTGCGCGAGCGAGATGAAGATTGTCGAGAGCATCGTGAACACGTAGGCCTGGATGAAACTTACCAGCACGTCGATCAGAAGCATGAAGATGGAGAACATCGTCGATATCACCGCCGTGCCCCCGGCCACTGCCATGCCCATCTGCGCGAAGATGAATATCAGCAGCGTGAGCACTATCACTATCATGTGGCCGCCCATCATGTTGGCGAACAGACGCACCGTCAGTGCCGCCGGCTTGGTGAACACGCCGAATATCTCTATTATCTGCATGATGGGCAGCGGGAACTTGAGCCACAGCGGCACATCAGGCCAGAATAATTCTTTCCAGTAATGCTTCGTGCCGAAGATATTCGTCACCAGGAAGGTGAGAATGGCGAGCACGAGCGTCACCGCGATATTGCCTGTGAGGTTGGCTCCGCCGGGAAACACCACCATCAGACCCATCAGGTTCATCACAAAGATGAAGTAGAACACCGTGAGCAGATAGGGCGCGAATTTCGAAGCCTTGTCCTTGAGAGTCGACTTGATGACACCGTCGTAGATAAATGCGGTGAGCGCCTCTACCGCACCGAGCCAGCGGCGCGGTGCCTTATAGCCTTTCCGGCGATAGTAGCAGCGCAGCGGCAGAAGCACCAGACACACCACTATAACGGTCAGTATCAGGGCGAACACATTTTTGGTAATCGATATGTCAAACGGACGTGTCTCCTTGCCGTCGACAATCTCGACTATCTTGCCCTTAAAGTCGCCTTCGGCCGCTATGCGGAATATCTTGCCGCCGTCGACATATTCCTTGCCGTGCTCCACGCGGGCCGACGAGAATATGTGCAGGCCGTCGCTGCCGAACACGATTACGGGCAGCGGTATCGACTTGTGGTGGCAGAAAGGCACTTCCCAGCCGTAGCGGTCGCCCAGGTGCTCGAATATAATCTCCTTGGGATCGATTTTATCTTCCCCGTCGTGGCCTTCGCCTTTTGTCGAGGCCGCTGCGGGAAAGCTCATCGACACCAATGTCGAGATAAGCAGTAATGCTATGAGGGTGAGTCGTTTCATCAGAGTCAATATACGCAGACCGACACTATGTTGTTATCCACATCAGCTATGCCCCCGTCGATATGTGTTACCGAGCGCTCGGCGCCGTGGCCGTAGACGATGTCGCCGGCTACGAGAGTCGAGATGAGCGACGCGTGGTTGTTGAGCACCGTGAAGCGTCCCTTCTCGCCGGGCAATGTCACCGTGTCAACTTCTCCCTGGAAGAGGACTTCTGTGGCTGAGATGATTTTAAGTGTCATATCGCTGTTGTTAAATTCGTTTTCGTAATTCTTACTGTACCTCGGCGAGGAGCTTCTTGCCCTTGGCGATGGCCTCGTCGATAGTGCCGACATTGAGGAACGCCTGCTCGGGATACTGGTCCATCTCGCCTGAAAGTATCATCTTGAAGCCGCGGATTGTCTCGCTCAGAGGCACGAGCACACCGGGCAGACCGGTGAACTGCTCAGCGACGTGGAAAGGCTGCGAGAGGAAACGCTGTGCGCGGCGGGCACGGGCCACGACGAGTTTGTCTTCGTCGGAAAGCTCGTCGACACCGAGGATGGCGATGATGTCCTGAAGCTCGTTGTATTTCTGAAGGAGCTGCTTGACAGCCTGCGCGGTGTTGTAGTGGTCTTCGCCGATGATGTTGGGGTCGAGGATACGCGATGTCGATTCCAGCGGGTCGACGGCGGGATAGATGCCGAGCTCGGCGATTTTACGCGAGAGCACCGTCGTTGCGTCGAGAAACGAGAATGTCGTTGCCGGCGCCGGGTCGGTCAAGTCGTCGGCAGGCACATAGATGGCCTGAACCGAGGTGATGGAGCCGTTTTTGGTCGATGTGATACGCTCCTGAAGCGCACCCATCTCCGAAGCGAGCGTAGGCTGATAACCCACAGCCGAAGGCATACGGCCAAGAAGTGCCGACACCTCCGAACCCGCCTGGGTGAAACGGAAGATGTTGTCGATGAAGAGAAGGATTTCCTTTCCGCCGCCGTCCTGGTCGCGGAACTGCTCTGCAACGGTCAGACCCGACAGCGCCACACGCAGACGTGCGCCCGGCGGCTCGTTCATCTGGCCGAACACCAGCGTAGCCTGCGAGTTGGCAACCTCTTTCATGTCGACATCCTCGAGGTTCCACTCGCCGCGTTCCATTCCTTCCTTGAACTTATCGCCATATTTCATTACGCCGCTCTCGATCATCTCGCGGAGCAGGTCGTTGCCCTCGCGGGTACGCTCACCGACACCGGTAAACACCGAGAAACCGTTGTGACCCTTGGCGATGTTGTTGATAAGCTCCATGATAAGCACTGTCTTGCCCACACCGGCGCCGCCGAACAGACCGATCTTGCCACCCTTGCTGTAGGGCTCGAGAAGGTCAATCACCTTGATACCGGTGTAGAGGATTTCCGTACCGATGGTAAGGTCCTCGAACTTGGGCGCGGGCTGATGGATGGGACGGAGCTTTTCGCGGTCGAGCTCGGGAAGGTGGTCGATAGCCTCGCCGATGACATTGAGCAGACGTCCTTTCACCTGACCGCCCGTGGGGACGGCGATGGGACGCTCGAGGTTCTCGACACGCATGCCGCGCTGCAGACCGTCGGTACTCTCCATTGCCACGCAACGCACGGTGTCTTCACCAATATGCTGCTCCACTTCGAGTATAAGCATTGAGCCGTCGGGACGGTCGATTTTCAATGCAGTGTAAATCGGGGGAAGTATGTTCTGCTCACCTTCGAAGATGACGTCGACTACCGGGCCGATCACTTGGGCTATTTTTCCGTATGTTTCGCTCATAACCGCTGATTATTTTGCTGATTTCTTTATATTAGTGAGGGGTTAGTTTGTTTTACTGACTTCCTTGCTGCTGTAACTGTCACTTCGGCATCACTGCACCGGAACAACCGGTCCGTGGAGTCCATAGACAATAACAAGCACCATCAGGATAAGGTTGAATAGATTGATGGGGAGAAGGTATTTCCACTCGAGAGCCAGGAGCTGGTCGATGCGCAGACGGGGGAATGTCCACTTGAACCAGATGATGACAAACGAGAGAGCCACAGCCTTGCCGATAAACCAGATGGGCCCGGGAATATAGTTCATCACATCGTTGAAACCTTCCCATCCGGGGATATGAAGCGGCATCCAGCCTCCGAAGAAGAGCAGCGAGGCCACGCCTGCCACGATGAAGAGGTTGAGATATTCGGCCAGATAGAAGAAACCGAAGTGGATACCCGAATACTCCGTGTGGTAACCGGCGGTAAGCTCCGACTCTGCCTCGGGAAGGTCAAACGGGCCGCGGTTGGTCTCGGCCGTACCTGCTATCATGTAGATTATGAAGGCGATGATGGCGGGGATATGACCCGAGAAGATAAACCAGCACTCGCTCTGGGCCGCCACGATGCCGGGCACCGACATCGTGCCTGCGAAAGCCACCATAGTGATGACCGACAGACCGATAGAGAGCTCGTAGCTGACCATCTGCGCGCCCGAACGCAACGCACCGATGAGGGTGAACTTATTGTTTGATGACCATCCGGCCAGAAGAATGCCGAGCACACCTATCGACGACACCGCGATCAGGAAGAAGATGCCGATGTTGAAGTCGATGACCTGCAGACCGTTGCCCCAGGGAAGAACGGCGAATGCAAGCATCGAGGCCGCGATTACCAGATAGGGGGCGAGGGCGAAGAGGAATTTATCGGTATGTTTCAGACTGATAAGCTCCTTGATAAGGATTTTGAACATGTCGGCGATGCTCTGCAACAAGCCGAACGGACCTACACGGTTGGGACCGAGACGACACTGGAACGCGGCACACACCTTGCGCTCGAAATAGATGTAGAAGAGCGCCAGCAGAGAATATGCCAGCAACAGGCCGACACCGATGAGGACGCACTCGGTCAGCACTACCAGCCAGGGGGCCATGAATGATGCCAGCAGGTCGTGAATCCATCCTGTTATATTCGAAAAGTCTAACATGAAGAGTTATCTTTATTTGATAATTACTATATTTTCGGTTGTTTAAACACGGGCGCCATCAACGGTCCATATCGGGCACGATGTAGTCGAGCGAGCCGCCGATGGTGATAAGGTCAGCGATTTTGTTGCCCGAGGTGATGTGGTCGACCACGGCTGCCAGAGGCAGACACGGGGGCGCTATCTTCAGGCGGTAGGGCTTGGTCGAGCCGTCGCTCTCGATATACACGGCAAAGACGCCGCGGCAGCCTTCGACCATCTGGAACCATTGACCCTGAGGCAGTTTGAGCACCTTGGGCACTTTGGCGCAATAATCTCCGCCGGGGATATTGTCGATGAGCTGTTCGATGATATGCGCCGACTGCTCGATCTCTTTGAGACGGCATTTGAAGCGCGCCATCGAGTCGCCCTCCTCCATTACCACCTGCTCGAAGTCGAGTTCGGAATAAACGCTGTAGGGGTGGGTCTTGCGCACGTCGCACGCCCAGCCCGAAGCACGTCCCGACGGACCGGTGACGCTGTAGTCGATGGCATCCTCGCGAGAGAGCACGCCGACACCTTCCATACGTTTTTTGGTGATGACGTTGCCGGTGAATATCTTGTTGTATTCCTTGATGTTTTTGGGGAGAGTGGCCAGAAGAGCCTTGACGTCGCCTACGAAATCGGGGTCGAGATCGGCCATCACGCCGCCTATCACATCATAGTTGAATGTCATGCGGGCGCCGCATGTCTTGTCCATGATGTCGAGTATCTGCTCGCGCACGCGGAGCGTGTAGAAGAGCATAGTGGTGGCGCCGAGGTCCATGCAGAATGTGCCTATGAAGAGGCAGTGAGAGGCGATGCGCGAGAGCTCGTCCATGATGACACGGATCACCTGCGCGCGGCGGGGCACTTCGATGCCGGCGGCCTTTTCGATGCAGAGACAGAGGCCGTGGTGATAGTTGTGGGCCGAGAAGTAGTCGAGACGGTCCATGAAATGGAGTGTCTGCGGATATGTCAGATCTTCACAGAGTTTCTCCACACCGCGGTGGATATAACCCATGTAGACATCAATTTTCTTGATGGTCTCGCCGTCGACAGCTGTGCGGAAGCGCAACACGCCGTGGGTTGCGGGGTGCTGCGGGCCGATGTTGACAACGAAGTCGTCTTTGCCGAAAATCAGGCGGTGTTTTTTCTCCACCTTGCCCTCGGCGTTTTCTATATACATGTCGGTGCCGTCGCTCTGGCGCTCGTTTTCAATTGTCACGGGGTTGAGCTCGGGCGATGCGTTGTAGTCCTTGCGCAGGGGATATCCCACCCAGTCGATATTGAGGAAGAGGCGGCGCATATCCTTGTTGCCGATAAACACGATGCCGAAGAAGTCATATACCTCGCGCTCGAAGATTTCGGCGATAGTCCATATCTCTGACACAGAGTGGAGCATGGGCTTCTCGCGGTCGGGTGTCGACACCTTCACAGCCAGGGTGTGGCTGTGAACCGATGAGCTCAGATAGTAGATACACCCCATCGAGTCCTTCCAGTCCATGCCGACGATAGTCACGAGGAAATCGAAGGCGAGGTCGGCGTCGTCGCGCAGTGTGCGCGCGAGGCTCTGGAGCTGTGCGTCGGGAATAGTAATCTGCAGCGTGTCGGCCTGCTCGAACTGAGCGGCGGGAAACAGCTTTGAGATCTTATCCTGTATTGTGGCCATATTGCTGATTGTTTCTTTTACAATAATGATGGTTTATGAATGTGGGTCGGCAGGGCCTGCATCAGTCGAGAGGGTGCTCGTCGAAAAATTTACGCTGACGCTCCTGACGGTTTACGCCGCCGAAGAATTTTTCCACTTTTATTTTGCGTGACAGCTGCATGATGCCGTAGATCATGGCTTCGGGACGCGGGGGACATCCGGGCACATACACGTCGACGGGCACGATATCCTCGATGCCGCGGGCCACGTGATATGATTTACGGAAGGGGCCGCCGGAGATGGCACATGAGCCGCAGGCTATCACATATTTGGGTTCGGCGAGCTGGTCGTAGAGACGACGGAGCACGGGAGCCATGCGGTTTACAATCGTGCCGGCCACCATGATGAAGTCGGCCTGACGGGGCGAGGCGCGCGCCACTTCCCAGCCGAAACGGGCCATATCGAAACGGGCCGCGCCGAGCGACACAAATTCGATACCGCAGCAACTGGTGGCGAAAGTAAGAGGCCAGATTGAGTTAGACCGCCCCCAGTTGATAAGTTTGTCGAGGGTGCCGACCATGACGTTGGCACCGCTGTCCTGAAGCTCCTTGACGAGCTTCTCGATATATTCGTTGTCTTTCCACGCCTCGTAGGGCATGCTTTTGGTTGTTACTTCCATGACAGAGCTCCTTTCCGCCAAGCGTATGCGAGGCCCAATATGAGAAAACCTAAAAAGACGGCAATGCTGATCAGACCAGCCGAACCGAGGTCGCGCACACGCACAGCCCAGGGGAACAGGAAGATAGCTTCGACGTCAAACATCAAAAACAGAATAGCATAGAGGTAGTAGCCCACAGAGAAACGTGTCATCGAGTTGCCTCGCGTGGGGATACCGCACTCGTAGGCTTCACCCTTCTGGGGGTTGAATGAGCGCGGGCCAATAAGCTTGGCAATCAACATTGCAAGCGCTACCAATGCGATACCGGTCAGCAACGCCGTAACGGCGAGAATGCTGTTGTTTTCAATTCCGAATATTGCTAATGATACCATATATATAGATTGATTATTTTATGCTGTTCCCGAAAAAAAAATGGCGGCAACTGAAAAATTGTTACTCCGACACCGGAAAAACGGACATTTCCACCCCGACGGGGCTTGAAATTCATAGTGCGGGTTTCTTTTCAGGGCTCTTCGCAGATAGGCGGCATCTGTTTTGCCACTCGACTTAAATACGGAGTATTCAGACAGTTAGCATCAGAATTAAGGCTAAATACGGGAGTTTGCCTCTTTTTTCAAGTGCAAAGTTAAAAATTTTTATGTAATTATATACTATTTGTAACGGTATTTTGTCAATCTGTTTTTTCAGCATTTTTCGCGTTTTTGGCTTCGCTTTCTGGTGCCCGGCGGTGTCGTGGATAGGGGGGGGTGGCTGCCGGGAATATCGCCACCAAGGGTGTTGCAGAATGCAGTCTGTCAACCTGAATCAGAAAAAAAATCAGCACTTCATATTGTAGGGACGGACGGCTCGTGCTTCCGAAATTAGCATCTGACAATCAATGCATTGGCGGACGCACAAGCCGTGCGTCCTTACAATATGTTGTTTGGCGACAACCTCACAGCATTATTAAACTGAGACTGTAATATGCACTGCAATTTAGGCTTGCGACGTTAAAACTGGATTGTGGGTGCGGGAGATACACCGCGGGAGGCAAGGCTGTGGGGTGAGGTGAAGACGCGGACTGCGTCGTAGAGGTTGGAGTCGATGAGCGACTGAAGCATTCGGGGGCCGCATTCGGTCATTATCGAGGTTATGCCTGCTTGGTAAAGGTGCGTCAGGATTTCACCTGCCGCGGCGTCGTGACCGATTTCTATATTTTCAACTCCGGGGAGCTGCAACGGCTGCGAAGTCAGCATTATGATGCGACGGTCGGGGCGGGAAAAGAGATTGAGTCGAGAGGCTGCGGTCTCGTCGATGACGCCGCGGCGGTCAACTACGGCGACTTTTGGGGCCGGACCGTCCCAGAGGCGCACGTCGAGGCGCGGATTGTCGGCAAGCACCGTGGAGGCTGTGGTGAGGATGGCGTCGTGAAGGGCGCGCTCGCGGTGTACGAGAGCCGCGTCGAGCGGGGTGGAGAATTTGAATGCGGGCTGCGACGGGTCGCGCAGGGCGTCCATGTAGCCGTCGGCGCTCTGAGCCCATTTGAGGGTGACGAAAGGCCTCTGCAGGGTGTGGGCGGTGAAGAAACGGGGATTGAGGCGTCGAGCTTCGTCTTCGAGCACACCCTCGGCCACTTCGATGCCGGCGTCACGGAGCATGGCTATGCCGCGTCCGCTGACTTTGGCAAAGGGGTCGCCGCAGGCTATCACCACACGCGGTATGCCGCTGTCGATGATGAGCTGGGCGCAAGGGGGCGTCTTGCCATAGTGGGAGCAGGGCTCGAGAGTGACATATATGGTGGAGGAGGCGAGCAGATGACGGTCAGCCTCAGCGACAGAGCGCACGGCGTTGACCTCGGCATGGGGCTCGCCGCAACGGCGGTGGTAGCCCTCCCCTATTATCCGGTCGCCGGCCACGATGACAGCGCCTACGTTGGGGTTGGGGTGAGTGTCGAATGGCGATGATTTTGCCAGCTGAATGGCTCGCCGCATGTATCGGGGGTCACAGTGCATACTTATACGATTTATAAGATTTATAGGAATGTCGGCTGCCACTCGACGCCGTAGCGGTCGTAGGGCGTGACGGCGATGCGGTAGCCTTTACGGTAACGGGCGGGGAGTGAGTAGCTTGTATCGTAGGTGACGGCAAGGATATAGGAAGGGGCGATGCCGTCGCAGTCGGCCGACCTGGCGTCGCAGTCGGGAAGCGACTCCGGAATTGCGTAGACCACATAACGGGCATCGTCGGCGGCGTTCCACTCAAGCAGGCCGTCGCTGTCGAGCGACAGGCCGCTCACCTCAAGCGGACGCAGATGTTGCTTCCACCTCATCGGCGGCACGAGAGCCGGGGTACGGAATACATTCTGCTGCAATGATTTGCCGAAATCGGCACTTCCCTTGCCGGCGATGAACCGCGCCGAGTAGAGCACGGAACCCGGAGCGTAGTTGAACGACGACTCGCGGTTGAGTTCGATCTGACGGAATGTCTCGTCCCACTGGCTTGGAGAATTATTTTTTACGAAAGCCGCCATTGTCTGGCTCGGAAAGCAGTGACGGCCATACATCTCCGCCACATCGTTCCACCACCGGGCGAGACCACCGTAGGGGTGACGGCTGTTGTCGGTGGTCCAGTAGATCTGCGGGGATATATAGTCGACCAGACCTTCCTTGAGCCAGCACACGGGATCGGAATAGATCTTGTCATACTGGCTGTCGGCGGTGACAACGCCGTAGGATGGCAGCGCGGGAACGCCGTCGCCGGCATAGACACCGTTGGCTCCGGCTATGCCCTGTGGCGAGACGCCGAACCGTATCTTGCCGTCCTTGACGGTGCTCAGCATGGCGTAGACATCGGCGATGGCGCGGTTGATGTTGGAGCGTCGCCAGTCGGCCATCGACTGTCCGTCGGCGGCGGTGGATATGTAATCGTTCCAGTCGGCTGCAGTCTCGTCTTCGGGGATGAATTCCGGATTGTAGAAATAGTCGTCGAAAACGATGCCGTCGATATCATAGTTTTCGGCAATCTCGCGGCACACGTCGCAGAGGTGGCGGCGCGTATCGTCGAGCGCGGGGTTGAATATCGTCATCGTTGATTTGCCCACGCGGTTTGTCATCCATAGACCGCGCACGGCGGCGTCGAGCGATGTAGATGGAGGCCTGGTGCCGACACGAAACGGATTAATCCATGCGTGGCACTCCATGCCCAGGGCATGGCATCGGTCGATGCAGTAGCTCAGCGGGTCGTAGGGCGCCTCGGCGCCACGTGTCCCGGTAAGGTAGCCCGACCAGGGTTCGTAGGATGAGCGGTAGAGAGCGTCGGCCATAGGTCTCACCTGAAAAAAGACGGCGTTGATGCCGGCGCGGTGGAGTCCGGCTATAATGGAGTCGAGCTCGCTGCGCTGCTTCACCGCCACCTGATGCGTGACACCCTGTCGTGAAGGCCAGTCGATGCCGTAGGCCGTGACGAGCCATGCCCCGCGCATCTCGTACTTGGGGGAGGCATTAACGCCGGCAGGCATTAATATTGCGGTCATAGCCGCCAGAAGCAAAAGCAGAGAGCAGTGTCTGTGGTGCATAATCGATGAATTGAATTTGACAATCGGGTTACTACGGGGGCGAGACGCCCCCGCCCCTGTCGCAGGGCAGAAAGGCACGCCGATTGTTACAACAACCTATCCAAACACAAAGTTAGTCAATATCGCAAATTTTATGCGATATTGACTAACAAAATTTAGAGTATTGATTTGTCAGACCGGTCGGACAGATCGGACAGATCGGACCTGATTGCAACGTCAGTCGGTTACAGTCAGGGCAGTGCCGGCTGAGTGGGCGGTCATTTCCGGAGCGTACTGACTCTGGAGGGTAGCTATGCCCGAGGAGTAGGTGCCGGCGTTGTTGACATTCATTTCATATTCGATTACATATTGGCCTTTGGGCATGCGGTCGATGAAGAGGTTGGTGGCGGCGTCGCGGTTCTCGAGGTAGAACACCAGACCGTCGCAGTAGACGGGACGTGGAGTCTGAATGACAGGTTCGAACGTGGCTGCACGGTTGTCGACGAGGGAGACATAGTCCATGTCGCGCATCGACTTCATGACGAGGCGCACTTTGACAACCTGTCCGACAGAGAATGTATCGGCGGGCGCCCAGCCAGTGTCAGTGCGGACAAAAAGCTCTTTGCTTACCGAAAGCTCGGTAATTGAATGAGCCTTTATATCCTTCATGACCTGAACAGACTGCGCCACTACGGCACCCCATGCGGGGCCTTCGGCCGTGCGGGTGATCATGAGCTCGCCCTTTGCGTCGGGAATGGCGGCGATGACCTGACCGGTCAGGCGGTCGAGGCGGTCAGGCTCGATGGCCTTTCCGTCGACGGTGATGACAGCGTCGCCCGGGCGGTTGAGCCACGACGAGCCGCATTGCAGTATTGCGGCCACGCATGCCGAAGCGTCGACAGAAGTGCCCCAGTCCTGAACAATCTTGTTGAGGATAAGCCACTGGCGTATCGGGTCGATTTCGGCACAATCAGGCTCGATGGTGTTGAAAGCCTGGAGAATAAATGCCGTCTGGCCTACCGCGGTGAGCGAGCGCCAGCTGCTGCCGTCGACAGAGTCCCACCACATACCGAGTTCGGGAGTAGATGTAGCGTATTCGCGGATGGAAGAGAGAATCTGTTTCGCAACCGCTTTGTAGTCATTTCGGTAGAGCAGCAAGGCATCGGCAGCTTTGCCTGCGACAGCTGATTTCTTCCAGTTTTTGAGGGTATTCTGCACGGCCTTGTCATAGGCTTTCCGCGCCCCGGTCGACATCGGGACTTCGCGGTAGAGCGAGCGGACGTAGGCGTAGTATGAGAAATCGCTGTCCGGGTATCTGGAGTAAGTCTTTGCGACCTCGGCGTCAATATATTTAAGCGCTTTTTTCACCATGTCGTCAAGCTCAGAGGGGTAGCATCCGAGCTGACGGAGCTCGGCGAAGTTGTTGAGTATAAGCATTGTCACCCATTCCGACGGGAGGTCATAATTGTCGGTCCATGACCAGCCGCCGCCTGAGCGCTGCAGCTTCTGCAGTTTGTTGACCGCCGTCTTGATGCTGCGGTCAATCTCCTTGCTGTCGAAGAGCAAAGCAAGGCGCGATATGCGCTCCTCATCGCTTTGAGCCTCCTGCACCAAGGGGGTGGCTGCGAGCACGAGCTGCTTGAGGTCGTCGTTGCGGTTGAGCATCGAGAGCATCTCCCCATCCTTGCCGGAGGCAAGCCACTCTTTGAGCGCAGGTTCTATGGCGGGATTGAGGCCGAGCAAGTAGCGCGACACCGAGGCGGCGAATATCCGGGCCGAGGCGGCAAGCGAAGTCGACCCATCGTCAGCGCGGAGACCGGGGAGCGCGGAGACCACCTCCCATGCGGGGTTTTCGCAGAACGAGAGAGTCACCCGTGAGTCAGCAGCCTGAGCGGGCAGCTCGCGCGTCAGTTCCTTCTGCTCCGGAGCGAGGTAGAATGTCGATGCATCGATTACAGGCTGAGATGACTCGAGTATGGGGAGCAGCGTCATCACTCCGTCGGTGTAGATATCGGTCGACGATTTCACCCTCACCATCAGGGCGTCGGCAACGGCAGGCGCCGGGAGAGAGAATTTCACTGTCGCAGACCCTCCGGCCGCGATTTCAGAGACGACAGACTGAGTGTCGACGACACTGCCTGTGGCGGGGTCGAGTATTTCAAAGAGTGTCGTCACGGATGCTGCGGTGTCGGAGGCGTTCATGACCGTGGCACGGATATCGGCGACGTCGCCGGTGCGGAGGAAGCGCGGCATGTTGGGCTCGACCATGACAGGCTTTGAGGCAATCACCTCGCGTATGTCAAGGCCGGTGGCAAGAGCGTCGGTATAGGCAAGGGCGTTGAGCACCCATGTGGTGTTGGCATCGGGGACAGTGAACGAGTAGGTCAGAGAGCCGTCGGCATCGGTCGAAAGCATCGGAGCGAAGAAAGCGAGGGGCACTTCGGCCGGACGGTACTGCTCCTGCGCGGCATTGGCGGCACCGCCGTCAGAACCGTAGGCCGTCACGACAGTTTCAGACAGCGCGACACCGGCAGTTGAGCCATACAGAGCGGAATTGTGTTCTCTCACGACAACTTCATCAGCCGCCGCCACTTCTTCCTCGAAATCATCGGAAACGCTTTCCATCTTCAAAGAGCGCGTTGCGCCGGCGCTTATACGCATGTTTTTCATCATAATGGCGCCGCGGCCGTAACCGCCGGTCCATGACATGCCGTAGAAATTGAAGGCCGGGTAGCCCAAAGCGGGCACTGTAAGCGATTTATACGAAGCGGTAAAACTGTTGTCGGCATCAAGCCGCAGGTTATTGTCCCACACCATGCTTCTGATATGGCTGCAGGCGGGAGAGAAAGTCCATGACTGCGATGCGAGATTGTCGAGAGCTTTCGAATACATGTCGAGAATCAGGGCGGCGCCTACACCTTTGCCGGCCGCGTCGGTGACCTTTACGGTAACGGTTTCGGGCGAGAGCGGAGTGATGCGGTCGCGTAGATGCTCGATATGCACCTTTATGTCAGCGTCGGGATTTTCGACAGAGACGGAGATATTGCGCGACCACTCTCTGAAGCCAATGACGGTCGAGAGCCGCACCGACACGGCTGAAAGCGAGTCAGGCACGGTCAGCGAAAGGCGGTTCATGCCTTTGCGGGCGTCGATCCACTTCTGTTCAATCATGTTGTCGTTGCTGTAGACCGACATAAGTATGTGTGGGTTGTCGACGGAAATGCCGTAGACAATATCAGCCTTGCGGTCAGAAGCCTTGGCCTTTACCGAAACGGAGGGGGTCCAGATGCCGTATGACACAGGGCAGTCAGAGTCGGCGGAGTTGTAGACCACAATCGAGTCGCCGGCCTTATCAGCCTCGATGTCAAGAGCTTCGACAGTGAGGTCGTAGGTGCCGGAGTGCAGAGCCGAGAGATCGGCCACGGTAACGCCCGCGCGGCATTTTCCGTCGATGACATATTTGCGGCCGCTGCCGTCGACAAATGTCAGGCGCAGCGCGGCATCGACAGGTCTGCCGAGAGGATTGCGCACCGATATGCCGAGTCGGGCGTTGCTGACGGCAGGCACATAATCATTGTCATCGAAAGTGATGGATGACACCTTGCTCAGCGAGAAGCGGTCTTTGCACGAGCGATTTTCGCCCGATGGTGAAGTCACGACAAACGAGACCTCGTAGCGGCCGCCGCGGAATGGCGAGCCGTCGAGCACCTCTTTGGAGAGCACCCAGGAGAATGAGCCGTCGGCACCGGTGGCGAGGGTGTCGGTGTGGAATTTGACAACGCTGTTGTTCCACCAGAGACTCTGCATGGCCGACAGAGAGGCTTCGACAGATGCATTCTGCACAGGGAAGCCACTATATGTCAACGCCTTTCCGAGCACTGTCACCGAGCCGTCGGCATCGTTGACAGTGATGCTGTCGACCTTGGCCTCGTAGGTGGGGAGCTTGTAGTCGCTGACCATTACGCTCTGGCTTGAAATCTGTCGTTTCAGATCGGAGTCCATGACTACAATCGAGTAGTAGCCGGTGAGACCGTCGTCGGGGACAGCGAACGCCGCCGATGCGCGTCCGTAGCTGTCTGTGCGGATATCGACAGTGTCGACAGCCACATAGTTGGGATTGCGGAGCACAACCTTGAAATCAGTCTCTTTCACGATGGAGCGCGTCTTGCCCGAGTAGTCATAGACCACGGCGACGAAATCGAGAGTGTCGCCCGGATGATATATGGCCAGCGACGAGCGTATGAACGCCGTTGAGGCGGCGCTTGTCTTGTAGGGGGCGTAGAGATACTGGCTTATGCCTGTGCCGTAGCGGTCGCCGCCCTTGACGGCGTGGATGAGGATATTGCGGAGATTGCCTTTGTTGAGGTCGACATATCCGTCGGCACCGGTCTCGCGGGTGCGGAGTTTGTTCGGTTTGGCGGCAACCATTTCATAAGAGGTGACCGAGGCGCCGCTGACAGGGGCTCCGGTCATGCCGTCGACAGCGAAAACACGCAACAGGTCGCTGCCGTAGGTGTCAAGGAGAGCCATATCGGTGCAATAGACCGGAGAGAGCCATTGCGACGCCGATGCGCCTTTGAGTGATGATGTTATAATATAGACGCCGTAATCGGCGAGCGTCACGTTGACTTTCTGTTTACGTGAGAACGGTATCCGGCCGTCGGCTTTCACGGGGATGCGTGCCACGGGAGCCGACACACAGTCTCTGAGCCGGTAGGACTGGTTGCAATAGCTCAGCTGCGGTGATTTAACACGGTAGACAAGAAGTTCGGTGGCCGTAGTGTTGGTGAGAGTGACATCGACCTCAAACTCCTTGCCGCGTGCCACCTGCGACGGAAACTGCAGGCTGACGGCAGGCTGCGACAGCGAGTTTAGCTCGTTTTTGACCGCATTGATGCGGAAATATGACGGATTGGCCGCCTCAAACTCTTTGAGGGAGTTGTAGAGGCGTGCTTTCTGACCGAGGCTGAGCCGGTAGGTGGCTTCGGCAAGCAGCAACTCGACGGCGTAGGGAGTGGATTTGTTATCGTCGTAGAGACGCATCAGCGGAGAGGGCGCGTCGTCGCTGTCGTCATCGTCGTCGCTGTCGTCGTCGATTATATAATCTTCAATAAACTCATAGCGCGAGAGGAGGGCGGCGATGCGTGGCGCGCCGGAGTTTTCGCTGACCCAGCTGTCGGCAATCGAGATGGCTGCCTGCGACGGTTTTGCAAGGACGTTGGGGAGCGTGAGGCGGAAGTTGTAGTAGAACAGCGGAGAGAGCACCTCCATTGATTCGTTGGAGAGAGACGAAATGCCGTCGACTGCCTGCGCCGACGCGAAGTCAAAGAGCGTCGGATAGAAAACCGCGGCAGTCTTGTCGCAGTCAATCACTGATGAATAGTCGGTGATGCGCGCTTTCTTCAGAGCGGGCACATCGGAAAGGGCGTGCTGATAAAGCTCTACAATCTTTGTCTTGAACTCCTTGCCGCTCCAGAGCGTGATGTCGGAGCCGGGCGTCGCAAGCCCGGGGCGGTTGTCGAAGTTGTAGGAATTATTGTCGTAATACTGTGTATAGATTTCGGCAAGGAGAAGGTCGAGGAGCGCGGATGTCACCACGTTTTTCTCTTTGTCGGCGACGGCTTCGATGCGGTAGATCACCGAGGGGAGCGAGTCGGGCGATATGGCAGTCTGCGCCAGCCCCGAACGTATGAGGGCATCGACGACAGCAGTGCCGTCGCCGTCGGCCAATGCCTTGTCGAGCATCTTGTCAGCATCTTTGATGACCTGTTGCGGGAAAGCGAAGTCGGGGGCGTTGTTTTTCGAGTTACCTGCATTCATAAGCAGCGGAATAAAAGCGAGTAGAACAAATAGGAAACGTTTCATCATAATCAAATAAATTTATCAGAAAACGAAAGATAATGATTATTTATATGATATGACACAGTAAATATCAATAAGTTGCTGAATGATATGAAATTTTAACAGTTTTTACGAAAGTGGCGTGACGATTACAGGGTCGGTTTTACCTCAGACCGCCCTTCACGGGCTCACATGCGGTGTCGGGTTTCCGCGCCCCGGTCTGCGCCCGCTCCGCGTTCTCTGAACCGAGGTTAATCATAATCACGAGCCTCCGGCTCTCTGCTGCCGCCGACATGCGAGACAAAATCGGGCATTATCATGAGTTTTGCAAAGTCATCTGCCCGACAAACAATAATCTCGGGTTTAAACAGTGCGGGATATTCACGGAATTTTATTACATTTGCATATTATGGATGACAAGATATTGACAGTAAAGGATATGATGCGGGATGCCCGAAACCGGCTTGCCGCGGAGTTTGGGGAGCGTGAGGCATCAGCGATGGTCGACGAGATGATGTGGCGCCTCAAGGGATGGGACCGCACCGCCACCATCATACATGGCGAGGAGACGGTGACCGGTTATCTGACGTCACGCGTAGACCTGACTGTCAAACAGTTGCTTGAGGGAAACCCGATACAGTATATCTTCGGACACGCACAGTTTTATGGCCGTGACTTCATCGTGACACCCGACACGCTGATACCGAGGCCGGAGACAGCGCAGCTTGTCGATTTTATCGCCGACCGCTATGGCAAAACCTCTGACCTTCGTGTGCTTGACTTAGGGACAGGGTCGGGGTGCATAGCGCTGTCGCTTGCCTGCACACTGCCGTTTCCCAAAGAGGTCACAGCCGTAGACATCTCGGAGAAGGCCCTTGAGGTGGCGCGTCAGAATGCCGACGCGCTGAAAGTCAAGGCGACGTTTATATGCCACGATATGCTTGCCAACGATTTTATCGCCAGCGACAGATACCTCTGCCGCAATTATGACATCATTGTGAGCAACCCGCCGTATATAGCGCGTCATGAGGCGGCGGGGATGGAGAGAAACGTGCTTGAGCATGAGCCTGACGGGGCATTGTTTGTGTCTGACGATGACCCGCTTCTGTACTACCGCGCGATAGCACGCATCGCGTCGGAGCGACTCGAGGAGAACGGCACCATTTATCTTGAAATCAATCCGCTGTTTGCCCGGGAGCTTGCCTCGATGCTGCGCGACCATGGATTTAAAGATGTCGACATCGAGAAAGATATGCAGAAAGCCGACCGTTTCATCATAGCCCGACGCTGACCGCCATGCAACGACGAACTGTAACACCCGAAAACGCCATCGTAAGGCTGGAGACATTGTGTGCGCGCGCCGAGCACTGCACTTACGAGATGATGACAAAACTGCGCAACTGGGGCATCAGCGGCGATGACGCCGAGAAGATAATCAATCATCTGATTGACAACCGTTTTGTCGACGACCTGCGTTTCGCTCAGTCGTTTGTACGCGACCGTTACCGCTTTTCGGGTCACGGCCGGCGCAAGATAGCAATGGCTCTGGCAGCCAAGCGCATACCCCGAGATATTATCGACAGCGCCCTCGACGAGATCGACCCGGAAATCTATTTTGACAATCTCAGGCATATTGTAAGCCGCAAGGCCGCGGGGCTCAACCTGAGTGTGTATGACGACCGCAACAAGCTCTATCGCCACGCCATATCAAGAGGTTACGAGAGCGATCTGACTGTGCGCGCCATAAAAATGCATATAGCTGAGTCGCGGGAATGAGGGGAGGCATAAGCGGGATGATACGCCGTGCGGGCAAGGCGCTTTGCGAGGCGGTGTTTCCGGCAGTGTGCGAATGCTGCGGAGCGTCGCTCGTCAGGGGGGAGAAGCTGCTGTGCCTGCAATGTCAGTATGATATGCCGCGCACCGGCTGCCACCGCGACAGTTTCAGCGACATACACAAACGTATCGCCGCGCCCGGAGTGCCTGTAGAGCGGGCCGCCGCGATGTTCCACTATGTGAAAGAGAGCCGGTATGCTCTGCTGATACAGCGTGCCAAATATAATGACAGGCCGTCGATAGTAAGGCATCTGGCCGGAATGTTTGCCCGCGAACTTGAGGCAGAACATTTTTTCGAGGGCGTCGACATGCTGCTGCCTGTGCCGCTGCACCGGAGGAAACTGCTGCGTCGCGGCTTCAACCAGAGCGAGGAGATAGCGATGGCGATAAGCACGGTGACATCAATACCCGTGGGCGACAATCTGAAGTCACTCCCCCACTCCACCCAGACCAGAAAAAACGCGATGGAGCGCGCCGCCAACATGAACGGGACAATATGTGTCACCGATCCGGAAGAGCTTGCCGGACTGCATGTGCTGATAGTAGATGATGTGATTACGACCGGAGCCACACTGCTTGCCGCGGCAAAAGCGATACGCGCATCCTCGCCGACGACACGCATCAGTGTGCTGACCCTTGCGGCGTCGAAACTGCTCTATTGAGAAGAGGGTGTTGTATATCTCCGAAAAACGCCTTCATTTTTCAGCCGAGGGTGATGTGCTCGGCGTCGACCTGCGTCGAGAGGAACACCGAGGCCATCTCGCTGAAACGCGAGGCGCTCTCTGTGGTGAGATAGCGGCAGGAGGCGTTGCGGGTGATGCGGCATTCCATCTCGGGGTGACGGCGGAGATAGTCGGCAAGCGACGCGCCTGTGATTTCGCCCTGAAGCACGAGCGACACACCTGCGGGGAGATATTTGCGGATTTTGTCGAGCAGAAGCGGATAGTGGGTGCAGCCAAGTATTACGGTGTCGATCAGAGGGTCGTCGGCGAAAAGCCGGTCAATCTCCTGCTTGACAAAATAATCGGCGCCGTCACTCATCGACTCGCGGTTCTCGACCAGAGGCACCCACATCGGGCAGGCGTGACCCGTTGCTGTGAAGTCGGGATAAAGTTTCGAGATTTCCATATCGTAGGAGTGGCTTGCGACGGTGCCCGGGGTGCCGAACACGCCGATATGTCCGGAGCGGCTTATCTGTCCGAGTTTCTCTACGGTGGGACGTATGACGCCGAGTACGCGGCGCGAGGGGTCGGACATCAGCGGGAGATCGTTCTGCTGTATGGATCGCAACGCTTTGGCCGAGGCCGTATTGCAGCCGAGTATCACCAGCGGGCATCCCATCGAGAAAAGATATTGCACCGCCTCAAGGGTGAAACGGTAGACAATGCCGAAAGAGCGCACGCCGTAGGGAGCGCGGGCGTTGTCGCCCAGATATATGTAGTCGTAATGAGGGAGGGCGGCGCGTATGCCTTCAAGCACAGTCAGACCGCCATAACCTGAGTCAAACACTCCGATAGCTCCCGTTGATGATTTATCGTCCATTTTTATGCAAAAAATATTTGAACAGTTACATAAGTAGCTGTAAAGTTAAGAAAAAATACTAATTTTGTATAAACAAATCAGAAATGGAAATGGAAAAAATAATTCTCACCGGCGACCGTCCCACCGGTAAACTTCATCTGGGACATTTTGTCGGCTCGCTGCGCCGTCGCGTAGAGCTCCAGAACTCGGGCCAGTTTGACAAGATATTCGTGATGATAGCCGACGCTCAGGCACTCACCGACAATGCAGACAATCCGGAGAAGGTGCGCCAGAATGTGATCGAGGTAGCACTCGACTATCTCGCCGCCGGCATCGACCCGGAGAAAACGACGATATTCATACAGTCGCAGGTGCCTGAACTCGCCGAACTCGCATTCTACTACATGAACCTTGTGACGGTGTCGCGCGTGCAGCGCAATCCCACTGTCAAGACAGAAATCAAGATGCGCAATTTCGAGCAGTCGATACCGGTAGGTTTCTTCTGCTATCCGGTTAGCCAGGCTGCCGACATCACGGCGTTCCGTGCCACGACAGTGCCTGTCGGTGAGGACCAGGCTCCAATGATAGAGCTGACCCGCGAGATTGTCAACCGCTTCAACAATATCTATGGTGAAACGCTCGTTGAGCCTGAGATACTTCTTCCTGACAATGCGGTTTGCATGCGTCTGCCGGGCACCGACGGCAAAGCTAAGATGTCGAAGTCACTCGGCAACTGCATCTATCTGTCAGACACTGCCAAGGAGGTGGCAAAGAAGGTGAAGAGCATGTACACCGACCCGCTGCATCTTAATATCGATGACCCGGGCCATCTGGAAGGCAACTGTCCGTTTATCTATCTGGATGCGTTTTCCACTGACGAGCATTTCGCAAAATATGCGCCCCAATATGCCAATCTCGATGAGATGAAGGCACACTACACCCGTGGCGGTCTGGGCGATGGCACCGTCAAGAAGCTTCTTATCAGCATTCTGGAAGAGACGTTGGCACCGATGCGTGAACGCCGCGCGCAGTTTGAGAACAACATACCGATGGTGTATGACATATTGCGCCGCGGATCGATTGAGGCTCGCGAGGCTGCGGCAAAGACACTTGACGAGGTGCGCAGCGCCATGCGTATCAACTATTTCTCTGACACTGAGCTTATCAAGGCTCAATCGGAAAAGTATAAGAAATAAACTGAATTACTGACTTCAGGGATGTGATATATCCCTGAGGGGACGGGGGCGTCTTGCTCTGCACGGCATTCTTCTTTGTCAGAAGAGATTACCGGCGGAGCGAGACGCCCCCGCCCGTTGTTTGACGCTGTACAGGCCGGCCGGAGTGAGAGGGTGCTGCATTTATCATATACCATGATGCGCCCCGAAAAAGTAGGGTCTCCAGGTTTGTATACCACCGATTAATATGCTTATTATCAGACATAAATTACGGACGCCACGAGCCGTGAGTCCCTACAATATGATGTTGAGCGACATCGTATTATTGAGCGACATCATATTGTTATGCGACAACGTCGCGGCTTCAGTCGCGAGGGGGGGTGTGCGGTGTATGAATTTGACGCATTTTGATTTTTTAAGAGGTGTAATTTTGCGGTATAGAAATTTATTAATCCAATAAATCGGAATGAGTCATGAAAGAATTTTTGATGGAACATTTTTTTGAGCACGGGATGTGGATTGTGTTGACTTACGTGCTTGTTGTGGTGGCTATGGCGATAGACCTGATTACGGGAGTAAGAAAGTCGCGCAAACTGGGTCACAGTATTAATTCGCGGGGCTATAAGCGCACGTGCAATAAGGCGATGAATTATTTTCTGCCGATGATGTGTCTGTCGTGCATCGATGTGATTGCCTCGGCTGTGGTTGGGCTGCCGGCGCTTACCATGATATTCGGAGCGTATTGTGTGTTCTGCGAGCTTAAGTCGGTAATGGAGACAACCCATGACAAGGAAGCCATACGAAACGATGTCAGGGAGCTGCTTGAACTTGGTGAGAATATCAGAGAACTGAGAGAGCGTTTGAATTTAAACCGTATTAACAATAACAGAGAATGAAAGTAAAAACTTCAAATTAATCCAAACACTCTCTGAGAGAGATGATGCGTAAACTTATAAAATAGACAACAGCTATGAGAAAGATTGATGAGATTATAGTGCACTGCAGCGCCACGCCGAGAGGACGCAATGTATCGGCTGCGGATATCGACCGCTGGCACCGCGAACGTGGGTTCAGATGCATCGGCTACCATTATGTGATAGGTATTGACGGAACAATCGAACAGGGCCGTAAAGAGAGCGAGATCGGGGCGCACTGCTCGGGTCACAATGCCCGCTCGATAGGTGTATGCTATGCAGGAGGATTGTCAAGTGACGGGAAAGTGGCTCTCGACACACGCACCGACGCGCAGCGCGTGGCCATGACGGAACTGATAGCGGAACTGCGCGAGCGCTATCCTGAGGCGAAGGTCTACGGCCACCGCGACTTTGCAAAAAAGGAGTGCCCTTGCTTTGATGCCCGCAGAGAGTTTGGGGGCGGTGACTTAAAAAAATAGAGGGATGATGAGAACTATAGTGACAGGATTGTGTGTGGCTGCGATGCTTGCCGGCTGCAATGCCAGGTACAAAGTGGCGGAGTCGGCATCGGCAAGCGGTGTCGAGAGTGTTGCAACCGCACGCCGCATGGCGGAAAGACTGGCATTGGCAACCTCGCTGCATGAGACGCTGGTGCTGGAGAGTCCGGAAATCATTGTGCATGACCCCGTCACCGACCGGAGTGTCACCATAAGGGGCGAGCGAATTGTGAGCGGCCGCGAGGTTACCGCCGAGTCGGAAAAGTCGACCATAACCGAGGCAGACAGTGCGGCCTCTGTTTCGGTCAACTCTGCATCGCGGCGAAAAGCGTCGACCGAAGGTAAAACGGGATTGAACCTGCCGAGTGTCGTGCTTATCGGAATAGTAATACTGATTATAGGCCGACTGTTGATAAAAAAACATATAACAACTGTATAAAATTGCAAAATATTGTTTTACCTTTGCATAAGAGAGTCAAAAATATCCAATGCAGATGAAACTGGACAATCATAAAATATGGGTAAGTGCGAAAGACTATTTTTTTATAGTCTTTGGCATTTTATTATACGGTATAGGGTTCTCGGGATTTATCGCCCCCTACGGAGTCATCACAGGAGGAATGGCGGGAGCCGGTCAGGTGGTATTTTATGCCACAGAAAAGCTGTTCGGCTTCGGGGTGCCTGTGGCCGTGACAATGTATGTGCTGAATATAGCATTGCTTGTATTTGCATATAGAATTGTAGGCAAAACTTTTGTAATCAGGACAATATTCGGGGTGACGGTGGTGTCGATAGCCATCGGTATACTTATGCCGCTGTTTCCGGAGCCTATCGTCAAGGGAGAGACATTCATGAGCATCATCATCGGGTCGATGATGTGTGGCATCGGTCTTGGACTGGCGTTCGTGCACAACGGTTCGACTGGTGGCACCGATATCGTTGCCGCCATCATGTCGAAGAAAACGAATGTGTCGGTTGGCCGCACGATGCAATATTGTGATTTCTGCATCATATCGTCGACACTGCTTATATTCGGTCTTGACGCGGGTATCGAACGCCTTGTCTACGGCTTTGTGGTGCTCCTTGTTGTGTCGCTGATGGCCGACCAGGTGATTAACACCAACCGTCAGGCAGTGCAGTTTATCATCTTCTCGCCGCAACACTGGGAGGAGATAGCCACGGCTATCAACAATGACGCGCACCGCGGGTGCACAGTGCTCAACGGCATGGGCTGGTACAGCAAGCAGGATGTGAAGGTGCTTCTTGTGATGTGCCGCAAGATAGAGGCAGTGACGATATACCGCATCATAAAGTCGATTGACCATGATGCGTTTATCACGCAGGCCAATGTCAACGGTGTGTACGGTCAGGGATTTGACGATCTTAAACTCAAGATGCCGAAGCCACGGCGCAAGAATGTGACGACGCCCCATACGGGGGGTCATGACATTGACGACAAGACTGTGTCGTCGGGTCATCCGGAACGGCTGAGCTGATTTTTCAAGCTGCCGCGGAGAATTTGACAATCAAATAAAATTAAACAGGCTATAATGCACCAGAGGCCGCCTAACCATGTTAGACGGCCTCTGGTGCTTCGCTATGCGTTGCAGTAGGCGGGAGTGTCAAACCGAGGCTCTGATTGTGGGGTCAGATGAGACAGTACGGTGCGGGTGACAGCAGCAGAATTCTTTCAATTCACGGGAAGAGAATTGAAGTCAATGGAGAGGTAGCAAAACTCTGGAAAATGCCTCCAAAATGTAGGAAAGCACGGCTCGTGCGTCCGCGAAGTAACACTTGACAATCAAGCCATTAACAGACACATGAGCCGTACATCCCTACAATGTGAATTTATGCGACACCCTCTAAGAATACCTAAAATGACAAGAGGCTATGGCAAAAACGCCACAGCCTCTTGACTCAAATATCAAAGTTATGTTTAACGGTTTCCGTTAAATGGCTTTATTTGGCATCTTCGGCGCGGAGTTCCTGCTGCACTTCCTGTGCGACAGCAAACACGCCTTCGATGTCGTCTTTGCTTCCTACGACGAGTCGGTCGTATTCGCGCAGACCTGTACCTGCGGGGATCAGGTGACCGCAGATAACGTTTTCCTTCATGCCCTCGAGGGTATCGGTCTTGCCGTTGATTGCTGCTTCGTTGAGCACCTTTGTGGTCTCCTGGAATGAAGCGGCCGACATGAAGCTCGAAGTCTGAAGAGCGGCGCGGGTGATACCCTGGAGTATCTGCTCTGAAGTGGCGGGCACGGCGTCGCGCACGGTGACAGTGCGGAGGTCGCGGCGCTTGAGGGCAGAGTTCTCGTCGCGGAGTTTGCGTGCAGTGATGATCTGTCCGGCCTGGAGAGTCTCGCTGTCGCCTGCGTCGGTGACAACTTTCTTGCCCCAGATGCGGTCATTCTCCTCCATGAAGTCACGTTTGTCGACAATCTGCTGCTCAAGGAAGCAAGTGTCGCCCGGATCGATGATGTTGACTTTGCGCATCATCTGGCGCACGATTACCTCGAAGTGCTTGTCGTTGATCTTCACACCCTGCATGCGGTAGACGTCCTGCACTTCGTTGACGATGTATTCCTGCACGGCTGTCGGACCCATGATGTTGAGGATGTCGGTGGGAGTGATCGCACCGTCAGACAGAGGTGTTCCGGCACGCACATAGTCGTTTTCCTGAACGAGAATCTGTTTTGACAGGGGCACGAGATATTTCTTCTCCTCGCCGATTTTCGAGGTGACAGAGATTTCGCGGTTACCGCGTTTAACCTTGCCGAAGCGCACTTCGCCGTCAATTTCCGACACGATTGCGGGGTTTGACGGGTTGCGTGCCTCGAAGAGCTCGGTGACACGGGGCAGACCACCGGTGATGTCGCCGGCGCCTCCTGCGGCGCGGGGTATCTTGACGAAGATCTCACCGGTCTTGACTTCGGCGCCTTCGTCGAGCATGAGGTGAGCGCCCACGGGGAGTGCGTAGGTCTTGAGGATATTGCCGTCGCGGTCTACGATGTTGACTTCGGGCACTTTCGTACGGTCTTTCGACTCGATGACAATCTTTTCGTGGAGACCTGACTGCTCGTCACGGTCGACACGATAGGTGACGTTCTCGACAAGGTTGGTGAACTGGAGTTTACCGGGGACTTCGCTGACGATGACGGCGTTGAAGGGGTCCCACTCGCAGATTACGTCGCCTTTCTTGACTTCGGCGCCATCTTTGTAGTAGAGTTTCGAACCGTAAGGTATGTTGGCCGATGTGAGCATCATGCGGGTGTTGGGGTCGATGATGCGCATTTCGGCAAGACGTCCGATGACGACATCGACTTTCTCTCCGTTGATGCCGACTTCGTCGGTTGTGACGGTGCGGAGTTCCTCGATTTCGAGCACACCGTTGTAGCGTGAGGTCAATGTTGACACGGCCGCGATATTCGATGCCACACCACCGACGTGGAATGTACGGAGGGTGAGCTGCGTACCGGGCTCGCCGATTGACTGCGCCGCGATGACACCGACAGCCTCGCCCATCTGCACCAGACGGTTGTTGGCAAGGTTGCGGCCGTAGCACTTGGCACATACGCCCTTTTTCGACTCGCAGGTGAGCACCGAGCGGATTTCAACCGATTCGATGGGCGATGCGTTGATGCGGTCGGCGGCAGCGTCGTTGATTTCTTCGCCGGCAGCGACGATGAGTTCGCCGGTGAGGGGATCGACGATGTCATGCACGGATACGCGTCCGAGGATACGTTCGCCGAGAGATGCGACCACCTCGTCGTTGTTTTTGATTTCCTTGCATACGAGGCCGCGGAGTGTGCCGCAGTCCTCTTCGTGTATGATGACGTCGTGAGCCACGTCGACAAGACGGCGTGTGAGGTAACCGGCGTCGGCGGTTTTCAATGCCGTGTCGGCAAGACCCTTACGCGCACCGTGGGTCGAGATGAAGTATTCGAGCACCGACAGACCTTCCTTGAAGTTTGCCAAAATCGGGTTTTCGATGATCTGGCCTCCTTCGGCACCGGCCTTCTGGGGTTTCGCCATAAGACCACGCATGCCTGCAAGCTGACGGATCTGGTCTTTCGAACCACGGGCACCCGAGTCGAGCATCATGAACACTGAGTTGAAGCCCTGATTGGCCTCGGTCATCTGTTTCATGAGGATGTCGGTAAGGCGCGAGTTGACGTGTGTCCAGATGTCGATGATCTGGTTGTAACGCTCGTTGTTGGTGATGAAACCCATAGAGTAGTTGTTCATCACTTCCTCTACCTGTGCGTAACCTTCGTTGACGATTTCCTCTTTTTCGGCGGGGATGATCACGTCGCCGAGGTTGAACGACAGACCGCCCTTGAATGCCATGCGGTAGCCGAGGTTCTTGATGTCGTCGAGGAACTGTGCCGAGCGGGGAATACCGCATTTCTTGATTACCTTGGAGATAATGTTGCGCAGTGATTTCTTTGAAAGGATTTCATTGACGTAACCGATCTCTTCGGGCACATACTGGTTGACGAGCACGCGGCCTACAGAGGTGTTCTCCACGAGGTGCTTGATCTTGTTGCCGTTTTCATCGACATCATCTACCATCACCGATACGGGGGCGTGGAGAGTGACGCGGCCTTCGTTGTAGGCGATTTCAGCCTCTTCGGGACCGTAGAATTTCAGGCCTTCGCCCTTGTCGCCTTTGCGGAGCTTGGTGATATAGTAGAGACCGAGCACCATGTCCTGCGAGGGGACTGTGATAGGCGCGCCGTTGGCGGGGTTGAGGATGTTGTGTGCGCCGAGCATGAGCATCTGCGCTTCGAGTATGGCCTCGTTGCCCAGGGGCAAGTGGACTGCCATCTGGTCGCCGTCGAAGTCGGCGTTGAATGCCGTACATGCGAGCGGGTGGAGCTGGATTGCCTTGCCTTCGATGAGTTTGGGCTGGAAGGCCTGGATGCCGAGACGGTGAAGAGTCGGGGCACGGTTGAGCAATACGGGGTGACCTTTCATCACATGTTCGAGGATATCCCATACTTCGGGTTTCTTCTGGTCGACCATCTTCTTGGCGCTCTTGACTGTCTTGACAGAGCCGCGCTCGATGAGTTTGCGGATGATGAACGGCTTGTAGAGCTCGGCTGCCATGTTTTTGGGGATACCGCACTCGTGCATCTTCAGCTCGGGACCTACGACGATAACCGAACGCGCCGAGTAGTCGACACGCTTGCCGAGGAGGTTCTGACGGAAACGTCCCTGCTTACCCTTGAGGCTGTCGCTGAGCGATTTGAGGGGACGGTTGGCTTCTGTCTTGACTGCCGATGACTTGCGTGAGTTGTCGAGCAGCGAGTCGACCGACTCCTGAAGCATGCGCTTCTCGTTGCGGAGAATTACGTCGGGCGCCTTGATTTCGATAAGGCGTTTCAGACGGTTGTTACGTATGATGACACGACGGTAGAGGTCGTTGAGGTCGGAAGTGGCGAAACGTCCGCCATCGAGGGGCACGAGGGGACGCAGCTCCGGCGGGATGACAGGCACTGCCTGGAGTATCATCCATTCGGGCTTGTTGCGGCCGCGTGAGGCGCGGAACGACTCCACAACCTGAAGGCGCTTGAGAGCCTCGGTCTTGCGTTGCTGCGAGCCGTCTTTGGCCGCCTGGTCGCGCAGACGGTAAGAGAGGCTGTCGAGGTCGATACGCTGCAGGAGCATGAAGATGGCCTCGGCGCCCATCTTGGCGATGAACTTCTCGGGGTCGCTGTCATCAAGCTGCTGGTTGCCTTTGGGGAGCTTGTCTATGATGTCGAAATATTCCTCTTCGGTGAGGAGGTCGTTGGTCTCGACCCCTTCCACGACACCGGGCTGCACCACGACGTAGCGCTCATAGTAGATGACCGCGTCGAGTTTCTTTGAGGGCAGACCCAGCAGATAACCGATCTTGTTGGGCAGAGAGCGGAAATACCATATATGAGCCACGGGAACGACGAGCTTGATGTGGCCCATACGCTCGCGGCGCACTTTCTTTTCGGTGACTTCCACACCGCAACGGTCGCACACGATGCCTTTGTAGCGTATGCGCTTGTACTTTCCGCAATGGCACTCGTAGTCCTTTACAGGACCGAAGATGCGCTCGCAGAAGAGACCGTCACGCTCGGGCTTGTATGTACGGTAGTTGATGGTTTCGGGCTTCAGCACTTCGCCGCTCGAGTTTTCAAGTATCTCCTCGGGCGATGCAAGACCGATGGTTATCTTGGAAAATCCGGTTTTTGTTTTAGTATCTTTTTTAAAAGCCATATTCTGTAAAAAAGCTGTTTATATTTTTCTGAGGAAAGCCCGGCAGACTGTGGCTTAGGCCACACTCTGCCCGGCGTCTCTAATATGGTTGATTGCTATAGGACTGTCGGAGCTTATTGCTCGAGCCTGATGCTCAGTCCGAGACCGCGGAGCTCGTGAAGCAACACGTTGAGTGACTCGGGGATACCTGCCGGGGGCATGGGGTCGCCCTTGACTATGGCTTCGTAGGCTTTCGATCGTCCGGTGACGTCGTCGCTCTTTATGGTCAGGATTTCCTGAAGGATGTGCGATGCGCCGAATGCCTCGAGCGCCCACACCTCCATCTCTCCGAAACGCTGGCCGCCGAACTGTGCCTTACCGCCGAGAGGCTGCTGGGTGATGAGAGAGTACGGACCGATCGAACGTGCGTGCATCTTGTCCTCGACCATGTGACCGAGTTTGAGCATGTAGATGACTCCCACGGTGGCGGGCTGGTCGAAGCGTTCGCCGGTGCCGCCGTCGTAGAGGTAGGTCTTTCCGTAGCGGGGCAGGCCTGCCTTGTCGGTCCATTCGTTGAGGTCGTCGAGCGTAGCGCCGTCGAAAATCGGAGTGGCGAATTTCTCGCCGAGCTCACGGCCGGCCCAACCGAGCACTGTCTCGAAAATCTGTCCGAGGTTCATACGCGAGGGCACACCCAGAGGGTTGAGCACGATGTCGACGGGCGTACCGTCGGCAAGGAACGGCATATCTTCCTGACGCACGATGCGCGACACGATACCTTTGTTACCGTGACGACCCGCCATCTTGTCGCCGACGCTGATCTTGCGCTTCTTGGCGATGTAGACTTTGGCCATCTGCATGATGCCTGAAGGCAGCTCGTCGCCGATAGAGATGTCGAATTTCTTGCGGCGGAGCTCTGCGTCGACCTCTTTCGATTTGCGCAGATAGTTGGCAATGGTCTGGCGGATGAGTTCGTTGGTGTGGTCGTCCTCTGTCCAGTTGCTGAGATTGATTGTGTCGTAGTCGATTTCCTTGAGCACGGGGGCGCTGAATTTCTGGTCCTTGGCGATGACGTCGGTGCCGAGGAAGTCTTTCACGCCGTTTGACTTGTGCTTTTCGGTGAGTTTGAGGAGCTTCGACACAAGTATGTTCTTGAGGTTGTTGAGCTTGTCCTCATATTCCTCGTCGAGCTTGGGGAGAAGTGCGTTGGTTGCTTTGTTCTTCTTTGTCTTGACGGCACGCGAGAAGAGGTTGGTGCCGATGACAACGCCCTTGAGCGAGGGAGATGCCTTAAGAGAAGCGTCCTTGACATCGCCGGCCTTGTCGCCGAAGATGGCACGGAGAAGTTTCTCCTCGGGGGTGGGGTCAGACTCTCCTTTGGGAGTGATCTTACCGATCATGATGTCACCGGGCACGACATGTGCGCCGATACGTATGATACCGCGCTCGTCGAGGTCTTTGGTGGCGTCTTCGCTGAGGTTGGGGATATCGGAGGTGAGTTCTTCCATACCGCGCTTGGTCTCGCGCACCTCGAGTGAATATTCGTCGACGTGTACCGAGGTGAGGATATCCTCCTTGACAACGCGCTCGTTGAGCACGATTGCGTCCTCGTAGTTGTAACCTTTCCAGGGCATGAACGCCACCTTGAGGTTGCGTCCGAGAGCGAGCTCGCCGTTTTCGGTCGAATAACCTTCGGTGAGGATGTCGCCTTTCTTGACACGCTGACCTTTCACGCAGATGGGGCGAAGGTCAATAGTGGTGCTCTGGTTGGTCTTGCGGAACTTGGGTATCGAGTATTCCTTGACGGCCGACTCGAATGCCACGAATTCCTGCTCTTCGGTGCGGTCGTAGCGGATGCGGATGCAACGGGCGTCGACAAATTCGATTGTACCCTCGCCTTCGGCTGTGATCTGAGTGCGCGAGTCGCGGATGAGCTGACCTTCGAGGCCTGTACCAACGATGGGGCTTTCCGAACGCATCAGAGGCACTGCCTGGCGCATCATGTTAGATCCCATGAGCGCGCGGTTGGCGTCGTCATGCTCGAGGAAGGGGATGAGCGATGCCGCAATCGAGGCGATCTGCGTGGGCGACACGTCCATGAGCTCCACCTCCTGCGGGGGAACGACGGGGAAGTCGGCGTCGAGACGTGCCTTGACGCGCTCGCGGATAAAGGTGCCGTCGTCATTGAGGGGTGCATTGCCCTGGGCAATCACTTTACCCTCCTCAATCTCGGCGGTGAGATAAACGACGTCGTCGTTGTTGAGATTGACCTTGGCATCCTTGACCTCGCGGTAGGGTGTCTCGATAAATCCGAGGTCGTTGATCTTGGCGTAGACGCAGAGCGATGATATAAGACCGATGTTGGGACCTTCAGGGGTCTCGATCGGGCAGAGACGTCCGTAGTGGGTGTAGTGCACGTCGCGCACCTCGAAGCCTGCGCGCTCACGCGACAGACCGCCGGGACCGAGTGCCGACATACGGCGCTTGTGGGTCATCTCGGCCAACGGGTTTGTCTGGTCCATGAACTGTGACAGGGCGTTGGTGCCGAAGAATGTGTTGATGACCGAAGATATGGTCTTGGCGTTGATAAGGTCGATGGGTGTGAACACCTCGTTGTCACGCACGTTCATGCGCTCGCGGATGGTGCGCGACATGCGTGCCAGACCTACGCCGAACTGGTTGTAGAGCTGCTCGCCTACAGTGCGCACGCGGCGGTTGCTCAGGTGGTCGATATCGTCGACATCGGTCTTTGAGTTGATAAGCTCAATGAGATACTTGATGATTTCGATGATATCCTCTTTGGTGAGCACCTTGACGTCCATCGGAGTGGTCAGGCCGAGTTTCTTGTTGATGCGGTAACGGCCCACTTCGCCCAGGTCGTAACGCTTTTCAGAGAAGAAAAGGTTGGTGATGACCTCACGGGCGCTGGCGTCATCCGGCGGCTCGGCGTTGCGCAACTGGCGATAGATATATTGTATAGCCTCCTTTTCGGAGTTTGATGTATCTTTCTGAAGTGTGTTGAAAATAATCGAGTGGTCAGAGGTGTTGGCATCCTCTTTGTGAAGGAGGATGTTTTGCACGCCAGCTTCAAGAATGGCGTCGATGTGGTCCTCCTCGAGCACTGTCTCGCGGTCGATGACCACGTCGTTACGCTCGATTGACACAACCTCGCCGGTATCTTCGTCAACGAAGTCTTCCACCCAGGTGCGGAGCACACGGGCGGCAAGCTTGCGGCCGACTGCCTTCTTGAGGTTGGTCTTGTTGACCTTGATTTCTTCGGCGAGTCCGAAGATCTCAATGATATCTTTGTCGCTTTCCAGACCGATTGCACGCAACAGAGTTGTCACGGGCAATTTTTTCTTGCGGTCGATGTAAGCGTACATCACGTTGTTGATGTCAGTGGCAAATTCAATCCATGAGCCACGGAAAGGAATTATACGCGCCGAGTAGAGCTTGGTGCCGTTGGCATGGGTGCTCTGTCCGAAGAACACGCCCGGCGAACGGTGCAACTGTGACACTACCACGCGCTCTGCCCCGTTGATTACAAACGTACCTTTCTCCGTCATATAAGGGATAGGACCAAGATATACATCCTGGATAACCGTTGCAAAGTCCTCATGGTCAGGGTCGGTACAGTATAATTTCAACTTGGCTTTCAAGGGTACGCTATACGTAAGGCCGCGGTCAAGACACTCCTCGATGGTGTAGCGGGGAGGATCGATATAATAGTCCAAAAACTCAAGAACGAAATTGTTGCGAGTGTCGGCTATCGGGAAGTTTTCCGCAAAAACCTTATAAAGCCCCTCGTTATTTCTTTTCTCCGGCGCAGTCTCAAGCTGGAGAAAGTCGCGGAATGATTTTAATTGCACCTCGAGAAAGTCAGGATAAGGGAGCTGATTCTTTACCGATGCAAAATTTATACGGGGTTTTTCTTGTGAAACTGACATCTAAAAAATATTGCGTAGATTAGTGAACTTGAATTAATAATGAACACAATAAGGTTAAGAATCATCTTACGATGACTCTTAACCTAATCGCCTGAATATCAGGCAATATTATTTCAGTTCAACTTCAGCACCAGCCTCTTCAAGTTGTTTCTTGAGGCCTTCGGCGTCTGCTTTAGCGAGACCTTCCTTAACTACAGAAGGAGCACCGTCTACCAATTCTTTAGCTTCTTTCAAGCCAAGACCGGTGAGTTCTTTAACGAGCTTCACAACACCGAGTTTGCTTGCGCCGGCGTTCTTGAGAACTACGTCAAAAGCTGTTTTCTCTTCAGCTGCGGGTGCGCCTGCTGCGGGACCGGCTGCTACTGCTACTGCAGCTGCTGCAGGTTCGATACCGTACTCTTCTTTGAGAATCTGAGCAAGTTCGTTTACTTCCTTTACTGAAAGGTTAACTAATTGTTCTGCAAAAGCTTTCAAATCTGCCATTTTTGTATGATTTAATTTGTTTATTTTCTTTTTTATTATTCTTTGTTTGATAATGTCTCAAGGATACCGTGAAGCTTGTTGCCACCAGACTGAAGGGCGGAAACAACGCTCTTGGCAGGTGACTGGAGCAACGCGACAACGTCGGCGATAAGTTCGTTTTTGCTCTTGATTTTCGACAGAGTGTCGAGCTGATCTTCACCTACATAGATAGTCTCCTCTACATAAGCCGCCTTGAGGCGGGGAAGGGGTTGGTCCTTCTTCTGCATCTTCTTGAGCAGCTTGGCCGGAGCGTTGCCCGTGTTAGAGCAAAGCAGAGAGGTCGAGCCGTGAAGCACAGAATAAATTTCACTGAAGTCAAAATCGATGCTCTCGAGCGCTTTGTGGAGCAAAGTGTTCTTCACAACGACAAGCTTGATGTCGTCCTGGAAACAAGCTCTGCGCAATTCGCTGGTAGCTTCAGCGTCAAGTCCTGCAGTCTCTGCAAGATAGAAGCAACTGTAGCTGCTGAGAGTCTCTTTGATCTGGTCAATTATGATTGCTTTATCTTCCTTTTTCATTTCTTCGTCTCGTTAAATGGATTAAACGTCAATGCTCTTGGTGTCAATCTTTACACCGGGACTCATTGTGCTCGAAAGATAAACGCTCTTGATATATGTTCCCTTGGCAGCCGCGGGCTTGAGTTTGATAAGAGTGTTGATAAACTCGCGGGCATTGTCTTTCATCTGCTCAGCGGTAAATGACACTTTACCAATCGAAGAGTGAACGATACCGTTCTTGTCGACCTTGAAGTCGATCTTACCCTTCTTGACTTCCTCTACAGCCTTTGCGACGTCAACAGTCACAGTGCCGCTCTTGGGGTTGGGCATCAGACCGCGGGGACCCAGCACGCGGGCCACAGCACCGATTTTACCCATTACCGCGGGCTGAGCGATGATGACATCGACATCAAGCCAGCCACCCTTGATCTTGTCGATATACTCTTCAAGACCTACGTAGTCGGCACCCGCTGCGGTCGCTGCAGCTTCAGCATCGGGATTGCAAAGTACAAGCACTTTGACTTGCTTGCCGGTTCCGTGGGGAAGTGTTACCACACCACGTACCATTTGATTGGCCTTTCGGGGATCTACGCCAAGACGCACGTCGATATCGAGTGAGGCATCGAATTTGGTATAAGTGATTTCCTTTACCTTTTCTGCCGCTTCCGCAAGTGTGTACGCCTTCCCAGCTTCAATCTTCTCTAAAGCCAACTTTTGATTCTTTGTAAGTTTACCCATGTCAATTGAAGTTTATTAGTTATTTTCAGGGAACGCCCCTTTTACGGTGATACCCATGCTTCTGGCTGTTCCGGCAACCATCTTCATCGCAGATTCTACCGTGAAGCAATTCAAATCAGGCATTTTGTCTTCAGCAATTGCTTTAACCTGCTCCCAGGTGATTTCAGCCACCTTCGTACGGTTAGGCTGAGCAGAACCACTCTTCTTCTTGGTGACTTCCAGCAACTGGATAGCCACAGGAGGAGTCTTAACGACGAAGTCAAAGCTCTTGTCAGTGTAGTAAGTGATTACTACAGGAAGCACTTTACCTGCCTTGTCCTGGGTGCGGGCATTGAATTGCTTGCAAAACTCCATGATATTGATGCCCTTCGAACCCAGTGCGGGACCTACTGGCGGCGATGGATTTGCTGCTCCACCTTTAATCTGCAATTTGATCTGTCCAGCAATTTCTTTAGCCATTTCTAATTACTATTTTAATTTGTTTGTTTTTCGCATGCCTCACACGCGCCTTCATGTCCGTAACAACATTACGACTCGCGCAATTCACGCTCTACCTGCGAATTTTCAAGCTCCAACGGAGTCTTTCTACCAAAAATCTTAACCTCTACCTTCAGTTTCTTCTTCTCGGGATAGACATCAATGATTTCACCGATAAATCCGGTGAACGGGCCGTAGTTGACTTTTACGCTTTCTCCGACCATATAGTCATTGACACCTTCTTCGGGAATTTCATTGAGGTCATCGGCTGTGCCGAGCATGCGCATCACCTCGCTCTCGCGAAGCGATTCGGGCTTTGCATCCTTGCCGCGACCCTTGAGAAAATCAATCACGTTGGTGGTGTTACGCAGTGTGTGCATAACCTCACCCTGAAGGTCAGCCTCAACAAAAACATAACCGGAATAAAGGTTCTTTTCTTTTACAACCTTCTTCCCGTTACGCACTGTCAACACCTTTTCAGTGGGTATCAACACTTGAAACAGATAGTTGCCAAGGTCAGTGTTGCGCATCTGGGCGTCAAGCACTTCTTTCACCTTCGCTTCTTTTCCTGAAATGGCACGCAATACGTACCACGCCTTCTTAGATTCAGCCATCGATCAATCCACTTTCAGAGATTAATTGGGATAAACAAATCCCACCAAATGTTGCCATACAAAGTCAATCAAAAAGATTATCAGAGCGATAATCACGGAAGCAATCATGACGATGCATGCGCTTTTTATCAACTGCTTTCTGGTAGGCCAAGAAGTCTTATACCGAAGTTCGGCATACGACTCCTCTATATTCGTAAGTAGTTTAAGTTTTTTCATTTTAAAAATTTTAGCACGGGAAGAGAGGCTCGAACTCCCGACACCTGGTTTTGGAGACCAGTGCTCTACCGACTGAGCTATTCCCGTGTATAAAAAGTCAGGTTCCGACTGATGGTTCCGTCAGGAACCTGACTTGTTGTTTATCTTTCAGTAGATTTCCCCGAGGGTATTATTCGAGGATTTCAGTGATCTGACCTGAACCTACTGTACGTCCACCTTCGCGGATAGCGAAACGGAGACCCTGGTCGCAAGCTACGGGGTTGATGAGCTCGACGATGATTTCTACGTGGTCACCGGGCATTACCATTTCCACACCTTCGGGAAGAGTGATCTCACCGGTTACGTCAAGCGTACGGATGTAGAACTGGGGACGGTAGTGGTTGTGGAACGGAGTGTGACGACCACCTTCTTCTTTCTTCAGGATATAAACCGAAGCTTTGAATTTGCTGTGGGGCTTAACAACTCCGGGGTGGCAGATTACCATACCGCGTTTGATTTCTTTCTTGTCGATACCGCGGAGGAGGAGACCTACGTTGTCACCTGCTTCACCCTGATCGAGAAGTTTACGGAACATCTCAACGCCGGTAACGGTTGACTTCATGTCAGCGCCAAGACCCATGATCTGAACCTCATCGCCTACTTTCACGATACCAGTCTCGATACGACCGGTAGCAACGGTACCACGACCGGTGATTGAGAACACGTCTTCAACAGGCATAAGGAAGGGTTTGTCGATATCGCGGGGAGGCAGGGGAATCCATGCGTCAACAGCTGCCATGAGTTCCATAACCTTAGCTTCCCATTCGGGCTCGCCGTTGAGGGCACCGAGAGCTGAACCACGGATGATGGGAGTCTCGTCACCGTCATATTCGTAAGCTGAGAGAAGTTCGCGCATTTCCATTTCAACGAGTTCGAGCATCTCTTCGTCGTCAACCATGTCGCATTTGTTCAGGAACACTACGATACGGGGAACGTTCACCTGACGGGCGAGAAGGATGTGCTCACGAGTCTGGGGCATGGGACCATCAGTAGCAGCTACTACGATGATAGCACCGTCCATCTGAGCAGCACCGGTAACCATGTTCTTAACGTAGTCAGCGTGTCCGGGGCAGTCTACGTGTGCATAGTGACGGTTTGCAGTCTCGTATTCAACGTGTGCGGTGTTGATAGTAATACCACGCTCTTTTTCTTCGGGGGCGTTGTCAATCTGGTCAAATGACTTAACTTCAGAAAGACCTGCCTTTGCAAGAACAGTAGTGATAGCCGCAGTCAAAGTGGTTTTACCGTGGTCAACGTGACCGATGGTGCCGATGTTAACATGCGGTTTGGTTCTTTCGAATTTCTCTTTAGCCATAACTTTGCTATTATTTTCTTGATTAAATGATTGACTTTTCTAACAAGACGCCACGATAGCGTAAGCGCACTATCGGGGCTGTCATTCTATAGATTGGTTTGAGCCGATGGCGGGATTTGAACCCGCGACCTCTTCCTTACCAAGGAAGTGCTCTACCCCTGAGCTACATTGGCAAACCAGTGTAAAACTTTGAGCGGAAGACGAGGCTCAAACTCGCGACCCTCAGCTTGGAAGGCTGATGCTC
>ERZ778513.197-NODE-197-length-55862-cov-7.436522_pt1 | contig 55862 bp, 39 predicted proteins | sample MGYA00510345_ERZ778513 | MGnify/ENA primary metagenome ERZ778513 (study PRJEB29527, sample SAMN07138966) | mouse gut metagenome | material: feces | host: mouse | place: China:Nanjing | collected 2016-01-25 ... | reverse complement strand
CATTTTCAGACTATGTAATCTTTATGCCTAAACACAGGTTTTTTACCATGCGCCAACAAGCTCTTATAATATGAGGTCAAAGATTGCATTTAGCAGGTTTGCGTCAATATTGACGGCGGTTCTGTTCGTGTTGCTTTTTGTAGGGTGTATAGCCAGTATTCACAACAAGACTTCGTTTGTCATGATATTGTCAGTATATGTTGTGCTGATAGTGTGTGCGCTATTTTATGGCACCGCTTATGTTGAGGCTACTCCTGACAAAATTATATTGGGCAGTCTGTTGAGGCGAAAAACAATCCTGATGCGCGATGTGGCGGGTGTGGAATTGTTTCAGCCTACCATGGGAGCCATACGTATTTTTGCGTCCGGAGGCTTTATGGGCTATTGGGGCTTTTTCAAAGAGGGTGATTTGGGGCGTTATTACGCTTTTTATGGCAAATCATCCGACTGTTTCCTTGTGAGGCTGAAAAACGGTGACAAGTATGTGCTTGGCTGCACCAATCCCGAGTCTATGGTGGATTACATTAAGTCGCAGATATCCGCAGAGGCATAAAGCCGGCTACAGATGTTCTTTTTCAAGCCGGAGCAGGAGTTTCTTGGCGGCTATTCCTCCCGCGTAGCCTGTCAGCTGTCCGTTTTTGCCGACCACGCGGTGGCACGGCAGAATTATGTTTATCGGATTGGATGCTATTGCCTGTGCAACGGCTCTGACTGCGCGCGGTTGCCCTATCGCGGCTGCAATGTCGGTGTAGCTGACTGTTGAGCCGTAGGGTATTTCTGCGAGAGCTGCCCACACTTTTTGTCGGAACGGGGTGCCTGCCGGTGCAACAGGTATGTTGAACGCGGTTCTGGTGCCGGTGAAGTATTCGAGGAGCCGGGCTACGACGGTGTCGGTCATGCTCTTGTCGCATTCAAGTGGTGCGCAGTCGTGGCAGTGGGCGCTGAAGTGGGGGGAGTGTGTGTAGTCGCACATCACCACGGCTGTGGCAGTGGCGCCTACGGCAAGTGTACCCGCCGGAGTGGATACGAGAACCGGTTTCATGTTTAGTCAAAAACGCCTTCTATCGAGGCTTCTTCGGCATCGTTGTCGTAGTCAATGATTTCGCCGTAAAATTCTTTTTCGCACAGGTCTATGCCGGGAAATGTGAATTTGGCGCTCTGGTCGTAGTGGAGGGTTTTGTCGGCATACACTTTTTTCATGAAGCTGCCGTATATCGGAAGAGATGCGCTTGCTCCCTGACCAATAGCCGTGCTGTTGAAGTGGATGTATCTTTCTTCTCCGCCTACCCATGCCCCTGCCACGAGCTGTGGGGTGAATGCCATGAACCAGCCGTCGGAGTTGGAGTTTGTTGTTCCGGTTTTGCCTCCGGTCTGGGCCGTAAGGTTGTATGGCGGTCGGCGCAGTCGGCTGCCGGTACCTCCGTCTACTACGTTGAGCAGCATGGAGAGAATTTTCCAGTAAGCTGTTTCAGAGATTACTTCTGTGTGTCTCGGAGCAAACTCGGATATTATGTTGCCGTTAGAGTCGGCAATGGCTGTGACGAACACGGGGTCGACTCTCATGCCTTTGTTTGCAAAGGCTGAGTAGGCTGCAACCATTTCTTTCAGTGATACGTCTGCTGTGCCGAGGCTGAGCGACAGCACCGGGTCGAGGTGGCTTGTTATGCCGAAGTTGTGCATTGTGCGCACCAGTGTGGCGGGGGAGAGCTGACTCAGCAGACGTGCGGAAATCCAGTTGTTTGAGTTTGTGAGCGCCCAGCGCAGTGTGACCATTTCGCCTATGTGCGAGGAGCCGGAGTTGCGGGGAGTCCATTCTCTGCCGTTTTCGTCGTAGAGAACCGGCTGTTCGTTAAGAAATTCGTCGCACGGGGTGTAGCCTTCTTCCATTGCGTATGTGTACAGAAACGGTTTTGCCGTGGAACCTATCTGTCTGCGTCCGGTGCTTACCATGTCGTACTGGAAGTGGGTGAAGTTGGGTCCTCCCACATATGCCTTTACATGTCCGGTTACCGGGTCCATTGCCATGAAGCCTGTGCGCAGGAAGTGCTTGGTGTACAGCAGCGAGTCGCGGGGAGTCATCACGGTGTCTACAACTCCGGAGTATGAGAACACTTTCATCTCTACGGGCGTTGTGAATGCTGTCTGTATCTCCTGGTCGCTTTTTCCGGCTTTTTTCATGGCGCGGTAGCGGTCGGTCTGGCGTATGGAGTGGTTTATCATTGAGTTTATCTGCGACTCGGTCACCTCGCCTCTGTTTGTGGAGTAGGGGGCGAGCTTGCTGTTGCGTTTTTCGCGGAAGAAAGCAGGCTGCAGTGTTTTGCTCATGTGGTCTACTACTGCTTCTTCGGCGTAGCGTTGCATTCTTGAGTCGATAGTGGTGTAAATGCGCAGTCCGTCGGTGTAGATGTCGTATTTGCTGCCGTCGGGTTTCGGATTTTTTTCAATCCAGCCGAACAGTGGGTTGTTAGCCCAGGCAATGGAGTCTTCGACATATTTCTGGTAGTCCCATTCCCTGTAGTCGGCGAGAGCCGGGCGCTTTGCTCTGAGCATTCGCCGCAGTTCTTCCCTGAAGTATGGCGCGGGACCCTCCTTGTGGTCGACCTTGTGGAAATCAAGGGTCAGAGGCAGCTCTTTGAGCGAGTCGAGTTGCTCTTTGGTTATTTTGTCGTTTTTGTACATCTGTTCAAGAACGATGTTTCTGCGTTGGCGGGTGCGTTCGGGCTGTCGCACTGGGTTGTAGTACGACGGGTTTTTTACCATGCCCACCAGAGTTGCCGCTTCCTCTATGGAGAGTTCTTCGGATTGCTTGCCGAAGTAGACGTATGCCGCTGATTTGATGCCGACGGCGTTGTAAAGGAAGTCGAACTGGTTGAGATACATTTTCAGAATCTCGTCTTTGCTGTAGAATCGTTCGAGCTTCACGGCAATCATCCATTCTATGGGTTTTTGCATTACTCTTGAGGCGAATCCGGTCGATTCGGGGGAGTATAGCTGTTTTGCAAGCTGCTGGGTGATTGTAGAGCCGCCGCCGCTGTTGCGGTTGCCGAGCAGCACGGTCTTGAACGCTACGCGGGCGAGCGCTCTCATGTCAATGCCAGAATGGTCTTCGAAGCGGCTGTCCTCTGTTGCTATGAGGGCATCCACAACATGCTGGCTGATTTCGTCATAGTCGGCATAGACTCTGTTGCCTGTGTTGCGGAAGTATCTGCCGAGTTCCTGCCCGTCGGCGGAGTATATGACTGACGCAAAACGGTCGTTTGGGTTTTTGAGTTCTTCCACCGGAGGCATGTAGCCGATTGCTCCGTTGTACACCATTACAAAGAATACTGCCACGGCGGCTATTCCGAGCACAAGAAGGAGCCAAAGCAGTTTTATAACCGAGCGTTGCCCCTTGGTAAGGTTATTGTTGTTTAATGGATTTTTCATGCGCAGTTACAGAATGACGTGCAAAGATACTCAATCCAGCGCATATAACCGGAAAAATAGAGAGGGTGTTTAACAATGATTATCAAACACCCTCTGTCATATTTGTTGAGAGTCAGCGTCCTGACGCTTCTATTTTCTTTCGCAGGTAAGAGTTGAATTCGCTTTGGGCGAGGAGTTGGTCAAGAGTCAGGTGCATGCGGTAGTTCCAGCGGTTGTGGGGATTGGCGGGGTCGTTGATCTGCTCCTGGCGGGGGTCGTTTCTGCGTATCTGTCCGTCAATTGCGAGCCAGTCCTGCAGGGGGAGTATGCACAGCATCGCCGGGCTTGTGAGGTGGTCGGTGACTATGCGGTCGCATATCCAAGGCTCTGCGTAGTAAGGAGCGTCGCCTTTCAGCCCGAGCGCCGAGTTGTAGAAGCGTTGTGTGCGTCTGGGGTCTTCTTCCCACCATTGTCTCACACCGCCCATGTCGTGGGTGGAAGTGGTGCACACACAGTAGTAAGGGTATAGCCTTGTGTCGGCAAACTCGTGTGAGGGGTCGTCGGGCATTCGCTGCACTTTCAGTGACAGTATTTCAAGCTCGTCCATAACCGACGGCACGCATGAGGGTATCATGCCGAGGTCTTCTCCGCAGCATAGCATTCCGGTGGCGTCTATCAGTGGCGGGAGTTTCCACATGGCTTTTTCTCTCCAGAAGGCGTCGTTGCGGCTGAAGAAGAAGTCCTGGTACATGATTGCGTAGCGTTCCTGTTCGTAGGGGGCGAGGTCCTTGAAGGCGTAAGTTGCCGCCGCGCTGATGCGCGGGTGCCAGGTGCCTTTGTGAACGGGGTCTTCTATGAAAAGCACTTCCTCGACGAGTCGGAGCAGCCCGTTGTAGATTCTGTTGCCGCGCGATTCTGCTTCGTGAGGTGGAAACGAGTCGGCTATTTTGCGCTGGGTGTCGTACTGCGGGCGTAGCCTGTAACGGTTTCCGTAGCCGGCGGTCAGGTAGTTTTCGTGCACAAAGTCCGCGTCATCGCCAAACAGCTCAGAGAGAATGCGGTCGGTTATGTGGGGTGTCGCATGTGCCGAGCGGTCAAAGCTGAAGTCGTAGCGGTACTTCATTTCGTCGGCGCTAAGCGGCAGCGCCGGATTGAAGATGCCGAGCAGCCCGTGGATGGCGCTAAGCGGTATCTGCCATATTCTGAAAAAGCCGAGCAGGTGGTCGATGCGGTAGGCATCGAAGTAGTCTGCCATTTTTTCAAAGCGAGCTTTCCACCAGGCAAATCCGTCTTCGCTCATCTTTTCCCAGTTGTACGTGGGAAATCCCCAGTTTTGTCCGTTTATGGCAAAAGCGTCCGGCGGCGCTCCGGCGCTTGCGTCAAGGTTGAACAGCTCAGGCGCTATCCATGCGTCGACGCTTGTGCGGCTGATGCCTATGGGTATGTCGCCTTTGAGTGCTACGCCAATGCGGTGGCAGTGTTCGCGCACTTCTCTGAGCTGCCGGTCGGCATGGAACTGGAGAAAGCGGTAGTAGTCGGCTTGTGCGGCGTTGTGCTGCAACAGTTTTTTTACTTTGTCGGGAGAATATGCAGAGTATTCGCCCCATGAGGTCATGTCTGTTGTGCCGAAGCGGTCGCGGAGCAGGCAGAACGCGACATAAGGTTCAAGCCAGCCGGCGTTTTTGCTTACAAAGTCTCTGAATGGCTGCGAGTCTGTGGTGTGCTGTCCTTGCTCGGCAAATATTTCACGGAGGTATTCAGACTTGAGTTTGAATACGGCGGGGTAGTCTACTTCCGGGAGGGTGTTGAGCTGTGCTGCTGAATTTCTGTAGCCGGTCATCCGCGTTTTGTCGGCGAGGGTGCCGATTTCCTGTACACGAAGGTATATTGGGTTGAGGGCGAATGTGGATATGGCGTTATAGGGGTATGAGTCGCCCCAGCCGCCGTCGGTAGTGGTGTCGTTAACCGGCAGCAGCTGCACTATGCACTGTCCGGTCGAAGCCGCCCAGTCGGCAATGGCTGTTATATCCAGAAATTCACCGATGCCCATCCCTTTGTCAGACCTCAGAGAGAATACGGGGACGGCGACACCGGCACCCCTCCACAGCGGCATGGGGTTTGAAATAGAGCCGCAATAGTTGACAATTGCGGCGTCGGAGTCGAAAGATGTGGGATTAAATGTCCGGTTGTCGTGGTTTTCCCATATTTTGTCGCCGCACACATCGGCAACAAGAAACTTGAAGTCCAGAGGGGTTTTAGGGGTTTCGAAAGTTATAGCCCATAACGGAAATTCAAGCGGGGTAAGAGCCGCAGCCTTGTTTGAATTCCAGTTTCCGAGCAGCGGGGTGTTGCCGCAGATGAACAGACTTTGCCCCGGGGCAATCATAGGCGCTTCGACAACGAGTGTCAGTGACCCCGGCTCCGGTTTGAGCCCGTGGGATTCGCCGGAGCGTGCAAAGATGCATTTGCCGAACGCGGTGGAGTAGAATGGCTTGTCGGCAGGACGGTCATGCCATCTGTCGATTGTTTCTACTGATTTGCAGCCGGCGCCGGCTACGAGGCTGCGTTGCGCACCCCATTCGTGCCTTGCAGTTCCGTCGGATTCTGTCACGAAATAGGAGTATGAAATCTCCTCGCCCGGTGTGGCTTCAATGGTATGGTGCCAGTTTACACCGTCGCCGGTGCTCATCAGGGGCGCTTTTGACGGGTCGCCTGCACCGAGCGCTTTGCACGAGCCTGTTATTCTTAGGTTCTGCCCCCAGCGGGTATGGTATTCAATGTGAAATCCTATTTTCATGACTTTAATGGTAAAGTGTGGATGTTAGCCGCATTTGGATGTGCCGCACGAGGTGCAGATTAGGCATCCTTCCTGGTATATCAGTGTCTCGTTTCCGCAGTTAGGGCATTTCTGACCTTTTGCCTGGGTTCCGTTCGGCAGGTATTTTTTCAATGCGCGCTCAACGCCCATTTTCCAGGTGTTTATGCTCTGGCTGTCAAGCTCCAGACCACCTACGAGCTTGAGCACCTGGTCGATCGGCATACCGTAGCGCAGCACTCCGGATATGAGTTTGGCGTAGTTCCAGTATTCGGGGTTGAATTTGTCGCTAAGACCTTCGATTGTGGTTTTGTAGCCTCGCTTGTTGATAAACTGGAAGTCGTAGCGTTTAATACCTTTTTCGTCTACAGCCTTGATTATTTTTCCGTGGGTGACGGACTTGGGGCAGAAAATGCCGTCGTCGTCATCGGCGAGACCGGTGAAAATTTCGTATGGTTTTCCGTCGATAAGTCCCACAAACGCAATCCATTTTTCTTTGTTGTTTTGGAAGCGTACAACATCGGCTTCAAGCTCGATAGGACGTTTTGTGACATGGGGTGCCGCTTCTGCATGCGATTCGGTTTTTTTCTTAGAGAGGGATACCAGCACTCCCGAACGGCTGCCGTCGCGGTACACGGTGCAACCTTTACAGCCGCTTTTCCATGCTTCGACATAAAGGTCGTTGACAAGGCTTTCGGAAACATCATTGGGCAGGTTTATGGTAACGGAAATCGAGTGGTCGACCCATTTCTGCACACGGCCCTGCATCCTTACTTTTTCAAGCCAGTCCACGTCGTTGGATGTCGCTTTATAATAAGGTGACTTGGCGACAAGTTCGTCAATCTGCTCCTGAGTGTAGTCTTGTCGAACTTCAAGACCCGCAGTTTCCATCCAGGTGACGAATTTCGGGTGGTAGACGATGTATTCCTCAAAGGCATCGCCGTTTTCATCCACAAAATCTATTCTTACGTCTGTGTCGTTGGGGTTGATTTTGCGGCGGCGTTTGTATACCGGCATGAACACCGGCTCGATGCCGCTGGTTGTGCGTGTCATGAGGCTGGTAGTGCCGGTGGGGGCTATGGTGAGGCAGGCAATGTTTCGTCTGCCATATTTTTTCATGTCTTCGTACAGCTGCGGGTCAGCTTCTGCAAGTCTCTTGATGTACGGGTTGTTTTCCTCGCGTGCGGCATCGAAAATTGCAAATGCGCCGCGCAGTCGGGCAAGCTCAACAGATTCGCGGTATGCTGCAAGGGCTATAGCCTTGTGTACGTTTTCGGAGAAATCGGTGGCTTGAGGAGTGCCATAACGCAGACCGAGAGCCGCGAGCATGTCGCCTTCGCCGGTAGTACCTACGCCCGTGCGTCTGCCGAGGAGTGTTTTGGTGCGTATTTTTTTCCAAAGGTTCAGTTCTGTCGCCTTTACTTCTTCTGTCTCCGGGTCAGATTCTATTTTTTCAATTATTTTGTCAATTTTTTCAGCCTCAAGGTCAATAATGTCGTCCATTATTCTCTGAGCCTTGCGGATGTGGCTGTTGAAGAGGTCGAAATCAAATCTGGCTTCCTGTGTGAAGGGATTGGAGACATAGCTGTACAGGTTCACGGCAAGAAGTCGGCAGCTGTCGTAGGGGCAAAGGGGTATTTCTCCGCAGGGGTTGGTGGAGATGGTCTGGAAGCCGAGGTCGGCGTAGCTGTCGGGTACTGATTCGCGTATGATTGTGTCCCAGAAGAGCACTCCGGGCTCAGCGCTTTTCCAAGCGTTGTGTACAATTTTTTCCCACAGGGCTTTTGCATCGGTATCGCGGACAATCTCGGGATTTTCAGCGTCAATGGGGTACTGCTGCCTGTATGTAGAGCCGGCAATGGCGGCTTTCATGAATTCGTCGTCAAGGCGCACCGACACGTTTGCTCCGGTGACTTTGCCTTCGGTCATTTTAGCATCGATGAAGGCTTCGGAATCGGGGTGTTTTATGCTGACGCTGAGCATCAGCGCCCCGCGTCTGCCATCCTGAGCCACCTCGCGGGTGGAGTTTGAATAGCGCTCCATGAACGGCACGAGTCCGGTGGAGGTCAGTGCCGAATTTTTTACCGGAGTGCCTTTGGGGCGGATGTGCGACAGGTCATGACCTACGCCACCGCGGCGTTTCATGAGCTGTACCTGTTCTTCGTCTATCTTAATTACGCCACCGTACGAGTCGGGTTTGCCGTCGAGACCTATGACAAAGCAGTTGCTCAGGGAGGCAATCTGATGCTCGTTTCCTATGCCTGTCATGGGGCTGCCCTGAGGCACAATGTAGCGGAATTTGTCAAGCAGGTCAAAGATTTCCTGCTCGCTCATCGGGTCGGGGTAGTTTTTTTCTATACGCGCTATTTCGCCGGCAAGACGGCAGTGCATGTCTGCGGGAGTCTTTTCATAAAGATTCCCGTAAGAGTCTTTCAGGGCGTATTTGCTTACCCAGACGCGGGCGGCTAGCTCGTCGCCACCAAAATAATTCAGCGAAGCCTCAAAGGCTTCGTCTGTGGTGTAGGTAGTGTTCTCCACTTTTCAATGATTTTCAAATTCTTACTAAATAGACAAAAAATAGAAAGTATAGTTTCCTGTAGTATCACTTTGTAACAATGGTGCAAAATTTGCAATAATTTTTAATACTGACAAATCGGAGCATAATAAATTTGCTAATTGTAGATAAGTTTTCCAAAACAAACGTGTAAATCGCTTATAATCAATGAATGTGTGCTTTTGCTTGTTGTCCGGAGTTTTCCAAAATGGTTTTCTGTGCTTGCTTTTGGATTGTGGATTTTGTAATTTTAAGCGCAAATAAACTTATAAATAATGAATGAGAATTTTTTTATCGGACGGCGTACGGTGAGAGCTTACGAGTCACGCCACATAAGCGATGATCTTCTGGAAAAGTTGGTTGAGGAGGCGTCGCACGCGCCGACAACTGGCAACATGCAGCTGTACAGTGTGGTTGCCACGCGGTCGGAAGAAATGAAGAAACGTCTTGCTCCGTGTCACTTCAACCAGCCGAGTGTGGAGGGTTGCGATGTGGTGCTGACATTTTGTGCGGATTTCAACCGTTTTATAAAGTGGTGTGAGGCGAGTGGTGCCAAACCGGGATATGATAATTTTCAGTCGTTCATGACAGCGGTGCTTGACACAGTGATATTTGCCCAGCAGTTCTGTACTGCGGCAGAGATGAAAGGTCTCGGCTGCTGTTATCTCGGCACCACTACGTACAACGCTCCCCAGATAGCGGAGATTCTCGAATTGCCTGAATTTGTAGTGCCTGTCACCACTCTTACATTGGGTTACCCTAAGTCAAAGGGAGCTGATTGTGGTCGGCTTCCTGTGGGCGCGGTGCTTCACAAGGAGTGCTATTCGGACTACGATGAAAGTGCGGTAAAGAATCTGTATGCGGAAAAAGAGGCTCGCGAGGACAGCAGAAAGTTTGTTGCAGAGAATGGCAAGAGCAGTCTGGCGCAGGTGTTTACAGATGTAAGGTATACACGTGAGGCAAACGAGCATTTCTCAAAGGTGTACTATGATTTTATAGAGAGCCGCGGATTTGGAATGCCGTTAAAATAGCAGAGAGCCGGATTTTGTCCGGCTCTCTGTTTATATAATCTCGTTTGCTTTTCTTCCTTATGCCATAAGGGAATTTTCTATGCTTGCCACATCTTCCTGGAGTTTCTTTTCGAGAGGCAGGCGTTCTTCGATATTCTTGCAGGCGTAGAGTACTGTGGCGTGCGTTCTGTCAAGTCTTGTGCCTATGGCTTTCAGCGGCATTTTGGTGTGTTTTTTTGCAAGGAACATCACCATTTGTCTTGCGTCGCTGATTTCTCTTTTGCGAGATTTGGTAAAGAGCTGGTCAGGCTCAATCTTGTAGTACGCGCTCACTTCCTGGGTGATAATCTCGAAGTTTATCTGTTTGAGATTTATTTTCACCGCATTTGCGAGCACACGTCTTGCGAGGTCGATGTTTATATCCACTCCAAGCACCGTTGCGTGTACTCCGAGCGACACCATGATGCCTTCAAGCTCGCGAATGCTTTCTGTGACATTGGATGCTATGTAGTCTATCACCTCGTCGGGAATGTTAAATCCTTCCTGCTTGGCTTTCTGAGACAACACATTGCGTCGTAGTTCGTAGTCGGGCTTTTCAAGTTCGGCAGTCATGCCCCATTTGAAGCGGTCAAGCATTCTTTTGTCCATTCCTTCCATCTGTGCCGGGCGGGTGTCGCTTGACAGGATAATCTGCTTCTGGTTGAGTTGCAGGTGGTTGAAGATGTGAAAGAATGTGCGCTGGGTGCTTTCCTTGCCGATTAAATCCTGAATATCGTCAAGAATAAGGACATCAATACTTTGGTAAAAGTTTATGAAGTCGTTTATGCGGTTGTTTTTCAGCGCGGTGGTGTACTGGCTTTCGAACAGGCGGGCTGTGACGTAGAGCACTCTGCTACGCGGATTGCGTTCTTTTATTCTGATACCTATTGCCTGGATGAGGTGGGTTTTGCCCACGCCGGGCGAACCGAAGATGAACAACGGGTTGAATGTCTTGCACTTCGGGTCGGTGGCGATGGCTTCGCCAATGGAGCGTGCCACCCGGTTGCTGACACTGTTGCAGTAGTTTTCGAAAGTATAGCGGGGGTTGAGTTGCGCGTCTATGTCTGCGCTTTCTACCGGTCTGTTGAACGGATTGGAGGATGCTCCGGGTTTCGGCGCGACGGCAGAACTCGGATTTGAGCTTTCTATGGTTACGGATGTAGCCGGTTCGTTGCTTACCTGATTGAAGTGGTAAAACAGCTTGACTTCGGGCCCGTAGACTTTGTGAAGGGTTTTTGTAATCAGCTTGATGTAGCGTTCGTCAAGCTGCTCCACAAAGTACGGTGAAGGCACGAGAACATTCAGGTTGTTGTCGCGGTAGCTTATAGAAGTTACCGGCTTGAACCAGGCGTCAAATTGTTCCGGCGGAAGAACGTCACGGAATATCGCGAGACATTTCTCCCACAGAATTGTGTGGTCTTGCTCCATAAAAATACTATTGGTTGGCTATACTTTCTTCTGCAAAATTCCGCTTTATTTTTGTGATATTAAAATGCTTAATTTTTTGGAAAAATGAATGAAATTATAAGGTGCTTGAAGTTCAGCCAATTATGTTGTTATGATAATTTGTGGTCTTCAGTAGTGCCGGTTGAGAATGGTAAGTGCTTGTAAATCAACTGTGCGTGGGGAGCGTTTGTATTGGGTTCATGGAGATGCGACCCCGGCATGCAATTGTTAAAACATAGGCTCCGCCCACATTCTGAGCGAGTATGGGCGGAGGTGTAAAAAATGTTGTTATTTGTAATCTTTACAAATAACAACATGGCATCATAGCAGCTTGATGCTGATGTATCTTTTGGGATTTCTCTTTATGTCGACAATCAGAGAGTCAACCGAAGCGGTGGCGTTTACAAGGTTGTTGTATAGCTGAGGGTCGGTCAGGAGCAGCCCGGCAGATGACTGTCGGCTGTTGAGCTTGCTTGTCAGCTCCTCAAGAGAGCTTGTTATCTGGTGAACATTGTTGAGGGTTGAGTCAAGCGGCATTTTTTTTAGCTCGGCAGTCGCCGCTGCGAGGTCAGAGGATATTGCAGTGAGGTTATTGGAAATATCCTTGACATTTGCCATTGTAGTTTTTGCATCAGAAGCGATGGAGGGGGTGTTTGCCATTACGGCTCCGAGCTGTTTTGTGCTTGTTTCGAGGTTTGCCATGACATTGTCAAGGCGTTTTACCGAATTGGTGAGCGCGGGGTCTGTCAGCAGAGCTGTCACCGCAGTGAGAAGTGAATCTATTTTCGGCACCATGTTTCCGACAGCAGGCAACAGTTCGTTACTGACATTGTCCATCAGCCCTTTCGAGTTTACACCGGTAAGTTTGTCGCCTACATTGTGGTATTCGGTGCTGTTGCTCATTTTCAGTTCTATCGACGAGGTGCCGAGCATGTCTGTGACAAGCACCGCCTCTGAGCCCGCCGGCACTTTCAGCTTACGGTCAAGGCTCAGCTCAACCCTTATGTGTCCAGGGTTGTCGTACTCGTATTCAATTTCTCTTACGAGTCCTACCTTGTAGCCGTTGACGGTCACGGGAGCCGATTGGACGAGACCGGCTACATCGGTGTATGACGCATAGTAATAGTTTGCGGCTTTGAAAATGTTCACACCCTTGAGATAATCTATACCGAAGAAGATGATGAGGAGGGTAATGAGGACTGTGAATCCTATAAGAAGCTCTTTAGAGTATTTCTTTTTCATATTAGGGTATTGTGTTGTTTGTTCGTTGTCTATTTTATTCTTTTGTTTCCTTGGGTTTTTATTATAAAGGCGTCAGGGAATTTCTTTCTTACCTCAACGAGTCTTTGGGCTGCATCCTGTTCAGACTCAAACGCTCCGGTGGTGTACTTTATCATTCCTCCGTCTGTGTAGTAATCCGCGTCACCGATGCCTTTTAATTTAGGGGAGCCTGCGCTGAGTTTTTTTGACGACACAAGAAACTGCACCTTATATATAATAGGTGTGTTGCCTGATTGTTCATTTTTGCTGTTGCCTGAGTCTGCAAGTCGGGTGGCTTTTGCCTCCTGACTGTCGTTGAGAGCGGTGGCAGACTTAGCTGTCAGTATCTTTGGGGCGGCTGTGGCATTCCCAACCCGTTTGTCTTCCGCAGCCTTGTAGCGGGCAAACCCGTTGTAAATGGCAGTGGCGAGTTTGTTTTGTCCCGACTCTGAATTCATGAAGCGTTCCATTTCGGGGTTGCAAATGAAATCGAGTTCTACAAGAATCGCCGGCATGCTTGTCTTGAACAGTACCCAGAAGTTTGCTTGCCTTACTCCGCGGTCCTTGCGCCCGGCAGTGGATACAAGCTCTTTCTGAATTTCATTTGCCGCCTCGATGCTCTGCTCCATGTGTTTGTTCTGGCTCATTTCAAAGATAATGTATGACTCCGTGGAGTTGGGGTCAAAGCCTTCGTAGGTGGTGGAGTAGTCGCTTTCGAGTTTCATTACGGCGTTTTCGCGCATTGCCACGGCAAGGTTTTCTTCGCTGCGTCTGAATCCGAGGGTATAAACCGAAGCTCCGGCTATAGTGCGGTAGTTTTTCGCGCGTTTGTCAATGGAGTTGGCGTGGATAGAAATAAACAGGTCGCCTTTGGCTTTGTTGGCAATGTCGGCTCTGCCTTGAAGAGGCACGAAGGTGTCGTTGTTTCGGGTGTAGACAATTTTTACATCCGGCATGTTTTCTTTTATCAGTTTGCCGAGTTTGAGAGCTACTGCGAGGTTTATGCTTTTTTCGTTGGTGATTTTTCCTACCGCACCGAAGTCCTGCTTGCCGTGACCTGGGTCAATGACCAGCGTGAAGCCGGAGGCGACAGAACTCATGCAGCCACAAACGGCAAAGATTGCAAGAAGTATTGCTTTCCTGAAAAAAATAGGAGATATCATCCCGGTTTGTTTTGAAATTTTGCGCAAAATTACAAAATAAAAGCGGTTTAAGCGCTTAAAAAGAGTAAATCAAGGATATTATTGAACTATTAGACCAAAAAGATTTACATTTACACTAATGCAGGTTTATTGTATGGATGTGGCTGTTCCGGTGCGGGGGAGATACTGCCCGGAGGATGAGCCGCAGAAATGCGGATATGCTCCGTAAACGAGGGTGTGGGTAGTGTTTTAGCCCACCCGTTGGTAAAAATTAACAATAGCCGTTAACTCGCATGTAGAGCGGCTTTTCGGTGCTGTTGTCTTGCTAAAACGGTGAATAATACCGGGTTGGTTTTCCGGTGGAGGAAAACTTTAGTACCTTTGCAGCGTTTTCAATATGAAGCGGAGACGAAGAGTCGCCTCCATGGCGCCGAAAATCGGCGGGAATACGACTGCGGTTCACAGACATTCAATAACACACATTTTGCAATTCTCCTTACCCGGTCGCATTCTTAAGTCTAACATTAAACAAACAGAATGAAGAAAACAATGACAATCATTGTGCTCTTCGCAGTTCTTCTGATTACAGTGTCGGCTTATCCCGGCAGGGTCTATGAGGCCGCTGATGGCTATAAGGCTCCTGCGATAACACTGACAAACAGCGACACAACCATGTCGCTTGCCGACCTGAAAGGACGCTATGTGGTTCTGGCATTCTGGGCATCAAGTGATGCCGCCTCAAGAGTAGAGGCAGGCGAGCTCGACGCTTTCGCAGCGAATGCAGATGAAGAACAATTTTGTCTTGTATCGGTCAATCTTGACCGTAGCGAAAATCTCTTCCGGGAGATTATCCGCAGAGACAATCTGAAAGCGGGCGCACAGTATCATGTGAACAAAGATGAGGCCGTAAAAATCACTGAGGCATACCATCTTGACAATGGATTCAAATCATTTCTAATTGACCCGGAGGGTCGCATCATTGCTACGAATCCCACTTCTGTAACCTTGACTCAAGTGTTAAGAAACTAATTGAAGCAAGCGGGCTTCAGGACGAACGGTTCCTGCAAGACCCGTTTTCGTTTTTTGAGTAAAACGCAGGCGGCATGTATCACAGCTCAAGGATACATGCCGCCTGCGGTATTGTCGCGAAAAAGCCTGAATCTAATTATTCAGGAGCTTTGTTGTCTAAAATTTCGTGCAGCTGCAGCTGGGTTCGGAACGCATCGGCTATCATAGGCACGTCAAATGTCTGTCCGTGGTTCATGCTCTCTTCTGCCATGTGCTTCCACATTGCTTTGGCGGCAGTGGGGTCCTGCTTCATGGCTGCGTCGTAACACTTCACCATTCGGCTCATAGCCTCGTATGTGGAATCATCATCCGCTTTTGTGGAGTGGATAACCGAAAGTGTGAAGTAGCTTACAGTCAGGTCGCCGAGAGTTTTCATAGAGCAGTGGGGCAGGTCGGCGTACAGGCGGGCGCACAGGTCGGCGGCTTCTGTGTCATTGCCTTTTTCAAAAGCCTTGGCTATTTTGTCGCATGTTTTTTCCTGAGATTCCGAGCATGAGCATAACGCCGCTGCGGCAAAGATGATTGTGCAGATAGATAAAAGTTTCCGTATCATATTAAAGGGTGTTTAATTCTGTCTTTTTATATAAAATGAAAAACGGAGCGGTTTTGTTTGCCGCTCCGTAGTAAATATCTTATGTTTCGTGTGTCATGCGGTGGTGAGCCGGCTCAGAAGCGATTCAGCCATTGCTGCTGCCGCTCTTTTGCCGTCGCCCATGGCAAGGATTACAGTGGCGCCGCCGCGCACAATATCGCCGCCGGCATACAGTCCGGCAACAGACGACTCCATTGTGCTTTCGTTAACCTCGATGGTGCCGCGACGGCTTACGTTCAGCCCGGCGACGCTGTCCGGTATCAGAGGGTTCGGGGACACTCCGACGCTCACAACAACCATGTCTACCGGAATCTCCTCAATGGCTCCCTCGATAGCCACCGGCGCCCGCCGCCCGGACTCGTCAGGCTCTCCGAGCTCCATTCGCTGAACTCTCATTGCCCGCACATGTCCGCGCTCGTCGCCGAGGTATTCAACCGGGTTGTGCAAGGTAAGAAATTCAACTCCCTCCTCTTTGGCGTGACGCACCTCTTCTATTCGTGCCGGCATCTCTTCCTCGCTTCGGCGATATATCACCATAGCTCTTTCTGCACCCATGCGGCGCGCGGTGCGCACTGAGTCCATCGCTGTGTTGCCGCCGCCTATGATAGCTGCGGTCTTTCCATGACACACAGGCGTGTCGGAGTCGTTGCGCCCGGCTCCCATGAGGTTTACACGGGTCAGATACTCGTTGCTGCTCATGATTCCGATAAGGTTTTCGCCGGGAATGCCCATGAAGCGGGGCAGCCCGGCGCCGGAAGCTACAAACAGCCCTTTGAATCCCATGCCCGCAAGCTCCTCGCAGGGAATTGTCTTGCCTATAATGCAGTCTTTTACAAATGTTACGCCAAGAGCCTTGAGCGTTTCTATCTCAGAGTCTACAATTTCGTTCGGAAGCCTGAATTCGGGTATGCCGTACTTGAGCACACCGCCTATTTCATGCAGCGCCTCGAAAACGGTGACTTCAAAACCTCTCTGAGCCATGTCGCCCGCAAACGACAGCCCCGCGGGGCCCGATCCGGCTACCGCCACCTTTATGCCGTTTGGCTCAGCCTTTGTGGCTGCGGTTTTGCCGCTGAGTCTGTCGGTGTCAGCCGCAAAGCGTTCAAGGTAGCCGATAGCCACAGGCTCTTTCTTCATCTTGTGGTAAATGCAACGGCTTTCGCACTGTTTCTCCTGCGGACACACCCTGCCGCAAACGGCGGGCAGTGCGCTGCTGAGGCGCAACGTTGCAGCCGCAGCGGAGAAATCTCCGCGCTGTATGTTTTTTATGAATCCTGGAATGTCGATGTGTACCGGGCAGCCAGACACGCACTGCGGGTCAGGGCAGTCCATGCAGCGGGTTGCCTCAAGCACCGCCTGTTCTTCCGAAATGCCTTGGTTCACCTCCTCGCTGCATGTTGTCACACGGTATGCCGCGTCAAGTTCAGGCATTTTCACCCGAGGAATCGCGGCGCGTTCCTTTGCGTTCATCGCTCCTCTGAGCTCCGCACGCCATGATGCGTCGCGGCAACTGTTTTCTGTAGACATACTCCTAATTTATTAATTATAAGCCTTGAGGCGCATTATCATTTCTTCAAAATCGACTTTGTGTGCGTCAAATTCCGGTCCGTCTATGCACACAAACCGGGTTTTGCCGTCCACAGTCACCCGGCAGGCGCCGCACATTCCGGTGCCGTCCACCATTATGGTGTTCAGCGAACACATAGTGGGCACATTGTATTTCCGGGTGAGCAAAGCCACGAATTTCATCATCACCGCCGGCCCTATTGTCACTACCAGATTCACCTTCTCGCGGTTTATGACAGACTCCACACCTTCGGTTACAAGCCCTTTGGTGCCGTAGGAGCCGTCGTCGGTCATTATTATCACCTCGTCGCTCCAGGGAGCCACCTCCTTCTCGAGAATTACAAGGTTCTTTGTGCGGGCGGCAAGTACTGTCACAACCCTGTTGCCTGCCTGTTTCATGGCTTTGATGATAGGCAGCAGCGGAGCCACACCCACACCTCCGCCGCAGCACACCACTGTGCCGGCGTTTTCAATGTGCGTGGCTTTGCCGAGCGGGCCCGCAACATCCTCAAGGCTGTCTCCCGCCTCGAGAGCGCAGATTTTTCGCGTTGACACTCCGACCTGCTGAACAACAAGGGTTATCGTGCCTTTGTAGGGGTCTGAATCGGCTATTGTGAGGGGTATTCTCTCGCCTCCCTCGGAGGCGCGCACAATCACGAAGTGTCCAGGCTTGCGCGAGCGGGCTATAAGCGGAGCCTCGACCACAAGCTTCACGACATTTTCCGAAAAGTGCTCTTTTGCTACTATTTTAAACATGGCAGTGTCTGAAACTGATTTTTTGACAGCGTTCTATGGTAATTTGTGCAAAAATAGCAAAAATCACATGTTTTTTATTTATTTTTGCGGTAGAATATTTTTTAACCTCCAATCGCAAAAAATGAAAAAGCTATTGTGCGGAGCGCTCGCTGCGGGCATCGCAGCCACCGCGTGGGCGGCTCCCGAACATCCGGACAGCACCGGATTCAAATTTACCGATGTGAAACTCGTTAAGACAAGCCCTGTGCGCGACCAGAACAAGTCGGGAACATGCTGGTGCTTCTCAAGCAACACTTTCTTTGAAAACGAGATTCTTCGCAAAACCGGCAAGGCTGTGGACCTCAGCGAAATGTTTGTTGTGTGGCACACATACGACGACAAAGCCGACAAATACATTCGCACCAACGGCAAAATCAACTTCAGCCAGGGCGGCAGCGGGCTTGACGTGCCTTATGTATGGGCTACATACGGAGCTGTACCCGAAAGCGTGTATGCCGGTCTGAACTATGGCGAGGACAACCATGTGCACGGCGAGCTTGAAGCGGCTATGAGCGGCTATATCAACGGAGTTGCCCGCAAGTCAAACCGCCGCCTGTCAACAGCATGGCGCAAAGGTCTTAAAGGTATTCTCGACGCTTATTTCGGCGAACTGCCCGAAACATTCGAGTACGAAGGCAAAACATACACACCCAAGAGCTTCGCCGAATCGCTGAAAATTAATCCCGACGACTATGTTGCGGTAACATCATTCACCCACCATCCCTTCTATCAGCCTTTTGTGCTTGAGGTGTCTGACAACTGGATTTCAGGTCAGTATCACAATGTGCCTCTTGAAGAGATGAAGGCGATTGTCGACAACGCCATTGACAACGGCTACTCGGTGGCATGGGCTGCCGACGTCAGCGAAGGCGGTTTCAAATGGGCTAAAGGCTATGCTGTGATGCCTGCCGGCAAAAACGAGGCAGACATGGAAGGCACCGAGCTCAGCCGCTGGGTTAAACTGAGCGCCGCCGAGAAAGAAAAATCAAAGTACGACATAAAAGGCCCGGTTGAAGAGATTGCCGTGACTCAGGAAATGCGTCAGGAAATGTTTGACCGTCAGGAAACCACCGACGACCACGGCATGGTTATTGTCGGCAAGGCTGTTGACCAGAACGGCAACAAATACTACAAGGTTCAGAACTCATGGACCGCAAACCAGATTTATGACGGATTCTTCTATGTGTCAGAGCCTTACTTCCTTGCCAAGACAATGGATATATATGTAAACAAGGAAGCTGTGCCCGCCGCTATAGCCAAGAAAATGAACATAGCGAAAAAATAACGGATTGCATTCCGACACACTCACGGCAAGCCCGGCATACTGCGCCGGGCTTGCTTTTGTTATGAATATTTTTTGAATGTAAGGGTGGTGCAATATTGATAGTTTTTTGTAATTTTGCTCAAAATATGAAAAACGGGGGTGATTTGTCGGTTTGCGCCGGTATCGTCCCGATCAGACAGGAAAATGAATAAATCCAATACGTTGTCGCATATACGTTTGGCAATGAACGCGCTGCTCCTTGTGTCGGTGACATTGGCGAGCGGGTGTCGCGATTATATCGAAGCGCCGGACGCTCCGGAGCTTGAAGAATCGGAAACCGTGAGGTTTGTGGTGCAGAACTATAGCGACGGCTGGACCGCGAGCCGCTCGGCAGACAACGGCAATACAGTCGTGGCGTGGGAAGATTTGTTCAGGCTTGACAGCGTTACATTGCCATATCCGAACCTGTTCATTCAGGCAGGCAAGACGTACCTCCCTCAGGTAGCCACAATGTCGCCCTATGACCCCGATGACCCATTGTATGTCAGCGACAAGGGAGTCGTGAGACGAGAGGAACTGAAATCATCCATAGCTCTTGACGTGCAGAGCAACAGCGACCGTTACGGTCGTCTTCAGGTCAATACAATACCTATGACCGACAAAGCGCTGTCTGAATTGCGCTCGCTTGCCGCAGCCTCGCGTCCCGGCAGCCGCACAACCATTGTCGACGAGACTAATGTCGCTGATTTCTACTCCAATGTAGGTGTCAGCGCAATATGCTATGACGGCGTTCTCGGATTCGGCTATACCGACGACCTTGTAAAAACCATGGACGACGAACTGGTTAAAATGTCAGGCGACCGGTGGCTTACCACAGAAGGCAACTACTACTGGAATGTATGGGGGCAGGACTACAACCGTGTACGCTTTTTCGCATATGCTCCTTACGGAACTCCGGGACTAACCCAGACAGATGATGCCGAGGACGGCACTCCGCGTTTCGACTACGATGTTGACCCCGATGTCGACCGTCAGATAGACCTCGGAGCCATTGCGGTAACCACTCCGGGTAACTTCCGCCGCACAGTGCCGTTGAGATTCGACCATATTCTCACCGGAGTGCGGTTTCTTGTCGATGACTCACACATGGCGAGCTGCCTGAAACGTGTTACCCTCGGCGGAGTTTACGGCAGCGGCACCTACAAATACTCCACCGCGCCATACGACTTCACCGACCCTGACGATACCTCTAACCCGAACATAAACCCGGATGTGCGCCCGGACAAGCCTGGTGTCACCCCAGGCGACCAGAAGATTGAAAAAGGCACATGGTCGGTGCGCAAGCAGCCCGATGCAGAGTACAACCTCAAGGAAGATGATTTCTTCGGCGATGAAAAAGAGCCTATACGCTCTGAATTCAGTCAGGAGGGCGGCGATGACTACTGGTGTGTGACCGAGCAGGACCGCATGTTCATGCTCATGCCGCAACAGCTGCCCGAAAGCGCCTACATCGAGGCTGAATTCTATGACGAAGGCGAAACAATAATCATGCGCGGAAAAATCGGCGGCAAGGACGATGACGGCAATCAGCGCGAATGGGTTCAGGGTACTATAGTGACCTATGTCATAACCACATACGACATCGAGTATGTGCTGAAGCTCGTGAAAGAGGGCGGGGCATATCCCTACTCCGGCGGATTTGACAACCACACGGTGATAAGCTACGCCATGTACTACGACAAAGCGGGCAACATACGCAAGATTGTGCCTGTGGAGTGGACTCCGGTATTCTATGACGAAAACAACAACGAAGTGCCGGCGCCCGACTGGGCTACTGTGACCTATGACCGCACTCCCGGACGCAAGAAAGACTACCGTCCCGCCGATTTCAACAAATCGGTAGAGGAGTTTGTGGAGTATTTCCAGAAAAATCTCGAAGACTCGGTGTGCTGCGGGCACGTTACCGTAGACCCCCAGTATGCCCTCAGGGATGATAGCCACACACAGGCTCTCCGCAAGGCTCCCGCTGTCGGCACTGCGGAAAATCCTGTCAATCTCTCCGGCTATTGGGCAGGCAGGCGCTATGAAACCTATTCAACGGCAAACAGCTATATCATCAACGCCCCCGGCTATTACAACATACCCCTTGTGTACGGAAACGGCATAAAGAACGGCGCCACAAACTCCCAGGCGTGGAACGGCATGGCAAACAACAACGGCAACTATCCGTTCATGACCCATATAGAGAACAGGCGCATAACTGACCCGTGGCTGCGAAACACTGCGGCGATTGCCGATGCCGCTATCGTAACAACCAATGTCAAGCACGCCGTTCAGCTTGTTCATGTCGACCAGGAGTTTTTGACGGTCTACGTCGATTCCACATACATCGGGCAGGGCAACACCATTGTGGCTGTGCGCGATGCAAGCGGCGACATAATGTGGAGCTGGCACCTGTGGACAACCGACTACGACCCCTACGGTGTGTCTGGCAGCTCCAATTCAGGCACTTCGGCTGTGCCCAATGACATAGGAGAAACCTACAGCTTCATGAAAGCCAACCTCGGATGGGTATACCCCCAGAGCGCAAGCAGCGACCCGCGCCGCACCACCTACTGGCGCCCGCTGCAAAAACGCGGCAACGCTTTCATTCAGGACACGCAGACAAAAGAGGAGGCAGGGTATTTTGTGACGAAAAACAGGTATCGAGCCTCGCAGGACGAGTACATAGCCACCAACAGCGGACACGCTCCCTACTACAACTGGGGGCGCAAGGATGCTCTGATGCGCACAATCCACATGCCGGCGCCTCTTGTCAGTGAAGACCACATAGTCATAGCAAACAAATACAGCTACAGGTGGCTGTTTGACAACAAGAACCTCAGCAGCTCCGGTCGCTCTAAGCGCGAGTCGCTCAGGGCAGGTCACTGGTATTACCAGCAGTTTACCATGGCAGAGGCTACACGCTTGCCGTGGGCTATGGGCACAATATACCGTATGCAGCCTATGTTTGATTCCAGTGGTAATATGACGAATACTGAGGAAGGTTCAACCGTAGTTGACCATAATGTTACATGGTGGACCGGTAAATACGACAAAATGACAAATGTCGGTCCGGTGCCGTTGAAAACAGAAAACAAAATGAATCCCGGCGCTTGGCCTACCGGAGCTCCAAACTCTAATGGCATCAATGCAAAACGACTTGATTATGATTTTTATACCGATTTGTGGTGCATAGGTCAGACCCAATCCGATGACTATCTTGCCGAATCGGGAGGCTCGGCAGCGCACCAGGTTGTAAAGAGTGTCTACGACCCGTGTCCGCCCGACTTCATGGTGCCGCCAAACAGAGCCTTTGACCGGCTGTGCGTGCCAAGAGGCAAAGCCATGCTCGACGAATACAAATACCTGTTTGAGGTTTACGACCTTGAGCTTCCGGCAATGCCGTTCCTTACCGCGCGAAAGGGTTCCGGAGCTCTGAACTATAACATCAGTGCTCCGCAATGGGACATGGACGAAGGTCGCGACGCCGACGGCTACCTGCCTTATTGCTACTGTTTCCCCATGGAGGAAGTGCTTTTCGGCAACACATGCTCTCTATGGACTGCAGATGTAGTTAACGCGGCAGGGATTGTTAGTTCCATCTCAGATATGTCATCATTCTACAACATTACCCTTGACTTTGTCACCAACCCCGGTGAACATATAGGTGCCAACGGAGCCACATCTCAGATAAATAAGGGGCAATCCAGAGCGGCTACCGGCAGAGACTGGTCAATGTCTACCCGCCAGGTGCGTCCCGTGCGCGAGCAGTAGCAACCTCGGCTGAAACCGCTTTGCCTCCGGTGCAATTATTGCATATTTAGGGCGTTATTTGTAACTTTGTCCCATTATTGAGAAAACAATAGTTGCATGAACATTTCTTATAACTGGCTAAAGCAATATATTGACTTTAACCTTACTCCTGACGAACTTGCGGCGGCTCTGACCTCCGTGGGGCTGGAAACCGGTTCTGTCGAGGAAGTGGAGTCCATAAAGGGCGGTCTGAAAGGCATTGTTACCGGCAAGGTGCTCACCTGTGTGGAGCATCCCGACAGCGACCATCTTCACATAACTACAGTTGACCTCGGCGACGGCACCCCTACCCAGATTGTGTGCGGCGCGCCAAATGTGGCTGCCGGGCAGAGCGTGGTAGTGGCTACTGTCGGCACAGTGCTGTACGACGGCGACAAAGAATTTCAGATAAAAAAATCAAAAATACGCGGTGTCGAGTCTTTCGGCATGATTTGTGCCGAGGATGAAATCGGAGTAGGCTCATCTCACGACGGCATCATTGTGCTTGACCCCTCAGTAAAGCCGGGCATTCCCGCTGCCGAACTCTACGGACTGTCAAGCGACTATGTTCTTGAAGTTGACCTGACCCCTAACCGTGTCGACGCTGCGAGCCATTACGGTGTAGCCCGCGACCTCAGCGCATGGCTTGCGCGCCATGCGGTGGCATCGCCGCTGAAAAAACCTCTGGCAGACGGGTTCAAGGCTGACACTCCCGCCGGAGCTGTTTCGGTTGAGGTTGCCGACCACAATGCGTGTCCGCGCTACAGCGGTGTCACAATACGCGGCGTCAAAGTGGGCGAAAGCCCCAAATGGCTGCGTGACCGGCTCACCGTCATCGGTCAGCGCCCCATAAACAACATTGTGGATATAACCAACTATATCCTTCACGGCATAGGGCAGCCGCTGCACTGTTTCGACCTTGCAAAAGTGAAAGGCGACAGAATTGTGGTGCGCACCTGCCCGCAGGACACCCGTTTCACTACTCTTGACGGAGTGGAGCGCACTCTCGACAGCCGTGACCTCATGATATGCAACGCCGAGGAGCCTATGTGCATAGCCGGTGTGTTCGGCGGTCTCGAATCCGGAGTTTCCGACAGCACTACCGACATCTTCATTGAAAGCGCATACTTCAATCCTACATTTGTGCGCAAGACAGCGCGGCGCCACGGACTCTCTACCGACTCTTCGTTCCGCTACGAGCGCGGCACAGACCCCAATGCGACAATGTGGGCGGTAAAACTCGCCGCGCTGCTTGTCAAGGAGCTTGCCGGAGGCGAAATATGCGGCGAGCCGGTTGACATATACCCCGAACCGATTGCTCCCTATACCGTAGAACTGAACTACAGCTATGTCAACTCTCTTATCGGCAAGGAGATACCCCGCGATGTGGTAGATTCCATACTCGCCTCTCTCGAAATACAGACAGTTTCGGCAGACAGCTCTGCCGCACAGCTTCTGGTGCCTACATACAGAGTGGATGTGCGCCGCCCCTGCGATGTGGTCGAGGATATACTCAGAATATACGGCTATAATAATGTGGAGACCGGCACAACAGTGCGCTCGGCTCTGTCGTCGAAAAGCCGTGCCGATGTTGACAACCGCCTGAGAAATCTCATTGGCGAACAGCTCACGGCAAACGGCTTTAATGAAATAATGAACAACTCGCTCACTGCCGAAAGCTATTACGCCGACCTTACAGGCTATTCTCCCGACAGCTGCGTGCGTCTGCTCAACCCTCTCAGCGGCGACCTTGCCGTGATGAGGCGCACCCTGCTCTTCGGAGGGCTGGAATCACTGAGCCACAACATAAACCGCCGTCTGCCCGACCTGCTCATGTATGAGTTTGGCAATGTCTACAGCCGCAACCCGCAGGCTGAGTCTACAGCCGACAAGCCTCTTGCTCCTTACTCGGAAGGCGCCTGCCTCGGCATATGGATGACCGGAGCGCTGCGTCCCGGCAACTGGGCGCGCCCGCAGGCAGATGCGACTTTCTTTGATCTCAAGGCGGTGGTGGCAAACATATTTGCGCGCCTTGGTGTGTCTCCGCGTGAAATCAAGCTGTCAAAAGGTGCTGACGAACTGTTTGACACATGTCTCACCATTGCCACCCGCAGCGGCAAGCTGCTTGGCATCATGGGTATCGTGGCGAAAAAGCAGCTCGCCAAATGCTCGATGCGTCAGCAGGCTGTGTTTGCCGAACTTGACTGGACAGCGCTTGTGAGCCTTGTTGCCAAGCGCAGCCCGCTTTATGCTCCGCTGCCGCGCACTCAGGCTGTGCGCCGCGACCTTGCCCTGCTGATAGACTCGGCGGTGACAATGGAGCAGGTAGAGGCTGTTGTCAGAGAGAGCGAGCGCAAGCTCCTCAAATCAATCGAGCTGTTTGACGTTTACGAAGGCAAGAATCTGCCCGAAGGCAAAAAATCGTATGCTGTGGCAATAATGCTCCAGGACGATGAAAAAACCCTTACCGACAAACAGATTGAGGGTGTAATGGACAAGATAACCGCCAACCTCTCAAAAAAACTCGGCGCATCACTCAGATAATTATTTCAGAATAAAAAATAAATACAATGGGAAGAGCTTTTGAATACCGCAAAGCAAGAAAACTGAAACGCTGGGGCAATATGTCCCGCACTTTCACCCGAATTGGCAAGGAAATAACAATAGCTGCGAAAGCAGGTGGTCCCGACCCCGACACAAACCCGCGTCTGCGCGCCCTGATGCAGAATGCTAAGGCGGCAAACATGCCCAAGGACACTGTCGAGAGAGCTATCAAGAAAGCCACCGAGAAGGATGCCGGCGATTACAAGGAGATTGTTTATGAAGGATACGGTCCCTTCGGCATAGCTATAATTGTTGAGGCTGCTACAGACAACAATACCCGCACAGTGGCAAACGTGCGCTCGTATTTCAACCGCTACGGCGGCAGCCTCGGCACTCAGGGCAGCCTCTCTTTTATGTTTGACCACAAGAGCGTTTTCAAAATCAAGCCCAAAGAGGGAATTGACCTTGAAGAACTTGAGCTTGAGCTGATTGACTATGGCGTGGACGAGCTTGTTGCCGACGAGGAGGAAATCGACATCTACGGTGCTTTCGAGGAGTTCTCAAACATACAGAAGTATCTTGAGGAGAATGGTTTTGAAATCATCAGCGCCGAGTTTGAGCGCATTCCCAACGACCTCAAGGAGGTTACAGAGGAGCAGCGTGTTACTCTTGACAAACTTCTTGAAAAGTTCGAAGAGGATGAGGATGTTCAGAATGTGTTCCACAACATCAAGGAAACAGAAGAATAATCCACAGCAGGAAATATAAAAACAGCGGGGGGCTGCCGGTTCAGACAGCCCCTCGCTGTATATAATATAATAAGGTGTGGATGTTTATCGGCGCCCGCCCGGTCCTCCGAAGCCGTCCGGTCTGCCGAAGCCACCGGGTCTGCCGAAACCGCCGGGTCCGCGCTGGTTGCGGCTGTCCGGCTCTCTGCCCTTGCCGAATGTGTTGAAACGGTAGCTGACGGTAAACATGAAGTAGCGGGTCAGTGAGTTGAAACGCTGGTCGTCAATGTAGTTGGCGGTGGCTACGCGGCTAATGTTGCTCTGCTGTCCGAGTAGGTCGTAAGCCTTGACAGCAAATGTGAGCGACTTGTCGCGGAGTGTTTCGTAGGATATTGAGGCGTTCCACATCCATTCGTTTTTGTCGTAGCCTTCCGAGTAGCCTTTTGTGGCAGTAAAGGTGACATCGCTTGACAGAATGACATCTATGGGAGTGCGGTAGTAGGCAGAGAAGCTGCCGCCGTAGTTATGCACTGTGGGTTTGGTGCTGCTGTTTGTGGTCACACTGTTGTGTGTGTACTGTAGCCCGTAGCGGGGACGGAACTCAAATTCGAGGTTTTCAGGACGGAATGATATTGCGGGAGACAGATTGACACGCAGTGCCTCGCTGTTGTTGCGCTGTCCGTTGTTGAAGCCGACACCGTGGCTGAAATTGCCGAACAGGCTGTTTGAGAACTGCCACATTTTGTTGCGCAGAGGAAATGAAATCATGTTTGCAAGCATAGCGTTCCACACTCCGTTTACGTTGGTGTATGTGGTGGTCTGTGCGCCTGTCTGGCTGTCTCTGACCATTTTCGATATAATGGAGTTCTGTACCACGCTGGCGTTTGCCATGAGCATTATGCTGCGCTGTGACTTGGCGTTGAAATCCTGGAATCTGAGATTCATGGAGTGCGAGAATGTCGGCTTCAGTTCCGGATTACCCTGAATGATGTTCATGGGGTCTGACATATCGGGTACCGGTTGCAGCTGGGTGAGGCTCGGCTGCGAAGACCTGCCGTTGTAGCGGAAGTTGAGCGAACGGGTTTTGCTGAATTTGTGACGGTAGTTGACAAACGGCGCGAAATTCATCACCCAGCGTTCAGGTATGTTGCGTTCCGAATTGATAAGGTCCATGCTCTTTGACATTGTGGGCACGAATGAGATACCTGCCTCAAGGTTGAGCGCGCTGGTAATCTGCTGGAAGCTGAGGCGCACATTCTGGTTGAAGTAGTCGTTGCGGAACTGGTTGCTGAGACTTGGGTTGAAAATCTCCTGGGTGTAGTCGATTACCGGTCCAAGAATCGGGTCTATGGCTATCGGGTGGTCGTACACATTCTTGTCGGCGTTGTTCCAGCGGTAGTTGAGGCGGTAAGCCAGTTTTATGAATCTGCCGTTCTTCACATTGCCGAGCGGCTCGGTGAATGTGAGTCTGCCGCTCACATTGTCGCTCCATGTGTGGTTGTCGTTAAGCTGGTCGTATATGTCGGTCGAGTCGTTGAACAGATAGAAGATGTTTCTCGAATAGGAAAGCTCGTTTTCAGTGACATTTGAATGGCTGTAGTTGAGGTCTACGGATAACGACCTGCCGCGGCGGCTGCGAAACTTGTGGTTGTATATGAACTGGGCGCCGAATTCAAACGATTTTCCGTCGCTGCTTGCGGTGTTTAAACTGCGGCTGATTGCTGAGCGCAGTGCGTCGGAGGCGTAGTTGAAAGTGGAGTCCTCGCTGTATGAGTCGTTTATGTTGTATGACAGGCGGGGGCGGAAATCGATTGAGTTGAACGAGTCGGGATTCCACTCCACCCTGAAGCCGGCGCGTATGTTGTGACCCTTGTCGCGGGTGTATTTGCCTATTGACGACATCTGGTCAAGAACAAGGTATTCTCTTTCGGTGGATGTGCGGTTGTCGCGGTCGGTGTGGCTGTACATCACATTGCCGCCCACTCTGAAAATCTCTTTGTTGCCTACGTTGAAGTTTATGCCGAATGCTTGTGAGGTGGTTATGCCTGTTGTGCCTCCGAAGCGACGGAAGCGTGACGCATTGCCATCGGTAAAGCCGAGCTGGTTCACATTGTTGAAGTTGCCGAGCAGGGTAAACTGGTTGTCATTCCAGAAACGGTTCACATTGAAATTGGCATTGTACCGGCTGTCTGTGCCGTAGCCTGCCTCTGCGTTGCCAAACCAGCCGTTTTTCATTCCCTTCTTAACGGTGAGGTTTATGACGGTTTCCTCCTCGCCGTCATCTACTCCCGTCATTCGGGCAAGGTCGCTCTTGCGGTCTACAACCTGCAGCTTGTCAATCATGTTTACCGGCAGGTTCTTGGACGCAACCTTGGGGTCGTCGCTGAAAAATTCCTTGTCCTCGATAAGTATCTTCGACACCTCCTTGCCGTTGACGGTGATTTTTCCGTCGGAGTCGACCTCGACTCCGGGAAGGCGTTTGAGCAAATCCTCTATCACCGCGTTGGGCTGGGTCTTGTAGGCGCCGGCATTATACTCAATGGTGTCCTCCATGACCTTGATCTCGGTCAGTATCCCTTTCACAACCACCTCGCCGAGCTCATAGTCGCTCTCTTGCATCATTATAGTGTCGAGGCGCACATTCGATGCGTTTACCGTAACATTTCTGTGAGATGCGGCATAGCCGAGATAGGTAGCCTCGACAATGTATCTGCCTTTGTTGACATCGCTTATTACAAAGCTGCCGTTATTGCCGCTCTTGGCTCCTTTTACGAATGTCGAATCTTTTTCATTCAGAAGTTTGACAGTCGCTGCTACAAGACCCTCTCTGTCGGGGTCGGCTACCACTCCTCTTATATTGAATGAGCAGAGTGTGGCGCAGCCTGCCATTGCAACTATTGCCACTGCGCAGCGGCGTGCTATGTGATGAGTCATTTTTTGGGTTATGTTTATTTGTATCTTTAAGAGTATGTTTATTTTTGGCTTATGTTAAGATTTATAGCGGATTTCAGAGTATGTTTGGAGATTGAGAGAAGGTGTTATGGGGTTCCATAATGACTGAACGAAATCTTCAAACAGGTCTGAAAGGCATCTAAAGATTTCATAAAGTTAAAAGTAAACATACTCTAAGCACCGGGTAAAAAACAGGAGCCGTTTCACCTCTGTGTTTCCGGCTCACCAGAAAGGTAGACTGCGCGGCTGCCGAAAAGTTTAACCGGCACCAAATTTTTTTTCAAAAAATCATGCAAAAATTGTATATTTGCTGAAAATACGAAAAAAACATACTGCAATGTCTACAAATCAACCTCTCAATCCCGAAACGCCGCAAATACCCCCGGTGTGTTATCCTAACCCCGTGTACACAATGAGCTGGCTCGGACTCCGCACCATGTTTATACTCGGAGTGTCGCTGGCACTGGCGCTGATTACAAACGCTATCGACGGTTTTGCCTCGGACAGGGTAGAGGCGGGGCTGCTGCAGGGCGGTCGCTACGACCTGCTGTCGCACTCGCTTACATATTGCTTCTGTGTCATGGCAATAACTCTCATGACAATAGTCATTGCCGAAGTCGGTTTTCGCAAGATAGTCAATCTGCTTCAGTACGCTCTTACAGGCATGGCGCTCGCGCTGTTTTATCTTATACTGCTCGCGCTTTCCGAAAAACTGCCTTTTGCCGCATCATACATCATTGTGAGTGCCATGACAATAGGGCTTATAGCGCTTTATATAAAAGGAATAACAGGTATAAGAAAAGCCGTTGTGCTTATTACCGCCATTCTTGTGGCTGAGTACGCGCTGATGTTTGTTCTCATTAAACTCGGCTCTATGGCTCTGCTTGTCGGAAGCCTGTCGCTGTTCGCCATTCTTGCCGTGGCTATGTACTTTACGCTTAAGCTGAAGATGAAGAACGGCGAACTCACTCTGGAAAAATGATGAACAGTTATATACCGCCGCTGCCTCCTCCTCCGCCTCCACCTTTTGAGAGGAAGCCGATGTCGTATGGCGTAAAGATACTGCTGCTTGGGCTTCAGGGAGCGCTGCTCATGATCGGGGCGCTGTCTATATGGCTGATGTCATATTCACGCGAGGGGCGGAGCCGCGAAGTGGCACAGCAGATAGTTCAAGACTGGGGGCGCGAAGTGTATGTGAACGGGCCTGTGGCTGTGGCAAACCGTGACAGCGCGGAGTGTGTGCGTCCCGAAGAGTTCGTGTGCCATGCTCAAGTCGGCACAATGTCGCTTCACCGCAATATCTATGAGGCAGAGGTGTTTAATGCCGGAGTATCTTTGTCCGGCTCATTCTGCGGCGACAGCCTCAGGGCGCTGGGCGACACCGTGATTTTAAAACTGAGCCTCGCCAAAAAACAGATACAGCGCCTGTCGCCGCTCACGGTCGGAGACAGAAAAACAGAATGGTCTGTAGCCGAAGACTGCCTGTTGGCAAGGGTTTCCACGGCAGGCATGACCGCGAGAGTCGGATTCTCTACCGATTTTGATGTGCGTGGCTCAGGTGGAGTATATGTAAAGCGTGTCGGAATTAAGTCGTCGGTAAGTATAGATGGCGAGGCATCAAATCCGTCGTTCGAGAGTCTGCCCGACGAACGCAACGTATGGAAAAACCGTTTTTCCGCAAGCTGGCGCGACTCCGGGCTGCACTCCGGGTCTGATTCGGGATATGCCGGTGCCGAATTTCTGATAGGTGTTGACCGTTACCAGAAAGTGTCGCGCTCTTTGAAATACGCGTTTATCATAATCATGCTCACATACATCAGCGTGCTGTTGGCTGAAGTAGTGATGAAGCGCACCATACCGCTGCTCAACTATTTTCTCATAGGAGCGGCGTTGATACTGTTTTATTCGCTGCTGCTTGCGTTTAGCGAGCATATGTCATTCGGAGCGTCTTACATGATAGCCTCGTTCATGACAGTAGCCCTGATTGCCGGCTATATGTGGCGAATGCTTGTGTCGTGGAAAGTAGCGCTGGTCATAGGTGCCATACTCACCGGGTTTTACGCAAGCTGCTACATAATGCTGTCTTTGTCGACATACGCCCTATTGTTGGGAAGCCTTATACTGTTTGCCGCACTTGCAGCCATGATGTACGGCTCTCTCCACATCAGGCGCCACTGACCCTCCCCCTCTCTCCTTCTCGGCATATTGTAATATTGTCGAAAATCACTAATTTTGCACACTGACTCACGCCGTGCGTCTTCCAAGAGAGGAAGCGAGGCAGGAGGTTAAAATAAAAGGCGTTTACTCGCGCTTTATTCTTGTTAAATAGAAAACCTGCCAGTTTTATCGCCATGAAAGCGACTGACCGACATAAGCTAATCGACCGTATCAACACCTTGGAGGGGTTGACCGACGATGAACGCTCGGCGCTTCTCGGACTTCTCCGCGAGCACAAAACCTACGGACTTGTGTGGGAAGATAAACCCGAAGAAGTCGAGGAGCGACTACGCAACGAGCTTCCTGTTCTCGTCGAGGTAAAAGAGCGCGCCATTGGGGGGGGGTAACTCTCTGCTACCCAACCATTTAATTATTGAAGGAGACAATCTCGAAGCACTCGCCACCCTCGCATACACCCACGCCGGTAAAATCGACGTAATCTATATAGACCCACCTTACAACACCGGCAACAAGGACTTCATCTATAACGACTCATACGTTGACAACGAGGACAGTTACCGCCACTCCAAGTGGCTCTCTTTTATGTCGCGCCGCTTGCGCATCGCAAAAAAACTCCTTTCAGACCGCGGAGTTATCTTCATTTCAATAGATGACAACGAGCAAGCCAACTTAAAGCTCCTTTGCGATGAAATTTTCGGATTCAGAAAATTAATTGCCACTTTGATATGGAAAAGTAAAAGCGGTGGTGCCAATGATGCTTCGGCATTTGGAGTGGATCACGAGTATATTTTATGTTATTGCTCAGATATATCCAGAGTTTTTATAAATAAGGATAAAGGAGCGACCGTTACTACAGCATACAATAAAACCGATAAAGACGGCAGACGTTATTCTCTTGATAGATTAGACAAACAAAGTCTAGGATATCAAAGTACACTTGATTTTCCAATAATTGGACCGGATGGACGAGAATATGTAGTTGAGCACAAAGACCCATCTCATAAAAAAGCACGTTGGAGGTGGGGAAAGGAAACCGTTCAAGAACGTTACGAAGAACTTGTATTTATATGGCCGTATGTTTATACTAAAAATTACGAAAAAACAGATGGTCAGAAGCCTCGCAGTATTTTGTCTGACGAAAGATTTGGAAGAACTCGGACAGGAAGTACAGACCTTAATAAAATATTGGGTAATCAAAATATATTTAGTTATCCTAAACCAGCAGCTCTCATTAAATACATAATTGAATTGGGCTCAAAAATAGATAGTTACATACTTGATTTTTTTGCCGGGTCGGGGACGACGCTTCATGCTGTGATGCAGCTTAATGCAGAAGACGGCGGCAAGCGCCAATGCATTCTCTGCACCAACAACGAAAACGGCATTTGCGAGAATGTTACCTACGAACGAAATAAGCGTGTTATCGAGGGTTATACGAAACCGAATGGCGAGCAGGTCGAAGGACTTCACAACAATAATCTCCGCTATTATCGTACTGACTTTGTAGGGCGCAGTCGATCCACTAAAAATATGCGTCGCTTGGTTCAGCTCTCAACCGATATGCTCTGCATCAAGGAAAACCTTTATGCCGAGAAGAAATCTTTTGCCGGTCTGCCGACCTATAAAAACATCTATCGTTACTTCGAGCAAGGCGAGCAGAAGATGCTCATTATCTACGACGAGCGATATGTCGATGAACTCGTCAAGATGATAAGTTCGGTGGAAACCGCCTCGAAAATCAAGGTGTATGTGTTCTCGCCGAGCGAAGACCCGTGGGAGGCAAGTTTTGAGCCTGTGGGAGACAGAGTGGAACTCTGCGCGTTACCTCAGGCTATCTACAACACCTACAAGCGAATACTTCCGAAACCGAAGCGTAAACCTCTCGAATCGGAGGAAGAAGATGCACCTGCCGGTGCAGACCAGGAAGGAGGTGAAGCATGAAAACACTTAAATACCAACAGGATGCAATAAACGAGCTGACCGACAAGGCTGTCAAGCTGCTCAACCTTGGTGGAGCGCGCCGAAAGATTGTTTTCGAGGCTCCGACCGGCGCAGGAAAAACCGTAATGACCTGCCAGACACTTGCCAATATTGTTGACGAGCTGCGCACACGCGGCGACAGCCGCTTCAAGGAGTGTGCCTTTATTTGGTTCGCGCCTCGAAAACTCCACCTGCAGAGCTACATGAGCCTCAAAGGGGCTTTCGGCGAAACCCGCAAGCTCACCCCGGTAATGTTTGACGAACTCGACCAAAGCGAGGGTATTCAGCCGGGCGAGATACTGTTCGTAAACTGGGAAAGTGTCAACAAGGAGAAGAACATAATGGTGCGTGACAGCGAGAGCAGCGCGTCGCTCTACGAAATAACCCGGCGTACTCAGCAGGAACTCGGGCTGCCCATTGTCGCGGTGATTGACGAAGAACACATGTTTTGGTCTAACACTGCCGACAAAACAGAGGCGGTGCTTGAACGCATCAGCCCCGCCGTTGAGCTGCGCATCTCGGCTACTCCGAAGACCGCCCACCCCGACGAGCGCACAAAGGTGTATCGTCAAGACGTAATCAAAGCCGAGATGATAAAGAAAGAGGTGGTGCTTAATCCTGAAATCGAAGTAAGCAGCTCCGAAGATGATACTGCCCTCAACGAGCGCCTTATAAAAATAGCGCTCGAAAAGCGCAACCAAATAGCCGAGGCTTACCGAGCAGAGGGTGTAAGCATCAATCCTCTGCTGCTGATTCAGCTTCCCAACGACAAAAAGGAGGCTATGACGGTCGAAGATGAAAAGGTGGCGGCACAGGTCAAGACCTACCTCAAACATATGTGCGACATCACCGAGGAAAACGGCAAACTCGCAGTATGGCTCTCAAACGAGAAGTCAAACCTCGCCGGTCTTGAAAAGCCTGACAATCTCGCACAGGTACTACTGTTCAAGGAGGCTATCGCCCTTGGCTGGGACTGTCCGCGCGCTGCCGTTCTGCTTATCTTCCGTAAACTCCAAAGCGACCGGTTCACTATTCAGACCGTCGGGCGAATACTCCGTATGCCACAACAGAAGCATTATCCCAACGATTTGCTGAATGTCGGCTACGTCTACACCGACATTGCCAAAGAGAAGATTGACATTGTAACGGCAGATGCCGGTTACATTTTGAACGATACTATTACCGCGCATCGCCGCGCCAATCTCTGCAACGTGTCCTTGAAATCGGTGTATTCCGAGCGACCTAACATAGAGCGTAACTACCTCGGTACCGACTTCCGCAATGTGCTTTACGACACCGCGACCGATTTCTGGAAACTTGAACAGGGAGCCGGACTTTTCTCCATAGCCGAACTTGCGGCTATGCGTGGCGATGAAGACGAGTACCAACCGCTCCCCGAAACCGATGACTTAACAATAAATGAAAACCGCCGCCGCGTTCAGAACTCAATACGCCTTGATGTCAAGACAATCAACATAGAGATTCCCAAAGATGTTCACTTCCAAAACGAAGTGCAGACCCTGAGTGTGGAACGAGCCAAGTTTGCCCGTACCGCCGGCGAGATTGACGGTGTTTTCATAGCCTATATCGACGGCAAGGGAGGTCAGTTTGAGCGTAAGGGTCGCACTGACAAAATCGCGAGTTTCCTCACAGAGCTTATTGCCGACAGCTTCGGCATCTACGAAACCGACGCCAAGAAAGTGGTGCTATATCACGAGAACCGCCCCAAGTTTGACAGACTGCTTGAAACGGCACTTGAAAAGTATGCCCGCAAGCGTGAGGTTGCCGCTGCAAAAGCCGCTGCCGCCCGTGTCTATAAAGAACACGACTGGGAAGTGCCTGAACAGCGTGTGTACTATGCCGAAACAAACCGCGTTGCTCCGGCTGAAAATCATGCGCTGCTACCGTTCATTCAACTTAACACCGCTTCTAATCCGGAAAAGGAATTTGTCAAGTTCCTTGAAGCCAATTCGCAATGGATTGACTGGTGGTATAAGAACGGAGATAACGGCAAAGCCAACTACGCCATTGAATACCACAAGGGGCAGGATGGCGAAAAGGGTCTCTTTTATGTGGACTTCGTTATACGCATGAAGAATGGACACATATACCTTTTCGACACGAAAAGCGCGGGCAGCGATATTTTTGCCGCCGACAAGCACAACGCCTTGCTTGAATATGTCAAAGAAAACTCAACCGCCGAGCAGCCGCTTGCAGGTGGCGTTATTTTGCAGCAAGGTTCCAACTGGCTGTATTCACCGCAACATATCGATAACACTACTGACACACTGAACTGGAGCTGTTTCTATCCGCAGCAAGCGTAAAATGGCGCGGTGAGGCGTTTGCCGGGAGCGGGGAACGTTTAATTTGGTTTAAAATCGGGGAGATGGGTAAAACGGTAGGCGGGCGGCGGTTGTTTTATATTTAAAGCTTGTTTAAAACTGTCACTGTCATGAAAACGAAAAACGCACTTAAGTATGTCGCTGCCGGTTTGTTAGGCATAGGTGTCTGTGGCTGCGACGCAATGTGGGACAGTTCGGTGGATATTCCTCTGGGCTATGGAGGTAATGTCGGCGTAAGTGTGTCAAGCCCGATATACGGTGTGCCGTGGTATTCGGGAATCAACAGCTGGAGCAACTGGAACAATTATCCGTGGGGCTGGAATTCAGGCCCGATTGTTCGACCGATAATACGACCTATTGTACCTCCTTTGGCACCTTCGCCAATTCGACCGGGGTCAAGGCCTCCGGCAAATAACTGGCGACCGCCGGTGAACAGTACTCCGTCAGTGCCACCGCCCCGCCCGGGCAATGGCAATTTCAAGCCGGGTTCGTCTATTTCACGACCTCCGGCAAACGCCAATCCGCCCAAGTTGCCTGTACAGAGTGTAAGCCGTCCCGGACGTCACTGAAAGTCGGTGAACGCAACCGGCAGCAGTGATTGTACGGAGGGGAGTATGAAGATTTCGTCGGCACCGTAAAGAATCACTTTCACGGGGTGTCCGGCGAGGGTTTCGTACTCCAGGAGCGACTGGCGGCATGCTCCGCATGGAGCTATTGGCGCGGGTGTCTCGGCTCCGGATGTGTCTCTGGCGGCAATGGCTATGGTTTCGAATTTGGCTTCATGGTAGCGTGAGTGCGCGTAGAATGCGGCGGTGCGTTCAGCACAAAGACCGCTGGGATAGGCGGCGTTTTCCTGATTGGAACCGCTGACAATGTTGCCGTCAGACAAGAGTATCGCCGCGCCGACGCTGAAGCGGCTGTAGGGGGCATAGGCACTTGTGGATGCGGCACGTGCCGCATCCACAAGTGTTTTTTCGGTCTGGGAGAGTTCGGAGTATTGCGCGACGGTGATCGGCACAATTATATCTGTTCGTTTCATTTTATAATGAGTGATTTCAGGCGTTCGCCTCCCGAGGGGTCTTTTGCAATTGAGCGGTAGTAGCGTTCATCGTAGCCGGGAAACATGGGGTATTCAGGCATTCCTTCCGGGGTGCGTTCGAATTCGCCGTTCTTCTCGCGTTTTACGTTTCCGTCCATGTATTTCACAAACAGATAGTCGCCGAGTGCCTTATAGCGGCGGGTGTAGTCGGTGGTGCGGCTTGCGGTGTAGTCGTTCAGGCGTGAGGCTGCATCGCCGGCGTTCATGGCGGCTATCTCTTTTTCGAGATCGGGCATTTCTGCCTCAAAGGTGTCTTCTATGGCGTTTTGCACGCGGCGTATGTCGGGAATCATCTGTGAGTAGCGGTAGTAAGCCTGATTTGCCACATAGTTGTTTATCCAGAATGCGCTTTCCCATGACAGGTTGTACAGGTCGCCGTTTCCTACAGCAAATTCGTGCGGCACAGCTGTGCTGCCGTTGAATACGGGTACATAGACGCAGGTGTTTGCGTCGTCCACACCGAACCAGAGGATGCCTTTCATTGCCCGGGGGCGTGCTGAGTTCATCTGGCTTACAAATGAAAATCCTGTCTGTTGTGTGGCGATGGCGCGTTCGTGGGTGTACTCAACAGAGTCAACTTGGTAGGTGAGGGGGCGCCAGCGGTAAGGAACCGCGTAGGGTCCTGCGCCTATGTCGGTAGTCATGTCGAGTGGGGTGCCTTCGAAGTGGTCGCGCATCATAGCCTGCATGTCGCGCACAGTCACCGGTTTTTCGGGCTTTACCCACAGGGGCAGGGGTGCGCCTTCACCTTTCAGTATCCAGTCAAGGTAGGGCTGTGCGCCTTGCGAGTGACGGTTGTAGAATGACCACACTCGTCCGTCGCATCCGCGGAGTGCTCCTCCGTCGGTAACAGCGTATGCCCGGGAAAAGCTGAAATCTTTGTCTTTGCCGTTGAAGTAGCCTTTGCTGCGTGCGAATGAGATTACATCCGGCGAGTACAGTGTTTCGGGGTCATCGAGGGGGAATGTGTGTATGCGAGCATGGTTGGCGTGACCGCTAATGCAGTCGTCGGGAACGCGGCGCGCCACCCAGACTGCTCCTTTGTCATCTTTGCCTTTGCCTATCAGCTCCATAATCCAGGCTTCGTCGGCATCGGCAATCGAGAAGCTCTCGCCGCTGCTTGCGTAGCCGTATTTTTCGACAAGTTCTGTCATGACTTTTAGCGCCTCGCGAGCTGTGCGCGCTCTCTGTAGGGTAATGTATATCAGCGAGCCGTAGTCTATCAGTCCGCTGCCAGCGAGTTCCTCGCGTCCGCCCCATGTGCTTTCAGCAATGGTGAGTCCGTGTTCGTTCATGTTGCCGAGTGTGCGGTAGGTATGGGCAACTTCGGGTATCTGTCCGAGAATTTTGCCGGTGTCCCATTCTGTTACGGTGCGCATCGAGCCGGGCGCGTGGTCGGCTGCTGGCTGGTGGTACAGTTCGCCGTATAGGGTGTGGGAGTCAGCCGCGTATGTTATTATGACGCTGCCGTCGGCAGTGGCTTTTTTGCCGGCAATAAGGCTTGTGCAGGCGAGAGCCGCCGCCGGAGCCGCCGCCATGAGAGCTGCTGCTGCGAGTTGTCTGAAATTCATGTGGAAGGGAGGTTTGAGTGTGGGGTAAGTGTCATTTTAATTAGCCGCCTCTATCATTGAAACGACGATTGGCTTGAGTCCGCTGAAGAAGCATTCTACCGCTATCACCATAAGTATGAGTCCCATAAGTCTCATCATTACATTGTTGCCGGTTTCACCGATAATTTTGACGAGGCGGGTGGACGCTCTTAATATATAATAGGTGATGATGTAAATCACGGCTATGCTGCCGACCAGTATCAGTTTCTTTATCCATGTGGTGGCTTCGTCCATGAGCATGATGCCGTTGGCGATGCCTCCGGGCCCGCACAGCAGCGGTATGGCAAGGGGGGTGATGGAGATGTCTTCGGCGTAGGTTTTTATTTCCTCTTCACGCAGGTTGGTGTGAGTGAATTTCGCCTGAAGCATGTCATAGCCGATTTTAAGTATTATAATGCCGGCGGCTATGCGGAATCCGTTGGTGGATATGCCGAAAAATTTGAAAAGAATCTGTCCGGCAAGTGTGAACACCACAATTGTTATGAACGACAGTATTGTGGCGCGTTTCACTATTCTCGCCCTTTCCCCTTCGTCCATGCCGGATGTCATTGTAAGAAACACCGGCATGGTACCGAGAGGGTTTGTGAGGGTGAAAAATGATGTCAGACAGATGAATGCGTATGGCAGCAGATTTGTGTCAAGCATTTTTCAGAAACTATTAATGAGAGGGGTATTGCAGTTTCTTAGAATTCGGCATTCTTGGGAGTGCGGGGGAAGGGTATGACATCGCGGATGTTTGTCATGCCGGTTACGAAGAGCACGAGGCGTTCAAACCCGAGTCCGAAACCGCTGTGAGGCACGGAGCCGAAGCGGCGGGTGTCGAGGTACCACCACATGTCTTTCATGGGGATGTTCATCTGCTCTATGCGTCCGAGGAGCTTGTCATAGTCTGCCTCGCGTTCCGAGCCTCCGATTATCTCGCCGATTTTTGGGAAAAGCACGTCCATGGCGCGCACGGTTTTGCCGTCATCGTTCAGCTTCATGTAGAACGCCTTGATGTCCTTGGGGTAGTCGGTCATTATGACAGGGCGTTTGAAATGCTCCTCAACAAGGTAGCGTTCGTGTTCGCTCTGCAGGTCGGTACCCCAGTACACGGGAAATTCGAATTTTTTGCCGCATTCCTCGAGTATTCTGATGCCTTCGGTGTATGTGAGCCGCACAAAGCTGTCGGCAAGCACGCTTTCGAGGCGGGCAATCAGTTCGGGGTCATACATCTGCTGAAGGAATTCAATGTCGTCGCGGCAGTTGTCAAGTGCGTAGCGCACACAGTACTTGATGAATTCCTCGGCGAGTTCCATGTTGTCTTCTATTTCATAGAATGCCATTTCCGGCTCTATCATCCAGAATTCAGACAGGTGACGCGGGGTGTTTGAGTTTTCAGCCCTGAAAGTGGGTCCGAATGTGTATATTGCTCCGAGCGCGGTTGCTCCGAGTTCGCCTTCGAGCTGTCCGCTTACAGTCAGAGCGGTAGACTTGCCAAAGAAGTCGGCGGAGTAGTCAACCGCTCCCTCTTCGGTGCGGGGAGGGTTTGCAATGTCGAGAGTCGTAACCTGGAACATAGCGCCGGCACCCTCGCAGTCGCTCGCTGTGATGAGGGGTGTGTTGAGGTAAAAGAACCCTTTTTCGTTGAAGAATTTGTGGATGGCGAAAGCGAGGGCGCTTCTTACTCTCAGCACTGCGCCGAAGGTGTTTGTGCGGGGGCGAAGATGGGCTATTTCGCGCAGAAATTCAAGGGTATGGCCTTTTTTCTGCAAGGGGTATGTGTCGGGGTCGCTTGCACCGAGGAGTTCGAACGAGTCTGCCTGAATTTCGGTAGACTGTCCTTTGCCCATCGATTCCACGAGAATGCCTGTCACACGGATGCTTGAGCCGGTGGTCACTGCCTTGAGCTGTTCGTCAGTGAATTTCGCCATGTCAAACACTATCTGCAGGTTTTTCACGGTAGAGCCGTCGTTGAGTGCCACAAACTGCACATGTTTGTTGCCGCGACGTGTGCGCACCCAGCCCGCTGCGGTCACCTGCTGCCCTATTAGGGCAGTGGTGAGCAGTTCGGTTATTTTAGTTCTTTTCATTGTATATTTACTTTTTCCAAAGATAATCAGTGGTAGTTAATTACTCGAACGAACCCATTTTGAGGAAGTTGACTTCTTCCTGGGTAAGGTAGCGCCAGCGACCTTTGGGGAGGTTCTTTTTGGTGAGTCCGGCAAAGTATACGCGGTCAAGTTTTGTGACATGGTAGCCGAGGCTTTCAAAAATGCGGCGCACAATGCGGTTGCGTCCGGAGTGGATTTCTATGCCTGCCTGGTTGCGGTCGGTATCGGTGGCGTAGCTAATGGCGTCGGCGTGGATGGGTCCGTCGTCAAGCTCTATGCCGTCGGCTATGCGCTGCATGTCTTCTTCGGCGATGTCCTTGTCGGTCCACACATGGTATATTTTTTTCTTGACGTATTTGGGGTGTGTGAGCTTGGAGGCGAGGTCGCCGTCGTTTGTCAGCAGCAGCACGCCTGTGGTGTTGCGGTCAAGTCGTCCTACCGGGTATATGCGTTCGTTGCAGGCTCCTTTCACAAGGTCCATGACTGTGAGGCGGCCGTTGGGGTCATCGCTTGTAGTAACACAGTCTTTGGGTTTGTTGAGAAGGATGTAGCATTTGTTTTCGAGAGTCACAATCTTTTCATCGTACTCCACGGTGTCGTTGTGAGAGATTTTAGTGCCGAGTTCGGTTACAACGTTTCCGTTGACCTTCACAAGACCCTGCTGGATGAATTCGTCAGCTTCACGGCGTGAGCAGATACCTGCGTTTGCCATGAATTTGTTGAGGCGAATCTGTTCGTCCGGATTGGGTATAGGCATTTCGTATTCCACTCTTTTGGGGCGTGGTGTGAAGCTCTTGCCTCCGTGGGGCATGCCAAACTGGTTGTGGCGCATCTGCGGCCGACGGTTGCCCTGCTGGTTGTTGTAGCCACCCTGGCGGTTGTTGAAGCCACCCTGGCGGTTGTTGAAGCCACCCTGGCGGTTGTTGTTATACCCGCCCTGACGGTTCTGGTAGTTGTTGTAGCCGCCTTGCTGGTTGCGGGGGGTGTAGCCTTCCTGACGGTTCTGATTGTTGTATCCGCCCTGCTGGTTGCGGGGGGTGTATCCGCCCTGCTGGTTGCGGGGGGAGTAGCCACCCTGGCGGTTCTGATTGTTGTAGCCGCCCTGCTGGTTGCGGGGGGTATATCCGCCCTGACGGTTGTTGTATCCGCCCTGTCTGTTATAACCTCCCTGACGGTTGTAGCCGTTCTGGTTGCCGTAGCCGTTGTTGTAGCGGGGCTGATAGCCTCCGTTGTTTTCTGTTCCGGAGTTTTCGGCGGCATCGTCCTGTGAATGGGCGGGACGGTTGTAGTTTTGGCGTGGCTGGTAGCCTCCGTTGTTGTAACGGTTGTTGTAGCCGTAATTGTTCTGGCGGTTGTTGTTGTAGGAGTTGTGACGCGGAGTGTAGCCCTCTTGTCTGAAGTCGGAGCTTTCGGTTGCCGGATTGCTGTTGGTTTCAGTTCCGTTTCCGGCGTTTTCAAAAGTGTCGGTGCTGTTTCTCAATTCACCGATACGTGGACGCTTGTTCTTTTTCTCAATACTATCCATAGTGTGTCTGCGTTAAATGATTTCTGCCTCTCGGCGGTTTCTTTATGTTATATTTATGTTGAAAAGTCGGATGGTTTGACTATCCTTCGAGTTAAAAGTGTGAGGATTGAATGTAAAACGGGATTCCCTTATAGAGTCCGTGCAAAGTTAGCCCATTTTCGTAATAATAACAATAAATCCGCCCCGATTTATTGGTCGGGACGGATTTTTTTTGTCATCAGCGCCGACAATGCGGCGGTCTGGCGGTCAATAGCCGGTGTAAGAGCGTGGAGAAAGGCGTTTCAGCTCTTCTTTCACTTCTGGTTTCACGTCGAGAGTGTCGATGAATTCGGCTATGCTCTGTTCTGTAACCGTAGAGTTGACCCTGGTGAGTTGCTTGAGGGTTTCATAGGGTTTCGGGTAGCCTTCTCTGCGCAGTATGGTCTGAATGCCTTCGGCAACAACATTCCACATGCTGTCAAGGTCGGCATCGATGCTCTCTTTGTGCAGAATCAGTTTGTTGAGTCCTTTCATTGTGCTTGCAATGGCAATGAGCATGTGGGCGAGGGGTACTCCTATGTTTCTCAACACTGTAGAGTCGGTAAGGTCGCGCTGCAGACGGCTCACAGGGAGTTTTGAGGCGAGATGTCCGAGAATTGCGTCGGCAATACCGAGGTTGCCTTCGGAGTTTTCGAAATCTATGGGGTTGACTTTGTGCGGCATTGCAGACGAGCCGACTTCGCCGGCTTTGATTTTTTGTTTGAAGTACTCCATTGAGATGTACTGCCAGATGTCGCGGTCAAGGTCAATGATGATGGTGTTTATGCGCCTCATGGCGTCGAACAGAGCGGCCAGGTTGTCGTAGTTTGAAATCTGTGTTGTGAACTCTTCGCGTTCAATGCCGAGCCTGTCGCGCAGGAATGATGCCGCAAACTCGCGCCAGTCAATCATGGGGTATGCTGTGAGGTGGGCGTTGAAGTTTCCGGTGGCTCCGCCGAATTTGCCGCTGACGGGCACTGATTTCAGCGCTTTGAGCTGGGTTGCGAGACGGTACGCGAACACTTTTATTTCTTTGCCGAGGCGTGTGGGAGAGGCAGGCTGTCCGTGTGTTTTGGCAAGCATGGGTATGTCTGCCCATTCTTCGGCGCGTGCGTCGAGGTGGGCTATCATCTCTTCGAGGGCGGGGATGTAAACGTCTGTAACAGCCTCTTTGAGCGACATTGGCACCGAGGTGTTGTTTATGTCCTGGCTTGTGAGCCCGAAGTGTATGAATTCCTTGTATTTGCCGAGGTTGAGTTCGTCGAAGCGTTCTTTCAGGAAGTATTCGACAGCTTTTACGTCGTGGTTTGTTACGCTTTCAATTTCTTTTATGCGTTCGGCATCGGCAAGTGTGAAGCCTTCGTATATTGCACGCAAAGCGGGAAATGTGGCGTGGTCGACATCGGAGAGCTGGGGCAGCGGAATTTCGCAAAGAGCTATGAAGTACTCTATTTCCACTCTTACTCTGTAGCGTATGAGCGCGAATTCAGAAAAGTAGTTGTCAAGGCTCTCGCATTTGCTGCGGTAGCGGCCGTCGACCGGTGAAATGGCTGTGAGCTGGTTGAGTTGCATCTTGATTGGATTTATTTGTGAGTATTATATAATTTCTTCTGATGTGGCGATACGCAGCACTTCGTCAGGGGTATGGGCAATGTGGTCGGCAAAGTTTGCCGTGAGTTCGCTTTCGGGGCGAAATCCCCATGTTACCCCGCATGATTCGACGCAAGCTCTTCTTGCGGTTTCCATGTCTACCCCGGAGTCTCCTACATACAGCACGTCTTGTTTGGGTGTCGGATGTTTGGCAAGGATGTCGAACACAATGGACGGGTCGGGCTTTACAGGCCAGTCTTCCTTGTGTCCCTCTACCGCCGCCCAGCTGTATTGCGGAAAGAAGTGATTTATCAGTCTTTCCACCGCCGACTGGTATTTGTTTGAAGCCACGGCTATTGCTATGTTTCTTTCGGTGAGTTCGTCAAGCAGCTGGCGTATGCCGGGGTAGGGTTCAGACAGGTCAGTGCCGTGAAGGTCGTAATATTCTCCGAAGCATGTGCGCATTTTCTGGATGTTTGCGGGTGTGCGTTCGTCTTCGGGCAGAATGCGTTCAATCAGTTTAGTCACACCGTTGCCTACAAAAAAAGGATAAGAGGATGGGGCGTGCCTGGGAAATCCGCATTGCTCCAGCGCGTGGTTTGAGGCAGCGGCAAGGTCGGCTATTGTGTTGAGGAGAGTTCCGTCGAGGTCAAATATTACAAGTTTCTTCATGCCTGATGTTTTTTTAGAAGGGGTAGCCTACGGAGAAATGAAAAGTGGCGTCTCTGCTCCACCTGGGGTGTATTATCGGCCAGCGTTCCTGATTCATTGCGGGGTTGTGGGCTTTCATGCCGAGGTCAAATCTGAGCAGAAAGTATGTGAAGTCAAGCCTAAGCCCGGCTCCGTAGCTTGCGGCAATCTGTTTCCAAAATGTGTTGAAATGAAACAGACCGCCAGGTTGGTTTTCGTAGTTGTGTATAGTCCAGATGTTTCCGGCGTCGGCAAAAATAGCTCCTTCGAACACCCAGAAGAGTTTCATGCGGTACTCGGCGCTCAGTATCAGGCTTATGTCGCCGCATTGGTTTATAAAGTCGGTGACGTTGTTTCGGGCATCGTAGCTTCCGGGACCGAGAGTTCTCACACCCCAGCCTCTGACTCCGTTTGCGCCGCCGGCGTAAAACCGTTTTTCAAACGGAAGCACGCGGGAGTTGCCGTATGGCACACCGATGCCGAATCCGGCACGGAAAGCGAGGGTGTGTCTGTCGGCGAGGTTTCTTGCCACGGAATAGTCTATTTCCGCTTTGGCGTACTGGGAGTACTGTATGCCGAATAGTTTGTACACGCCGTCGTTACGGTGTTGTTTTGTGATGTGGGATAGCGCGTAGAGGGCGTTGCCGGCTATTTCTCCTGCCACCCGGAATGTGTACACTGTCGGCTGGGCGGTGGCGAACCGGTCTGTAGCCGAGGCTATGCGTCGGTTTGTGCGGTAGTAGGTGTAGCCGCTGCGCATGATGAAGTGGTCTTCGTAGCTGTATCGCAGCAGGGGGTTGGTTGGGGCTATCTGGTTTATGAAGTCGATAGTGCTTTCGGGCAGGTACACATAGTTAATGTCGACAAGGTCGAATGTGCGGCGTTCACGGTTGTTTCTTGCCGTCCATTTGTATTTCCATGCCGCACCGGCTATGATTCTGGTGTATTCGGGGCGTTCCTGGTAGTTGAACGAAACCGCGAGCTCTGTCACAGCCTTTACTCTCTGTTTGAAGTTGCGCGACAAAAACGGAAACTGGAATTTAGGGAATGTTATGCCGATTTCAGAAGCGTATTCAGTGTAGCGGTCGTTTATCAGCCCGGAAAGGTTGCCGCTGAGGCTTTCATAGTTCATCCTGAACTTTGCGTTGAAAAGCTCGGAGCGTTTGCCGAGGTTGCGGTGGGTGTATGTGAGTCCGATGCCGAATCCGAGGTCGCCTTCCGAGTTGGTGCCTTCGAGCTCGAAAGTCACACCTTGTTTTTTGTTGCGTGTGAGCAGGATGTATGCGTCAAGCCATTCCTGCCCGTCGGCATGACCTGCCGGTTTCATTTCTATGTTTATTGACCGCAGTATGCCGAGCTGGGCGAGTGATTCGTATGTGCGGTCGGTAGCGTCTGCCCGGTATATGTCGCCGGGCTGTATAAAGCACTTTTCTTCAAGAATCTTCGGCTTTATATAGCGGTCTTTGCCGTAGATGATGTTTATGTTGTCGAACGAAACAGTGTCTTGCGGAGTGTTCTTGGATGATGCGTCTGTGATGAAGTAGACCGAGCGCACTCTGTATGTGGGGTGGATTGCCGAAAGAGTCTGACCGGAGGCCGCCTGGTTTTTCGGGGGGCGTACAGACATTGTCAGTTCAACTTCTTTTGAGTTTTCGGCGGTGTCGGCAAAAAAAGTTATGTATTCTTTGGAAAAGGAGTAATAGCCTTGGTTGCGCAACCTGCCTGAAATGAGAGACCTTTCGGCATCGAGGCTGTTGCGGTCAAACAGGTCGCCCGGCTTGAGTGTGAACAGAATGGAGTCGGCAAGCACAAGCCTTTCTATAGCTGTGTCAGGTATTTCGTATGTAATGGATGAAATGAATCTTGGAGCACCCGCCGTAAGGTTGTATGTGACGAGCATTTTTTTTGCAGCGGTGTCGGCTATGGTGTCAACGGATACTGTTGCGTCCATGAAGCCCTTGTTTACCAATGCCATCTGGAGCTGTCTGGATGATGTGGCTGTGAGTTCCGGGCTGTATATGACCGGAGCCTGTCCGAGACGGCGCACCCAGCGGTTGTACCATTTGGATGTGTCTGAGCCGCTCAGGTTGTATGTGGCGAGCTGTAATTTCAGAAATCCGAGAATCTTGTGGTTCGGACTCTGACGGAGGTAGTTGACCAGCTCGGAAGAGTGTATTGTGCCGGTGGAGTCGTTGACAGTTATATTTACATCGTCAAGAAGATATTGGTTCTCAGGCACATGCTTGACCGCGCTACAGCTCCAAAGACCGGCTGCGGCAACAGCGGCACAGACTCCGCGTGTAAGTATTTTGGCAATGTCAGCCACCAGACTATTATATATAAATGAGAACTGCGCCGGAAAAGCGCGCTTTTTTCAGAGTGCAAAAGTACATAAAAACATGGGATTTTCACACCTGTGAGGCAAAAAGCGGAGCCGACCATTGATTTTGTGCGGTGCGGCGAGGAGTATGTTTAACAATTAGCGGAGTGTAATTTAACAAATTGAAACATATGGAGGGATAAATAATAGGTTTTCAGTGAGTTGCATTTTTAACATTTGCAATGTGAAAATTAAGTCAAGATTCGGTTTTTTGGCGATGTAACTTTGCAATGTCAAAACAAACACACAAAATAATATGAAGAACTTTACTATCAAAAACAAGTGGCGCCAGATTCTTTGCGGTCATTCAGAGGCATTGAGGGGCGAAGTGTATAATGCCGTTGTAGAATATGTGGCAGAAGGCAGAATTGTTGAAATGAGCGAGGCGGCAGCGGTGGCATTTGATTTTATTCGCTACGACATAGACGCATCGAGCCGGTCAAAGGCAAAGCGGGTTGAACGCAAGGACAATGCCGTTTCTGAAGAGAGAGCTGGCTGTGAAGTCATGACACCGGAAGCGGAGGCTACTGTTGCTGAAAGTAGAGAAGCTGAGAGTTCAGGCGGCGAAGAAGATGCAGAGGTGATGCCCGAGGCTTCGTCATCGGAGCCGGAGCAGGGTATTAAAGTCTCACCGGTATATGCGCCACAAGTCAAAACGAAGCATTTTAAGAGGGTCAAGGTGTCGAAAATACTGAAGGGTAGAGGGCAAAGGGGCAAAAGCTCAAGTAAGTGGTAGCCGTCGCGGAAATTTTCACTAATTTTGCAGGCGTTATGAATAATATCTGTCTGAAATTATTTTTGACTTTCCTTAAAATTGGAGCTTTCACTTTTGGTGGCGGCTGGGCTATGATATCAATAATCGAAAAGGAGATTGTTGACAAGCACAAGTGGCTTGGACGCGAGGAGTTCCTTGATCAGCTTGCGGTAGCGCAGTCTCTGCCGGGCATTCTGGCAGTGAATATATCGGTAGCGGTGGGCGACCGTCTCAGAGGCATGAAAGGGAGTGTGTGTGCGGCATTGGGCACAATTTTGCCTTCGTTTCTCATAATACTCGCCATAGCGGTGTTTCTTACGCCGGACATGATTAAGAACAATGAGACGGTGAGCAAGATATTCAAGGGTATCCGTCCGGCGGTTGTGGCGCTGATTGTCGCTCCGGTAATATCGTCGGCCAAGGCGGCTAAAATAGGCTGGAAAACAGTGGCGATACCTGTAGCGGTGGCGCTGCTCATATGGTCAAGGCTGCCGGTAGTGTCAAACCCCATATTGTATATTGTGCTTGGCGGCATCGGCGGTTATGTATGGTTTAGAAAACAACACAAGGCTCTGCGTGACAACGCGGAGCGGAAAGGAGAGCAGAAGCAGTGATTTATCTGAAACTTATATGGTCATATCTGAAAATCGGTCTGTTCGGATTCGGTGGCGGGTATGCCATGCTTGCACTTATAGAGCGTGAGATTGTGGGACCGGGCTGGATAAGCGAGCAGATGTTTACCGACATAGTAGCCATATCGCAGATGACACCGGGCCCGATAGGCATAAACTCGGCGACATACATAGGCTATGTGGCTCCGGGTGAGGCATCGCCGGCGTTTGCAAATCCTCTGTTCGGAATTCTCGGGTCGCTGGTGTGTACTCTTGTTGTGGTGGTGCCGTCGTTTATTCTGACTGTGTATACAAGCCATTTTATCACACGTCACAGGGAGAGCGCTATAGTAAAGGGCGTGTTCAGCGGGCTGAGACCGGTTGTTGTCGGGCTGATAGCCTCTGCCGCTTTGCTGCTTATGAATCAGGCTAACTTCGGCTCTGTGACTTCGGAAGTGGTGCCGGGAATAATTATCTGTGTATCGGCATTCTGCCTGGTGTTTTTTACAAAGATACATCCTATATTAGTTATAGTACTCGCCGGAATAGCGGGGCTGTTTATTTATTGATGAAGCACAATACTGTTACCACATACCGGCAGGCGACTGAATATCTTTTCGGTCAGCTCGCCGTGTTTCAGCGCGATGGCGGAACCGCCTACAAACCCGGACTTGACACTGCACGGAGTCTTGACAAGGCATTTGGCTCTCCGCATACCAAATATGCCACCATACATGTTGCCGGCACAAACGGCAAAGGCTCTACCGCCCACACTCTTGCCGCCATTTTGCAGAGTGCCGGCTACAGGACGGGGCTGTACACATCGCCTCATCTGGTGGATTTCAGGGAACGGATGAGGGTTGACGGCGAAATGATACCTGAAGCGGATGTAGTTGATTTTGTAAACCGCTATCTTGAAATGGAGCTGCCGGTTCATCCCTCGTTTTTTGAACTGACAATGACCATGGCTTTTGAGTTTTTCGAGCGGAGCCGCGTAGATGTGGCTGTGATAGAAACCGGTCTGGGCGGGCGGCTTGACAGCACCAATATCATTACCCCAGAGGTCAGTGTGATTACCAACATATCATTTGACCACACTCAGTTTCTTGGCGATACTCTTGAAAAAATAGCATCGGAAAAGGCAGGCATTATAAAGCAAGGTGTTCCGGTTGTTGTCGGAGAGGCTCAGGAAGGTGTGAGAAGTGTGTTTGAATGTGCGGCGAAATCGGCAGGAGCACCGATAGTTTTTGCTCAGGACGAAAAAGAGATAGAGCGGGTGGTTGTAAACAAGACCGGCACGCCGGAATATCACACAGCCACATTCGGCATAATCAAGGGCGAACTGAGCGGGGAGTGGCAGCACCGCAACGCGGCGACCGTGCTTGAGGCGGTGAAACTGTTGCGCGGCGGCGGGTTCAGGATTACTGACAGTGCAGTTTCAGAAGGATTTGCCGGAGTATGCCGTATGACAGGTCTTGCCGGACGGTGGATGAAGGTTTCGGACAATCCGCTGACTATTTGCGACACCGGACACAATACCGGAGGCTGGGAGCTGCTTGCCCCGCGTTTGTCAGAGTTGAGCGGCACAAAACATCTTGTAGTAGGATTTGTAAACGACAAGGACATCCGTGGAGTGCTTCGTATTATGAAAACGATTCCTGACACAAAGTTTTATTTTGCAAAGGCCTCGGTCAACAGGGCTCTTGATGCCGGCGAGCTGGCGGAAATTGCGGCGGAAGCCGGGATTGCCGGCGAGCCGTGCGGCTCTGTCCGGGAGGCATGGCTGGCGGCATTGTCTGCAACAAAACCCGGCGATGTGATATTTGTCGGCGGTTCCAATTTTGTGGTTGCCGATTTCCTTGCCGGCATCGGCTGACGGATTACAGTGACATATAAAAAACAGCTTCCCGTGCATTGTGCGCAGGAAGCTGTTGTTTGTTATAAAATGCGGTTTAGCGTACAGCTATTGTCTCTATTTCTACAAGAACCTGTTTGGGCAGTTCGCGTACAGCGACAGCTGAGCGCGCGGGGTAGGGCGATGTGAATTCTGCGCCATACACCTCGTTCATGTCACCGAACAGGCTCATGTCAGCAAGGAACACGGTAGTTTTCACTACGTTGTCTATGCTAAGACCGGCTTCTGCAAGAATAGCTTTTATATTGCTGATGCTCTGTGTTGTCTGAGCCTTGATGCCTTCGGGAATCTCGCCGGTAGCGGGATTTACAGGTATCTGACCTGAAATGAACACCATGTTGCCGAGGTCGATAGCCTGGCTGTAGGGACCGATAGCGGCGGGCGCTGAAGTGGTGGCGATTACTTTTTTCATGATTACTGTGTTTGTTAAATATTTATGTTTAGTGAAACAATGTTTGTCTGGTCCGCCGTATCAATCATACAGTCGGTAATCTGCGCGGCAACAGCCTCTGCTGCGCGGAAGTTGGAGGAAAATCCCGGTATGAAGTCAGAAGAGCCTACTGTCTGGAGCCGACGTATGATTTCGCCGCATGTGAGCGCAGACACATCAAGAGCCGGCTGCAGAGGATGCTCGCCGAAGTCGCCGGGATGCTCAAGAAAATTAACGAGTCTGGCATCATGCAGACTGAGTACTATTTTGGTGACAAGGCTTGCCGGCAAATGATATTTCTGTGACAGCATAGTGGCTGTGAGCGGTTCCTTGCCTTGAGCAAACCTCTTGGCTATTACCGCCATTACCGCAAGAGCCACTTTCCGGCTGTAGTCCTTGGAGATATTCTCGACGTCTATATAAAAATTGTATTGACCGACGTTTTGTGACGCATAGCACAGCAGTGCTCCTATCAGTGTTATAAGGCACACAAGCTGCGACCAGATGAGAAGAAGCGGCAAGAACGAGAAACTGCCATAGATGGCATTGTAGCGTGTCACATACATCTGACCGGTGACGAATAGCCATTGAAGTACCTGAAAGGCTATCGCCACGCAGCAGCCAGTTGCGAACGCGTTCAGAAATTTTACCTTTGTGTTCGGAATAAGCAGATACGCACCGGTAAAAAACAGCGCTGTGAAAACGAGGCTGCCGAGGTCAAGCAGCCACTCAACGGCAGGACGCAGAATATCGACATCAAAAATGCTGCGCAGTGTAGTGGACATCAGCAGTGACAATCCGGCACTGCATATCATGAGCACCGGCAGTACAAGCAGAATGGCTATGTAGTCTGTGGCTTTGCGCCACATCGTGCGCCCTTGGACATGCCATATTACATTGAATGCGTCTTCCACACTCATCAGCAGGGATATCAGAGTCCACAGCAGAAAAACTATGCCTACTCCGACAAACAGACCTTCGCTTGCCTGGCTGAGGTAAGAGTCGACAAAGCCGAAAGCCGCCTCAAGGGCAGTGTGCTGTGACGGAAAGTAGGAGTAAAGCTCTTCTTTCATCAGATTCTGAAAACCGAATCCGGTGGCTATGGCAAGAATAAGCGCAAGGGCGGGCACTATTGCCAGAAGCATACGGAAAGTCATGGCGCACGCCTGGGTCTGCAGGTCGGAGTTCAGAAAACCCTTGACACTCAGATTGGCGATTTTGACAGCTTTTACTCGCCAGCTTTTTCTTGTGTCGCGCCACACGCCTTCGCTGCAATATGAGTAGGCGCGTTTGCTCCACGCAATCAGTCGGCTGATGCGCGAGTCGTTATCTGGTGTTGCATTCTGCTCCTGTGACATATCTATATAACATCACTACGGTTAGCCGGAGTTTGTTCTGTTGTCTCGTTTTTTCGTGCTGCAAATTTAAGAAACTTTTTTATTTCCGGGCTGCGCGGGTGTCTGTCTGTGGTCAGTCTGCGCTGTTTTTTATCGGAGACACCTCCACGTTCATGTCCTTGAGAGTTTCGATTGCGTTTCTGTCCAAGGGTATGGTGCAGGGAGTGTCAAATTTAATATATCGGTTTACCGACGGCTCGAACACTTTGAGTTTCAGTGCGCCCCTTGAGGTGCCGTTAGCTTCCTGACGGTCGATAAGGTCGCTGATGACATTCATGAGAGTCGGAGTTATCTGGTTGAAGTCAAGTGTTATTTCAAGACCCTTGACGAGCTTCCCGAGCTTGTCTTTGAGCAGTCCGATATTTGAAATCTGAAATTGAATCTGGTTGTTCCAGCCGGTCTTGTATTTTCCGGTGACGTAAATGACGGTATTGGGCATGCCGAAGTTGGCATAGGAATAGAAAGTCTGGTCGCTGAGGAAAAATTCACCGGATCCGGAATAGTCCTCTATCTTGAGGATGCCGAAGCTGCCTCCGTTTCTGGAGGGTCTCGGTGTCAGTTTTTCCATGACGATGCCGCCGTAGGTGTATTCCTGGTCAACAATTACATTCTCGCCCTTGAACTCGCTCAGCGGCGACATGCCGTAATGCAGCTCCAGGTAGAAGGGGTCAAGCGGGTGGGCTGAAAGGAAATTGCCCACATATTCCTTTTCCTTTTCGAGTTTGTATGCGTCAATCCAGGGCATTGCCGGGGGGATTGGCGGTCGACCTGCCTGAGTCATTGTCGCGTCATCGTCGCCGAAAAGCGACATGCCGCGGTTCTCTTTGTCGGCTTGCAGCAGTTGACCGTATTTAATGAGCAGCTCGGCAAACGATTCGCCTTTTATGTTCTTTTCAAAGAAGTCCTCGCGTTTTATTTCGCCGCTGAAGCAGTCGAATGCGCCGGCATAGGCGAGCGCCTCGATGATTCTACGGTTTAAGGAGCTCAGATTTACCCTCTCTATAAAATCGAATATCGATTTGAATGGTCCGCCTTCCGAGCGTGCCGCTACAATATCGTTTACTACATTTTCGCCGATTCCTTTTATAGCGGCGAGTCCGTAGCGGATGTCGCCTTTTGAGTTCACGCCGAATTCAAGGAAGCTCTCGTTGATGTCGGGCCCTTTTACTTCTATGTGCATGCGTTTGCATTCGTCAACGAATCCCGACAGCTTGGCGCTGTCCGAGCGGTTGCGCGTGAGCACGGCAGCCATGTACTCGGCAGGATAGTTCGCCTTAAGGTATGCGGTCTGGAAAGCGACCCAGCTGTAGCATGTGGCGTGGCTTTTGTTGAACGCGTAAGAGGCGAATTTCTCCCAGTCTTTCCATATTTTTGTGAGCACTTCCGGCTTGTGCCCGTTTGCCTGACCGCCTTCCTGGAAGAGTTTTTCCAGCTCGTTCATCTTGTCGATAAGTTTTTTGCCCATCGCTTTACGCAGGGTGTCGCTCTGACCGCGCGTGAAGTTGGCGAGCAGACGCGACAGGAGCATGACCTGTTCCTGATACACCGTCACTCCGTAGGTGTCCTTGAGGTATTTCTCCATTTCCGGAATGTCGTATACAATCGGCTCCCTGCCGTGTTTGCGGGCGATAAAGTCAGGAATATAGTCCATAGGTCCGGGGCGGTAGAGGGCGTTCATGGCTATGAGGTCCTCGAATGTGCTCGGCTGCAGTTCACGGAGGTATTTCTGCATTCCGGCGCTTTCAAACTGGAATGTGCCTACAGTGTTGCCATCGCAATAGAGCTTGTATGTAGCCGGGTCGTCAATAGGTATGTTGTCCATGTCTACATCTATTCCGTGCGAGCGTTTGATATTTGCCACGGCTTCTTTTATGATGCTGAGAGTCTTCAGCCCGAGGAAGTCCATTTTTATAAGACCGGTCTCTTCGATGACTTTGCCCTCGTACTGTGTCACTATAATCTTTTCCTTTACACCGTTGGAGTTGTCTACGGCAGTGCTCACAGGCACCCAGTCGGTTATGTCGTCACGGCATATTATGACTCCGCACGCATGCACGCCTGTGTTTCGCACATTACCCTCCAGCTCTTTTGCGTATTTGAGGGTTTCCACAACAAGCGGGTTGTTGCTGTTCAGCTCGTTTTTGAATTCGGGCACATGCTCGTAGCAGTTTTCCAGCGTGGGAGCCAAAGGCTTGTTGTTGACTTCAGGCATACGTTTGGGTATCAGTTTTGTGAGTCTGTCGCTTTCACTCAATGGCAGCTGTTCCACACGCGCCACATCCTTGATGGCGCTCTTTGCCGCCATTGTGCCGTAGGTTATGATATGGGCAACTTTCTCCTCGCCGTATTTCTGGGTGACATAGCGCAGCACATCGGCCCGCCCGTCGTCATCGAAGTCAATGTCTATATCGGGCAATGATATACGGTCCGGATTGAGAAAACGTTCGAACAGCAGGTCGTATTTGACCGGGTCAATCTGTGTTATGCCCAGGCAGTACGCTACGGCGCTACCTGCTGCGGAGCCTCTGCCGGGACCGACACTGACTCCGAGCTCGTTTCTTGCAACATTGATAAAATCCTGCACAATAAGGAAGTATCCCGGGAAACCCATTGTTTTCATTATGTGCAGTTCGAATTTTATGCGCTCTTCCAGTTCGGGAGTCAGAGGGTCGCCATAGCGTTTTTTTGCGCCGTCGTAAGCGAGTTTCGCAAGATAGTCGGCTTCGAATTTTATGCGGTACAGTTTGTCGTAGCCTCCGAGTTTGGCTATTTTGTCTTCCGCCTGTTCCTGCGAGAGTACCACATTGCCGTTTTCGTCCCGGGTGAATTCATCGAAAAGTTCCTGTTCGGTGATTCGTGAGCGGTATTCTTCTTCGGTGCCGAATTCCGGCGGAATGTTGAAAAACGGCATGATTGGTCCGTGGTCGATATTGTATGTCTCCACTTTGTCAAGAATCTCGAGCGTGTTTTGCAGCGATTCCGGTATGTCACTGAAAATCTCGTTCATTTCAGCCTGTGTCTTCATCCATTCCTGCTTTGTGTATCGCATTCTGGACGGTTCGGTGAGCTGGGTTCCTGTGCTCACGCAAATAAGCCGGTCGTGTGCTTCGGCATCGGTTTCGTTGACAAAATGCACGTCGTTTGTAGCAATCAGCTTTATGTCCAGCTGTCTGGCAATGTCTATGAGGTCGGCATTCACAGGCTGCTGTATTTCATAAACCTCGCGGTTGCCGCCCGGCGCGTCGGTTTTGTGGCGCTGAAGTTCTATATAATAGTCTTCGCCAAAAGTCTCTTTCCACCACTTCGCGCTTTCTATAGCTTCGAATTTCAGCCCCTGCTGCAGCAGTTTTGGTATTTCGCCGCCAAGACATGCCGATGCAATTATAAGCCCTTCGCGATATTTGGCAATCTCCTGCTTGTCAGTTCTTGGATGGGAATAAAAACCGTCTGTCCATGCTTTGCTCACCAGCTTTATTAGATTTTTGTAGCCGGTCTGATTTTTTGCAAGTACTATCAGGTGTCTGCCGGTGTCGCGTCTGTCTGTTTTTTCATGTAGCGAGCCGTTTGCCACATACATCTCACAACCTATTATCAGTTTGAAATCCTTGGTTTTAATGCGGTCAATGCGGTTTTTGAATTTTTCAATGCTCTTGGCATCACCTTTTGACTCTGCTTTTTCAAGGGCTTTCTTATAACCTTTGAGGCATCCGCCATTGACATAGTTGTATATCTCTTTGACTCCGAACATATTGCCGTGGTCGGTGATGGCTATTCCCGCCATGCCGTCGTCCAGCGCCTTGTCAACAAGGGCCGGAACGGAGGCTTGTCCGTCGAGCAGTGAATACTGGGTGTGAACATGCAGATGGATAAAAGGTGTCATCTATTTCTATATATTAAGGTGTATGGAGATTCTTGGTAGAACCGTATTGTTTGAGTTACAAAGTTACAGATATTGGATAGTACGGCAAAGGCAAGAGGTGGATTTCGCTTATAATAATTTATGAACAGCAGGCATCAGTCGGTATAATAAATGAGACGATTTTATTCGGCTATGATTAATAAATGTTAAATAATTATTTGCGTAACTCGCAGTAAGTCGCAGTGTGATAGGGGTGTATCGCAAAAATGGCTTAAGCGGTGCAAAAAAAATGACTGAACAAATTTGCGTGGTAACAAAAAAAGCTATAACTTTGCACTCGCTTTTGAGAAACAAAGCACGAGGACATTGAAAGACTT
>ERZ778513.195-NODE-195-length-55939-cov-16.103643_pt1 | contig 55939 bp, 52 predicted proteins | sample MGYA00510345_ERZ778513 | MGnify/ENA primary metagenome ERZ778513 (study PRJEB29527, sample SAMN07138966) | mouse gut metagenome | material: feces | host: mouse | place: China:Nanjing | collected 2016-01-25 ... | reverse complement strand
AACTCTCTTTATTTGATGATTTCTAAACTAACGCGATTTTATCGCACCAGTAGTATTTTGCAATGAGAGATTTGCAATTCTCTTCCTATCATGGTCAGTCTCTTTCAGGATTGAAAGCGGTGTAAGGACAGCGGCCGAAGATACGGTCGGCGCGCACGCTGTCGCGTTGGCGCACGTTATGCTCTATCGCGTGGTGGAAGTAGAGGGCTTTCAGCGTGTCGCCCTGTTCGGCGAGCATCTGGCAGCGGCTGTTTATGTCCATCAGCAACTCCTCCATCTCTTTCCCTTCAATCGGTGTGGTCATGAGCAGATTGCCGTATTGGTTGACAATTTTGTCGAGGTGGTCATAGATATAACTGTCGTCGGCAGGCATCTCCTGCACGATCTCGTCAGGTTTATTCTTTTCTCCTCCGCATGATGCGACAGGTATTATAGCGGCGCATATAGCGGCGGCAATTATGAATTTACAATGGTATTTTTTCATCGTTCTATCTGCTGTAGGTCACTTTGGTGAATAACACTTTCAGCAGGCATCATGTTCGAGCATGGAGCCTACATGTTCCCTGACTCTTTCCATCAGCCATCGCGGGGTAGAGGTCGCCCCACAGATGCCTATGCGTCTCACTCCGTCGAGCCACCCTGCCTCGATGTCGTTTTCGTCGCTTATCAGACGCGTAGACTTGTTCACGCCGAGGCATTCCGAATAGAGAAACTTTCCGTTGCTGCTTTTTTTACCCGATACGAACAACACAAGGTCATGCTCCGCCGCAAACCGTCGCAGCGAGTCGACACGGTTGGCTACCTGGCGGCATATCGTGTCGAAACTGCGGAATGTGGCGTCAGGGGTCATGCGCTGCGCTATCTCTGAAATCATATTCTTAAATCCCGACAGCGACATCGTGGTCTGTGAATACAGATCCACATCACGGCTGAAATCTATCTTGTCAAGGTCATCTACTCCCTGCACCACAATGGCATTGCCGTCGGTCTGACCTACCAGACCGTTTACCTCGGCATGTCCCGGCTTTCCGTATATCACTATCTGACGTCCGGCAGCAGCTCCCTCGCGGTAGCTTTCCTTTATGCGCCGCTGCAGCCGGAGCACGACCGGGCAGGTTGCATCGATTATGCTGATGCCGTTTCGGCGGGCCACAGCGTAGGTCGAGGGCGGTTCGCCGTGCGCGCGCAGCAACACTCTCACATCATGCAGGTTCTCGAGATCGTCATGCGTTATTGTCGTCATGCCTTTGTCGGCCAGACGTTTCACTTCATCGCTGTTGTGCACGATGTCGCCAAGGCAGTATAGCTCTGCATCTTGCGACAACGCGGCCTCCGCTTTGTCTATTGCGGTAACGACTCCGAAACAAAATCCCGAGCCTTCGTCGATTTCTATCGTTACTGTGTCATTCATGCTGCTGACTATGTATGCGCGGCGACGCCGTTATGCGCCGGCCACACGGTTGTATTGGTCGATGAGCCATGCATTCTGTTGCTCGATGCTCATGTCGGAATTGTCAAGGTCGACGGCATCGTCGGCGCGGCGCAGCGGGCTTTCCTCACGGGTCATGTCGATATGGTCGCGCGACACGACATTTTCAAGCACCTGTTCGTAGGTCGTGTCTGTGTCACCTTTCTGTTGCAGTTCGAGCCATCTGCGGCGGGCACGTGTCTCGGCAGGGGCGTTGACATATATCTTCAGTTCGGCGTCTGGAAATACGGTGGTGCCTATGTCGCGTCCGTCCATCACGATGCCGCGTTCTTTGCCAAATGCCTGCTGCTGTGCCACCAGAGCGTGGCGCACTGCCGGTATCACTGCTACGGGCGACACACTTGAGGACACTCGCAGCGAGCGGATTTCCTTCTCCACATCGCGGCCGTTGAGCAGTGTGTGCTGTCCGTCGGCGCAGGGCTGGAAATCAATCCTGATATCATCTAAAGCCGCAGTTAAAGCCGTGGTGTCTACGTTTCCGCCGTCAAGTATCATTCCATGTTCGAGTGCATAAAGGGTTACGGCGCGATACATGGCGCCTGAGTCGATATATCGGTAGCCGATGCGGCGGGCAAGCTCTTTTGCCATTGTGCTTTTGCCTGATGAGGAAAAACCGTCGATGGCGATTATGATTTTTTTATTGTTGTCCATATTTAGTGTCAATAGATGAAATCGTTAATGTCAAGACGCAGGTTGACCATAAATGTCGTGGCGCCGGTATGCGGTTGCGCGAATGCGAGGCCTATGCCGAATTTGTCGACATTGAGACCGGCGCCGAGCGAAAATCCCGAAAGAAAACTGCGGGAATATGTGCTCATGTCAGTGCGTGTCTTGTAGTTGTAGGCGAGAGTGACGTAAAATTTGTCGGAAGGGGTGAAGTCGGCTCCGAATATCAGATGTCTGAACAGGTTGGAACTGAAGGAGTCTTTCTCGGTAGGTTCTGTCTGTGCGGTGCCGTCGCCCGGGTCGTAGTAGGGCAGATGCCACTTTGTGAGGTTCCAGGCCGTTATTGAAAACCGTATCGGCAGCGTGCCGAAACTCTGCGACCAGCCAAGACGCAGGTCAAACGGCAGACGGTCATATCTGTCGCGGAAACGTTTCACCTGACCGCCGAGATTGGCTGCGACAAACGACAGCGACAGATCGCGCTCCTCGTCGTAATAGTTGATGCCGAGGTCGGTGGCCACGGCAAATGCCGAATACTGTTCGTAGCCGCTGTATATCATCTTCAGCGTGGCGCCACCGCGCAGGCGGTCGGTGATATCGTGGGCGTATGTGCCGCTGAACGACACATCCTTCGGCGAGAACTCTCCGGTGAGTATGCCGTTTTCGTCGGCTCCTTTTATCGCCCCGTAGCCGTAATACTGTATTCCGACGGCCCATGCCCCGTATTCCCCGGCGGCGCGGGTATAACGGATGCCGGCGAAATTTGAGTCGCCGAGATATCGCATATAGTTGACTAAAAGCTGATTGTCCATCTCACCACCAAGAAGTCCGGGGTTCTGGTCGGCAGAGCCGAGAAAACCGTCAATGGTGGTTATGTTGATACCTCCGAGACCATAGATTCGTGTCGATGAGGTGGTGTTGAGAAATTCGTAGGCAATCGACCCGTCCTGCGCCGACATCGCTATGCCTGCCGCGCTGAGCAATATGCCTGATATGAGTTTGCGTAGATTCATCTGACTGTGGGAGGGAGATACTGTTTGCGGTTACTCTCCCTCATGTTTACTAACGTACAATTACGGGTTTTAGTATATTCCTGCGGTTACATTGTCCGGTTGTCATTTTTTCGGAAGTATCACTCTGTCGCCGAGCTTCTGGGCATAGTCACGTCTCAGACTGTCGAGCGAGGCGAGTTCGAGCATGATCTGTCTTATCCGCTCCATGTCGCCGCTCGCCGATATCTGTTTCAGCTGGTCGCGCTTGCTGCGTATGTCGCATTGCAGCATGGCATCTTTCAGAGCATATATTGCGCGTGGCAACAGTTCGTCAAGACGCTCGCGTTCCGATTCAACATGGGCATACTTCGAATGCACTTTGCTCAGCTTGTGTTTCGACGAAGCCATGCGTGTGACTTCGCGGCGCACCTCGTCGTCAGGCGATGAAGTGAGACGGCGTATGAAAAACATCTCCGTGTGCTGGTCGAGACGACTGTAATGCCCGGCGTCTATTTCCTCAAGCAGCATTCTTTCCTTCTGGGTTATCTGGTCGAGATTTATTGCCGTGCGGCGTATCTCTTCCGTTCCCTTGTCCCATTGCTCCTGGCGCTGTTGCAGCGAGTGTTCCTCCGCTGCGGCTCTGTCACTCTCCCAGTCGGTGTCGATCAGTTCGCGGCATTCCTTGACAAGCCGGTTGTAGATCGGGTTGGAAAACGATATGTTGTCAAATGCAAATTCCTGCATTATATAGTCGATTACCCGGATATTTGCCGGCTGGTTGTCATCGTCGATTGTCGGCAGTTCCACCATGCCGTAGCGCACTATATATCGCGCTATATCATATTCAAACGGCGTCAGCATCGCAGACCGGCTGCGGTCGGATTGCATGAATGCGTGGTTTGCGTAAGCGGCGTCAGCAGTAGCCGGCTGGGGTGTCTGCCGCTCGGCGCCGGCAGCCTCGGGGCTTTGTGGCGGTGCTGTGGCTTCAGTGGCGGTTTCTCCGAGTGATGCCCGTGTTTTGTCGCGCATGTTTTGCTGAGCGAGTTGCTCAGCGCGTTCGGTTATGTTCTTTTTTATCTGGAGCAGCAGCACTTTCTCGTCTATGTCAAGCGTGCGGCTGCATTCTTTGACATAGAGCGACCTTACTATATCGTCGGGAATTACCGATATCGACCTTACGATATCTGATATGGCCTTTGAGCGGGCTATAGGGTCGTTGGCGGCGTCTTTCAGCAATATGTCTGTCTTGAAACGGATGAAATCTGTTTCGTGAGCAGCGATATACTCTTCAACTTCCGTAGCCGAATGGCTCTGTGCGAACGAGTCCGGGTCATCGCCGTCGGGAAGAAGCACCACTTTCATGTTGAGTCCCTCGGCGAGAAGCATGTCGATGCCGCGAAGCGATGCCTTTATGCCCGCAGGGTCGGAGTCATATATAAGGGTGACATTGCTCGTAAACCGGTGTATAAGCCTTATCTGCCCCTGCGTCAGAGATGTGCCTGATGAAGCCACGACGTTCTCTATGCCGCTCTGGCTCATGGATATTACGTCCATGTAGCCCTCCGCGAGTATGCATTTGTCTTTCTCGCTTATCGATTTCTTGGCCTGATAGAGGCCATAGAGCTCGCGGCTTTTGGAATATATTACCGACTCCGGCGAATTGACATACTTCGCCATCTTCTTGTCGTTGCGCAGCGTGCGGCCTCCGAAAGCCACAACCTTCCCCGAGATGGTATGCACCGGATAGATGACACGACCTTTGAATCGGTCATAGAGTGTGCCGTCGTCGCGGCGCACCACGAGTCCGGTATCAATAAGATATTTTTCGTTATATCCGCGTTCCCTGGCCTGCCGGAGCAGTTCATTGCCTCTTTCGATGGAGTATCCGAGTCTGAAACGCTTTATGGCCGTGTCGCTGATGCCTCGTTCGCGGAAATAGCTGTAGCCGATGTCGCGGCCTTCATCGGTGTTTGAGAGATTGTTTTCGAAGTGGCTGAGCGCAAATTCGTTGACATTGAACATGTTTTCTCTGTCAGATTCCTCCTCGCGCTCGCTGTCGCTCAGCTCTCTCTCCTTGATTTCAATATTGTATTTCTTGGCAAGATAACGGAGCGCCTCGTTAAACGACATCTTCTCATGCTCCATTATGAAGTTGACCGGACTTCCTCCTTTTCCGCAACTGAAACACTTGCATATTCCCTTTGACTTCGATACCGAAAATGAAGGTGTGCGTTCGTTGTGAAACGGACACAGACCGATATAGTTGGCACCGCGGCGTTTCAATGTGACGAAATCGCTCACCACGTCGACAATGTCGGCAGTGTCAAGTATCTTCTGTACTGTTTCCCGGTCAATTCTTCCCATACTTCTGCAAAGTTACTCAATTATTGCCTATTCCAAAAATTAAGAGTATGTTTAGTTTTAGAGAGTGTTTGAATTTAAACCGTATTAACAATTGTAAGCTGCGTAGCAGTCGCTCACAATAGCTCCGCCGCTCGCGCTCGTGGCGTGAGGAAGCTGGCTGTTGAGGCGTATGCGTCCGTTTATTTTGTCATTGCCTGAGGCCGAAAGGCGTATCACTATTACAGAGTCTGGCGCTGACACAAAATACTGTCGCGTGAATTCCGTATCGCCGCGCCGGAAACTGACGTCGGCTGTATGATATTAAGCGTGCGGCGATAGTCGCTCGTGTTTGTCCCCTCGCGAAACTCAAAATCCATGACTATCTGTCCCAGCGGCATATATATTTCACTGCCGTTGCCCTGTATGTTGAGATTTGCCTTGTCAGCTCCGGTGTAATCTTCATTGTCAAGGCATTCCCTTACCTGCGCAATAAATTTGTAGGCATCCTTTTATGTAGGTTTGTTGTGTAATATAAATGGTGCGGCGATATGGTTGTCACCGCACCATTTTATTCAGGGTGGGGGATATTATCTGGGCAATACCTTTATTTCAAGTTTGTTGTATGCGCGTTCTGCCTTGTCGCGGGCATCTTCAACGCTGTCGGCGGTGGCAAGTATCACACCCATGCGGCGGTGCCCTTTGATTTCAGGCTTTCCGAAGATGCGGAGCTGCACGCCCGGATCCTCAAGCACTTTGTCAAGATTGCACATCTCTATTTTGTCAGTGTCGCCTTCCACCACTATGGCTCGTGATGCCGACGGTCCGTAAAATCTCACATCGCTGACGGGGAGACCGAGCAGTGCGCGGGCGTGAAGTCCGAATTCGCTCAGATCCTGCGATATCATTGTCACCATGCCGGTGTCGTGCGGACGTGGTGATACCTCTGAAAATATTACTTCGTCACCCTTGATAAACAGCTCGACGCCGAATATACCGTATCCGCCGAGAGCGTCAGTCACCTTCTTTGCGATTTCCTTTGCAGCTTCAAGCGCCTTGTCGCTCATTGGCTGCGGCTGCCATGAATAGCGGTAGTCGCCGTTGATCTGTATATGTCCTACCGGCGGACAGCACACTGTTCCTGCGACCGAACGGACTGTGAGCAACGTAATCTCGTAATCAAAATCAACGAAGCCTTCAACAATCACACGTCCGGCACCTGCACGTCCGCCTTCCTGTGCCTCGCGCCATGCGGCTTCAACCTGGTCGGCGCTCTTTACCGTAGACTGGCCGTGACCCGATGAACTCATGATGGGCTTCACCACGCAGGGTATGCCTATTTCCTCTATTGCCTGCTCGAATTCCTCTTTTGTCTCTGCGAATTTATAGGGCGAGGTCTTGATGCCAAGCTCTTCGGCGGCAAGACGGCGTATCCCCTCGCGGTTCATGGTCAGGCGTGCGGCGCGTGCCGTAGGAGTGACATTATATCCCTCTTTTTCAAGCTCTACAAGCACATCTGTGGCTATGGCTTCCACTTCCGGAATGATATGGTCGGGTTTCTCTTTCTCAATGACTTCGCGAAGCGCTGCGCCGTCAAGCATGTTGAACACATAGCTGCGGTGTGCTATCTGCATGGCGGGGGCATTGGCATATCTGTCGCATGCAATCACTTCCACACCATAGCGCTGGAGCTCGATTGCCACTTCCTTGCCGAGTTCTCCGCTGCCAAGCAACATCGCTTTTTTACCTATCGGTGTCATCACCGAACCTATTTTTACCATTCTTTTTTGATTTTGATTGATTTATAATGCATTAGTTGTCTTTTCCGTAAATGATGACGGTGTCATCAGTAGTCTCAGATGATTTCGTTACCGGCTTTTAGCCGTTGTCTCACCACCTCGTATATCATCACACCGGCGGCTACCGACACATTCAGCGACCCGATACGTCCCATCTGGGGTATTGACACAAATCTGTCGCACAGACGTATTACCTCGGGCGAGATGCCCTTGTCTTCGGCTCCCATCACTATCGCAAGCGGCTTGTCATAGTCGACGCATGTGTAGTTGATGTCGGCTTTCTCACTGGCGGCAACGACGGTGTAGCCGTTATCCTTGAGAAATCGGACTGCCCCCTGTATGGAATATTCGCGACATACCGGTATATGGTGCAGAGCTCCGGCCGATGTTTTCATTGCATCGCCGCTTACCGACACGCTGCCGTGATATGGAATTACGATGCCGTTGACCCCGGCGCATTCGCAGGTACGTGCTATCGCTCCGAAATTCCTGACATCCGTTATGCCGTCGAGCACCACAATGAAAGGCTGCACTCCAGCCTCATACAGCTCGGGCACAAGATGGTCGAGGCGGTGATATGTGACTGAAGAAAGTATCGCCACAACTCCCTGATGGTTTTTGCGGGTAATCTTGTTGATTTTCTCTACAGGCACGCGCTGACAGTAGATGCGGTCACGTTTTATAAGCGCGAAAAGCTCTGCCGCAAGTTCGCCGTTCAGCTCCTTGCGTATCATTATCTTGTCTATCTCCTTGCCTGCCTCGATGGCTTCGATTACGGCGCGAATTCCGTATATATAATCTGTTGGTTCCATATTGTCGTTATAGTCTTTTTGTTTATGGCTTGCTTTATAATAGTCGGCACTCCGCATCAAGCATACCTCTTGCTGTTGTGCGGGCAGCCTCGTTGGTTGAGTCGCCCGAGAGCATCAGAGCGAGTTCGCCTACGCGCTCATCATCGCTGAGCCGTCTCACTCTCGTATTGGTAGCTGTTGCCGTGTCCTCTTTGAATACTTTGAAATGCACATCCCCTTTCGATGCGACCGGAGGCAGGTGTGTGATGGCTATCACCTGTATTCGGCGTGAGATATCTTTCATCAGTCTGCCCATGCGTCCGGCCACATCGCCCGACACGCCTGTATCCACCTCGTCAAATATGATTGACGGAAGCTGCACATGCTTGGCGACAAGCGCTTTTATCGACAGCATCAGACGGGAAATCTCTCCACCTGAGGCGGTATCCTTTACCGGCATGAGCTGCTGGTTTTTGTTGAATGCAAACAGGAAATTCACCTTGTCGGCTCCTGTCGCGGTGAGGTCGGCCGGAGTTATCTCTATCTCTGCGCGCAGGTTTTTCATCCCTAACGGTATGGCGCTCTCGAGCAGTTCGCCGGTAAATTTTTCAGCGACTTTGCGGCGCGCGCCGGTCAGCTTTTCTGCGAGCGCTATGGCCTGCTTTTTTGCAGCTTTTGCCTTTGCGGCATATTGTTTGTGCCGCTCGTCGGAGTTGTCTATTGAGTCGATGCGCTCGCTCAGGTCTTGCTGCAATGCGATAAGAGCCTCGTCACTGTCGGCCGACAGTTTGCGCTGCAGCTCGTAGATGTCGCTCAGACGCTCCTCTACATATTCCAGCCTGCGTGGGTCGGCGTCGAGCCGGCTGTCAAGCGACTCTACGGTGTCTTTTATATCATCCGCCTCTATGCGCAGCGATTCAAGCCGGGCACTGAGCGCTTCAGCCTCGGGCAATCCGTCAAGGTCGTCAAGCAGTCCGGTGCTGTGACGGAGCATGGAGAGTATATTGTTTTCGCCTCCGTCAAGCATCTCGGCAATCTGCATTAGCGCGCTTTTTACGGAGGTTACATTGGCGAGCAGACTGCGTTCCTGTTCCAGAGCTTCCTGTTCGCCTGGCTGCAGGTTGAGCTGTTCGAGCAGCTGCAGCTGATAGCGTATGTATTCCTCTTCGGCTTTTGAAGTCTCTGAAGCACGGCGCGCTATCTGATATTTCTTCAATGCCGTGCGAAATGCTTCGTATGCTTCGGCATATTCGGTCTTGACACTCTTGTCGTCAAGCATCGTGTCGATGACAGCAAGCTGATAGTCGCTGTCGGCAAGCAGCAGGTTCTGATGCTGGGAATGAAGGTCGACAAGACGTATCGCTATCTCGCGGAGCACCGAGAGCTGTGCAGGCACATCGTTGACAAACGAGCGTGACCTTCCCGACGGCGATATCTCTCTGCGCAATATCAGCTGCGTGCCGAGTGTGTCGATATCGTTATCATTCAGCAGCCGCTCTATTTCGCCGTAGCCGGTGATGTCAAACACTCCCTCCACCACCGATTTTTTGCTCTTGTCACTGACAACCTTTGTGTCGGCACGGTTGCCGAAAAGCATGGACAGCGCTCCGAGCATTATGGATTTTCCGGCACCGGTCTCGCCCGTGATGATGTTGAGCCCGGGCAGAAACGTCAGCTCTATGTTGTCAATCAACGCGTAGTTTGATATGGAAAGCGTCTCTATCATTGTGTCTCCTTGTTCAGTTGATGATTTCTGTAATCCGCTACTTGTTGGCCGGCGGATTTTTTATCTTGTTGATACGTTCCTGTTCGGTAGGGTAGATATCTTTCAGCAGATCATACACGCGGTCGCGCTCTGTCTGCGGGGCTTTGGAATAGACATTGACAAGCTCATCGAGCTTCGCATCCTTGAACATCGACAGGCCGACCGACATCGGGTTGACCTGATACACCTTCTGAAGGTAATCAAGCGCCTGCGTGATGCCGGCGCGCCCCTTGTCGGGCGATACCGACATTTCGTCGAGACCTTTGCGGTGATATTCATAGAGCATGTCGCGCAATCCCGAAGTCGCCTGGTCGGTGTAGGCGCTCAGCACAGCCGAACGGTTTTTGGTGTCCTCAAACTGACGCCATCCCGTTTCGCCTGACGACTGTGCCATCTGCACAATCTGCGCGAGTCGGTCGAAAAACGGTTGCCCTCCGCGAGGGGAGAACGAATCGAAGTCAACCGCCAAAAAAAGATATGCATAGAAATTGAGTATTGCCGTCAGCTGGCTTTCCATGCTGTTTTCTGAGAAAATCAGCGGTTCCCCCTCCTGATATGTGAATTCAACCTTTGAGTCCTTGAAGTTGATAAGGGTGGTCGTATAGGAGGAGTTGTAGACCGGACGGCTCGACTGCACCTGTATGTCACCGGTAAACGTGTTGTCGTTGACCTCTTTTATTGTCAGGAAAAAGCGGCATTCGATTTTCTCGTTGGGCGAGAATTTCGCGTTGGTGAAAGTCGTGGTGTTGAAATAATCGTTGATGGCGCTCTGAAGAGTCTCGAACACGCTTTTGTTGGAGCCCTGCACCTGGTCGGAATTGATTTCGACCGAGCAGTTGAGCTCCTGGGCGCTGACTGTGGCCATTGCCATCACGCTTATTAATATTATTGCAAATCTTCTTAACATTACATTTGTCAGATATTGAGGGGTGGCTTTGAGAGTGTTGAATTTAATCGCCCTCTTTCTTGACTCTGCTACCTCAGTCAGAAATTTCACTGCCCGACAGCGATGCGATATTGTCAAGTATGTCGCACGCCACTTCCGGTTTGCTCTTCAGCGGATATTCAATCACTCTCTCGTCGCGTGTGAACACCGTGATTTTATTGGTGTCAGTGCCGAAGCCTGCACCTGCGTCGCGCAGTGAGTTCATCACTATCATATCAAGATTTTTGCGCTTCATTTTGTCGAGCGCGTTGGCTGACTCGTCGTTGGTCTCGAGGGCAAACCCCACAAGCATCTGCCCCTGCCGTTTTTCTTTGCCGAGTGCAGCCGCTATGTCTGGATTTTTTACAAGCGTGATTTGTGGCACGTCATCCTTTTCCCGCTTGATTTTTTTATCGGCCACTTCAGCCGGGGCGTAATCGGCGACAGCCGCCGTCATTATGGCGATGTCGCAATCGTTGAAGCGGCTGATACATTCGGAATACATCTCCCGCGCCGATTCCACATCAATCACCTCTACACCGACTTCTTTCGGGCGCAAGGCTACCGGCCCTGACACGAGCGTCACTTTCGCTCCTCTTCGTGCCGCCTCGTCAGCTATCGCATAACCCATCTTGCCGGTGGAATAATTTCCGATAAACCTCACCGGGTCAATGCGCTCGTAGGTCGGCCCCGCAGTAATCATGACACGTTTTCCCGATAACGGCTGCCGGTCGCTGAAGAAACGGTCAAGCACTTTGACGATATTTTCCGGCTCTTCCATGCGGCCTTTACCGATAAGATGCGATGCGAGTTCGCCTTCGGCGGGCTCTATTATATGGTTGCCGTAGGACCGTAGCAACTCGATGTTTCTTGTGGTTGACGGGTGTGCCATCATGTCGAGATCCATCGCCGGAGCCACAAATACCGGCGCTTTGGCCGACAGATAGGTCGTGACGAGCATGTTGTCGGCAACTCCGTTGGCCATTTTGCCTATGGTCGAGGCTGTTGCCGGAGCTATCACCATTGCGTCGGCCCAAAGGCCAAGGTCGACATGCGAATGCCATTGCCCTGTATTTGCAGTGAAAAATTCACTGATTACAGGCTTACCTGACAGCGTCGACAAAGTGACCGGACAGATGAATTCCTTGGCGTTGGGTGTCATGATTACCTGCACCTCTGCGCCGCTTTTGACGAGAAGTCTCACCAGTGTCGCTGTCTTGTAGGCCGCTATGCCGCCTGTAATTCCGACTATGATATGTTTTCCTGTCAATGCCATATTCTCCAATCTTTTCACAGACGGCTATTTTTTAGCCGACGCCAATTTTATCCGTGTGAACACATTTTTGGTGTCCTGGGGAAAATCTCCCTGCAATATCCAGCTGAAATATCCGGGGTCGGTTTTGAACACATCGACCACGGCCTTACCCTTGTGCTTGCCGAAATTGATGGTCTCTACGCCCTGATCGTTATAGACGATGCGCCCCATCAGGTCGACATTGCGCTGCTGAGAGGAATATGACGATAGTTTCTCGATATCGTTAGGCAGGTCGCCGTAGCGGTCGAGCTGGGCTTTGAGCACCTCGTAGGTTGCGCGTGTGTCAGCAAGCGCCGAGTGGGCGTCGTTCAGATCCTTTCCGCAATAGAACTTGTAGGCCGCCGTGAGTGTGCGCTGCTCTTTTTTGTGGAATATCGTCTGCACGTCGACAAAACGTGCTTTCTTGAAATCAAAATCCACGCCGACGCGGGCAAATTCCTCGGCAAGCATCGGTATGTCGAATCGGCTTGATGCAAATCCTGCGATGTCGCACCCCTCGATTATCCGTGCGATCTCGCGGGCTCTCGACTTGAATGTCGGCTGGTCGCTGACCTCTGCATTCGATATGTGGTGCACCGCCTCGGCTTCAGCCGAAATCTCGATCTCGGGGTTAAATCTGTAGTTGTATTCCTCTTCCTCGCCGTTGGGGTTGACCTTTATGATTGACATCTCGACGATGCGGTCGCCGGTGATGGAGAGGCCTGTTGTCTCCAGATCGAAAAATATAATAGGTTTTTTCAGTGAAAGCTGCATATCTGTAACGGTGATATTTAGAAATTGCTTACAGTCATGGGCATAAGCAACATGAGCAGGTCGGAGTCATCGGAATTCTCTTCCGGCACGAATACTCCGGGACGGCTCGGGTCGCTGAGCTTGATGACGATATTTTCGGTCGAGAGCGTGTTGCATATCTCAATCAGGTATGGCGCGCTGAAGCCGATGATCATTTCATTGCCGCTGAACGAACAGGGGAGTTCTACGCGTCCGGATGTGCAGAAATTATTGTCCTGGGCTTTCATCTCGAGGGTCTCGGGGGTGATGCGGAATTTCACCAGACCGTGACCCGGGTCGACAAACACTCCCACACGACGCAATGCATTGAGCATCGAGTGGCGGTCAATGGTAAGCGAGTGGGGATTATTGGCCGGAATAACACGGTTGTAGTCGGGGAACACTCCTTTGATAAACCGGCAGTTGAAGGTATAAGTGCCGCTCTCGATTGTCGCTGATTTGGTGTCGAGGCTGACTGTCACTTTCTCCTCTTTGGCAAAAGCGTTCTTTATGATGGTGGCGGGTTTTACCGGTATTATGCATGAAGCGGTGATGCCGGGCGCCGACATGCTGTTGGTGTAGCGCACGAGTTTGCGGGTGTCGGTGGCTACGAAAGTGATGCTCTCGGGCTTGATGTCGAAAAGAATACCCATCATCTGCGGACGCAGGTCATCTGTGCCGACTGCGAAAAGCGTATTGTCAATGCCGAGCACAAGCTGCTCTACCGGGCATTCGAACACCAGCGGCTCCATCTCCTGAGCTTCCTGTTTGGGGGTTGGGTATTCGTTGCCGTTGATGCCGACGAAATTGAATTTGTCACCGGGATATTCGATTGTGATGGCGAGGTTGTCGTCAACGGTAAAATCGACGTTGAGCTCGGGCAACTCCTTGAAAAGTTCAACACAGCGGCGTGCGTCAACGCAGAATTTTCCCCCTTCACCTTCGAGATTTTCTATCTTGACCCGTGCGGTAAGGATATTCTCAAGGTCTGACGCAGTGATTTTGACGGTGTCGTTGTCAACCTCAAACAAAAAGTTATTCAGAATAGTCATCGCGTTCTTTGAGTTGATGACTTTGCTTACTGCCGACAGGGCGTTGTAAAGAGATTTGCTATGAATTTGAAATTTCATAATATGGAGCGTATTTGTTTGTTTGTCAGATGATTGTCTGCGCACATCCTTGTCGTCTGCGCGCGTGGCCTTTTATCCTACAAATTTAATCAAATAATTTCTCATTTGCAACTTTCGGCTCTCATTTGCCGGCTGATTGATGAGAAAATCCGCTCCTGCAATGCCTTATCTTTCGGAGTTGAAGGCATCGACATCCATTGATGCCAGTTCCCAAAGCGACATGGCGTTTTCGAGCTGCTTGGTGCGCTGGGCGTGCATGTTGCAGAGCTCGGGGTCGGTGTCGCCGTCAGCCAGCTTCTGCTCTATCTCTGTGATTTCTCCTTCGAGACGGCTTATCTCCGCTTCCGCCTCCTCCACTTTTTTCTGCAGGCGCTTGAGCTGTTTCTGCTTCTCGCGCTGCTCGGCGTAGCTCAGACGGCGTTCTGCCGGCTGTTGTGGCGCGGAAGCCGGCGCTGTCGCGGCGGGTTGTGCCTGACGGGTATCCTGCTTCTTCTCTTGCTTGCCGGCGCGGTTGCTTGCCTCGAGTTCGTGGAGTGATTCCATCTTTTTCTTCTCGAGAAACTCGTAGATGCCACCGAGGCATTCGCGCACCTTTCCTCCGCCAAATTCATAGACCTTTTCGACGAGGCCGTCAAGAAATTCGCGGTCGTGGCTCACGACTATCACCGTGCCGTTGAAATCCTTGATTGCCTGTTTCAGGATATCTTTGGTTTTCATGTCGAGGTGGTTGGTGGGCTCGTCGAGAATAAGTAGGTTGACAGGCTCGAGGAGAAGCCTTATCATTGCCAGTCGAGTTTTCTCGCCTCCCGAAAGCACTTTGACTTTCTTCTCTGATGCCTCGCCGCCAAACATGAACGCTCCCAGTATGTCGCGTATTTTTGTGCGTATGTCGCCGACGGCAACTCTGTCGATGGTGTCAAACACAGTGACTTCGCCGTCGAGCATCGACGCCTGGTTTTGTGCGAAATATCCTATTTTTACGTTATGCCCTATTTTCAGTTCGCCGGTAAACGGTATCTCATTCATTATGCATTTGACGAGGGTGGATTTTCCTTCGCCGTTTTTCCCGACAAACGCGACCTTCTCGCCGCGCTTTATGGTGAATGTGGCGTGGTCGAACACCTGATGGTCGCCGTAGCGTTTGCCTACATTGTCGGCTATGACGGGGAAGTCGCCCGAGCGCGGTGCCGGCGGAAATTTCAGATTGAGATGTGATGTGTCAACTTCATCCACCTCTATGCGCTCGATTTTTGCGAGCTGTTTCATGCGGCTCTGCACCTGTACGGCTTTTGTGGCCTTGTAGCGGAAGCGCTCTATGAAATCTTCTGTGTCTTTGATCTGTTTCTGCTGGTTTTGAAATGCGCGCATCTGCTGCTCAAGCCGTTCCTGACGCAGTGTCACATATTTCGAATAGTTTACGGCATAGTCGTAGATTTTGCCGAGAGTTATTTCTATTGTGCGGTTGGTCACGTTGTCAATGAATGCGCGGTCATGGCTTACGAGCACCACCATGTTGGCTTTCTGCACAAGAAACTGCTCGAGCCACTGTATCGACTCGATGTCGAGATGGTTGGTGGGCTCGTCGAGAAGGAGCACGTCGGGGCGTTGCAGCAATATCTTTGCAAGCTCGATGCGCATGCGCCATCCGCCCGAGAATTCCGACGTGGGGCGGGTGAAATCGCTGCGTTCAAATCCGAGGCCTTTGAGTGTCTTTTCAATTTCTGCGTCCGCATTCTCACTCTGCTCAATGGCAAGACGCTCTGACAGTGATGTCATGCGGTCAATCAGATTGGTGTATTCGTCGCTCTCGAAATCAGTGGCTTCCGCAATGCGGCTGTTGACTTCATCGAGTTCGCGCTGCAGGGCGTCGATATGTCCGAATGCCTTCTTGACCTCGTCGACCACGGTCAATGTGTCGCTCACTTCCATCTGCTGCGGTAGGTATCCGATGGTGACTCCTTCCGGTATGACTACCTGGCCTGATGTGGGGTGTTGTAGTCCGGCTATGATTTTGAGCATGGTGGACTTGCCGGCGCCGTTTTTGCCGACCAGCGCGATTTTGTCGCGCTTGTTGATCACATAATTGATATTGTCGAATAGCGGGCGGGCACTGAACTCCACCGACAGGTTCTGTATCGAAATCATCTACAATCTTTTTTATCACCCGCAAAGTTACAAAAAAGAAATGATTTTATGGGGTGCTCAAGGGCAAATGCTAATAAATTCGGAATTCTTTGGATTTCAGGCATACGTTGTCATACCAAATCTCAATCCGGTGTGTGCCTGAGCCCCAGTTGCCTTTGCTATCATTCCCCCAGCCCTGTAAAGTGACTGAATTGTCTGCTCCTTCGTTTATATATGTCGACACAGATTGTGAAAACCCTGCGGGCGACGATGTGCCACGCCTTATTGTTCCGTCAGGGTAATACCACTTTACCTTTAAGTTTATGGTGCCGGCAGTCAGCCCCGTATATTTTATGCGAGGTTCAAGGTACATTGTCCTGTATGACGGTATGCTGTTGCCGAAATCTATATCAACTTCGTCGTTTTTGTTTACATTTCCTATCAGAATGTCAGTTATTATAATCGGATAAACGCTGCTTACCGAACTTTTGAATTCGGTAAAATCGGATACTGCCTTATCGCGTTCCTGTTCCAATGTGCTCACATTGTTGCGCAGTGATGAGGTATCTCTGTCATACTTATTGCGGGACATGAAATACAGGGTGCCTAACGCGATAACTCCAATCGTGAGCAAAACAATCAAAACCCAGTACCGACCCGTGGAATGTTTTGTCTTTAGTGGTTGTTCAGTCCCGGTTTCCGCTTCGGGGCTGTATCCGTTTTCCGTCGTTACCGCGACCACTTCGATGTCATGGTTTTGCTGAGCGCTGTCGGCGAACAGGACGGCGAGTTCCGGGACATTTTCAGCCGGTGTCCAGCCGCTCATCTTCTGTCCCCACACCAATGTCTTGGGGGTGATGCCATGGTTTATAAGCTGTTCTCCCGGTATAGGTCCGACTTGTTCTCCTTCTGTCGAAATAATAAAGTATGTATCCATTGGTCTGATTTATGATTGGTATAATATATGTTTTTTTGAGCAGTGACGTATTGTGTCACCTTCTGTGCTTGATCGGGATGTGGCGGCTTTCGGTAATTATGATGTCGACTTTCACGTCGTGGGGTTCGGTGTCAATGTCGTCGTCAATCAGCTGGAAGTCGTATCCTACACCTATTTTCACGGCATGAGTCTCGGCGAGCAGACGGTCGTAATAGCCTTTGCCGCGGCCGACGCGGTTGCCGTTACGGTCGTATGCTATGCCGGGCACAACCATCAGCTCTATCTCGTCGATGTCGGTCACGTCGTCGCCGGTAGGCTCCTCTATGTTGAATGCACCGATATGCAGTCGGGTGCTGTCGTAAGGAAGGATATCGAGATTGACGCCATTGACTCGCGGCAGGTAAAACTGTTTGCGCGAGTGCCACCTGTCGAGGAATGCACGTGTCGACAGTTCGTCAGGAAGCGAATGGTAAATCAAAATCTTGTCGGCGAGCATGAATGCGGCGGTGCGTTCAAGTTGTGCGAATACTCTGTCTGCGCCCTCGAGTGCCTCACTGTCGGTAAGTATGCATTTGCGCGCCTTTATCCTGCGCCTGATATCCTCTTTTTTCATCTTATATGGTATTGATGCTGAGGCCGATGAACTCAGCTTGATTCCTATTGTCTGTCCGCAGGGTATGCCTTGGCCTCTTTGCTGTCGGTAATCGGGAAATCGGCCTTTCCCGCGCGCAGTTGCTCTATGGCTGACATTACGGTGGTGTCCATCATGTTTGATATTTCATAATAGGCGCCGAAGCCGAGTATGTCTCGGGCAATCAGTGCTTTCAGTTGATTAACAATCAGAGGTGCCGAATTGTTGATATATGACCACTGTGTGTCAATGCCGTGCGACTTGGTGAATTTTGCGAACTGCTGTATCAGCTGGAGGTCGGAGGGGAGCAACGATATCAGTTCATTGACATCGAATGCCTCTTCAAGATGCTCGCGGTTGTTGTCGACATATTCAAGCGAGAATTTCTGAAGAAGTCCCTGGTTGAATACATTTATATAGTATTTTGTTATGCCGACAGTGTCGTCGGGAACGAATATGTCGGGCATTATGCCGCCGCCGCCATAGACTTTGCGCCCGTGCATTGTGACAAATAATTTTGTTTCGTCAAAATGTATCGAGTCGGCCTCAAACGCTTCGCCGCGCGTGTAGCGGTCATACAGGTCGTTTTCGTATGATTTGGCGTCGGAATAATCCTTTTGTATGCAACGGCCTGACGGAGTGTAATAGCGGGCTACGGTGAGACGCACGGCTGAGCCGTCAGGCAGGTCAATCTGGTTTTGCACCAGACCTTTGCCGAATGAACGGCGTCCGATTATAAGGCCGCGGTCGTTATCCTGTATGGCGCCGGCGAAGATTTCACTTGAACTTGCCGATGCTTCGTCGATCAATACGGTGATACGACTGTCTTTGAATGCTCCGTATCCGTCGCTTACGACGACGGAGTTTTCCTGGGTGCGTCGGCCCCGGGTCTCTACTATCTTCTGTCCGCGTGGCAGAAATTCGTTTGCCATCAGCACGGAGGTCTCGAGAAGTCCGCCGGTGTTGCCTCTGAGGTCTATGATATAATCTTTGGCTCCGGCGTCGCGGAGTGCGAAAAGCGCCTGGAAAAATTCATCGTATGTGGTGCGGCCGAATTTGTTTACTTTGATATATCCGATGCTGTCGGCCACCATATATTCGGCGTCAATCGAGGTTACGGGAATATCGCCGCGTGTCACCTCGAAATCGATAGGCGAGGGCGCGCTGTTGCGCTTTATTGTCAGTTTGACTGTTGAGCCGCGTTCGCCGCGGAGCAGTTTGAATACCTGCTCGTTGGTTATGCCTGTGCCCGCCACGTTTTCGCCGTCGACTGCTATGATGCGGTCGCCTGACTTGATGCCGGCGCGTTCCGACGGGCCTCCGTTTGTGGCTTCAAGCACATGTATGGTGTCGTTGTTGATTGTGAAATGCACGCCTACGCCGCTGAATGAGCCGTCGAGCTCCTCGTTTACCATCTGCAGGTCGCTTGCGGGAATGTAGACCGAATGCGGGTCAAGGTTTGACAGCAGATTTGGCAGTGATTTCTCTATCAGCGAGTCGGTATTTACGATGTCGACGTATTCGCTGCCTATGAGATTGAGCAGGTTGCTCAGTTTCTTCTCGCCGTCGGAGCGCCCTCCGCGGTCGCGCAGCAAGGTGTCTGACAATACTCCGCCGGCAAACGCGATGGCGGCTATCAGCGGTATCCAGATATATCCTTTTGATAGTCTGTTCATTGATTGGTGGGTTGAAGGGCGGGTATTCTTTTTGCAGTATTGTGGTAAGGCGATGCTTTCCACTGAATGATGTGCCCTGTGTGGTTGTTCGAATTATATTTATAATCAGACGTGGTTTATTCTTCGGTCTCTCGTTTCGAGATATCGAGATGTATGGTCTCGACGCCGGCGCGTTGGAGTAGGTCTATTCCGTCACACAGTCGGTACATCTCGTCGAATACCACGCGTTTGATGCCTGATTGTATGATGAGTTTGGCGCATTCAATGCATGGCGATGCGGTGACGTAAAGTGTGGCTCCGTCGCTTGAATTGTTGCTGCGCGCCACTTTGGTTATGGCATTGGCTTCGGCGTGTAGCACGTATGCTTTTGTGTGGCCGCTTTCGTCTTCGCATACATTCTCAAATCCTGACGGAGTGCCGTTGAAGCCGTCAGATATTATCATCGAATCCTTTACGATTATAGCTCCGACTCTGCGTCGGCGGCAATAAGAGTTTTCGGCCCATATCTTCGCCATGCGCAGATAACGGCTGTCAAGTATCTCCTGTTTTTGTTGTTGGTTCATGTGGCATTTGCAAATGATGGTGCAAAATTACAATATTTTCCAACAACATCTCATATTATATATAAAAATAATCTTAAGGATAGATTAAAATGTGCAAATTTAATAATGGGTAAGTGAGGATGGTCTGCTGAAGACAGTGGGGGCGCAGCCGTGGTGTCTTTGTATTGGCTGCTGAGGAATGTATGTTGTTACAGCTGTGTTGTTGTTACAGCTGCATTACTGTGCGGTATTTGTATTGTTGTAGTAACAAGTGTTACAATGCGGAATGTTAAACTGTAACAAAAATGAAACCAAATTAACTTATTTTTAATATGTTGAAATGTAGGTGATTGTGTATATATTCTATGAAAAATAAAAATTTTTTTCAAAAATAATGTAAAATTTATTTGCATATTAAAAAAATGTCGTATATTTGCAATGTGAATGTTTTCACAACGCGACTATTTAATGATTTATTCCTAATGCAAAAACATCAATTATGAGCTCCAAGAATTTTCAAACCAAGCTTCTGGGTCTGCAAAGCAATCTGCTCAATTTTGCTTACCTGCTTACGTCAAACAGGGATGATGCCTACGATTTGTTGCAGGACACGACCCTCAAAGCTCTCGACAACGAAGACAAGTATGTTGAGAATGTAAACTTCAAGGGATGGGTATTCACCATCATGCGCAACATCTTTATAAACAATTATCGTAAATGTGTGCGCTCTGCGACTGTCATTGACCAGACTGAAGATCTTTACCATCTCAATCTCCCCCAGGAGTCAGGATTCGAGACTCCCGAAGGATCGGTTGCCGCTAAGGAAATATCTTCAGCCATCAATTCTTTCTCAGACGAATACCGTATCCCGTTCTCCATGCACGTTGCCGGATACAAATACAATGAAATCGCCGAAAAGATGAATTTGCCGCTCGGCACGGTGAAGAGCAGAATCTTCTTCGCCCGCCAGCGTCTGCAAGAAATGCTTAAGGACTATAAGACCCGCTAAACTCTTGTAGTGACATCGGTTCCTACTTCTATCCGGTCACAAGCATGCACTCTTCTGCACTCTGTAATCCTTGAGTGATAATTGAGTATTTAAAGGAGCAAATCATTAGCGCCACCATTCCGGCATCAGGAATGGTGGCGCTGACTTTCTTATAGTGGTTACTCTGTGAATGTTTACTCCGTGTTGTTTTTCTTGCCGGAAGGCAGTGCGGTCGTTGTGTCGCCTGTGTCGGCGTCGGTATCATCGTCTATGGATGTGAGCGACAGTCGTTTAGTGGCTTTGGCTCCAAGTTTGCGCAGATTTTCGGCACGTGTTATGAGATTGCCCGTGCCGCTTCTCAGTTTTTTGATGGCTCCTTCGTAGGCGTTCTGTGTGGATTCGAGACCACGGCCTATCTTGCTCATGTCATCGACAAAGCCGACAAACTTGTCATACATCTTTCCGCTCTCGGTGGCAATCTCTATGACATTACGCTTCATGTCGTCCTGACGCCACAGCTGCTCGATAAGGCGTACGGCCGAAATCAGATGCGTTGGCGAGATGATGATGACGCGGCGGTCGTAGGCCTCCTGCCAAAGCATCGGGTCGAGGTTCATGGCCGCGAGATAAGCGCCTTCGTTGGGGATGAACATCATCACGAAATCTGTTGATTTGTTGCCGATGTAATCCTGATAGTTTTTGCAGGCGAGTTCCTTGATATGGGCTTTTACCGAGTTGAGATGCTGCCGTGCATATTGCTCTGACTCCGAAGCGGCGCCGGCGTTCACCATATTTATATAGGCGGTGAGTGACACTTTTGAGTCTATCACTATGCAACGTCCGTCGGGAAAATCGACCACTACGTCAGGGCGAAGGCTGTGTCCGGCGGCGTCGCGAAGCACAGTGCCGTTTTCGTCGGTGGTGAGCTGCACATGAAAGTGTACGTCGCGCTTAAGGCCTGATTTCTCGAGTATTGTCTCCAGAATCATCTCCCCCCAGTCGCCCTGCACCTTGCTGTTGCCGCGCAAGGCGTCGGCCAGTTCCTTGGCTTCCTTGCCGATGCTTCGGTTGAGCTCCATCATCTCACGCAGGCTCTGCTGGAGTGAAAATCTTTCGCGAGCCTCGCTGTTATAAGTGTCCTCTACCTTTTTACGGAACGACTCGATGTTTTCTTTCAGCGGAGTGAGAATATCCTTGATTTGCGTCTCGCTTTGTTGCCGGAGTCTGTCAGTGCTGTTGGCCAGAACCTCGTTTGCGATGAGTTTGAAATGCTTCTCGCTGTCGCTGAGCATGCGCTCGAACTCCTTGCCTGAAGCTGTTTCTGCCTGCTTTATGCGAAGTTCGGCGTCACGTTCGATCTGCTTTATGCGTTCGGTTGCCGCTGCCTCGGTTCGGGCTATGCGTTCGTTTGCCGACGCTTCTGTCAGAGCCGTGCGCTCTGCGGCGGCTTTCTCCCTTTCGGCAAGAGTGGCGAGTTCGCTTTTCAATGCTATATGACGCGAGACCGTTATTGCGGTTACAATCAGTGATGCCACAAGCATCACGCTTAAAAAAATTACAAGTATTACCATCTGATATCTATTTGCGTATAATTTGGTGCAAATATACGCAAATAAAAGGATATTTTAAGTCTCTGTATTTATGACGGGGTAGATGGCGCGGTGCCGTTGTCAGACTGTACGGCATTCGATTTGCTGATTTTAAGCACGGCGTTTGTGACGTAGACAGTGAATACCGGGAATAGGGTAAGCCCCTCGACTGACAGCACCACACCGAGCACCTTGCCTGTAGGGGTCATGATGGATATGTTGGTGCCGCAGGTTGTCATCTCAAGAAACGCCCACCACAGCGCCGTCCAGAATGTGTCGACCTTCGGATTGATGAAATGTTCCTCGACAAAAAACATCATTGCCGCGAAATATACGGTCACGGCCACCCATGTGATATATACCCACAGCATGCTGAGTGATTTCCTTGATGTGAAAGTCTTGCACACCATGGCAAGCACATATCCGGCGCGGAACAGCGGCACGAGCTTGATGAGATACATTATGTGTGGCTCTACTGTCAGACCTGCCCACTGCAGTATGTTGAGATATGGGATACTGACGATTATGAAAAGGATATGTGTGGCAAGATACTTCCATTTCCCGCGGGTAAGACTCCATTCGGCTATGATGTCAAATAAAAACAGAATGCATACCCAGAATTGGAAATGCATGTAGCTGCTGTCGGTAAGAAAAGATTTGTTCTCAAGAGTCTCGCGCGACACCCATATTACCATTGCGACCGATGTCGCCAGCACCATGATGTGAAGCGATGTCAAAAAATATCCGGCGAATCGCGTCAGCCCTCCTGTGTCATGTTTTGTCTCCGGCATATATTGGTCATAAATAAATAAGTAAAATATTAACCGCGATTTCAACCCGAAAGTTTTAAAATTATTCGTAATTTTGCAGAATAGAGATGTATTCTGACCCGAATGACGGAGGTTGCAGCAGCGAAGTCTCTCGATTTCCGGTTTTATACCTTTACGTTATGAAAAGTTGTCTATGAAGAATAAAAAGAAAAAATGGCCCAGACTGGTGCTTCAGGCATTGGCAGTGGTTGTGATTATAGGCTGTATCGCCGGCGTTTTTGTTTACTTTTATGCCTCAAAACCATACGATGGGGAGCGGGTGCGTATCTATGTTGATGCCGCAGGCGGTGAGACCGCATTGCGTGATTCGCTTGAAAAGCGTCTCGGCGACGATTATGGCGGTCGTGTCTACAAAATATGGTCGGTGATTTCCGAGAAGTCGGAGGTCAAGTCGGGCAGCTATGTCGTAGAGCCGGGTGAAAAAGCATGGAAACTTGCCGGGCGCATCGAAAACCGCCGTCAGGACCCTGTCAATGTCACGTTCAACAATCTGCGCACATTCGGTCAGCTGATGGCTCGCCTTGATGCGCAGCTGCTTGCCGACAGCGCGTCGCTTGCGGCTGCCGCCGACTCGTTGCTTGTCAGTTCGGGGGTGGCTCCGGTTGAGTTTGCCGCGCATTTCTTGCCAGATACGTATGAATTTTATTGGAACGAACCGGCGTCGGGTGTGGTGGAGAAGATTGTCGCCAACTATGACCGGTTCTGGAGCGATGACCGCCTGGCCAAGGCCCGTGCGCTTCATCTGACTCCCGATGAGGTGGCTACGCTTGCCTCGATAGTGGAAGAGGAGACAAACAAGGCTGACGAGCGTCCGGTTGTGGCGCGTCTGTATCTCAACCGGCTTGCCTCTGGCATGAAACTTCAGGCCGACCCTACGGTAAAGTTCGCCCTCGGAGACTTCTCCATCAGGCGTGTGCTCAACAAGCACCTGCAGGTATCTTCGCCGTATAACACATATCAGCACCCCGGACTTCCTCCGGGGCCGATACGTATTCCGGAGGCTTCGGCGATAGACGCCGTGCTCAATGCTCCGGTGCACAAATATCTGTATATGTGCGCCAGGGAAGACTTCTCCGGATATCATAATTTTGCCGTCGATTATGCCTCGCATCAGGCTAATGCCAAAAAATATCAGGCGGCTCTCGACCGTAAAGGTTATAAATGAGAATGAAATTTTAAACCAGTCATAAAATGCAACAGAAAGAAACAAAACAATTGCTGAGCGACCGTCCTGCAGTTAGATGGACCGCGCTCGTGCTTCTAGCGATGGCCATGTTCTTCGGCTACATGTTCATGGACGTGCTGTCGCCGCTGCAGACCGCCCTGCAGGATACCAAAGGATGGGATCCCGAGACCTACGGTCACTTCGCAGGCTCGGAGACTTTTCTCAACGTGTTTATCTTCTTCCTGATTTTTGCCGGAATTATTCTGGACAAGATGGGGGTGAGGTTTACGGTAATACTCTCAGGCACTGTGATGCTTGTCGGTGCGGCTATCAACTATTTCGCGCTGACCGAGGCCTTTATGCAGAGTTCGCTCGCCACATTCTTTGAAAATAATCTGAACCTGCCTGACGCGTGGTGGAATGTAACCCCGTTCTTTGAAGGCATGCCTGCTTCGGCAAAACTTTCCGCAATCGGTTTCATGATATTCGGCTGCGGTGTGGAGATGGCGGGCATCACGGTGTCGCGAGGCATTGTCAAATGGTTTGCCGGCAAGGAAATGGCATTGGCTATGGGTATAGAGATGGCGCTTGCGCGCGTAGGCGTTGCGGCTGTGTTTATCATGTCGCCGCTGGTGTCGCGCATGGGCGGCACTCTCAATGTGTCGCGTTCGGTGGGCTTTACGGTGATATTGCTCTGTATCGGACTCATCAGCTTCATCGCTTATGCGGTTATGGACAAGAAACTGGAACGTCAGACCGGCAACAACGAGGAAAAGGATGACCCGTTCAAAGTTTCTGATCTCAAGTATATCTTCAAGTCAAAAGTATTCTGGATTGTGGCATTGCTTTGTGTGCTCTACTATTCGGCGATATTCCCCTTCCAGAAATACGCAGCCAATATGCTTCAGTGCAATCTCGGCATCTCAGATGAATCGGCCGCTTTGATATTTACAGTGTTCCCTCTCGGAGCAGCTGCCATCACTCCGTTCCTCGGCCGTTACCTCGACAGGAAGGGTAAAGGAGCTACAATGCTTATATTCGGGGCGCTTCTTATGATAATATGCCACCTGACATTTGCCCTCGGATTGCCCGCTCTTCGCGGCGGCGACATGAATGCAGTGGCTGAAAATTCGATTGTGTCGGGTAAAATCATCGACTCTCAGCATGGCAGTGACGGCAAAGAGGTGGCAATCAACGTAGTGTTCAGCCCCAAGAACTTTGCCAATCATGATGTGGCAGCCTCTATAGTAGGCAAGAGCGCAGGTGAGACGGTGGTGTTCAATCCGCGCGCGGCATTCTCTGATGTCGCCATTTCCGATGAGGCAGAGCGCAATGAGGCTGCTTCCCAGAAGATAACAAACTTCCTTAAAGACAAGGATACAAGCTTTGACCTCGCGCAGTCACGCGCGCTTGACCGCGACTTCACCCTTGTGGTTGATAAGATACAGTCACCGATGGGTGTTTTCGGCATCGTTGTGGCATTCCTTGCAATTGTGCTGCTTGGCATCTCGTTCTCGCTTGTTCCCGCTTCGCTGTGGCCTTCGGTGCCGAAACTTGTCGACGGCAAGTTGCTCGGTTCGGCCTACGCGGTGATTTTCTGGATACAGAATATCGGTCTCTATGCAGTGCCTATGATTATCGGCGGAGTGCTCGCATCGACCAATACCGATGTGTTCAACCCGCTCAGCTACAATTATACTGCCCCGATGCTCATCTTTGCATCATTCGGCGTAATGGCTCTCATCTTCGGTCTTATACTGAAAGGTCTTGACCGTAAACACCACTACGGCCTCGAAGCTCCCAACACCAAAGCCGACGACACCGCAGTCGAATTTGACGCGATGGAATGATAAAACGGCCGTAAACCGATAACGTTACCGATAAATAACGGGCTGACACATGATGCGGTGTCAGCCCGTTTGTTGTCTTGCTAAATAATATAATGTAAAGCAGCTCTTTTCAATCACGGTTGTTTCTGTCGGGGAGGCTGTCGTGAGTTGAGGGCGTCAAGCATGGTTTTGAGTTTCAGTCTGATTTGTTTAAGGCTCTCGATGGCCTCAACCTTTCGTGATATGCCGGAATGGTTTTGGCGTATCTGCTGCTCGGCAGCCTCGAGTTTCATCCCTTTCTCTTTTACGAGAAAGGCGACGAGGCGTATGCGCTCGAGGTCGGCGGCGGTGTAGAATCGGGTGCCGTGATCGTTTCGCTTCGGCTTTATGATTGTGAACTTGCGCTCCCAGAAACGCAGCGTAGAGGGGGGCAGGCCGATGATTTCGGCTACCTCCCTTATCTTGTAATATTTCTTTTCGATATTTTCCATCGGTCAGATTTCGTTTGATTGCGACAACGGTTGTCAGTCCATTACGTGACCGGCATTCTCCGAGTCGCTGACCATGCGGGCGTATTCTTCGGGCGTGAGATCCTGGAAATAATAGTTCACCGGATTTTGCGGCACTCCTTTGAGACGCACCTCGTAATGGAGATGCGAACCTGTCGACTTGCCTGTATTTCCCACCTTGCCGATAAGGTCGCCGCGTTTCACTTTCTGCCCCTGGGTGACGAGGATTTCGCTGAGGTGTGCGAAGCGTGTGGTGTAGCCGTAGCCGTGGCTGATGTCTATGGCATTGCCGTAGCCGCTGTTCCATCCGGCTTCGGTGACAGTGCCGTCGCCAGTGGCATAGACCGATGTGCCGGTAGGCGCCGCGAAGTCCATGCCGTCATGATGCTTTGAAGTGCCGTAGATGGGGTCGACTCGCCATCCGTAGCCCGATGCCATCTGCGTCATGTCCTCTTCCGATACGGGCTGTATTGACGGTATGTGCGACAGTCGGTCGCTGTTGAGGTTAATCGCCTCGGCGAGACGGTCAAACGAAAGTGATTGCACGTAGACCTGGCGCTCGAGCAGCTCGAGTTTGCGCGTCACTTCCGAAAGTTTCTCTTTGTCAGGCAGGTTTTTGATGTTGTCGGCACTGAAACGGGCCAGCCCGGCATAGCGTTGACGCGCTGTCAGCGGGTCAATCTGCATTATGACGCGATACAGGTTGTTGTCGCGCTCGGCCAGATCGTCCATGACCGTTATCGCGGTGTTTAGCCGTTCGTCGAGTTCGTCGACATGGCTGCGCAGAGCTTCGTTCTCTTTGCGGAGCTGCTTCTCTTTGGGCAGGTCGATGCAGATATACAGCATGATAAGAATTGCCGCGCCGATGGCAGTCCCTTCGAGAATATATTTTGTCCAGGCCCATACACGCTGTCCGCGGGAAGGGTAGACCCTCTCGTAGTTTTCAGTGGAAGGATTGTAACGGTAATATATTTTCTTTCTCATCGCTTGTCGATATTTGAAGCGGGCGGCGGTGTCAGCACTTTTTCATAAATAAGCGTCTGAAAGCCCGCAACAATTTGCGAATTTAACAAAAAACACGTAATTTTGCTAATTATTTTAAGCAAAATTATATCCCAACATTATACATTATTCTTTCAATATGTTGACAGCTAAAGAAATACGCGAGTCATTCAAGGATTTTTTCCGCACTAAGGGACATCAGATTGTCCCGTCGGCTCCAATGGTGATTAAAGATGACCCCACGCTGATGTTTACCAACGCGGGCATGAACCAGTTCAAAGATATTATTTTAGGAAACAAGGCGGCGAAATTCACACGCGTGGCCGACTCGCAGAAATGTCTGCGTGTGTCAGGCAAGCACAATGACCTTGAGGAAGTAGGCCACGACACATATCACCACACAATGTTTGAAATGTTGGGCAACTGGTCGTTTGGCGACTATTTCAAAGCCGAGGCAATCGACTGGGCGTGGGAATATCTTGTCGATGTGCTCCATCTCGACAAAAACCGGCTCTATGCCACCGTGTTTGAAGGCTCGGAAGAGGAAGGTCTGGAGCGTGACAACGAGGCGGCATCCTATTGGGAAAAGCATCTTCCGGCCGACCATATCATCAACGGCAACAAACACGACAACTTCTGGGAAATGGGAGATACAGGCCCATGTGGTCCCTGCTCGGAGATACATATCGACCTGCGCAGCGATGAAGAGCGTGCCGCAGTGTCCGGACGCGATCTTGTCAACCACGACCATCCTCAGGTGATCGAGATATGGAACCTTGTGTTCATGCAGTTCAACCGCAAGGCCGACGGTTCGCTCGAACCGCTGCCCGCCAAGGTAATCGACACCGGCATGGGCTTCGAGCGTCTGTGCATGGCCCTTCAGGGCAAGACTTCTAACTATGATACCGATGTGTTCACTCCGCTTATCTCGAAGATAGCAGAGCTGTCGGGCAAGAAATATGGCGAGGACGCAAAGGTAGATGTAGCGATGCGAGTAATCGCCGACCATGTGCGCACCATCGCGTTCTCAATTGCTGACTCTCAGCTTCCATCCAACGCAAAGGCCGGCTATGTGATCAGGCGTATCCTGCGCCGTGCGGTGCGTTACGCCTATACCTTCCTCGACCAGCGTTCGGCTTTCATGTACCGCATAATCGACACTCTGATCGAATCGATGGGCGAGGCTTATCCCGAGATAGCCAAGCAGCGCGAACTTATCATGAAAGTAATCAAGGAGGAGGAAGACTCATTCCTGCGCACGCTTGAAAACGGCATTCGTCTGCTCGACAACGCTATAGCTCAGGCTAAGAGCCGCGGCGAGTCGGAAATCTCAGGCAAAGAGGCCTTTGTGCTTTATGATACCTACGGTTTCCCTCTTGACCTCACTCAGCTCATACTCAAGGAGAACGGCATGACTCTCAATCAGGCGGAGTTTGACACTGAAATGGCCGCGCAGAAGCAGCGTGCACGCAGTGCCGCAGCAGTTGAGGCCGACGACTGGGTAGTCGTCAGCGAAGGTGAGCAGGAATTTGTCGGTTACGACAATACCGAGGCAGAGGCGCGTATACTGCGTTACCGCAAAATCAAACAGAAAAATCAGGAATATTACCAGATAATACTTGACAGGACTCCGTTCTATGCCGAAATGGGCGGACAGGTCGGCGACCGAGGCACTCTCGTGTGCGGCGACGAGATTGTCGAGATATATGACACCAAGCGTGAAAACGGTGTAGGTGTGCATCTGACAAAGACACTTCCCGCCGATCCTGCTGCCGTGTTTACGGCGGCTATCGACAAGGAAGCCCGTCAGGCCACGTCGTGCAACCATACGGCGACACACCTTCTCCACGAAGCTCTTCGCGAGGTTCTCGGAACGCATGTTGAGCAGAAAGGATCGTTTGTATCGCCCGATGTGCTCCGTTTTGACTTCTCGCATTTCCAGAAACTGACGCCCGAAGAAATTTCAAAAGTCGAGAAACTTGCCAACCGGAAAGTGCGTCAGGCAATAGCCCGTGAAGAGCACCGCAACATGCCCATCGCCGAAGCGATGAAAATGGGGGCGATGGCTCTTTTCGGCGAGAAATATGGCGACGAGGTGCGCGTGATATGCTACGGCGACTCGGTTGAGCTCTGCGGTGGCACACACGTCGACAATACCGGCAACATCGGCATGATAAAAATTGTGTCAGAAAGCTCGATTGCTGCCGGCATACGTCGTATAGAGGCAATAACAGGTGCCAATGTGGAGAAATCTATCGACGATACTGCCGAAATGCTCCGTCAGATGGCTGCCATGTTCAATAACGCGCCCAATGTGCTTCAGGCGATAAAGAAAGCCATCGAAGAGAATGCCCAGTTGCGCGAGCAGGCTCAGGTATATATGCAGGAACGTGTCAACACTCTTGCAAAGAACCTGATTGCATCGGCTGCTGAAGTCAACGGCATCAGACTCATGACTATGTCAGGAGTGCGTATTCCCGATGTTGTCAAGAATGTGGCGTTTGCGGTCAGGGCACAGATGCCAGAAGGCTCGGCATTCGTGGCAGCTACGACAGACGTGGCCGGCAAACCGTTGTTGACTGTGATGCTTGCCGACGATGTCGTGGCGCGCGGACTCAATGCATCTGCAATGGTGCGCGAGGCAGCCAAAGCCATAAAAGGCGGTGGCGGCGGTCAGCCCGGTTTCGCACAGGCAGGCGGCAAAGATGCCTCAAACATCGAAAAAGCCCTCGAAACCCTCGTGGCAGCAGTAAAATAAAATTATTTCAATATTATATAATGTGTTAATGCTGAGTATGCTCGGCAAATTATTAGATATGAACTCATTAGAAAACGAAAAAGCCATACGAGCAATAGTTGCAACATGTGTGGAAGCATATGCATCTGGTTTTTCAGACCGTCATATTTCGGAGAAGGACGATGATGATGGTACAATAAACATGAAGATCCATAATGTTTTCATCGCCGCGCTTGGGCCTGAAATTCAGTATTACTCAGCATTGGCACGTTCACTTGATAGTTCGCTGGGTAATATGCTTGAAAAAATGGCCATTCGCATTGCGACGTTGCATTATACCGTTAGTCAGCATGTTGAAGGTTGCTTATACAAGGAACAGACAGACTATATTGCAGAATTGTTAGAAAAATATAAACGTCATGCTCAAAAGCCATCGGTTTTGGATTATCAAGGAATAACTAAACGTATAGGTGATATAATTCAAAAGCGACATGAAAGTGATTATTACTTATATGATGAGGTCACTGGCATGCGTTATCTTATTGAATTGAAAATTGGAGGAGATTTAGATAATAAAAAAGCACGGTCGGAAAAAGAGGCTTTGTTGGAACAATATTGTATTCTGACTAATCAACTTGGCGAAGACAAAGTAAAGATTTTATTTGCAACAGCCTATAATAGATATGGAGAAGGTAAACCGTGGAGACAGGGGAGAGTTCTACAGTTTTTTTCTGAAGATGAATTATGCATAAGCCGTGATTTTTGGAATCTTGTGTGTAAATCTGAACGAGGTTATGATATTGTTGTTGATGAATATAAAAATTGTGTACACTATATTATAGCAGCATTAGACAATATTAAAAGCATATATCTGTCTAATGAATAATATTGATTGGCAGAAATGTGTCCTTTGTGACGATAGCAGAAATGTGATTAAGAGAATACCGGATAATTCAATTGATTTCATTTTTACAGACCCGCCGTATAATATTGGAAAATACTCAACTGGAAATATAGCGTTACCTGGGCGCTCTCCAATCAATAATGATGTTGCAGATTGGGATAAAATAGATTTTTATCCTGAAGAGTGGATTGACGATTTCGTTAGAATTTTAAAACCAAATGGAAACCTGTTTATTTTTACTTCATATAATCAGATAGGACGATGGTATAATGGATTGGATGCCCGGTTTGATACTACTAATTTTATGATCTGGCATAAAACAAATCCTGTTCCTAAAATTTTTAAAGCAGGTTTCCTTAATAGTTGTGAGATGATTTTTACATGTTGGAATAAGTGCCATACATGGAATTTTATTTCACAAGCGGAGATGCATAATTTTTTTGAGAGTCCTATTTGTATGCGACCAGAACGCTTAACTAATCCTAAGCATCCTGCACAAAAGCCAATAGCATTATTAAAAAAAATAATAACAATTGCATCTAATCCTGGAGATATTATATTTGATCCATTTATGGGTGTTGGGTCTATTGGAGTTGCAGCGGTCACTCTGAAACGGAGATTTATTGGAGTCGATATTAATCATAGATATTATTATGCAGCAAAGCAGAGAATTGAAACTGAAATTTCAAAAAATGTAATTATTAATGAAAATATTAGAGTTATAGAGGAGCCAAATCCAAACTATAATATTAATAGAATATGCGTTGATGAAAGTTCTGGAGTTTCAGATATTGAAATTTTCAATAAAGTATTTGCGTCAAAGATTAAATTCGAATAACGATGATTGCAGAGAGAGGTAGTGGCTTAAAGCCTATAATTAAGTGGGCAGGAGGAAAAGAAAAGGAATTGGATTATATATTGTCAAATATTCCTACTGCTTTTGATAATTATTATGAGCCGTTTATTGGCGGCGGGTCTGTATTTATGTCCATAAATGCTAAGAAGTATTTTATAAATGACCTTTCTACAGAACTTATCTCTCTTTATCGTAATATCGCGATTGAGAACCCTGTTTTTTTTAATTATATTGAGCAGATTAATAAATCTTGGCACAAAACTTTGGGATTCTTGGAGGATCATTTGAATCTGATTGATGTATATTTGAAATATAGAAATAATATCATAGATGATAGAAATCTTAAATCATTTATACTTGAGTTTTGTAACGGAAGTAAAGAAGATATAGTCGATATTTTATGCGAAGATTTCTATATGGCGCATGAAATAATGCTGTCAGAAATGCATAAAAATTTATTTAGGAAGGTTAAACGGATGAAAGCTCTTGAGCTTTCAAAGCATATTCTTCCTGAGAAGGATATTTTTGATAATATTGAAACGGCTATAAAGAGTGCCTGTTATATGTATTTTCGCCATCTTTACAATGATAAAAATCTTTGTTTATCAAATCCGTTGATGCATTGTGCATTGTTTTTCTTTATAAGAAATTATTGTTACAGTGGAATGTTCCGTTATAATATTAATGGTGATTTTAATGTTCCCTATGGCGGTATGGCTTATAATTCAAAAACTCTAGATAAGAAAATTGAATATTACCATTCAAAGGGATTGCAGGACCATTTTGTAAATACAGATATATCTAATTTTGATTTTGAAGTTTTTCTTCGTAAAAAACGTCCTCAGAAAAACGATTTTATATTCTTAGATCCGCCTTATGATAGTGAGTTTTCTACTTATGCACAAAATGAATTTACGAAGGAAGATCATTGTCGTTTGGCTGATTTTATGATGAATGAATGTAATTCAAAATGGATGATGGTAATAAAGTATACTGATTTTATATACAGTTTATATAATGGTCATGGATTAAATATTCGCGCTTTTGATAAAGAGTATATTGTAAGCTTTATGAACAGAAATGATAAAAAAGTCACACATCTTTTGATTACAAATTATTGAATTTTCATCATTAATAAGATATAAATAATATTCCAAATATCTTAGGCACGATTAAAATTTGGACAAGTCTCAAAACTGTTGAGCATTGATTTTGATGGTAAAATATGGCTATATCCTGTTAATAATGGCTGCAGTGTTGCTGCTATCGGCGTGCGGACGGTCGCAGAAGGGTTATGACCGGGTTATCTCTGATGCGGAGCGCGTTGTTGAGTCGCATGGCGCTGACAGCGCGATGGCTATGCTTGAACAGATTGATCCGGCAGATATGAAGCATGACTCCCTGCGTGCCAAGTATGTATATGTTACGGCTCTGGCGCATGTGCGGCAAAACCGCTCGATGGTAGGGGATTCACTTATAGGGATGGCACACGAATATTACCGCAGTCACGGAGATTTGCAGAGAAGCATGCGCTGCGCCCTGCTTACGGCGTGGTATCGGTTCTGGACCGACGATACACCCGGAGCTATCGCTATGCTCGACTCGCTGACCCGGCTTGAAGGTGTGGCTGACTCGTTGATCGTAGAGCCGTTGCGCCTGAGGGTGTTGCTCGGGGCGTCGCAATATCAGGGTGAGGATAATATCGCTCCTGCGAAAAGGCTTGTCGAAGTCGAAACCGACTCATTACGGCGCATGGAAGCGCAGTATTGTCTGGTATCGGCCTATGAGTATGCCGGTTGCATGGACACGGCGCTTGTAATAACTGAAGGACTGATAGACCTGGCAAGAGAAAACGGCATGGGCGACAAGCATTTCATATTTGAGGCTGAACGCGCCCAGCTGTTGTCGGAACTCGGCAGGTATGACGAAAGCAATAAAGCTATTGACGAGATATTCCGTAAGGCTCCGGGCAACGGCGCGTCATACATTCTGTATATGTTCAAGGCGTTCAATCATTTCAATAAGGGTGAGACTGCCGCGGCTCTTCGTCACTTGTCGCTTGCCGACAGCCTGTCGGCCGAACTCGGACACTATGAAGATATGTATTACCAGAGCTACAGCCGCGTATTGCATACGGTGGCAGACTATTCCGCCAACGGAAAACTTAGTCTCAGCCTCGTGGCTCAGAACAACAACCGGCAGCAGGAGTATTTCAATCGCCTGCAGGCTTCGCAATGGGAATCTGAGCGGAGCGCTCTCAAAAGCGAGAGCCGGTCGCTTGCTCTGAAAGCGGAGAGCAAGCGTAAAACTATCGTCATTCTGGTTATTATACTCGTCAGCGTGATAGTGACAGGTTCGCTTGTGTTTATAATCAAACGGCGTCGTCGCCGTGAACTGGAAGGGGAGGAGCGTGCCGAGGCATTGCAGAAGATGGTCGACGAATTCCGTAACGCCCCGAAAGAGTCGTGCCGCGACAGTGACACACTCCGTCGCGCCATGCTTCAGCAGCTTGGCATAGTGAAGATGGTGGCGGAGACTCCGACGGAGCAGAACCGCGAGATGTTGCGGCGCATATCGTCGATAGGTGCCGAGATCGGTGACAATCTTGTCAACTGGCATAATCTCTACGATGTCATCGATAATCTTTATTCCGGATTTTACACGCGGTTGCGTGAGCGTTATGGCGAGCTCCTGACCGAGAAAGAGACTCAGATAATAGTGCTCATGGCGGCCGGATTTTCCACTAAAGAGATGTCGGTGGTAACATCTCAGACCACTGCCACTATTTATGTGCGCAAATCTGCGATAAGGCGCAAGCTCGGCATCGCAGAGAAGGAAGATATAATGGCATTTCTGCGCCGGGAGCCGGCCGGTTAAGGCGGTTTTAGACCGCAGTGGCGCAAATTTAGATTTTTAAGAAAAACATGTGCTGATTATCAAGGTGTTGCATCTATCTTGTTAAGACTTTTATATTTGGAGTTAAGACGTTTTCAGACATAATTTTGCATCGGAAGTCAACCACACGACGATGACATGCCGGAGTCGATACCGGCAGCGGAAAGCAGAGGTTGACAGCAATTTTTAAAATCATTTAAAACCGATGTTTATGTCAAGAGAAAAGAAAACAGCAGCCACATTGATTGCAACAATGTTTTGCGCGACAGCCGCGTTCGCACAGACAGAAGTGCCCGACACAATTCAGGCCGACGCCCTTGCCGAAATCACCGTGCAGGCGCCGAAAGTAATCCACAAGGCCGATATGGATGTGTTCTATCCGTCGAAGAGTGCCGTAGAATCTTCTAAAGACGGTATGGCACTGCTGAGGAATATGCTTATACCGACAATGACGGTCAACGATGTGCTCGGCACCGTTACCTCGTCGGGCAAAGATGTGCAGGTGCGAATCAATGGGCGAGTGGCTACAATCGACCAGGTGAAAGCGCTTTTGCCTGAGACAATCAAGCGGGTGGAGTGGACCGATAATCCAGGCCTGAGATATAACGGCGCCACAGCTGTGGTCAATTTCATTGTTGCAAATCCTACTCTGGGAGGTTCGCTGATGGCGCAGGCGATGCCGTCGCTCAATACGGCGTTCGGCAATTACGGCGCGTCTCTGAAACTTAACAACGGACGTTCGCAGTGGGGAGTCAGCGCCAACTATAAACTCACCAACAAGATTGACGCCCATCGTGAATATACCGAGACATTCACCCGCCCCGACGGCAGCATTCTGACCCGCACTGAAACTCCTGTCGACGGCTATGTCGATGACACATCCGGCAGCCTGCAGCTCGACTACAGCTACATCAAGCCTGACACGACTGTGTTGTGGGTGGCAATCCGTGGCGACAGACGCTGGCCGGAAGGCTCAATGTTTGACGGGCTGATGTTGCTCAGTAATGGTGATAATGATATCCGTCTGCGTGACTACAGCCGCCGCACGGGATTCTCACCTGTTCTCTCTGCCTATCTGGAGCAGCATTTCACGCATAATCAGCTGATTGCTGTTGATTTCAACGCCTCGTTATACAACGGACGCACTGTCCAGTCATATACAGAGCGGGTGGCCGGAGGAGCCCCGGAATATATTACTGATGTCAATACGTCAATCAAAGACCGCAACAGCGCGTATGGCATCGAGGCCGACTATATAAGAAACTGGAGAAACTCGAAACTGACCGCCGGTGTATCATACACAGCCAACAGAAACCGCTCTACTTACGAAAATCTCGGTGGAGAGATATTCAACCAGCGTCAGGACAAGGTGTATCTCTTTGCAGAATATTTCCGCCGCATCGGCAAAGTGACACTGACCGGCGGTCTTGGCGCACAATACACTTCGTTTCATTTCAGGGAAACCAATCAGGGGAACAGCTCCTGGAACCTTCGCCCGCAGTTCTCCGCCACCTACAAGCCGGCGCAGTCTCATCAGTTGCGTCTCGGTTTCACATCATGGCAGACAGCTCCGTCACTTGCCGAAACGAATGTCGCTCCGCAACAGCTCGACGGTTTTCAGTGGCAGATCGGCAATCCAAATCTCAAGACCTCCTCGTCATATATGCTGTCGCTCAATTACAACTTCATGTTTCCCCGCGTGATGGGCGCGTTAGGCTTGCGTGCATTCTCTTCTCCTGACGCTATCACCGCCTGTTACAACTGGGCAGATGACCGTCTCGTCACGTCGTTTGAAAACAGCGACGGGCTGCAAAACCTCGCATTCTATCTCTCCCCGCAGGTAGAAGTGATACCCGACTGGGTGATGATGAGCGGAACACTGCAGTATAAAGCAGAGAGAATGAAAGGTAGAGGCTACCGTCACTATAATCACAACTGGAGCGGCGGTGTGACGGCCGTGGTGCAGCACTGGGGATTTAACCTGATGGCGCAATATCAGAAATCGGAGTCAAGTCTGTTTGGTGAAAAACTGACGTGGGGCGAATCATATTCGGTAGTGTCGCTCGGCTATGGCCGCGACAATTGGGAGATAGCAGCCGGGGTGTACTGCCCGTTTACAAAATATGACCAGGGCGCGCGTCTCTATAACAGATACAACACCAACGAGATGCATCTGCGCATCGATATGGCCCCGATGCCATTCCTTCAGTTCAGCTACAATCTGCAGTGGGGACGACAGAAACGCGGCGCAGGCAAACTTGTCAATGTCGACGCCGGAGTCGACTCCTCAAAAGCTACACGACGTTAATTTGGGATTTTATAAAAAGCGATGCGGGCGAGCTGTTTTATGCAGTGCGCCCGCATCATGTCTATGCGAATGCGGCTATGACTGTTATCAGGCAGCCGAGCACTTCAATGCCGAGGCCGATAAATATCAGCGGGCGGTAGTGCGCTTTCATCTCCTGCTTTTGCAGGGGTGTATGTCCGTTGGCCTTGTAGTCGCGGTAATATCGGTATTTGAATATATATCTGACAATCAACCCGACTGCAAATACAACTATGCCAAACCAAAACCAAAACATGATCGTAAAAATTTAAATTTATAATTATAAGTAATAATTCTTAGGCCTTACTTATTTATAACGGAGCGGACTATGAAATGGTTGGATGGTGTTTTCTGAGCTCCGCAGCCACATCGGTCTTTTCTAATTTTTGAAATTTATTGTTGAAAAATTTGGTTTATATTATAAACCAAACTATCTTTGCAACGAAAACATGAGTGGAATCGCGCGACCGCTCTTTTTTTATCAGTATTTGGTTTATATTATAAACCATTTGTCTAATCAGAAAAAATCAAAAAAATGGAAGAGAAAAAAATCACTCCGGAGGAGGGGATGCAGGTAATCACTCAGATGATAGAAGCCTCCAGACAGCGCATGTCAATGCCCAACCTGCGCATATCAATCATGTGGGCCACGCTTGCAATAGTTACGGCAGCAATCGTGCTTACGGTAAGTCTTGTCAATTACACACCATGGATTAATCTCGTGTGGTTTGCAATTCCTGTCATAGGAATTCCGGTTAATATTGTTGTTGCCAGAAGAAGCGAGGATAGGGGTGGAGTAAGAACTGCCATTGACAATATCAGTGACGGTATATGGAAAATAGTCGGATATATTGCTATTGGATTGACTATAATATGTTTTATAATGCAACTTTGCGGTTATCCGCAGGCTTGGATGGCAATGCTGTTCTATGCATTTATAATTGTAGGTTTCGGTGCCGCCATGCAGGGGGTAGTCCTTAAAGAAGTTTCGTATATCGTGGGCGGAGTAATATCGATGTTAAGCGGCTTTGTTATTGTGGCTCTGACGCTGTGCAAGGTTCAGTTGTTGCTTGTATGGGTACTGCCGTTGTATATATTTTGTTTTCTTGTGATGTTTATTGTGCCGGCGGCTATAATCAGAAACAAACTAAATTCCAGACAAAAATGCAAGAACTGAATCCATTGCTGCACTCACAGTTGAGACTGGCGGTAATGTCGATACTGATGAATGTTGAGGAGGCTGATTTTGTCTATCTTAAAGAGAAAACTGAATCGACCGCCGGCAATCTCAGTGTGCAGCTCGATAAACTGGCTTCAGCAGGATATATAAATATCGAAAAAGATATGTCGGGAAAACGCCCGCGCACAATATGCTCGGTCAGTGACATCGGCCGCAACGCTTTTGTCGAATATGTCGAAGTGCTTAAAAGCTATATCAATATCTGAAACAGAGAGCCGGAGACCCTGTGGTTGTGATTAAACCCGAGTCTCCGGCTCTTCGATATCTGAAGTTGGCCTACATGGCAGTGCGGGTTGATTTCTTTGTGGCAATCATTGTGATGTCGTAGGCCGTATAGGTGAGAATGCCCGTGACGATGCAGATGAGAGTCCAGATATAGAAGCTGCCATAGTCGGCTATGTGTGCGGCCGCGGCAGTGCCTGCCTCTGCCAGGTTGCCGATGGTTTCGAGCAGCAGCGGATAACATAGCGTGCATATAATGCCGGCTACGAATCCGGTCAGCGCTGCGACTGCGACAGCCAGCCGATTACGCTTGCGCATTTCTCCGACTTTGCCTTTTACCAGTTCGACAGCCCGAAGGTTTCGTTCGAACCGCTCCATAAACAGTGTGTCGGAAGTCAGCTCTGGCTCATAATTCCCGAAGAGAGATGATATTTTGTCCTTTTCCATGATTTACTCCTTTAAAAAACAGTGAGTGTTTGGATTAATTTGAAGTTTTTACTTTCATTCTCTTTTATTGTTGGTTTAAATTCAAACACTCTCTAAGGTGGGCGCGTCCCCTTGATAGCTGTTGACGCACGGCTTCTGACGATGAGCCTGTTATGTCGGCAATCTCGTTGATGGCATATCCCTGCATATAATGCAGCAATATGGCCGAACGCTCTTTTTCGGTCAGCCGGTCGAGAGCGGCATACAGTTCCTGATATTCAAACGCTTTGTCGGAGCGGTCGTCGCTGTCGAGGCCGGCCGCCTCGGTTATCGGTTCTGACCATCGGTAGCTACGTTTGCAGCTGACAAAGGTGTTGTAGGCTATACGGTAGATCCAGGCCGAAAATTTGGCCCCTTCGCGGAAACTGTCGCATGAGATATAAGCCTTGACAAAAGTGTCCTGGGCAAGGTCATCGGCCAGAGCGGTATCCCCGCAACAGAGGGCAGTCAGAAAGCGGCGCACCGCTCTCTGATTTGCCTCTACATATTCGATGAATTGCTGCCTGGTCATCAATCACTGTGTTAATCTTCGTTGGCTTTCACATTACGTGTCACGAAGTAAACCACCAGATAGGCTATGCCTATGGCAAGGAATATGCCGGAAAACATCATCGAGCTGTAGCGGAGATGGGTTTCGGGCAGCGAGTATGATTTTATAGCGATGCATATTGCCATTGCGATGCCGATAAAGGTGAATATGCAGCCTCGGAGCAGACGGAGATGAAGCAGCTGTTGGGGCGTTTTGCCGTGTTTGCTCAGAGCATTGACGAGTTTGTCAGTGTCGACTGTTGAATTGTTTTCAATTGCCTTGATGATGATTTCGGCGTTTTTGTTGTCTTTGTTGCTGGCAGCGCGAAACACAATCCACACGATGAGAACGGGGAGAACGACTGCGACTGCAATAGGAACGAGAGCTTGTACGATATCAAACATGACTTTAAATTTTTTGTGGTTATTTTTATATGATTTCGGGGTGTCCGTAAGAGATATCTCGACTATATTACGCACTGCCGCCATGAAATGTGACATCGCCATGCGTGAAAATGTGATTTTCCGAGTTATGAGGGTAGGGACGGGGCGTCTCGCCCCCGTGTATGGCACTGAGCGCCGGAGGCTCGGTGTTGTCATTTAACGGCTCAAGCCTAAATTGCGGTACATGGCAATATAATAATTCCTGACTTTGCCTTGAGGGTGTTGCAGCACTTCATATTGTAGGGACGCACGGCTCGTGCGTCCGAGGTTAATGGCTGGTTATCAGTGTGTTGGCGGATGCGCGAGCCGTACATCTCTACTTTTTTGAGGCATTTCCCCGAGTTATGCAATACTCTCTGCTCAATCCTAGGGGGCGAGACGCCCCCGTCCCTGCTCCGCCTTCACCGGTACCATTGTTTCTGACGCTTCAACCGGGTTTTGCGGGTTGATCCGATTTTTCCGGGATGTCCGGATATAAAAAAACAGCCGGAGACGAAACTCTGACTGTTTTCGGTTGATTGCTGTTTGAGCCGCGACCGGGACTCGAACCCGGGACCTTTTCGTTACGAATGAAATGCTCTACCAACTGAGCTATTGCGGCCTGATTGTCTGTTTTGCCGAAGAGTGGATACTTGCTCTTGTCTCTCGGGCTTTTGCGATTGCAAAGATAGTTGTTTTGATTAAAATATGGAAATATTAATGCATTTTTTTGTAGCGTGCATTAAATATTTCCATATATTTTTTCTGTATACTGTTTATTCGATCGACTGGTTGGTGAATGTAAGCTCAATCTTTGCGTCATCAAGGCGCAGGGCTGCCATTGCCGGCTGCTGCACGTAAGGCACGATTGCTTTGACGTAAACTTTTTTTGTGCCGGTGTAGGGGTCATAGACGGTCTCGGCATCGACGGTTACAGGCGTCAGGATAAATGTGAAGTCATCGGCAGTGAGCGGTTCTTCGCGCTTGAGGGCGTCGAGAAGATACTCGCGAAGTGATGAGAAATCGTAGGTGTCAGTCGCATCGGAGAATGTGGCATAAAACGATGTCACACCATCTGTGACTTTTCCTTCCTCAAAAAATTTCTCTTTGTCTTTTTTCAGTACCATCAACAGCTGTGAAGGCGGACGGATGCCGTAAGTATTTGATATGTTGGTGGCAGGAATTGACATTGTAAGGTTGTTGATGACAGAGAGTCGTCCGGCCTTTTCGCGGTAGCTGTCAATAATGTCGAGGAGCGGGAATGTCATTTCCACTTCAAGTCCGGCGGGAGCCACTATCAGCGGTTTGCCTTCGGCTACCATGTCGTTGAGCTGCGGCGCGATGCTGTAGTCTATGTTGTTGTTGGAGAGTACTTCGGGAGTGGCCGAGTAGAAACTGCCCACATAGTTGTAGGTGGTGTCGCGTCCTGCCGAATTTATGGTGTCATAGTGATAGTACAGCTGGAGCAGGGTGGCGCCAATCTGGGTGACACGTCCGGAACCGTAGCTGTTGCGCACGTATATGCCGGGGAAGTATTGCGCGAACACTTCGGGGTTGTTATATGCGGCGGGGTCTGACTGATAGAGGTTGTAGAGCTCTATGCCGAGATCCAGTGGCAGGTCGACATATATGTCGCGGTGGTCGAGCTTTTTGAGCGAATCGGAAAGCTCGAGATTGCTGGTAGCGTAGACTGTAGAACCTATCGGATTTGACGGGTCGTAGTAGTCCTGAGGGTCGAAATCGGAGAAAATAGGTGCTTTGAGGCCTTTGTTGAGTCTGTAGACTTCGAGTCCCATGGGCATGATGGAGTCGCCGACGAAGTTACCGGGGGCATACATCAGTTTAAGTTTTACAGAGTCGATTGCCGAGGCTGAAGTCAGCGTAGTGTCAAGGCGTGACACCGGCATGAACTGGGTTACGAAGTCGGAGGCGAAGTTGCCGTAGTTGTCGGCATCGATGGAGCCGAGCAGGAGCATTGCCGTTCGCGACTGCACTTTCTCGTTTTCGACCGAATGTCCGGAAAGCGAGAAGTCGTTTTCGATGATGATATTGTTCTCTGACTGAATGAGAGATGAACCGATGCCGTCGGTTGTCTCGTCGCAGCCTATTATAGCGGCGGAGGCGATTAATGATGCGGCTATGACGGGAAATGTTTTAAATCTCATAAGTTGTTGTAAAAGTCGAGATAATTCTGTGCGAGGTTCTCTTCTTCCTGATAAGGAAGGAACGGAATGCCGAGACTTTCGGCATATTCGACGAGTTGCGGGTCGACGTCGGGCATGAGCTGTGCGATGCCGTCGGCATAGCGCATGGCGAGGCGGTTGAGCGCGAGGTAGTCGACAGGGCCGTCGGCAATCTCCTTGAGATCCTCTTTGCTGAATCCGTCCATAAGCAGTTTGTCGAGAAAACGTGGATCGAGTGTGCCCTCGAATTTGTCATCGACAAGTGAGTAGACTATCTTTGACGAGCGGAATGACGGGTCGCTCTCGTAGATTTTTTTCAGATAGAGCGGCGCCAAAGCTGTGATCCATCCTACATTCTGTATTACGGCAGGCTCCCAGCGGAGTTTCTTGACTGTCTCGATTACGCCTCTTACATAGAACATTATGCGCTCGTCGTTGTCTTCCGGAGTCTGGCGTATCTCGATGTCTTTTACGGCATGATGCTGAAAATAGTCGTCGTTGTCGATGAAATAGACCTGCATGCGCGAGGGCTGCAGTGTGGCGACTTTGATGATAAGCTGATGATCGGTGTCGTCGATGATGATGTTCATGCCTGAAAGACGTATCACTTCGTGAAGCTGATTGCGGCGTTCGTTGATATTGCCGTATTTTGGCATGAATGATCTTACTTCGTAGCCTTTTTCAAGTATAGCCTGCGGGAGAATGCGAGAGATATCGGCCAATGGCGACTGTGGTAGATAGGGAGAGATTTCTTGAGCTATATACAATATTTTATTGTTGTCCATCTATGTAAGAGGTTGATGAATTTTTAAAATAAAAAAATTTCAATGCAAATTTACTATTTTTTTTTGATATATCGGCAGATATGCTACGTGTTTATGTGATGTTTTATTTAAAAATAGCTAAATAAAGCGCGGAACTCTTAAAAATTGAGGAAATATGGGCGTTAATCCGTGGGGCAGACGTATATTATATTCGGAAATTTCGTAATTTTGCACATTAAAATAAGAAACTAATCAAAGGGTATGAAACAAATTATAGCAATTTTTATCGCGATTATCGCGTGCGTGGCGTCAAGCGCGCAGATGAAAGGTTTTGGCGGCGCTCCGTCGGCTGCCGTCTGGAGTTCACGGGTGGAGATGACCGGCGGCAAGACCGGCAAGGTGATACTGACACTTACGCCGTCGAAAGGATGGCATATATATGGGTTTGAGATCGGCGAAGGCGGCCCGCGGGCGATGAGTGCCGATTTCAGCAAGTCAACCGGCATAAAATTCAAGGGCGGGATTAAGCCTTCGGTGGCTCCCGTAAAGACTTACGACGATATTTTCGGCATTGATGTGACCTACTGGGGCAGCAAAGTCGAGCTTATACGCGGTTTTGAGGTAACCGATCCGGCAAGCGCTAAAATTGTCGGTACGGTAAGTTATCAGGCATGCAATGGCGAGACATGCAACGCTCCGCAAAAATATAATTTCAATCTGACGATACCGGCCGGGAAAAACAAATAAAGGTCACACTGAATTTTCACTGATAAATTTTAACCTTCAACATGACAGACATGATGCGAAGCATTATTAAAAAGAATGTAAAGATATTGACCCTGTTGCTTCTGGGTCTGCTGCCAATTGCGGCGAGAGGCGCAGAAGGCGTGGAATGGAGCGCGGAGGCTGTGACTGACGCGCAGGGCTCGGGACACGTGGTGATAACGGCAAAGGTGGCCGAGGGTTATCACTTCTATTCATTTGCGCCTGAGGGCGGATATAACTCGCTTGAAATAAAGGCGGAGGGTAATGATGCCGTGACATCGACCGGCTCACTTTCGGCTTCAGTGGCTCCGGAGTCGCATTACGAAGAGAGTCAGGGCGCGGAACTGTCGTCGTGGAGCGAAGATGTCAGTTTCACTCTGCCGTTCACGTTTGAAGAAGGGAAAGGATATAAGGTTGCGCTCCGTATAAGATATCAGGCTTGTGACGCGACAGCATGTCTGACCCCCAAGACGGTAAATCTGACAGTAACCGGCAACGGTTATGAAGAGGCGGGAGAAAGTGCTGCGACCGCCGTAAACGTCGCTGACTCTGCCGGCAATGACGGCGGCCTGACTACTGACGCGGAAATCAACGCGGAGTGGTGGGCGCCGGTGAAAACAGTTACGCCGACAGCCGACCAGTCGCCCTGGGCTATACTTATTTTGGGATTTGTCGGCGGACTCGCCGCTTTGCTCACGCCTTGTGTGTGGCCGCTGATACCGATGACCCTGAGCTTTTTCCTGAAGCAGAAAAAGGGGGGTAAGTTCAATTCCGGCGCTCTGACCTACGGCGTAGCCATTGTGGTGATATATCTTGTGCTCGGCATCGCTATAACGCTGATTTTCGGCGCAGGCAAGCTCAATGAGCTTTCGACCAACGCCATTTTCAATATCATCTTCTTCCTGCTTCTTGTGGTGTTTGCGATTTCGTTTTTCGGAGCGTTTGATATCAAGCTGCCTCAGAAGTGGTCAAACGCGATGGACAGCAAGGCGGAAAGCACATCAGGCATAATAAGCATATTCTTCATGGCGTTCACACTTGTGCTGGTGTCATTCTCATGCACAGGCCCGATTATCGGCACGCTTCTGGTGGAAGCTGCCTCACAGGGCAATATTCTCGGTCCGGCTCTCGGCATGGGCGGGTTTGCTCTCGGACTGGCTGTGCCGTTCACGATTTTCGCATTCTTCCCCGGCATGCTCAAAGAGATGCCGAAATCAGGGGGCTGGCTCAACTCCGTAAAGGTTGTGCTCGGTTTCTGCGAACTTATCCTTTCGCTGAAGTTTCTGTCGGTGGCCGATATGGCCTACGGATGGCGTCTGCTTGACCGCGAGGTATTTATCTCGATATGGATAGTGCTGTTTGTGATGCTCGGTCTGTATCTTTTAGGCAAAATCAGATTCAGCCACGATGACAAAAAAGATCATGTGGGAGTAGGGCGGTTTATACTCGCCATCTTCCCGCTGGCGTTTGCAATATATCTGCTGCCCGGATTGTGGGGCGCGCCCCTGAAGGCTTGCAGCGCTTTTGTGCCGCCGCTCGAAACCCAGGATTTCAATCTTTACACTCATGATACCCATTATGTCGAATTTTCTGATTACGATGAAGGCATGATGTATGCGAAAGAGCACGGCATGCCGGTGCTTATGGATTTCTCGGGTTACGGGTGCGTCAACTGCCGCAACATGGAGGCTGCTGTATTCGATACCGATCAGGTGCGCTCGATGCTGGCCGACAATTTTGTTGTAATCAAACTGATGGTCGACGACAAGAAAGAGCTTGTCAAACCTATGGAGGTAAAAGCCAACGGCACTGAGTATAATCTGGAGACGGTAGGCGAGAAGTGGGCATTCCTGCAAAGCTATAAGTTCGGCGCCAACTCTCAGCCCTATTATATCGCCCTCGACAATGAGGGACAGCCGTTGAATGATCCGGTATATTATGACAACAGCGTCGAAAAATTCATGCTCTGGCTTAATCAGGGCCTCGAACGGTATGACGGCAAAAATAAATAATTGGAATATGTCACACAACCGTCAGGAAAAAATTGAAGCTCTGGGTCGCGTCATCGATGTGCTCGATGAGCTTCGTCAGAAGTGTCCGTGGGATAGAGTGCAGACCAATCAGTCGCTCCGTCCGAACACGATAGAGGAGGTGTATGAACTTTGCGACGCGCTCCTGTCAGAGGATACTCCGAATATCAAGAAAGAGCTGGGCGATGTGCTTCTGCATGTGCTTTTCTACAGCAAGATCGGCGAAGAGAAAGAAGATTTCGATATCGCTGACGTGGCCGATGCGCTCTGCAAAAAACTGATTTACCGTCACCCGCATGTGTTCGGCGAGACACAGGCGGATACGGCGCATCAGGTGGAACTGAACTGGGAACAGATAAAGCTGAAGGAGAAAGACGGCAACAAGACCGTGCTTTCCGGAGTGCCGGCATCGCTGCCTCCGCTAATCAAAGCCTACAGGGTGCAGGAAAAGGCCGCCAATGTCGGTTTTGACTGGGAGCGGCCGGAAGATGTCTGGGCTAAGGTGAAAGAGGAAATTGCCGAGTTTGAGTCGGAAATGGAGCGCGCCCGTGCGGCAGCTGACAATTCCGGGAAACCTGAGCCTACGCCGGAAATGCTTGCCGAATATGGCGATCTGTTGTTTTCTCTCGTCAATGCCGGGCGGCTTTATGGCATGCATCCCGATTCGGCGCTTGAGCTGACAAACAAAAAATTCATCTCGCGGTTTAATTATATAGAGGCCGCTGCTAAAAAGCAGGGGCGCAAACTCAAAGAATTAACCCTTGATGAAATGGAACAATTATGGCAGGAAGCAAAATCGGAAAGAAACTGACAGTGATATTGGCTGCGGCGATATGTGTCGCAGGAGTTCCCGTTGCAGCAGCCCGGCAGGCGGGCGCGCAGACTGAACGTGTCTCGTCCACGGCCGGGGCAAACCGGCAGTTGGGATTTTCCATTGGTGATATAATATATAAACAGGATGACAATGTGACACGTGTGTGCGGTCATCTCGACGGGCGTCCGCACACGTCGGGCCGCATCGATGGCGTGACGCTGCAGTTGCCTGAGCTGAGACTCGACGCGAATGATATCGACGGAGTCGATTTCGAGAGATATTTCCAATGGGAGGACAACGGTGAGATTTATATCGAGATTGATTTTCCGATGGCGCTTAGCCCGAGGATAATACAAGACGGCATCATCATATTTCATACCGCAAAGGGTGACGTGACGGTGCCTGTCTCTGCTAAATAATGAATAAAGAAAAGTGATAGTCTGCATAACAGAAAAACCGAGTGTAGCCAAGGATATTGCCTCTATATTGGGAGCGAACGTGCGTCGTGACGGATATTATGAAAACGATGCATACAGGGTGACGTGGACCTATGGTCACCTGTGCACGCTCAAGGAGCCGGCTGACTATACCCCTCTGTGGAAGCGGTGGTCGCTCGCGCAGTTGCCGATGCTTCCCGCCAAGTTCTCTATAAAGGTGATACATCAGGAGAGGATAGAGCAGCAGTTCAGAGTCATAGAGTCGCTGATAAAGGAGGCCGACGAGGTGATAAACTGCGGCGATGCCGGGCAGGAAGGTGAGCTAATACAGCGCTGGGTCATGCAGAAAGCGTCAATCAAGTGCCCGGTGAAACGACTCTGGATATCGTCGCTTACCGACGAAGCCATACGCGACGGGTTCAAGAACCTGCGTCCGCAGTCGGATTTCGATCCGCTGTATCATGCCGGGCTGTCGCGTGCGATAGGCGACTGGATATTAGGCATGAACGCCACGCGCCTGTATACGCTGAAGTATACGTCGGGCAACGGCAATGTGCTGTCAATCGGACGTGTGCAGACTCCGACGCTCGCGCTGATCGTGCAACGCCACAAAGAGATAGAGGCATTCAAATCGGAGGATTTCTGGGAACTGAAGACTGTTTACCGCGATGCTACGTTCAATGCCCGCACCGGCAGGTTCAAGAGCGAGGAGGCTGCCAACGAAACGCTGGAAAGCATAAAGACGAAGGAGCTGACTATTACCGATATCGAACAGAAGCAGGGACGCGAGTCGGCACCGAGGCTGTTTGACCTGACGTCACTGCAGGTGGAGACCAATAAAAAATGGGGATGGACGGCCGACGAGACTCTGAGCCTGATACAGTCGCTCTACGAAAAGAAGGTGACGACTTATCCGCGTGTCGACACAACTTATCTGTCGGAAGATATTCGCGCGAAAGTGCCGGATATATTGCGCCGTATGACACCATACGCGCCGCTGACTGCGCCGGTGCTCGAGCAGCCTATAACGCGGTCGAAGAAGATATTTGACAACAGTAAGGTGACCGATCACCATGCGATAATTCCGACGGGGCAGTCTCCGACATCGCTCGTCGGCAACGAACGCCTGCTTTATCATCTGATAGCCACGCGATTTATCGCGGCGTTTTATCCCGACTGCCGGTTTGACTCGACGACAGTCACGGCCAAGGTCGGCGACATTGAATTTCGCGCCACCGGAAAGGTCATCACCGACGAAGGATGGCGCAAAGTGCTGACTCCGACCAAAGATGATAGTGACAAGGCTGCCGATGACAGTCAGGTGTTGCCTGCGTTTACGGTCAACGAAAGCGGGCCGCATGCACCTTTCCTTCAGAAAAAATCGACCCAGGCGCCGAAACTCTATACCGAGGGTACGCTGTTGCGTGCGATGGAATCGGCCGGAAAGAATGTCGATGACGAAGAATTGCGCGAGGCGATGAAGGAAAATGGAATAGGACGCCCGTCGACCCGCTCGGCTATAATAGAGACTCTTTTCAAACGGCACTATATCTGCCGTCAGCGTAAAAGCATTCTCCCTACAGCAGCAGGCATACAGCTTATCGAAACGATAAATCAGGAACTGCTGAAGAGTCCGAAACTTACGGGTATATGGGAAAACAAACTGCGCAAGATTGAGCGTCAGCAATATTCCGCGCCGGAGTTCATAAGCGAACTGAAGCAGCAGATTTCGGAGATTGTAATCAATGTGCTGAGCGATAACACATCGTCGCGTATAGAGGTGGTCGGCAAAGAAGAAAAGCCGCAGCCTCCGGCAAAGAAGCCGAAGGCGCCGCGAGCTCCGCGAATCACTTCTTTAGAGCAGGTGAAATGTCCGATATGTGATAAGGGACACATACTGAAAGGCCGCACGGCCTACGGGTGCAGCGAGTATAAGGCGGGATGCGCGTTGCGGCTTGGCTTTGATAAATATCCCGATACGCTCACGCCGTCAAGATTGAAAAAACTGATAGACAAACTGCATAAATAAACAGCTTTTTTGGCACGATTATGGAAGATATATTGCAATGGGCGGCCGTGGCGGCAATACTTGCGATTGCTGTCATTTATATCGTCAGAAGAGTATCAGGAAAAAAACGCAATGGCTGCGGTCATTGCGAACTGAGCGACTGTTGCTCAAGCCGCAGATGTGATGAAGCTGCAGGCGGAAATAAAAAAGAGAAACAACATAACGAATAAAAAATCGGCAGACATGACACAATCGACAGGCAGCAATCTATGGAAGGGTTATCTGATAGCGGCAATAGCGGAAATAACTTACGGTATGAACCCGCTTTTTGCGGTGCCATTGTATGAAAGCGGCGGAATGAATCCTGACAGTGTGGTGTTTTTCCGTTATCTGCTTGCTCTGCCCATAATCGCCGCTATGGTGATAATGCGAGGCCGCAAGCTGACGATACCGAAGTTTGCCGTGGTGCCATCCATCATACTGGGATTGCTTATGGCGCTGTCGTCGCTGACATTGTTTCTGAGTTACAAGTATATGAACGCCGGCATTGCGTCGACGCTGCTGTTTATCTATCCGATAATCGTGGCGCTTATCATGGTGGTGTTTTTCAAGGAGCGGATATCAGTGCGTCTGATCTGTTGCATAGTCGTTTCGCTCGGAGGGATTGCGCTTCTCTATAAAGGCCCTGACGGAGCCACGCTTGATGCCACCGGCACGATGCTTGTGGTTGTGTCGGCGTTGTCCTACGCCATATATCTTGTTGCTATCAATCATCGCCGCATGCAAGAGATACCTACGTTGCAACTCACATTTTTCATGTTGCTGTTCGGAACGTTGCTGTTTGTAGGTCGCATAGCCTCGGGAGTGGAGCTTACCACGCCCAGGGAATGGTATCAGTGGGGTAATCTTATCGGTCTTGCCGTATTTCCGACAGCAATATCATTTATATGCACCACACGGGCGATACAGATAATCGGTCCTATGCCAACAGCCATACTCGGCGCACTTGAGCCGGCATCGGCGATATTGTTCGGCGTCACCATACTCGGTCAGGGCATAACTTCACAGGAATTTCTGGGGTTGGTGCTTATCGTCGGAGCCGTCACGACGGTTATTGCCGGGCATAGCGTGACAACTGTGCTGATACGTGTCCGTAAAATGTTTCCGCGTCTGCCGTTTAAACGCTCCGGAAAACATTGATATGTAAGATTATAGCTTTTAGAGTAAAAAATAATAAATAAAAAAGCCTCAAAAAGTTGGTGGATTAAAACAAAATTATTAACTTTGCAGTGCAAAACCCAAAAGCAAGGTTCCTTGGCCGAGTGGTTAGGCACCGGTCTGCAAAACCGTTTACAGCAGTTCGATTCTGCTAGGAACCTCAAAATCAATAAAAGCCCTAACGTAATGACTGAGGGCTTTTATTGTATATATAGCCCCCTGAATTGCGCCGTAGCCCCTCGGACATAAATCTTACGGGTCAGATGCAAAACCCGGTTGAATTGTTAAAAATTACGGGTCAGTTGAAATGTTAAAAACTACGCGAGTGTAGATTTATTTTTAGGCGCATAGCTTGGATAGTCTGAAGAGGAAGAAGGGAATGTCGGTAACGCCTCTGAATTGACTACGGAAAGCCTTGACCTTTGCGTTGAATGATTCTGCTCCGGCATTAGTAGACCGATTGATAAAGTAGTTGAGAATGGTATCGTAGTGGTTACGGAAAGTCTCGGTGACGGTACGGAACTGGCCACCATCCATGCGGTCGACCTTGTCATACCACCTTGCCAGGTTCAGTCGGGCAGTGTCTTTATCAACCTTTTGATTGAAGATGTCAGTAAGGTCCATAGCCAGGTCATAGGCTTTCTTCAGTTCGGGATAGAATTCAAAGATGATGTCGGCTCTCCAATGCTGTGACTTCGTCCATTTGGAGGCGTGTTTGGTCAGGATATATTTTGCTCTGGCCAGCAGTTGTTTACGGGTGTCGCCGTTGGCATAACGGAATGGAACATATGCAGCCCCGGCCTTGCGACAGCGTGCAATCTCTTCGTTTTCCACATCCCTGGCCATCCACCTTAGACTTATGCGCAGCTCATCAATGGCGTCGTAGTAGAGTTTATGCACGTGGAAGCGGTCGTTGGTAACAGTCGCTTTTGGAAACGAACGCCTGGCAATGAGCATCATTGACGACGACAAGTCGAGCGTTATCTCCCTGACTATTTTGCGCCTGACCGGAGGGATTTTCTCCAGTACGGCAATGACCGTCTCTGCTTTGGTCCCACGTATGGCCGCGACAAGAGCGCCTTTTCCGCCATGAGCGTCGCGGTTGGTAACAAACGTGTAGAGTTCACCGCAACTGAGCGATGACTCATCTATGGCAAGATTTGGCCCGATATTCTGCGGATACAGAATGTATTCTTCGGCATGATCAAGCTGCCTCCAGCTCCGGTAATCGCTGAATATCTCCTTGTATTGTCTGGACAGATTGGCTCCGTTTACGCCGTAGTGCGCGCCTATCGAACGGATGCTTTCTGGGGTAGACTCAATCCTCCTCTTTTAAAAAAGCTACGAACTCCGGGGTTAGCCGACTGCCTTCCTCCGCAAGCTCATAGTCGTAAGTGAAAATGCTTCCATCCTCCGTATCACGCCATTTGCGACGCCGCACATGAAGATAGACCGCTTTACCTCGGATTGGAAAATCCTGTATGACGCGCTCTTCAGTAAAGCCGTACTCCCGGACGGTTCCTTTCTTATAATCCTCCCGCGACATGTAGCCGCGCTCATCAAGCCAATAGTCTAGACGCTCTGACGACTCCTCGTAGTTTACAAACTCAAAATTCTCCGTGATAATCTCCGGAAAGATCGTTTTTAATACTTGCCATTGTTTCATGCCGTAAAGTTAACTATATTTGCAGATATTTTAACAACCGGATATTTACATTGACCCAATCTTAACTACCGTTTTTTACATTGTTTAAATAAATACAAATAGGCATGGCAGTTTACAAAGTACTCATCAAAACAGAAGGAGATTAAAACACTTTTTTCAAAACAGATATGCATAAACTCTTTCCATTTTATTTGGTTGTCTTTATTGCTGCCTTGTTGAGCTGTAATAATAACCGTGCTACGAAATCGCAGGAAGTAGATTCCGGTATTGGACATTGCGATAGAGAGAATCTGATTTGGCTTGGCGATTTAGAGATTGATGCTGACAGTCTTATTGTCGCTGATACCATACCTGATATATATTCCCGTAAAGGTGTATATTTGGATACTTTGCAAATTCAAGTGCTTATAGCAGATAAAATTCCCGATAAAGCACCGCCGAGTGTGTCTTCTATCCGTTTATTTTCAGTAAAGGAACTGTCAGATAGTTTATTGATGTGCGGATATGTTTACGAATATTCCGATATTGAGGATATTTATATGTTTTTATACAAAGACAGGCGCATTACAGATGTGTTAAAGCTCCCAATACAGGAGGAATCAAATATATCTTCCGTTACTGATGATATTGAATATGTAGATTATTTTGAAAGTTTTACTGAATTTATTGATAAAAGCCATTTTACTGTAACTGAAAAAATCTCGACAAAAGGCTGGAATATTGATGGAGAATGTGTGTTTAATACGGGAATGTCTAAAAAAACGCATTACACAATTTCTGCCGATGGTAAAATACATAAGGAAGGTGTTGTTAAATCCCAAGCTTCTATATAATCCTCTCGTTCTTTCTCGCACCTCATATAGTGGCTGATTATCAAATCAGTTGATTGAGAATTCTCCGGTTAGTGTTCCTTCACTAAAATTTAACGTAAAAATTCCATTATATACATTTTTCTCTTTGTCATGTGATATAAACTCAAATGACCCATCTCTGACTATTTCATTCTTATAATCTGAATATGACAAAATCGTTGCGTATGAGATTTTGTTATCGTGACAATAGCGTGTATAATCCCAGTATTCAGGTTCATCATCAGATTCCCCAATTTTAATATACTTGATGGCTTGCGGCTGTGTGAGATATTCCCATGGATTATTAACAAACAGTTTGACTGTAACTGCGTAAAGATGGGTGCCCCCTCGCTCTTTACTCAAACTGCTTTTAAATTCAATGGTATATTCATTCGCAATGAGTGACGGTGTATTTATCGAATTAGGGCCAATGTTAAAAGGCGTTTGATCAATCAAAGTCTGTCCGTTTAATTCAGCCTCACATTTTGATTTGAAATATAGAATATCGTCATGTTTCTCGCAAGAAGAAACAACACATATAGTTATGGCAAGCAAAAATATTATTGCCGATAATTTTGATCTATTCCTCATTTGAATTCAGATTTTGTATTGATTTCACAAAGATACATATTTTCCGGCGCAAGCCGAAATAATCTTATGTCAATCCCCTCAATTTCAATTACAATGAGACTAAAATTCGGAGAACTCAACATCACTCCAAAAGTTGAAGTTCGACTCCCAAAACTGGACTACACGGTCAAGGATCTCAAAGAGGCTATCTTATTCCCAACCTATGGTATATTCTATTTCCCTGCCACTTGGCAATTTTTCAAAATAATCATCCACAATAGATTTCGTAGAGCTTGTGGAAATATTGTAAGAATAGTCGGTTGTATAGATATTGTCGACTGTGGCATTTTTTACCAATCCTTTTGGTTCTACTCCAAAACGCCCCTGATAATGTAATGGTGTATAATAGGCACGAAGGACCGGATACTGAATTATCGGTGCATAATCAACTCCGATGCCGTCATAATATGTATATTCGCATACCTTTGATGGCGAGGCCGGATTTGTGTATTCTTTATATTCTATCAGATTATTGTTGTTCCACACAAAATAAATGTTCCATTTGAGCGGATGAGTATCATCGCCGTTGTCAATGATTCGTTTTTCCACTATTCGGATTGATTCCAGTTGCTTCGCAACATTGTAGTTGAAAACAACAGAATATCTTTTTTTCATGAACAGGCTATTATCTTCTACACGGTACATCCCAACAACACCCTCCGCAGATTTTGCGGTGCCATCAATATTCAAGGATAGTATTTCCTCAAATATCCACTTCTGGTCTCCATGTAATTCTTCTGCGTTTATTATTACGGAGCTTCCGTTTATATCATAGTCATACGAAGCATCAGCGATTGTTTTGGAGGAAGGAGTCTCCAAACAATGCCATCCCTTGATATTGCCTTCTGAATTATAATCGAATGTTTGGGTTAATTCATCTGAATGTATAAATGATATTCTGTACTGAGTTGATGCTGGAGTTGGTTCGTCATTATTGTTGCATGATACAACCACCATGCTTAATATGGCTATCAGAGTGCTTAAATATTTCATCGTGATATAGTTTTCGATGAAATATTAACGAGAAAAGCCTTCGAATTATTGTCTTTTCTGACCTTTATATACAGCGGTAACTTCGTGGCAAAGTAAGTTTTGCCATGTCAAAGACCGCTTACAACATATCACTGAAAGGCTACGTCGGGGGCTACGACTTCGACCGTGCAACCGTTGACAAGGAGCTTGCCAAGAACGATAAGCGCGTGAGCCGGATTAACCTTGTGCTCGACCACATGGGACCAACAAGACGCTCAAACTTTGGGCGTTCATCTCCCAAGTTATTTCATTCACAGGAAATGATGCATGCACAGGTAGGCTCGCCCCTCGCTATCGAGAACGCCCACCGCAATTTATTGGATATGGAAGATGATGAATAGCAGAATTTTGCTAAATTTGCGTTATGAAATCTAAATTTTACAGTTTGGTCTTGTTGTGTGTTGCAATGTTTGGTACATCATGTAACGCGCATAAACTTACATCCACATCAAATACCAACGTAGAGTCGGAAATATTCGCTAACCCCGAACAGACAGCTTATTATTTACACGGTGGTGATAAAGGTTTACTGAGTGATTTATATACCGCATTGTTAAATACTGCTCCCGTAACACAGGAATGTATCAAAGCTCGTGCCGTTGTAAGATTCTGTATTTCAGAAGATGGGAATATTGACGCTAACAGCATAAAAATTTTACGGAACAAATCTGTACCTGAAGATTATATGGATGCAGCCATTGAAGCAATCAAAAAACTGGGTAAATTTGAGCCTGGGAAAATAAATGGTGTGCCTAAAAAAGTATGGTATAGTCTACCTATCATATATCCTGTTCCATTAGATAAAATCATTACAAACGAATAGAAAGCTCGTCTTTTACAGCATAGGACGGCTTATGTATCTTCGCGGTACATAAGCCGTTTTCTATGTCATATCCCAACGCTATCCCCCGACAATGAGGTCGAAAGCCCCAAAGCAGATAAAAGCGGAAACGAATATTACGATAAAATATCGTAGAGGCTTCGACTTTATGATTTTGTATTTGTCGCAAACCAACAGCAGAAGCTCCGCTACAACTGCAATTATTATGTAGACATACCAATGTTTACAATGATTCGGTAAAAATTACCGAAGTAGTTGAAACTTAAGTTAATATCTTG